>Ga0326597_10005055_pt1 | contig 18415 bp, 13 predicted proteins | sample RVTome_12_FD_203789 | JGI IMG/M metagenome (GOLD analysis project Ga0326597, IMG submission 203789) | Soil microbial communities from uranium-contaminated site in the Upper Colorado River Basin, Wyoming, United States - RVT100D185 | ecosystem: Environmental > Terrestrial > Soil > Contaminated >... | reverse complement strand
GGAATCAGCGAACCCTTGCCGACGAGTTGATGGGAGCGGTCCAGCACGGCCCGCTGCAATGGACTGCGAATGGGGATGGATCGCGCCTTGCCGCCCTTGGTCCAAGAGGCCTTCAGCTCGAGATGATCACCCTTATCGGCAGAGCTCGGCATGAACTTGATCGCTTCTTCTCTCCGCAGTCCGAAGACCCGTTGCAGCTCGAGACTCATCCGCACCTTTGGGTCCGTGACCCGCTCAAGGTCAGCGTCGGAGACTGATCGGGCTTTCGATTCGCCCGTGACGAACCGACGCTTCGGAATCCCGTAATGGTCATTCGACCGGGCGACGACATTCTGCCGATCCACTTTGCGGGCCCACCAGCGTAAGGCGGACATGCGATTCTTGATGGTGCCGATGGCCACCCCCGTGGATAACCAAAATGCCACCAGCGCCTGGACGTGCTTAGGTCTCAGGGAGTGCCTCCCCATCCCTCTATAGCCCAGCTCATGGAGCTGGTTGGCCAGCAGCGTGAGCTCGCGCTCACGCCGGGCCTGTGTTCCATAACTGCCGTCCCGGTTCTGGCGACAGAGCTGTTTCAGTTGGTGGTTCAGGCCTCTCACGGTGTCAACTACCCTTTCTGGTAAGTGTTTCCGACCACCCTGGGGCCGTAGCCGTCAGGGCTCACCGACAAAGAGCCGGTGAAAACGGTCTCGGGACACCAATCCCGTCTGACCTGAAAATGCCTGGTCACAGGCAACACCGGTTCTCCCTGTTGGGATCGGTCCGGCGCAGACCAACCGACTGACAATGGAAATAATCACCTCCTTTTTAAGAAATGGCGGAAATCCGCATGGATGGAAGATGGACCCGCAGCCCGAAGGCTGGACGCACCGTGCTCAAGGCCCTTGGCGTGCGTCGCTTTGCCACGTTGAGCGCTGTGGCCGCGCATGAAATCGTTGCCCGATACGCAGACTAGGACGTCGTCATCCGCCGGTCATCGAAAAAACGGAGCACCAGCCGTTGGCATTAGTGGCCCGGAGCCGCGCGTCATTACCGCGCTGCGCTGGGTAATGACGCGCGGGCTTCGCAGCAAATCCCTGGCTCGCCTGCGCTGTCGGCAGGCCGGCCAGGGGCCGCCGATTCGAGCACGAGGATTCATCTCTGCGCGTGCATACCGACCAACCTCGAAATTTTCGAGGTTGGTCAGGTGGCTCGTAGACCGCAAGGTACGCGCTGGAAACAGTGTTTCCAACGCGTCCGTTAAGAGCACAGCGGCTTTCGGTTAGCAGTACACCATAGGCGGCAGTCGGCCAGGGCAACTGCTGTGCACCCGGTACATGTCGGTTGCCCTGGCCGACTGAGCCGGATAACTCATTTATTCGCTGCCGTGAACGCAAGGTCGCCATCCGATCGACGTGCATGCAGAGTTCAAGGGGTGTGCGCCGCAGGGGTAAAAATTACCTCGCTGTTTACCGGGTAAACAGCTGGCCCTTTTGTCACCAATGTTGCCCGGCCTCGGCATTCCCTAGCGCAGCCCTGTCACCGTCTCCTGCCACACAGCGCCAACTGTGCTAATAAAGAGAACAGTGGAAACAGTGTTGCCACTGTTCTCTTTATTAGCACAGTCACTAAAACGGTGAGTCGCATTGACGGAGACAGGGGATGTCGACATTCGACCGGCGCCGTACTGACGTCGTCCCAAATTTCGACAGCAGTTTAGAACTGGACTAAGCTGACTTCCCGGGGGGAGGGTACATGACCAGTGACGAATATCGTTCAATATCGGCGGCAGCAAAGAAGCTGCTGCAGTCGAACGAAAGTACGCATCTCGACTTCAAGGAAACGGTGGCGAGTGTTTCCGGCGAGGACTTCGTCGCGTTCGCCAACACGAAGGGCGGCGGAGTACTGCTGATCGGCGTTTGTGAGAAATCAGGCAGCAAACCACAGACAAAAATAGTTGGCTGTACATATGACGACAAAGCGAAACTTTCCCTGCTCCAGAAGGCGAACTCATGTCGGCCACCAGTACCAATATCTATCATCACCGAAAACCTCAGAGTCAGGCCCTTCTTGCGCGTCCTCATACCGGAGAGCAGGCACAAACCGCACTGTACTGAGAAAGGTGTGTACAAGGTCAGAAAGGGTGCACGGAATCAGGCCCTGGTACCTGAACAACTTTTGGAGCTTTTTCTTGATATGCAGGCAAAAGTGTTTGTAGAGAGATTTGCCGAAGCATCAGCGACACTTAAGACATCCCTGGACGAGGTTCAGACCCATGTCCATGCTTTAAGCGGGCTGGTCTTCAGCGAGATTACCGATCTCGCGGACCAAATTGAACGTCAGCTCAGCGGAATCTCAGCTATGGCTGATCAGACGACAGACCTTGCTGCAGACGCACAGGCGGACAATCAGACTGTGCTAGATTCCTTGCAGGAAATCGACAGAAAGTTTGACTATGTGATCGAGGGTTCACGACACAACTTCATGATGCTCGATCAGATTACTGAGCATTTGAACCTAGACTCAATAAAGCGCCTGAACGACAAGAGAAGCATAAAAATCGCGTTTCGGATCCTGTCAACCCTTCCTAACGGTCAGAACGACAAAGACGCCCTGCTGAAACTTATGAAGAAAAAGAATCTGCAGATGAGTTCTGTAGTCGACAGCTTCCCAGATAGTGAGCTGACAGAGATGTACGAATCAGCGAAGAATGTTGATCGGCCCCGCTGAAACGGGGCTCTAGTGACTTGAATGCCAACCTGAGGAATACAGGAAGGTTTCGCTAAGAGTGCTGACGGATCTGGAACCTCCGGCCCCTGCCTCCCGAAGGCATTCAGGCGTTTGTAAGTAACTGTTATCGATAGGGAAACTGGAGACGCCCGTGGACAAACTGTCACAACAATGCACAACGATTCCGGACTGATTCCGGCAATTTTCCGGCAGCCGCCAATCGGCGACACGCTCCACATTGCCAGTCTTGTCACGCGGTCATCTCTCGGTCACGTTCTTCATAACTGACGACCGCGCTGATCGGCCCAGGTGGTGCCCGCGCATTACAAGGCTGTGATTTTGTCCCGAGTTATGCGAAAAATAGGAATTCGCCACACACAGGCCGAAATGAAGATGGCGAGGGCGCATGAGCCATTCCGGAGCCGCAGACTGTGACGCACGTAACAATGCCTGCGCAAAACGGTGGAAAACGCTGTACCAGACGACATACTAGGGAAATATTGTTCACAGGCATCCCTTTGTGGCAGCATGATCAGTATTCCTCGATCTGACCCTCTTCGGAAGTCGCTGCTACGACGCGGCGCCGCGTTGTCTCGGTCACCTGGAGCCGCTGGTGATGCGCTCACCTCTGGACCGGCTGCGGATCGCTTGACGAAGCAAGCTGCTCAATCGGCTGGCCGGGCCATTTTCCGTACCTTGCCGCTTTTCGTCCTCGCGATTGCGGCCGATGCGGCGGTTGTGGCTGAAACCGTCGATTTCGCCGAGATGTCGCTGGAAGAGCTGGGCAACATCAGAATTACGTCCATATCGAAAAGGCCCGAGAGCCTCGCGGATGCGGCGGGCTCGGTGTTCGTCATCACGGCGGAAGACATCCGGCGTTCGGGCGTTACGAGCCTTGCCGAAGCATTGCGGCTGGCCCCGAACCTGCACGTCGCGCGAGGACACGGCAGCGGCTATGCGATCGGCGCCCGGGGATTGAACGGCAGCACCACCAGCGCACCGAACAAGCTGCTTGTGCTGATCGACGGGCGCTCGGTTTACTCGCCGCTGTTCTCGGGCGTGTTCTGGGATGTGCAGGACGTGATGCTGGAAGACGTCGAGCGGATCGAGGTCGTCAGCGGACCGGGCGGCACGTTGTGGGGCATCAATGCCGTGAACGGCGTAGTCAACGTCATCACCAGATCCGCAACGGATACCCGGGGCGGGTTCCTGGCAGCCCGCGCGGGCAATTTCCACACCGGCGCTTCGTTCCGCTTCGGCACATCCGGTGCTGGCGGCAATTACCGCGTGTACGGGAAATACTTGGATCATGACAACCTGTCGAAAGCCGATGGCAGCGCCGTGGACGACGCCTGGCATAAGAGCCAGATCGGATTTCGCGCCGACTGGGAACGGTCACGCGAGCAGCTGATGGTGCAGGGCAACGCGTACGTCGGTCGCTTTGCCCAGCCCGAACCTGGTGCGATTGCCATTGACGGCACGGACCTTTCGTTGGCGACCATTGAGGCCTCAGGGGTCAACCTGACCGCCCGCTGGGAGCACCTCCGCGACAATGGATCAAGTTTCAGCCTGCAGGCCTACTACGACCGGGCGGAGCGCACGATTCCGCCGACCCTGCGCAATACACTCGACATCATCGACCTGCAGTTTCAACATTCGCTCGCTCCGATCGGCAGGCATGCGTTGACGTGGGGCGCAAATTATCGCTACGGCCGCGATCGGTCGGAAAACACCAGCAGCGTCTTCGCCTTCCTGCCCGAGCATGTGGAGCAGAAGTGGAGCAGCCTGTTTGCACAGGACGAGATCACGTTTCGGGACGATATGCGGCTGATTCTTGGCGCGCGCGTCGAGCACAACCCTTACACCGGGAGTGAATTCCTGCCCAATGCGAGGCTGGCCTGGAAGCTCGCGCCGGACCATCTGTTATGGACCGCTGTTTCGCGTGCCGTGCGAGGGCCGTCCCGGTTGGACGCGGATGCTCATATTCCGAGTACTCCTCCGTTCCTCCTCGACGGGGGCCCCGGCGTGCGTTCCGAGGTTGCCAACGTTGCGGAGCTGGGATATCGGGGACAGCCGACGCGCGATCTGTCCTACTCGGTCACTGCTTTCCGTAGCGACTTCGATCACTTGCGCACCTTGGAGATAGCGCCGAGCGGCACGTTCTTTCTTTTTGCCAACGAGATGGAAGGCAGCACAACCGGCATCGAGATGTGGGGAGCTTACCAGGCACTGCCGCACTGGCGCCTCTCCGCGGGCTACACGGCGATGAGGGACCGCCTGAGGCTGAAGCCCGGCAGCGATGACTCCGGGGGTCCGAGTTCAGCCGGCAAGACGCCCGCCAACACCTGGCAGCTTCGGTCGGCCCTGGCAATTGCAGAGAATCGAGACCTCGACATCGCGGTACGCCACGTCGCAGCGCTGTCCAGCCCTGACGTCCCTGCCTACACTGCGGTCGACATGCGATTTGCCTGGAGATTGCAGCCGCATCTCGAGCTGTCGCTGGCCGCCTGGAATCTGCTGGACCAGGATCACGCGGAGTCCGGACCTGTCGCCACTCGCAGCAGAATCCCGCGCACGGTCCTCGTGCAGGTCCGGTGGAAGCTCCAATAGATCGCAATATGACACAGGCATACTTCGACGCGAGGCATCCCGCATTCTAAATGCAAAGCTGCCTTGTCGTGACGCGCGTGTGCAAGCTTCGCATGCACCACAGGTACTTCCACGAACCGTGGAACGAGAGCTGATCCGTGGAGGCTCCGACGCTACTTGGTTACCTGGTCCGTTTCGGTTCGTTCTCTAAGCAATCTGAATTGCTCTGTACTCAAGGACTGACATACGTCAGACGTACGACGATGCGCGCTTGGCAATGGCCACTATGATCGAGGATTGTACGGGTGTCGTTATCGACCCCTCGCTGACATGGCAGGCGGAAACTCGTCAGGAAGACCGAAGCCGACCGGATCTTGAGGCCTGCTCAGCCGAAGGAATCCCCGTTGTGAAGATCGAGGCCAAGCTGGCGGCGGAACTCTTTGCGAGCCAAGTGCAGTCGTACGTAGAGGATCTCCGGAAACGCAACGATGTCTCCCAGAAGACGCCAGCGTAGAGGGGCGAGTAGACGCTGCGGCCGTCGATCAGCACTAGCAGCTTGTTGGCCAGATCGGAGTTGAATCCGCGTATCGAGATCGACCAGGAATGCGAGTTGCGCCGCGCCACTTCGACGCCGGGCGCCAGGCGCAGCGCTTCCGGTATGCTGGTAACCCCGGATCGCAGGATGTCCTCACGCGTGATGACGTATACTGCGGCCGGCGCGTCGAAGCGTGACTCGGCCTGCCTGGAAACCGACGTGACTTCGATGAGGCCGAGTTCTTCGAGGCTCAGGTCAGCCAGGTCGCCGCTTCGGTCATCCATCGCATGTGCCGGCGCGCAGGCCGCGAGCACGGCAAATGCGCAGCGCAGCAGGTTGATCGATCGATGCCACATCCGGGAGTCGGCCTCTTGCAGTCTGTCGCTATCTGGGCAGCGCGGCCAGCATTCGGTTGAAATGATCGCGAATTACGTGCTTGCGTAATGTGACATAGTCCGCAGAAACGTTGCCCGCCGGACGGAGATAATGCACGTCCGCCAATTGACAGGTGCGCCATGCCCGAAGCCGCTGCACTATCCGTGACGGCAGGCTCCACCTCACTGTGGCGTCGCGGTCGTACCGGCATCCGGATCCGGCAGAGTAGAACCGCATGAGGGTTACGCAGAACCGTCTCCTGATCGTCGACGACGAGCCTGCCATTTGCGCGATCATCTGTCGCATTGCGGAGCCGTTAGGCTTCGTCGTCAGATCGCTCAACCACTCCGGGCAATTCCTCGACACGCTGCGGGAATTCCAGCCATCCCTGCTGATCCTCGATCTCAAAATGCCGGACTGTGACGGCGTTCAGCTCTTGCAGCAGCTCAAGGAAGGGGAGAGCGAGGCGCAGGTGATCGTCATCAGCGGCATGGACCAGCGCGTATTGAATACGGCGGAGAAGCTCGGGCGCTCACAGGGCCTGCGGATGCTCGGCGTTTTGCACAAGCCGATCAAGCGGCCAGCGCTTGAACAGCAGCTCAACGACGCCTTGTCCTCCGCCAACGTATTTTCCCGTGAGGATCTCGCGAGAGCGCTGGCGGAGAGGGAATTTGTCGTCCACTACCAGCCCAAGATTTCCCAGGAGTCGGGTGCGTGGCGCGCGGACGGTGCCGAAGCACTGGTTCGCTGGCTGCATCCGCAGCAGGGGCTGCTTCTGCCGGGGAAATTTCTCTCGCTCGTAGAGGAGTACGGGCTAATCGGCGAATTAACCGACTATGTGCTGGATGCGTCGATTCGCCAGCTCGCGGAATGGCGGGACACGATGCCGGGCATCCGGGTCGCGGTCAACCTTTCCGCGAGCCTCGTCGACGACCTGTCCCTGCCCGAACGCATGGCCGGATTGCTGCGGAAATACGGCGTTTCCGGCCGCCAGCTCGCGCTCGAGCTGACGGAGTCGAGTGCGACTTCCGATGCGACGAAGGCCATGGACATCCTGCTCCGGTTGTGCGTCAACGACATCAGCCTTTCGATCGACGATTTCGGGACCGGCTACTCGTCTCTGCAACAGCTTTACCAACTGCCGTTCGACGAACTGAAAATCGACCGTATGTTCGTCCGCGGCCTGCCGGACGACGAGGAAGCCCGTGCGATCGTGCACGCCATTGTAGATATGGCGCACGCGCTGAAGATCAAGGTCTGCGCGGAGGGCGTTGAGACGCCCGAAGCGCTCGATTACCTGAAGTTGGTCGGCTGCGACCGGGCGCAGGGCTTCCTTATCAGCCGTGCCGTGGAGCCCGGGGAATTCGAGCGTGTCATGCAGGCTTGGAATGGCACCGGCTGAGACGATGCACCGGGGCGCACCGCAACACGGATGCACCAGGCAGGCGACGCTCGCGATAATACTGGCTTTTTTACTCGGCTGGTCCGCTGCCCTCAACGGCCAGCCGGTACGGTCGGCGGCAGAACAGAGTATCAAGGCGGCGTATCTTTACAAGTTCGCTGACTACGTGGAATGGCCCGCAAAGGTCTTCGCGGCCGAGTCCGTTCCGCTCACGATCGGCGTCTTTGGCGCAGATTCGCTCGCCGCCGAACTCGGGGAAATCACGGCAGGACGTACCGTAAATGGAAGGCGGATCGAGGTCCGGACGATCGCGGCCCCGGCCGAATTGAGCGGTGTGCACATCCTGTTCGTTTCGGCGGCGAGCGACGATGACCTGCCCGTATTGGCGGATGCGGCCACCGTGCATTCGGTGCTGGTGGTCACGGAATCCAGAGACGGGCTTGAGCGCGGGAGCGTGATCAACTTCCGTCCCGTTGACCAGCGAATCCGTTTCGACGTTTCACTGGATTCGGCCGACAGGAACCGTCTCCGACTCAGCTCGCGGCTGCTGGCGGTTGCGGACAACGTCCGTCCGAGAAGACGATGATCATCGGGCGGCCCAGCAACACGATTCGCGGCAAACTGCTGTTTGTCGTGCTCGTTGCGACGTCGCTGGCGTTGCTGATCAGCGGCGCCGCGATGGCCATCTATGAACTGCGCGACTTTCGCGAGACCTGGGTCAATGACCTGACGGCGCAGGCGGACGTGATTGGCCTCGCGGCGGCGCCGGCGCTGCAGTTCCAGGATCCCGATGCCGCCTACGAGTACCTCGCGCTGCTCAAGGCCAAACCGAACATCACCGGTGCGGTCATCTACGAGGCGAACGGCGCGCTTTTCGCCAGCTACTCGCCCTCCGAACAAGAAGTGGCGTTTCCGTCGTTGCCGGACGTCGACGGCCACCAGGTGCGGGAAGATGAACTCATCCTGTTCAAGCGAATCGTGGCGAATGACGAGATTCTGGGAACCGTCGGGCTGCGCGCCAGCTACGACCTGACGGGCCGGCTGCTCGACTACCTCGCCATCCTCGGTGCGATTATGGCGTTGAGCCTGATAGGTGCCGCCCTGATCTCCCGGCGGCTTCAGCGCACGATCACGGAGCCGCTTGCCGAGGTCACGTCCGTGGCTCGACAGGTCATGGAGCAGCGTGATTTCTCGCTGCGTGCCGCGAAGTCGAGCAATGACGAAATCGGGCTGCTAGTGGATGCCTTCAATGACATGCTGAACGAAATCGGGCGGCGCGCGGAAGTGCTCGAGACGTCGAACAAGGCGCTCGAGCAGCAGGTCAGGGAGCGGGAGCGTGCGGAAGAGGCACGTGCGGCCGGCGAGCGGCGCAACCGGACGCTGGTGACGGCGATTACTCAGGTCGTCTGGGTCGCAAATCGCAGGGGCCAATTCGTCGAGGAACAATCCGGCTGGTCGCGATATACGGGCCAAACCCGGGACTACTATCGCGAACTCGGCTGGCGCCGCGCGTTCGACCAGGCGGCGCAGAATGAACTCGAGCTTGCCTGGGCGCGGGCGTTGAACGAGCCAGAGGCGTTCGAGCTCGAACTCAAGCTGTGGCATGAAGCGTCCGGCGCCTACAGGCTCGTGAGCGTCCGAGCCGTTCCCGTCCTGTCGCAGGAGGACGCGGTCGATGAATGGATCGGCGCGGTAACGGACATCGAGGACCAGAGACGCAATGAGGAGGCCCTCCGTACACTGAATGCCGAACTCGAGGACAGGGTGTCCGCGCGGACTGCCCAGCTCCAGGCCGCGAACAAGGAGCTGGAGAGCTTCAGCTACTCGGTATCGCACGACTTGCGGGCGCCGTTGCGGGCAATCAACGGCTTCGCGAACCTGCTCTGGGAGGATCACAAGGACAAGCTGGACGACGAAGCACAGCGGAAGCTGTCGATCATTCGGGGCCAGGCCGACCGGATGGGCATGCTGATCGACGATCTGCTCGCATTCTCCAGGCTAGGCAGGAAGTCCATCAACCCGGCCCATCTGGACATGGCGGAGCTGGTCGCGAACACGTTTGAACGGCTAAACGGCAGCCATGAAAGCAGCAATGCGGAATTCCGGGTCGGCAAGCTGCCGGGGGCCACGGGGGATCGGAGCCTGCTGGAGCAGGTTTGGTCCAATCTGTTGTCGAACGCCATCAAATTTTCCTCGCGCGAGGACCATCCGCTGGTCGAGGTCGGCGGCATCGTCGAGGAAAGCGAAAACGTCTATTATGTCCGCGACAACGGTGTGGGCTTCGACCCGCGCTATCAGGAGAAGTTGTTCGGTGTGTTCCAGCGCCTGCATGACGAGAGCGAGTACCCTGGAACCGGCGTAGGCCTCGCGCTGGTGCATCGCATCATCACGCGGCACGGCGGCAGAGTCTGGGCCGACAGCCGCCCCGGGGACGGCGCGACTTTTCATTTTTCCCTGCCGAAGGATGTCCCGAATGAATGAGTACGAACACGTCGAGATCCTGCTGGTCGATGACAGCGCGCTGGACGCTGAGCTGGCGATAAGAGGTCTCAAGGAACACAAGCTCGCAAACGACGTGGTGTGGGTCAAGGACGGAGAGCAGGCACTGGACTACGTCTATCGTCGCGGGCAGTTCGAAGGCCGCTCCGGTGTGGGGCCGCGCCTGATCCTGCTGGACCTCAAGATGCCGAAAGTGGACGGGATCGAGGTCACGAGAATCATCAAGGGCGACCCGAAGATGCGGCATATTCCGATCGTCATCATGACCTCATCGAAGGAAGAAAGGGACATATCCGAGTCCTACAGCCTGGGGGCCAACAGCTACATCGTCAAACCTGTCGATTTCGAGGCGCTGGCGAACGTGGCGAGCCAGGCAGGCTACTACTGGCTCGCGATCAACCGCGTGCCGGGTTGACGGTCTGCTGCGATGACGACGGGTGAATCGGGACGGGCCGGAGATGACGGGCGGATGATGCCGGATCCGCTGCGCGTCCTCTTCGTCGAGGACTCCGCCGTTGACGCGGAACTCATAGCCGCCGAGTTGCAGCGAGGGGGCTACCGTGTGGATTATGAGCGCGTCGATTCGGAAGAAGGGTTCCTGAAAGCGCTCGATACGGCCGAATGGGACCTGATCATCAGCGACTTCTCGATGCCCCATTTCGACGGCATCAGGGCCTTCGATCTGTTCAACGCGAAACGCCTCGACGTTCCGTTCATTTTCGTGTCGGGGGCGATGGGCGAGGAGCGCGCCGTCCGCGCCATGAAAGCCGGGGCACGCGACTACATACTCAAAGGCCAACTGGGCAGGCTGAATGCCGCGGTCCAGCGGGAGCTTGCCGAAGCGGTAAGCCGCCGCAAGAGGCGCGAGGCGGAAGCCGCGAAGCGCCGCGAGCAGAGCCGGCTCGCCGTCGCCCTGCAGGCGACCGGCGCAGGCGTATTCGAGTATCGTGTTCCGGCCGATACGCTCGGCTATTGCAACGACCGATTCGCCGAGATTTTTGGCCTGCAACCCGATGAGCTGCCGTCGTTCGAGCGCTTCCCGGCGTGGTTCCTCGAGCAGATTCACCCGGACGACAGAGAGCGGGCGGCGCAGTGCCAGCGTGATTTCATCTCCGGCGCGAACGCGGATTTCGCCGTTGAATGTCGCGTGCGCCACAAGGATGGCGGCTGGCGAGACGTCACGTGCCTCGCTGACGCCGCGGAACGGGACAAGAGCGGCAAAGTCGTCGACCTCGTCGGGGTGATGCTCGATCGCACGGAGGAGAAGCGGCTGGAAGAGCAGTTCCGACAGTCCCAGAAGATGGAGGCTATCGGGCAACTCGCGGGTGGTATCGCGCACGATTTCAATAACCTGCTGACGGTGATCTCGAGCTTCGGTGAATTCGTCCTCGAGAGTCTGGAGCCGGGTTCGGAAGTCCGGGGGGACATGGAGGAAGTGTTGAACGCCGCTCGTCGGGCGGAGAACTTGACGGGCCAGCTCCTGGCATATTCCCGCCGCCGACCTGGGGCGCCTGCCGTTATCAACGTCAACGCTCAAGTCGCCGAAGTGGATAAGATGTTGCGCAGGCTTCTCGGAGATTCCGTCGAATTCAGAACGGATCTTGCGCAAGACCTGTGGAACACCTACATCGATGCCGGCGGCCTTGAGCAGATACTGGTCAATCTCGCCGTTAACGCCCGCGATGCGATGCCGGACGGGGGGCGGTTGGCCATCGAGACGGCCAACGCGACGGTGGGGCGCGAATACCTCGACTCCAAGTCGGCGGACATCCCGCCGGGCCAATACGTCACGATTTCGGTGACTGACACCGGCAACGGGATGGACGAGCATACTCGGCAGCGGCTGTTCGAGCCGTTTTTTACGACCAAGGGACCCGGCAAAGGCACCGGGTTGGGTCTCGCGACCTGCTACGGCATCGTCAAGCAGGCCGGTGGCGTCATCTGGGTCTACAGCGAGCAGGGACACGGGACGACGTTCAGGATATTCCTTCCCGCCGTCCTGGAGGAGCCGCAACCGGAGATTGAATCTACGCACTCCGAGAAGCTGCGCGGGGACGAGACGCTGCTGGTCGTCGAGGACGACGAAGCGATTCGCCGGCTGGTCGTGCGATTGCTGAAAATGCTCGGTTACGATGTGCTCGAGGCCATGAACTCAGCCGATGCATTGGAGATCGCCGGGGCCAGCAAGCGCCCGCTCGACGCTGTCCTGACCGATGTCGTCATGCCGGACGGACAGGGCCCTGAACTCGCGCAACAGCTCGCCGAGCGCTATCCGGGAATAAAGATCATCTACATGTCCGGCTACACACGGGGCGCGATCGAGTTGGACGAAACGATTGTACTCCTACAGAAGCCATTCTCGCGGCAAGATCTGGCCAGGAAAGTGCGGGATGCCCTGGATCGTGAGGAGTAGGCAACGTCCGGCAGGTACGGACGAGGTATTCAATACGGGCTGACTGGGTGGATTTCCGGGATTACAGCATCCACATCTTGGTTGCGGACGATGATTCGCAGATTCGGCGCTGTTGCAACAGGGCTTTCTCGCACGGCGCGATCGCCGGGTGGCAGAAGGTGCTCGACCTGATGTCGGCGGAACTGTTCGGTAACTCCGGGCAAATGGACGCGCCGGTATTCAAACTCGTTCAATGCAGTCAGGGCGAGCAGGCTCTGAGCGCCGCCGAAGATGCTGACGCAGAAGGTAACTCCTTTGACGTTGTCTTTCTGGATATCCGAATGCCGCCGGGGCTCAACGGCGTCGAAGTCGCGAAGACAATCCGGACAATCGATCCCGACGTGCCGATTGTCTTTGTCAGCGCGTATTCCGACGTCTCGGAGGAGGAACTCCGACGGCAAGTCCAGCCGTCGTCGCGGATACGTTTCTACAAGAAACCCTTGAACTTCCGGACGCTGGCGTTAGACGTCACGAGGAAGGTCTGCGAAATGCGCGGCGCGAGCGAAAGCCGAGTCGAAAGTCTACCCAGCCAAAATGACCGGCGACAGAGAAGAAACGCGTCCGGACTTTCGTCTCTTACCTCTAGCCCAACTTGCGCAGAATCGAGGTCGTCGTTGATATAGATCAATGACTTACCGCAAAAGTCGGCACTACATTTTTGGCTATGGGCGGGCGGGGGCCGTAGCTTACGCGACTTCGGCGGCGGGTAGATCGATGTCGGCGAGACGCAAGCGCTTCGGCAGGACGATACCGAGCCGCTCGAGCAACGCGGCCTGGGCGGCGTCGGGCTGCGTCACGCAACGCAAGCGGATCTCGCCGTGCGCCTGCGTCGGTAGGATCACATCGTTGGATTGAATGCGAGCGAACTCTTCGAGAATCGTGCGCGGGGAGTTGCCGAGGTCTGCGCGACTCTGCCACATCTCCAGCGTCTTCCACAGCACGAAGGCGAGGAAACACACGAGAATGTGCGCCTGCACGCGATCGGCGCGTTGATGCCAAATCGGTCGAATGCGCAGCTGGTCTTTCTGGATCCGGAAGGCCGCTTCGGCTTGCGTGAGTTGGATGTAGGCTTTCCAGAGCTTCTCATCCGTCCAGTCGCTGACATTGGTGCGCAGCACGTACGCGCCTTCCGAGATATCTGCCCAGCGATCGAATTCTTCGCGGTGACGCATCTTCAGCACGAACCCAGCAGCGGCGTCGCTGTCCTCAAGCGAGATCTCGAATCGCGCGGCCGCACGGGAATTGCGTTGCAGCAGTCGGCCGATTTGCTGATGGATCGGTGCGCGGTCCAACGGCTTCTTGGAACGTGCGATGCGTCTTTGCAGTCGCTCGAGTGCGGTCTCGATCCGTTGGCTGAACTTCTCGTGCATCGCGCGCTCTTTGCTACGCCGGTCGGCTGAGCGACAGAGCACGAACCGTTCGCCAGGTGCCTCGCCGTCGAATAGCTTCACTTTCACACCGTCGCGCAGCTCGTGCCAACCCTTCGGCTCCGCAAGCTGCTCCCGGCACTTCTTCAGGTCCGACTTCGGCGCCCCGATGATGTAGCGGCGTCCCGTGTCGCGCAGCCAGGCGAGGTTCTTGCGGCTCGCCATTCCCCGGTCCGCGATCCAGACCCGCCCGACCGCGCCGTGCCGGGCCTCCATCGTCTCGACAATCTCCTTCAAGGTCGTCGAATCGTGCCTGTTGCCGGCGAAGACCTCGTAGCCCAGAGGAAATCCATCGAAGGTCACGACCAGCGCAATACACACTTGCTTGCAGTCCGGCCGGTGATCGCGCGAGTAGCCGCGTTGCGCGAGCGCGTTGCCGGCCGCTTCGCCTTCGAAGTACGTGCTCGTGACGTCGTACAGGAGCACCTCGTTCTGCCCGGCGAACAGTTCCCCGTAGCGCTTCGACAAATGCACCTCGAGCGCCTGTTTGTGCGCGAGCAGCTCGTCCAGCGCCCGATACAGCCGGTCCTTGTTGACGTGATCTTCATCGAGCTGCAGCAGGTCCGGCAGCGCCGTGCGCCGGTACCAATCCTCGGCGATGTGCAACTCACTCGACGGCTCGCACAGGCGGGCCCGCCACCAGCACTGCCGCCATCTTCGACCACGGAACTTGCTCCTTGCCCCGCGGCAGCGCTCGCTCGCAAAATCCTTCGAGCCCCATTCCGCGCCACAACGCAAGCGCCAGATACACGTCGCCGAACTGCCGCGCGCGTTCAGTCCGCACACCCTTCAGTCGAACTGTTACCGCCTGATGTCGCGAACCGTCATTGAACAGCGCCGCCTGTTCCGGCTCACCGATCAAGCCGCGGGCAAGTGCTCGTGCTTCAAGTCGCCCCCGCTCATCCAGCTCGCCGAGATGCGCGACGGTCTGTTGAATCACCCGTCGCCCGACGCGAACACTGCGCACCAGGCGCCAGTACCGATGCGTCTTCCCATCCTTCTTCCGCGTCGTGTAGCGCAAGTACATGCCGACTATCAAAACCGATCACGCGACAAAATCCAACGACCAAGGTCGGCACTACACGCCCGTTCCGCACAAGACCCGCGCGCAACTCCTTGAGCCGCTTACACCAGCTCAGCTCCGGATCCCCAAAATCTCGTGTATCGGGGGTCTAACTGCGCAAGTTGGGCTAGATCGCCGAGTTAGAAGCGGTCTCGCCCGCAGTTCTTGAACGGCATATTTCAATACGACAGACGTCGGCCGACAGCATACCAAGAATTGTTGGCCTGTGATTGGTTGTCACGAACACTTGTCGCTCGGAGTTCTGCCCAGCGCCTACGAGGTGGCTGAAATGCGTATCCGCAAGCGTCCGGTCGTTCGTCAATACGGTGGCGAAATCGCATTAGGACACTCGACCGACCAGCCGCATTGTCAATCCGTTAGCGATTCGCCCGTCAACTAGCCAGCACACTGCTTTTTTGTCGGTCGAGTGACGTTCCGGTGAAGCTAACTGGATTTCGACTGGATCAATGAGCCTTATCCGGCAGGGCAGTGCTCAGGCCAGGAGGGCCGCCTGCCACGACGCTTTTTGCGCGTTGGCCCTAACTCTGCCGGACAATTGCCGGATAGTCTGGTGCTAGGCTGACCAAAATGAGTGCCGATGTTTCGGCGAGTAGACGGACTTCGATGTTCGCTAGGTCTTAACTTCTACAGCCATCAGCGAAATTCGTTGAAATCTGCTGCTCAGATCAAGCTCCTGCTTTCGTCGAATGTGAAGTTCCTGGTAGTCACGTCTTCCGGACGCAAATGGGTATATCGGCTAAGTGTTCCCCAGCTATCATGCAATGTGAACTGCTGAACCTCGACTATCGAATAACCGGTCTCGAATAGCCGGCTGGTCGCCTCGTGTCGCAGGTCATGGAAACGAAGATCCTCGATTTGCAGCATTCGGCAAGCGCGGGTGAAAGCGGCACCGACCGTCTTTGGATCAAAAGGAAAGATCCGATCGCTCGCCGGATCTTGTCGCTGCACTATCGTCCACGCTTCAGGCGTGTACTTGAATCTACAGAACTGAGTCCGGTCGGTCGGATGCTTGAGATTTCTGACCACTCCAGTTTGCGTACGTGCGTCGTTATCGCTAAATAGTAGACGTGTTATTTCGCTCTGGCGCCGCGCCGAATGGATGGCAAACCACACAATGTCGCGCATCGGCATGCTTGAGCGCCGTTTCTCCTTCACGCGGAAGTACTCCGTGAGCCGCTCAAGCTCGTCGTTCGTCGGTCGGCGAAATCTCTGCTTCGATTTCGCAACGAGCTTTTCTGCTTTCACGACCTCACAAGCGTCATCGACGACGTTGAGGTCGAACGGCAATCCCCAGGCTGCGCGTGCGTAACGAAGGATTATTCGCAGCCAAATCAAGTCGTTGTTGACCGTGGCAGGACCGGCACCCGATTTTCTGCGCTGTCTTACGTGTTGGATCAGATCCGATGTTCGCAAGTTAAGAACTCGAATAGCGGCGAGCGGCGTTTTCTCGAGGAACTTGATATGTGCTGTCTTGCTGCGCCCCATCGGGCGGACATCGGATACGTCTTTCCGGTACTTCTTAAGGACTCTTCTCAACGAGCCGCCATGCAGGTGGCGGTGCTCTCGGCGGTCGTCTTCATCGGTAGACAGCTGCTTCTCGGCCTTGGCCGCCCACTCGGTTGCCTGTCCTCGTCGTCCGAAGGTTTTCGATTCGCGAAGAAGCCGGCCATTGCGTCTGATCCTGACTTCCGCAAGGTAGGCTAGACTGCCGTCTCGTCGCCGGCGGGCACGTATAGTGGCCATATTTTAATCCAGAGTGGTATAAAAAGTGCGACATGGCCAGTGCGACAATGTGCGACATGGGCGTTTTTTAATACAAAATGAGCAACAATGGGTACAACAAAGTACAAGAATGAGCGAATTATCTAACTGAATTATAGATATAAATGGAGAAAATGGAAGATAAACTACAGCAGTCCAGGGTAGCGGTTGCCCCGATGATGGAGCGCACGGACCGGCATTGCCGCTATTTTTTGCGGCTGTTGGCACCGCACGCCTGGCTGTACACGGAGATGATTACAGCCGCCGCCGTCGTGCGCGGCCCCCGTGAGCGCTTGCTCGCCTTCGACCCTGCGGAGCATCCCATCGCAGCGCAGCTCGGGGGCAGTGACCCCGCGGAGCTCGCCGCTGCCACACGCATCGTCGCTGCGGCAGGTTACGACGAAGTCAATCTCAACGTTGGCTGCCCGAGTGGCCGTGTCCAGGCTGGCTGTTTCGGCGCCGCGCTCATGGCGAGTCCAAGCACGGTGGCTGACTGTGTGCGCACGATGCGCCAGGCGAGCGGCCTACCTGTCACAGTCAAGACGCGGCTCGGGATCGATGATCTCGACAGCTATGCGTCGCTGCGCGATTTTGTCGGCACCGTGGCGGCGGCCGGCTGCTCGACCGTGATCGTGCATGCGCGTAAGGCCTGGCTCAAGGGCCTGAGCCCGAAGGAAAATCGTGAGGTCCCGCCGCTCGACTACCCGCGCGTACACCGCCTGAAGAGAGATTTCCCACAACTCGAGATTCTCATCAACGGCGGCTTGAACCGTGCCGATCAGGCACTCGCGCAGCTCGACCACGTCGACGGGATCATGCTCGGACGCGCCGCGTATCAGCGACCGTACCTGCTCGCTGAACTCGATCACCGGTTGTTCGGCGGCCCGCCGCCGCCGTCGCGCGCAACCATTCTTGCGGCAATGAAGCATTATGCGGCCGCCGAGCTCAGTGCGGGCACTCCAGTGCGCTCGATCACGCGGCATATGTTCGGGTTGTACGCTGGGGAGCCCGGTGCACGTCAATGGCGTCGTACGTTGAGCGATCTCTCCAAAGGCAGTCACGCGCTCGAAGGCCTCGAGCGACTGCTAGCGGCGCGAGTCGCAGCCTAACGGCAACGCCCTTGGAGCGATTGCCACGGGCCTACACAGGTCGTGGCGATCTAGCTACAATGCCGCGCTGCACTTCCCGCGTCGCACGATCAGTAAAAGGTGATAACGATGGCTGCCCCTAAGCAGAAGAAACCCACGATGGCCGAACAAGCCGACATCCACGAGCTCTACGAGGCATCGGTGCAGAGCGTAGAGCCGGAGATCGAATTTCTGCAAGCGACGTTTCGGGCCTTGAAACAGCGTGACGCCAAGAGTTTTCGCGAGGATTTCTGCGGCACGGCCAGTGTGTCCTGCGAATGGGTCCGTGTCGGCGACGATCACTACGCGATCGGCGTGGATATCGACGCCGATGTGCTCGATTGGGGTCGCCGGAACCGCGTCGCAAAGTTGCCCGAAACCAAGCGCGCGCGAGTCCAACTCCTCAACGATGACGTCATGGCCGCCAGCACCAGCCCGGTCGATATCGTCGGCGC
>Ga0326597_10005054_pt1 | contig 18420 bp, 17 predicted proteins | sample RVTome_12_FD_203789 | JGI IMG/M metagenome (GOLD analysis project Ga0326597, IMG submission 203789) | Soil microbial communities from uranium-contaminated site in the Upper Colorado River Basin, Wyoming, United States - RVT100D185 | ecosystem: Environmental > Terrestrial > Soil > Contaminated >... | reverse complement strand
AGCGGCGGGCGTCGCAAATCGGCGATCGTGTCGGGCGCGTGCGAGGGGGTCATCGCGGCACTCTATCTCGACGGCGGTTACGAGGCGGCGGAGCGTTTCGTGCTGCGCTACTGGAAAGACGAATTCGCGACGCTCGCGCGCGACATGCGCGACGCCAAAACCGCGCTTCAGGAATGGGCGCAGTCGGGCGCGCTGCCGACGCGACCGCAGCCCGTCTACGACCTCGTCTCGCGCGAAGGCCCCGACCACGCGCCGCGTTTCACGGTGTCGGTCGGCTTGCCGGGGCAGGCGCCCACGATCGGCGAAGGCCACACCAAACGCGACGCCGAACAGGCGGCCGCGCGCGCGATGCTCGTCCGTCTCGGGGTTTGGCTGGAATGAATGCCACCCGCTGCGGCTTCGTGGCGGTGCTGGGCGCGCCGAACGCCGGCAAATCGACGCTCGTCAACGTGTTGGCGGGTGCCAAGGTCTCGATCGTCACGCACAAGGTGCAGACCACGCGCGTGCCCGTGCGCGGCATCGCCCTGCGCGGGGATACGCAGATCGTCTTCGTCGATACGCCGGGCATCTTCGCCCCCAAGCGGCGTCTCGATCGCGCCATGGTGGGCGCGGCTTGGGCCGGCGCGAAGGATGCCGATGTCGTCCTGGTGCTCGTCGACGCGCCCGATCTTGCCGCGAACCCAGATGGTCTCGCGGCCGGGGATACGCAACGCATCATCGAGGGCCTGAAGGCGGATGGCCGCCGCGCCGTGCTGGTTTTGAACAAAGTGGACGCGATGCGGCGCGAGAAGCTGCTGCCGCTGACCGAGAAGATGAATGCGGCGGGCATCTTCGAGCGCGTTTTCATGATCTCGGCCCTGAAAGGCGAAGGCGTCGAGGACCTCGCGCGCTTTTGCGCCGAGCGCATGCCGGACGGACCATGGCTCTATCCGGCCGATCAGGCCGCCGATATTCCCTCGCGGCTGCTCGCCGCCGAGATCACGCGCGAAAAACTTTATCTGCGCCTGCACGACGAACTGCCCTACGCCTCGACCGTGGTGACGGAGTCCTGGACGGAGCAGAAAGACGGTTCCGCGCGCATCCAGCAGGTGATCTTCGTCGAACGCGAAAGCCAGAAGGGCATCGTGATCGGCAAGAAGGGCGCCGCCATCAAGGCCATCGGCGAAGCCGCGCGCCATGAGATGGAAACGGTCTTCGGCCGGCGCGTGCATTTGTTCCTGCATGCCAAGGTGCAGGAACGCTGGGGCGACGCGCCGGAGCACTACCGCGAGTGGGGCCTGGAATTCCCGAAGGACGGCTGAGATGGAATGGACCGATGACGCCATCGTCCTGTCCATACGCCCGCACGGCGAAAGCGCGGCGATCCTTGAAGCGCTGACGCGCACGCATGGCCGGCACCTCGGCCTCGTGCATGGGGCGGCATCGGGCAGGAAGCGCAGCGCGCTTCAGCCCGGCGGCACCGTAACGGCGCATTGGCGCGCGCGGCTTTCGGAGCATCTGGGAAATTTCAGGACGGAACTCGTCAAGGCGCGCGCGGGCGAAATGTTCGAGGCCCGCGAATCCTTGGCGGGGCTCAACGCCTTCACGGCGGTCGCCTCGGCGGGGCTGCCGGAGCGCGAGCCCCACGGCGCGGTCTACGAGGGCGCGGAAGCGCTTCTCGATGCCATCGCGGGCCATCCTTTCGTGGAGTGGGGCGCGCTGTTCGTGCGCTGGGAGGCGGGGCTGCTGGACGAGCTTGGTTTCGGGCTCGATCTTACGCGCTGCGCGGCGACGGGCGCGCGCGACGATCTTGCTTACGTTTCGCCGCGCACGGGCCGCGCGGTCTCGAGCCAAGCCGCCGCGCCCTACAGGGAAAGGCTGCTGGCACTGCCGCCGTTCCTGCTGGGTGCGCAGACGGGCGATCCGTCGCCGGCCGAGCTTCTGGCGGGGCTCCGGTTGACCGCCCATTTCGTCGATCAATGGGTGCTCTCGCCCCACAACCTTGCGCTCCCGGAGGCGCGGCTGAAGCTGCACGATCTCGCCGCCAAGCTGGCCGAATCGAAGTAATGAGTAACCCGCCATGACCGTGCTCCCCAAAGACGACATCCGTCCCGAACCGCTGACGAAGGCGCTTTCGGAGCGCTACCTCGCCTATGCGCTTTCGACGATCACCCAGCGCGCGCTCCCGGACGCGCGCGACGGGCTGAAACCCGTCCACCGCCGCTTGCTGCATGCGATGCGCGAGTTGGGGCTGAACCCGGAAGCGGGCTTCAAGAAATGCGCGCGCGTCGTGGGCGACGTGATCGGCAAGTTCCATCCTCATGGCGACCAGGCGGTCTACGACGCGATGGTGCGCCTGGCGCAGGATTTCGCCGTTCGCTATCCCCTTGTCGAGGGCCAGGGGAATTTCGGCAATATCGACGGCGATAACGCCGCCGCCATGCGCTACACCGAAAGCCGGCTGACGGCGGCGGCCCAGGCGCTTCTCGAAGGCCTCGACGAGGATGCCGTCGATTTCCGCGCCACCTATGACGGAGCCGAACAAGAGCCGGTCGTCCTGCCCGCCGCATTTCCGAACTTGCTCGCCAACGGATCGTCCGGGATCGCGGTCGGCATGGCGACGTCCATTCCGCCGCACAATGCGGGCGAGCTGTGCGCGGCCGTCATCGCCCTGATCGAGAACGAGAAGACGACCGACGCCAAGCTCCTCAAGCTGGTGAAGGGCCCCGACTTTCCAACCGGCGGCGTGATCGTGGACAGCGCCGCGACGATCGAGGCCGCCTACAAGACCGGGCGTGGCTCGTTCCGTCTGCGCGCGCGGTGGAAAAAGGAAGAGGCCGGACGGGGTACCTATCAGATCGTCGTCGATCAAATTCCCTATCAGGTGCAGAAGGCAAAGCTGATCGAGCGCATCGCGGCCCTGATGGACGAGAAGAAACTGCCGCTGCTCGACGACGTGCGCGACGAATCGGCGGAAGATCTGCGCATCGTGCTCATGCCGAAGAGCCGCGCGGTCGACGCCGAGCTGCTGATGGAACAGCTCTTCCGTCTGACAGAACTCGAGGCGCGGATTCCATTCAACCTCAACGTCCTCGACAAGGGCGTCACGCCGAAGGTGATGAATCTGCGCGAGGCCTTGAGTGCCTTCATCGCGCATCGCCAGGATGTGCTCGGCCGGCGCACGCGCCATCGCCTGGCGAAGATCGCCGACCGGCTCGAAGTGCTGGGCGGCTATCTGGCGGTCTATCTGAACCTCGATCGGGTCATCAAAATCATCCGCGGCGAAGACGATCCCAAGCCGAAGCTGATGAAGGCGTTCACGCTGAGCGATCGCCAGGCGACCGCCATCCTCGACATGAGGCTGCGTGCCCTGCGCAAGCTCGAAGAAAAAGCGATCCGCGAGGAACATGCGGCGCTGGAGAAAGAGCAGAAGGAACTCAAAGCGCTTCTGAAATCCCCGGCCAAGCAGTCGGAGCGCCTGATTGCCGAAACCCGCGAAATCGACGCACGCTTCGGCCTCAAGACCGAAATCGGAAAACGCCGCACGGTGTTCGATGCAGTACCCGAGGTCGACGCCGAGATCGCCCTGGACGCGATGGTCGAGCGCGAACCGATCACGGTCGTCTGTTCGGACAAGCTCTGGCTGCGCGCGCTCAAGGGTCATCAGGAGCCGAACGGCAACGTCAAATACCGCGAAGGCGACAAGGCTCGCTTCTGGCTGCACGCCGAAACGACGGACAGACTGATCCTGTTCGCGACCGACGGGCGCTTCTTCACGCTCGACTGCGCGAAGCTTCCGGGCGGGCGCGGCCTCGGCGATCCGATCCGCGATCACATCGAGCTTGGGCCCGATCAGGACATCGTGGCGACGATCGTCCACAGGCCGGGGCGCAAGCTGGTTCTCGCGTCGACCTCGGGCCATGGCTTCGTGACCGCCGAGGACGACGTCATCGCCATGAAGCGCACCGGCAAGCAGGTGATGAACGTCGTCGCGCCTTTCGAAGCCGCTGTCTGCACGCCAGCGCAGGGCGATCATCTCGCCGTCATAGGCGAGAACCGGAAGCTGTTGCTCTTCCCGCTGGGCGAGGCGCCGGAGCTCGCGCGCGGCCGCGGCGTGATCCTGCAACGCTACAAGGACGGCGGCTTGCTCGATGCGCGCACGTTCGTGTGGAAGGAGGGCCTCAAGGATCAGAACAACCGCGCCTGGACGCCCGACGAATTGAAGGATTGGAAAGGTTCCCGCGCCCAGGCGGGCCGCCTCGTTCCGCGCGGTTTCGCGAAATCGGGGAGGTTCGCGTGAGAACAGCCGTTTTCGCGATTGCGAGCTATATCACTAAGTGATACATGTTAAAGGACTGGTTCGCCCTCCATGGACATATTCCTAACGAAGTCCTTTGCGCGGTGGCGAGCCAAGGAGCGTTTGTCGGATCGCGCTCTGTGCAATGCGGTGGACGAGATGGAGCGCGGACTGATTGACGGCAATCTGGGCGCGGGTCTGTACAAGAAGCGCGTGGCGCGGATGGCGAGTTGATTCAGTTGAGGTGCGATGATGGCTAGGACAAAGCGCAGCAGAATCCAGGAGACCGTTTACGAAGGAGTCAGGGGGCTGCGCGCCGTGGGCTTGGCTGACGACGTGACGATGAAGGAGTTCGACGCCCTTTGTCTGCCGGAGGTGAAGCAATACACGCCGACGCAGATCAAACGCATCCGCCTTAGCCAGCGCGTAAGCCAGCCTGTCTTTGCCGCCTATCTCAATGTGACCAAATCGACGGTCACACAGTGGGAGCAGGGCGGAAAGACACCTCGCGGAACGGCACTCAAGCTGCTCGACTTGGTTGATCGCAAAGGCTTGGAAGCTCTGACGTAACTATCCGCCTTCGCGAAATCGGGGAAGTTCGCTTAGCGCCCCATCTGGGCCGGCAGCCATGTCGCGATATCGGGGACGAGGGCCACGATCAGCAGTGCCAGCAATTGCAGGATCACGAACGGGATCGCGCCGCGATAGATCTGGCCCGTGGTGACCTCGGGCGGGGCCACGCCGCGTAAATAGAACAGCGCGAACCCGAAGGGCGGCGTCAGGAACGAGGTCTGCAAATTGATCGCGATCATCACGCCTAGCCACACCGGATCGAAGCCCATCTGCAGCAGGATCGGCGCCACCACCGGCACGATGACGTAGGTGATCTCGATGAAGTCGAGGAAGAAGCCGAGCAAGAACATCACCGCCATGACGAGGAAGATCGCGCCCACCTCGCCGCCCGGAAGGTTCGAGAGGAAATCCTTGATCGTGTCGTCGCCGCCAAGGCCGCGGAAGACGAGGCTGAACATCGCCGCGCCCAGCAGGATCAGGAACACCATCGCCGTGATCTCCGCCGTCGAGCGCATCACGGCGCGCAGCACACCGGCGCGGAACACCTGGTAGACCGTGAAGGCGAGCGCGACGAAGGCGACGAAAAGCAGGACGGTCGCGACATTGACGGCCCCTTGTTCGGCGCCCGTGATATCGGTGCGCCCGACGCGTGTGTCGAAGAAGGGATTGAGGACGAGCGTGGCGACGAGCGCTATGGCGGCGATAAGAGCCGGCCATTTTGCGATGCTCTTGTCCTTGCCTTGGCGAAAGCCCGCGAGGATCGTGGCGCCCACAGCGCCGAAGGCCGCGGCCTCCGTCGGCGTGGCGATGCCGAACAGGATCGAGCCCAGCACGGCGACGATAAGCGAAACCGGCGGCAACAGCGCGCGGAGCGCACGGCGCAGCACATCGCCGTAGCGCTCGCCCGCCTCGGCGGCGGGGATCGCAGGCGAGGAGGCGGGGCGCAGCACCGCGAGCCCGATCTGATAGGCGATGTAGAGCCCGACGAGCATCAGCCCGGGAAGAAGCGCGCCCGCGAAGAGATCGCCGACCGAAACCGTCTCGGGCGCGAAGTTGCCCTGCTCGAGCTGTGCGCTTTGATAGGCCGACGAGATCACGTCGCCCAGCAGCACCAGAACGATGGAAGGCGGAATGATCTGACCGAGCGTGCCCGACGCGCAGATCGCCCCGCTCGCGAACGCCGGATCGTAACCGCGCTTGAGCATGGTGGGGAGCGATAGAAGGCCCATGGTTACGACGGTCGCGCCGACGATGCCCGTCGATGCCGCCAGCAGCGCGCCGACGATGAAAACGGAGATGCCGAGCCCGCCGCGCAGCCGCCCGAACAGCCGGCCCATGGAATCGAGCAGCTCCTCGGCGACCTTGGATCGCTCCAGCATCACGCCCATGAAGACGAAGAGCGGAACCGCCACCAGCGTGTCGTTCGTCATCGTGCCGAAGACGCGGCTCGGGAAGGCCGAGAGGAAGGCAAGATCGAACACGCCGAACGCGTAACCGAGCAGAGCGAAGGCAAGCGCGGTCCCGGCCAGCGTGAAGGCGACGGGAAAACCGGTCAGCAGCATCGCGCAGACGGCCGCGAACATCAGGACATCGAGCATGTCGGCGAGCGGCGCCATGATCAGATCGTCGCCCCGTGATGTTCGCCTTCGTCAGCGCGCCCGGTGAGCCTGAGTGCGGCGCGCGCGGCCAGCGCGAAACCCTGGATCAGCATCATGGCGGCGAAGATCAGAATCAGCGTCTTCAACAGATAGACGCCTTGGATGCCGGAGGTTTCGCGCGAACCTTCATGCACCGCCCAGGACGAAGCGACGTAAGGATAGGACATCACGAACGCCGTCAACATGAAGGGCAGGAGGAAAAGATAAGCGCCCGCGAAGTCGACCATCGCGCGCGCCTTGGGCTTTGCCGTGCGATAGAACATGTCGACGCGCACGTGGCCGTCGACGAGCAGCGTGTAGGCACCGGCGAGCAGAAACAGCGACGCATGCAGATAGAGTACGCTTTCCTGCAACGCGATCGACCCGATGCCGAACACGTAGCGCAGCAGCACGACGACGAACTGCAGCCCCACGAGCGCGAGCGTCAGCCACGCCGCGGCGTACCCGATGCGGCGCGAAAGCCCCTCCGCCGCGCCCGCGCCGCGTTCGAGTGCGCGCGCGGCCCCGTCCGTCCGCCGCGCCAGATAGGCGATCGGCCAGAGATAGAGCAGCGCCACGATGGCGCCGCCGGCATAGAGCAGGAACGTTTCGATGGAGTCCCCCTACGATCGCGCGCCGCGCGCTTCACCCTTCCTCGGCCAAATGCCGCGCCGCCGCGTAGCCTTCTTCCGAAATGGTGGTCCACTTCGCGGTGTCCTTCATCGAGGCCTTGAAGCTTTCGTAGATGCGCTTGGTCAGCGCGTCGGTCTCGCCCGCCTGGCGCACGACGTCGGCCGACACCTTGCCCAGCGCGCGGAAGACCTCGTCGGAAAAGCGCTTGAACTGCACGCCGTGCTGCTCGATCAGCGTGCGCAGCGCGCGCGCGTTCTCGGCGTTGTATTCGGCGAGGCTGAAATCGTCCTCCGCCATGCAGGCGGTGGCGAGGATCGCCTGCTGGGATTTGGTCAAGCTCCGCCAGACGTTCATGTTGACGCCGAGCGCCAAGCCCGAACCCGGCTCGTGGAAGCCCGGCCAGTAGTAGTATTTGGCGACACGATAGAAGCCGAAGGCGAGATCGTTCCACGGGCCCACCCATTCGGTGGCGTCGATCGTACCCGATTGCAGCGCCTGGAAAATCTCGCCGCCCGGCAGCGTCACCGTGCTCGCGCCCAGCCGCGAGAGCACCTCGCCGCCGAGCCCCGGCATGCGCATCTTGAGGCCCTTGAGATCGTCGAGCGTGTTGATCTCGCGGTTGAACCAGCCGCCCATCTGCACGCCCGTATTGCCGCACAGGAGTGGCTTGATGCCGAACTTGGCCGACAACTCGTCCCAGAGCTGTTGGCCGCCCATGTGGTAGATCCAGGCGTTGAGTTCGGCGGCGTTCATGCCGAACGGAACGGCGGTGAAGAAGTTGTAGCCCTTCGACTTGCCCTGCCAGTAGTACTCCGCACCGTGATACATGTCGGCCGCGCCGCTCGAGACGGCATCGAAGGACTCGAGCGCCGGCACCAACTCTCCCGCGCCATAGACCTTGATGACGACATCGCCGTCGGTCGCTTCCTCGACGCGCTTGGCGACGCGTAGCGGCATGGACCCGAGCCCCGGATAGTTCGGCGGCCAGGTCGTGACCAGCTTGAGGCTGCGCTTGCTGCGCACGATCGCCGGCCCGCCCGCGCCCTTGGCGCCCGGCTGGGCCACCTGATCGCAGGCGGCGACGGCGGTCGCGGCGACCGCGGCGACGACATGCCGGCGGCTGACGCGGCCCTTCGTGGTATCGGACATGGCGCTCCCCCTGATCGGCAGCCCTTATAGCGGTCCCGCGTACCGCACTCTACCGCGAGGATGTCACGCCGCGGCCATCGCCCGCGAAAGGATGGCCTCCGTGTCGAAACCCGTCGTATTCGCGCCGTAGACGCGCCCGCCTTCGTCGCCGAGGCGCGTGGTGCAGAACGCGTCCGCAACGGCGGTGGGGGCATGGCGAACAAGCAGCGAACCCTGGAGCGCGAGCGCGAGGCGTTCGACCAGAAAGCGCGCCTCGGATTCGGCCACGCCGCCTGCCGCGAGCCGATCCTTGATGGCGCCGATCGCCCTGTCGAGATGGACGTTCGCACCGTGCGCCTTGTCCAGCTCGGCCAGGAACGCCGCGACCGTCTCCGGCTCGCGAGCCATCGCGCGGAGCACATCCAGGCAGATGACGTTGCCCGAGCCTTCCCAGATCGAATTCAGCGGCGCCTGGCGATAGAGCCGCGGCATCACCGATTCCTCGACGTATCCGGCGCCGCCATGGCATTCCATCGCTTCGAAGACGAAGCCCACGACGCGCTTGTTCACCCAATATTTTCCGACCGGCGTGGCGATGCGCGAAAAAAGCTGCGCCGCTTCGTCGTTCACCGATTCGTCGAAGCTGCGCGCGATGCGGAAAGTGAGCGCCGTCGCGGCCTCGGATTCGACGGCCAGGTCGGCGAGCACGGCCCGCATCAGGGGCTGGTCGATCAACCGGCGCTGAAACGCGGTGCGGTGCGCGGCATGCCACAGCGCATTGGCGAGCGCCTGACGCATGTAGGCCGCGGGCGCGAGGATGCAATCGAGCCGCGTGTGATGGACCATCTCGATGATCGTGCGTACGCCGCGGCCTTCCTCGCCGATCAAGACGGCGTGCGCGCCGTGATACTCGATCTCGGAAGACGCGTTGGCGCGATCGCCGAGCTTGTCCTTCAGCCGCATGAGCTGGATGGCGTTGCGCTCGCCGTCGTCGCGCCAGCGCGGCACCAGAAAGCAGGAAAGCCCGCCTTGCGCATAGGCGAGCGTCAGGAACGCGTCGCACATCGGTGCCGAGCAGAACCATTTGTGTCCCGTCAACGTATAGGTTTGGCCCGGCCCGCGCGCGTCCAGCGGTTCGGCGCGTGTGGTGTTGGCGCGCACGTCCGAGCCGCCCTGCTTTTCGGTCATCGCCATGCCGATGGTGGCACCTGATTTTTCGCGCGCCGGACGCGAGGAGGGATCGTATTTGGACGCAAGGATGCGCGGCTCCCATTGGGCCGCGACCTCGGGCTGGTGGCGTAGCGCCGGCAGCGCGGCGTACGTCATGGTGAGCGGGCAGCACACCGAAGGCTCGGCCTGTGCCATGAGGAATTCGAGCGCCGTGTGCAGCACATGGCCGCCGGCAACTCCGCTCCAGGCGGCCGAGGAAACGCCGGCTTCGAGACCGAGCGTCATCAGTGCGTGATAGGCGGGGTGGAATTCGGCCTCGTCGATGCGCCGCCCGAAGCGATCGAACGTCTTCAGAACAGGTGGATTGCGATTGGCCTGCTGCGCCCATTCGGCGACCTCGGCCGAACCGGTACGCGCGCCGAACGCGGTCAGGCGCTTCTCGTGCGGGCCCGCCCCTTCGCGTGCCACCGCTTCCCTGAGGGCGGCGTCGGACGAATAGAGGTTGACGTCCTCGAAGGGCGGCGGCTGGTTTTCGACCTCATGCGTTGCGAGCTTCACGCGCGGGTTGCGGGGGGCCATGGCGCCTGCTCCTTCCGAGGAGAGATCAGTATACCCGGGATGAGGCTTGGAGCCGCGCCGCTTTCTGCTAGTCTGCGCTGACTGGAAACGCCACCCGCCCGTTAGAGGCTCCCTTGCAAAAAGAAAATCCGGCCTTGCCCGCGGGGGGAGGCGGCGTCTCGCTCTTCGGTGTCAGGCTCGCCCACCGCCATTACGCGCTGGCGCTGCTGACCTTCGTCTACGTCGTGAATTACCTCGACAGGCAAATCCTTTCCATTCTCCTCCAGCCGATCAAGGAGGAATTTGGCGTCTCGGACACGGCGCTCGGTTTCCTCTCCGGCATTACCTTCGCGGTCTTCTATGCCACGCTCGGTATTCCGATTGCGATGCTGGCCGATCGCTTCAGCCGCAAGAAGATCATCGCGGTCTCGCTGACGCTCTTCAGCGTCATGACGGTCGCTTGCGGCATGGTCGTGCAGTTCTGGCAGCTTGTCCTTGCGCGCATCGGTGTGGGGATCGGCGAAGCCGGGACAAGCCCGCCGTCGCATTCGATCATCGCCGATCTCTATCCGCCCGAGAAACGTGCCACCGCGCTGGCGATTTTCTCGGCCGGGCTCAATGTCGGGATCATGATCGGATTCTTCGGCGGCGGGCTGGTCAACGAGCTCTATGGCTGGCGCGTCGCCTTTCTTTGCGCGGGCCTGCCGGGATTGTTCCTCGCCTTTGCCGTTCTGGTCACGCTCAAGGAACCCCAGCGCGGCCATTCCGAGGGGCTCGCGGCGTCGTCCGACGCTCCGCGATTCTTCGAGGTTGCGCGGACCCTCTGGCAACAGAGGTCGTTTCGTCACATTGCCTTCGGCGCGGCGATGAATGCGTTCGCGGGCTATGGGGCCGTCACGTTCACCCCCGCCTTCCTTTATCGCTCGCACGGACTGTCGACGGCCGAAATCGGTACGGCGCTGGCGTTGATCTATGGCGTGGCCGGCGGAGCCGGCACGTTCCTGGCGGGCTATTTTGCGGATCGCTTTTCCAGGGGCGGCGTGCAGTGGAACATGTACGTTCCGGCGATCGCGATCCTTGCGGTCGTGCCGTTCGGATTCGTGTTCTATCTGCATCCCAATATGATCGTTGCGCTGTGCGCGGCCGTGCTTCCATCGATGGCCGGCGCGGTTTATCTTGGCCCATGTCTCTCGATGACCCAGGGGCTGGTGCCGCTTCGGATGCGCGCCACGGCCGCGGCGGTGCTGCTCTTCGTCATCAACATCATCGGGCTCGGACTCGGTCCGCAGACCGTGGGCCTGGTCAGCGATCTGCTCAATCCGAGCTTGGGCCAGGATTCGCTGCGCTGGGCGCTACTCATCGCGGGCGTCGGCAATATCTGGTCGGCACTGCATTTCTATCTCGCCTCCCGCACGCTCAAGGCCGATCTCGCCAAAGTCCGAAACACGGTTCATCGGGCTTGAGACTCGTCATCCCGCCGTTACAATCGGAACGATGCGGGGGACGAGCGGAATCGGCCGGATTGCAGCCGCCATTTCGGGAGCGCTATGGCTGGGCGCGACGTCCGCAGGCGCCGCGGACGATGTAGGCCGTCCGCTTCCCGATCCCGTTGCGGTGGACGTTCCTGCCGCCGCCGAACCCGCGCCGCAACCCGATCCCGAGATCGAAGCCGCCGCACGGCGCGTCGCCGACGAGGCCGCGATCGCGCAAGTCCCGGTCGTCGCCGCGCGCCTCGCCACGCGCGCACCACGGGAGCTCTATCCGTATTTCGATCTCTATCTCTACGTCAGCAAGGCGGCGCGCGGACTCTGGGCGCAACGCATGTTCGTGTTCCGCAAGGATGAAACGAACACGCTCGTCTTCGAGGAAACCTTCGCCGTTTCGACGGGCCGCGAGCGCCACGAGCAATATTTCACATGGACGCCACCCGGCATCTTCGCGCTCGATCCGAATCGCTTCTACCGCATCACCTATTCCGCCAAGTGGCGCAACGCGGCCATGCCGTGGGCAATGTTCCTCGACTATTCCTACCGGACGAAGATGTCCGGCGTGGCGCTGCACGCCGCCACCCGCGGTCTGGTCAAGAATCTGGGCAAGCGGGCGTCGGGCGGCTGTGTGCGCCTGCCGCCCGACCGGGCGGAAAGCCTGTTTGGTCGTATCCAGGCGAATTTCCCTTCGACGAAGACGCGGGCACGACGAATCGGGAAGGCCGTGTCGCGCGCGATTCGCGCAATGCGCCCCTGCTCAAACAGGGTTACCGGGTTCTTCTTATTGTGGATGATTTTGGCGGCCCCGAGGTTACCGCCGCCCTGGCGAACACCCCCGGGTCTTGAACTCTCGAGCCGGTTGAAGACAATAGGATTAACTGCGATTTGCGCCAAAACGGGACGCATAAGCCGGCCGTAGGGTAGGGTCAGGACGCAGGGGGAGGATTTCGGCGCCGTGAGATCGCTGACGGGGAGATTGAGCGCGGCTTATGTCGTCGCTGCCGGTTTCTATGGCGGCTATCTTTATACGCACGCCCACATCGATGCCGAGGAGATCGCGAACGAGATCGCGCGCGTCGGGCAGGACGCCGTCTATTTCGTAGACGCGACGCAAAAGTCCGTGGACGGATCGATTGCTGCGACCGCGACATGGACGCGGGAAACTCTCGCCTGGGCCGAAGCCCGTGCGGAAGAAGCGGCCGCCTGGGCCGGCGCGCGCACCGACGAAGCGGCCGCCTGGGCCGAGGCGCGCGGCGAGGAAATGATCGCCTGGGCCGAAAAGAACGGGCGCGAGATAATGCGCGTCTCGGTCGATCGGCTGCAGCGCGATGCGCTGGCCGTGCCCGAAGTGCCGTCATCCGTGCGTCCGGCGCCGGCTAAGCAAGCGCCGCAGCTGAAAACGCGCTTCGCCGAAGAGGCGTTGCCGCCCGCGGCGTCCCCGGCGGCGCCAGCACCCGTCATTCCCGAATACGCCGCCGAGCCGGGACAAGCCGAACCGATGGCGATCGCGCGCGCGGTCGCGCCGCCATCGCCCGCCGAACCCGCGGCCTCGGCGGAGCCGAAAGTCGTGATCGAGCTTCCGCCGCCCGAACCCGCCGAGCCCGAGCAGCGCGAAGTGGCTGCACTCCCAGAGCCGCAGCCGCCGGCCTTGCGCCCGAGCGTGGTGCCCGAGGAGAAGGCGCCCCCCGCCGAACCCGAGAAGCAGGTTGCGACGGTGGCGCCCGAACCCGCGGTCTCGCCCACGCCGGAAGAAAGACTCAAGCTTGCGCCGCATCCCGACGACGTCGGCCTTTCAGGCAAGGAACTGGCGCGCATCGAGGAGCGCATGCAGACGAACCTGACGCGCGATCTCGTCGGCGGGTTCGATCTCTTTCTCTATGTGAGCAAGGCGGTACAGGGCCCGTTTGCGCAGCGCATGTATGTCTTCGAAAAGGCCGCGTCGGGCGATCTCGTGCTGCGCTACAATTGGCGGGTTTCCACGGGCCGCGAACAGGTCGAGTATAACAAGGCCGGATCGAGGCTGCCGACCTACACGCCGGCCGGCTACTACCAACTCGATCCCGAGCGCTTCTATCGCGACTACCGCTCGAGCCAGTGGGGCAGCGCGATGCCCTACGCGATGTTCTTCAACTGGATCAAGGACGGCGATGAAACCGGCCTCGCCATTCACGGCGTGCTCGGACGCGACGAAGTGTCCGAGCTGGGCAGGCGCGCGAGCGCGGGCTGCGTGCGGCTGGGGCCGGACAATGCGCGGCTTCTCTTCGATCTGATCCGCAAGAACTACAAGGGCGAGGTACCCCGCTTCGCCTATGACTGGCGGACCGAGACGATGAGCAACGAAGGCATTCTGTGGCGCGACAAGAAGGGCAATCTGCGCGTGCAGGCGGGCTACCGCGTGCTCGTCTTCATCGAGGATTGGGGCGGCGAGGACGTCGTGGCCGCGCTGTTCTGATCACCGCCTGAGTTCGTAGAGCGCCACCGCCGCGGCGTTGGAGACGTTCAGGCTTTCCATCGCGCCCGAAATAGGAACGAACGCGCCCGCGTCGCAGCGCTCGCGCACGAGACGGCGCAAGCCTTGACCTTCGGCGCCCAGAACGAGAGCCACGTCGCCCGAGGGGGCCGCGTCCCGGATCGGGCCTTCGCCGTCGCCGGCGAGCGCGACCCGCCAGAAGCCCAGGCGGCCCAGGTCTTCCAAAGTGCGCGCGATGTTGACGGTCGCGACATAGGGAACGATGTCGAGCGCGCCCGAGGCGGCTTTGGCGAGCACGCCCGTTTCCGGGGGCGCGTGGCGGTCCTGCACGATCACGGCGGCGACCGAGAACGCCGCCGCCGAGCGCAGGATGGCACCCACATTATGGGGATCGGTCACCTGGTCGAGCACGAGAACGATGCGCCGGATGCCGGAGGGCGCGCGTACCGCCTCTTCGAGATCGAGGGCTGGCAAAGGCTCGACCTGCAAGGCCGCGCCCTGGTGCACCGCGCCGGCGGGGAGGAAGCGGGCCACCGCGTCGGCGTCAGCGATCTCGTGCGCGACCCGGCCGAGGAGCTTCGCGCCGATAAACCCCGCCGCGCGCTCGGTCAAAACGGCTTGGCGCACCTCGCGCCTCTGATTCGCGAGAGCGGCTTTTACGGGATGGAGGCCGTAGAGCCAGAGGCCGGCATGGCCGGCCGGCCGGGCTTCACGCCCACGGCCCGATCGGAACGGCTTGCTTTTTTTCATGGGGACGCTAGCCTTTTCTCGTTGCGGACCGACCTCGCGAGGGGCACCTTGCGGTCGTTGTTGATTCGCGCCGTTAATCTATTGACACATTGCCTTAATTGACCAATATGCGCCCTCCGAAGTTTACCACCGGAGGCGGACCCGCTTGGCCGGCGCTTTTAGCGTGCGGACAAAGCGGACTTTTCCTTAAGGAACAAGGGTTCCCCGGACGGCCGGGGGGCGCGGGCCGGCGCCACCGGCCGAGGGCTCGTTGCAGGGCTCGTCAAGCGGAATCGGACCCGGAGGGGTGCCCGAGCGGCTAAAGGGGACGGACTGTAAATCCGTTGGCTACGCCTACGTTGGTTCGAATCCAACCCCCTCCACCACCCTTTGCTGTCGGCGCAGCTTCGGGTGGCAGGCCACGCGGAAGGGGAGCGGCGAAGGGTGCCCGTCGAAGCCTCGGCGAAGGCGGGCTGGAAAACGAAGCGCTCAACAGGGCGGGTGTAGCTCAATGGTAGAGCAACAGCCTTCCAAGCTGATGACGAGGGTTCGATTCCCTTCACCCGCTCCAACCTTCCCCTGCGGATCGGGTTCGGTTGGCAGACGAGCTTGATGGCGAGATTTCCCGCCGAAACGGTGGCGGACGGGCCGCAGCAGGGACGCAGATACGGCAGATACGAAGGACAGAACCATGGCGAAGGGCAAGTTTGAGCGGACGAAGCCGCACTGCAACATCGGGACGATCGGTCACGTTGACCATGGGAAGACGACGCTGACGGCAGCGATCACGAAGGTTTTGGCGGAGACGGGCGGGGCGACGTTCACGGCCTACGACCAGATTGACAAGGCTCCGGAAGAGAAGGCGCGCGGGATCACGATCTCGACGGCGCATGTGGAGTACGAGACGCCGGCGCGGCACTACGCGCATGTGGATTGCCCCGGGCACGCGGACTACGTGAAGAACATGATCACGGGGGCGGCGCAGATGGACGGAGCGATCCTGGTGGTATCGGCGGCGGACGGCCCGATGCCGCAGACGCGGGAGCACATTTTGCTGGCGCGCCAGGTTGGGGTTCCGGCTCTGGTGGTGTTCATGAACAAGGTGGACATGGTGGACGACCCGGAGCTTCTGGATCTGGTCGAGCTCGAGGTGCGCGAGCTTCTGTCGTCCTACGAGTTTCCGGGGGACAAGATCCCGATCGTCAGGGGCTCGGCGCTGAAGGCGCTGGACGGCGACACGGGCGAGCAGGGCAAGCAGGCGATCCTGGCGCTGATGGAGGCGGTGGACAATTTCATCCCGCAGCCGGCGCGGCCGAAGGACCAGCCGTTCCTGATGCCGATCGAGGACGTGTTCTCGATCTCGGGCCGCGGCACGGTGGTGACGGGGCGCATCGAGCGGGGCATCGTCAAGGTCGGCGAGGAGGTCGAGATCATCGGCATCCGGCCGACGTCGAAGACGACGGTGACGGGGGTGGAGATGTTCCGCAAGCTGCTCGATCAGGGCGAGGCGGGGGACAATGTGGGCTGCCTTCTCCGGGGGGTGGAGCGCGAGGGCGTGGAGCGGGGCCAGGTCCTGGCCAAGCCCGGCTCGGTGACGCCGCACACGGTGTTCAAGGCGGAAGCCTACATCCTGACGAAGGAAGAGGGCGGCCGTCATACGCCGTTCTTCGGCAATTACCGCCCGCAGTTCTATTTCCGCACCACGGACGTGACGGGGATCGTGAAGCTGCCCGAGGGCACCGAGATGGTGATGCCGGGCGACAATGTGACGATCGAGGTCGAGCTGATCGTGCCCATCGCGATGGAAGAGAAGCTGCGCTTCGCCATCCGCGAGGGCGGACGAACCGTCGGTTCCGGCGTCGTCGCCAGCATCGTGAAATAGGAAGGCGAGCGCGGCCGAAAGCCGTATCGGGAGAAAAGCAATGCAAGGCCAAAATATCCGTATACGGCTCAAGGCCTTTGATCACCGTATTCTCGACAACTCCACCAAGGAGATCGTGAACACGGCCAAGCGCACGGGCGCGCAGGTCCGCGGACCGATCCCGCTGCCGACCCGCATCGAGCGCTTCACGGTCAACCGTTCGCCCCATGTCGACAAGAAGAGCCGCGAGCAGTTCGAAATCCGGACGCATAAGCGGCTCTTGGACATCATCGATCCCACGCCCCAGACGGTGGACGCGCTCATGAAGCTCGACCTCGCCGCGGGCGTGGACGTCGAGATCAAGCTTTGAGGATGACAGCGTGATGCGCACAGGCGTCATAACGCAAAAGCTAGGCATGACGCGCCTCTTCATGGAGGACGGGCGGCACATTCCCGTCACCGTGCTGAAGCTCGACAAATGCCAGGTGGTGGCGACCCGCACCGCCGAGAAGGACGGCTACACGGCCGTGCAGCTCGGTTCGGGCTTCGTCAAGCCCAAGCGGTTGACTCAGGCCGATCGCGGCCGCTTCGCCAAGGCCGAGGTCGAGCCGAAGCGTAGGCTGCAGGAATTCCGCGTCACGCCGGATAATCTTCTGGAAGTGGGCGACGAAATCCTGGCTTCCCACTTCGTCGAGGGCCAGAAGGTGGACGTAACCGGCGTCACCATCGGGCGCGGCTTCACGGGCGCGATGAAGCGCTGGAACTTTCGCGGCCTCGAGGCGAGCCACGGGGTTTCGATTTCGCACCGATCGCTCGGCGGCACGGGCGGGCGTCAGGACCCGGGCAAGGTTTTCAAGAACAAGAAGATGCACGGCCATTACGGCGTCGAGCGCGTCACCACGATGAATCTCGAAATCGCCAAGGTCGACGTCGATCGCGGGCTGATCATGATCCGCGGCGCGGTACCCGGTCATAAGGGCGGATGGGTGATGGTGCGCGACGCGGTCAAGTCGGCTCAGCCCAAGGACCTACCGAAGCCCGCTTCGGTGAAGAAGACCGAAAAGGCTCAGCCCGCGAAGAGCGACGCGCCGAAGGCCGAAGCCGCGGCGCCCGAGGCCAAGGAGTGAGACCATGAAACAGAAGGTTCTCACCCTCGACGCCAAGAGCGCCGGCGACATCGACCTCAAGGACGATATCTTCGGCCTGGAGCCGCGCGCGGACATCATGCAGCGCGTCGTCGTGTGGCAGCTCGCCAAGCGCCGCGCCGGTACGCACAAGACGCTGACGCGCGGCGAGATCAATCGCACGACCAAGAAATGGTACCGCCAGAAGGGCACCGGCAGCGCCCGTCACGGCGCACGCTCGGCGCCGCAATTCGAAGGCGGCGGCCGCGCGATGGGGCCCGTTCTGCGCAGCCACGCGTTCGATCTGCCCAAGAAAGTGCGTGCGCTGGGCCTCAGGCATGCGCTTTCGGCCAAGGCCAAGGGCGGCGAACTGATCGTGCTCGACGACGCGGCGGTCAAGGAAATCAAGACAAAGGCGCTGGCCACGCGCTTTGCCAAGCTCGGCCTCGGCAGCGCGCTGATCGTCGACGGTCCCGAGTTCGAGAAGGGCTTCGCGCTGTCGGCCCGCAACATTTCGGGAATCGCGCTGATCGAAACGCAGGGCCTCAACGTCTACGACATCCTGAAGCGCGACAAGCTCGTGCTGACCAAGCGCGCCGTGAAGGCCATCGAAGAGAGGCTGGCATGACGAAGACGAACCACGACGTCATCCTCTCGCCGGTCATCACGGAAAAGACGACGCGGCTGACCGAGGTCAACCAGGTCGTGTTCCGCGTGCCCTTGAGCGCGACCAAGCCCGCGATCGCCAAAGCGGTCGAGGATCTCTTCAAGGTC
>Ga0326597_10005053_pt1 | contig 18424 bp, 16 predicted proteins | sample RVTome_12_FD_203789 | JGI IMG/M metagenome (GOLD analysis project Ga0326597, IMG submission 203789) | Soil microbial communities from uranium-contaminated site in the Upper Colorado River Basin, Wyoming, United States - RVT100D185 | ecosystem: Environmental > Terrestrial > Soil > Contaminated >... | reverse complement strand
CAGCACCAGGCTCTTGGCCTGAAAGTCTTCGTTCAGCGCCGCAAACCGACCGATTTGCGCGTCCTCCTGCGCGTAGGCTTTGACGACGTGCATGCCGCTCAAATTCTCCTGCACGTGGCTGCTCAGGCCCGACATCTGGCGTTGCACCTCGAGGGAGGAGCGCATGATCTCGCCGCGGAATCTGCGCGCCATGAACAACAAGACCGCAAACGGGGCCAAGGCCGCCAGCGTCATGCGCACGTCCATCGAGAGCATCAGCGCCAAAGCGTAGACGTAGTAAAGCGGGGCGTTGACGAAATTGAGGATGCCGGGGCCGAGCATCACGCGCACCGCCGAGATATCGTTGATGACCCGGGACATCAGATCACCCGTCCTCTGCGCGTGGTAATAAGAGACGGAAAGTTTTTGCAGGTGAGCAAACAGGTCGTTGCGCAGATCGTATTCGACGTTGCGCCCCGCGTTGAAGATCAGCGCGCGGGAATAGGTGCGCACGACCCCCTGAGCCACCGCCGCCAGCGCGATGATGCCGGCGTACGCGGTCACCTCGCTGAGCGAACCGCCGTGCTCGATGATGCGCACGGCTTCCCGGATCCACCAGGGAATCCACATGACCAGGGTTGCGGTGCCGAGAAGACAAAAGCCCCCGACCAGGTAACGCCGCCAGTAGCGCCCCACGTAACGCAACAAACGCTTCATGATTCCATCAAAAATAACCTAGGGTGCCTGTGATCGCAAGGTAACCGCCGCGCGCGGCGCAACCGGAGTATCGGCTGTTCCGCAAAACACGCTCGCTTGACAACACGCAACCGCTCCCTAATAAAGTAAAGATGGCATCCCACACGACGACGCGCCGCGACGACATCCGCAACATCGCCATCATCGCCCATGTCGACCACGGCAAGACCACCCTGGTTGACGGGCTGCTTCGTCAGAGCGGCATCTTTCGCGCCCATGAGCATGTCGTTGAACGCGTGATGGACTCCATGGAGCTGGAGCGCGAGCGCGGCATCACGATCATGGCGAAAAACACGTCGATTCACTACCGCGACGTCAAGATCAACATCGTCGATACGCCCGGCCATGCGGACTTTGGCGGTGAAGTGGAGCGCACCCTCGCCATGGTTGACGGCGTCATGCTGCTCGTCGACGCCTCCGAGGGCCCGCTGCCGCAAACCCGCTTCGTGCTGAAGAAAGCATTGGAAGCCAAGCTGCCGCCCCTGGTCTGCATCAACAAGATCGACCGGCCCGACGCCCGCGTCGCCGAGGTGTTGGACGAGATCTACGATCTGTTCATCGATCTCGACGCCACCGAGGAGCAACTGGATTTTCCCGTGGTCTACACCAACGCCCGGGCCGGCACCGCGACGCGGGATCTCAAGGAGCCGGGGCAAAATCTGCAACCGCTGTTCGAGCTCGTCGTGAACGCGTTGCCCGGCCCGGTGATTGACCCGGCCGTGCCGACGCAGTTTCAAGCCAACAATCTCGATTACAACGACTACGTCGGCCGGCTCGCCGTCGGACGGATCAAGAACGGCACCCTCGCGACGGGAAATTACACGCTTTGCCGCAGCGACGGCACGCAACAACCGGTGAAGGTGACCCAGGTCTACGGCTGGCAGGGATTGAAGCGGGTGGAAGTCGCCTCCGCGGATGCGGGGGACATCGCCGCCGTCGCCGGCATCGAGGATATCGGCATCGGCGACACGATCGCGGACCGGGAAAATCCCCGCCCGCTTGCCGCTCTGCGCATCGACGAGCCGACCATCGCCATGGTTTTCAGCGCCAACAATTCGCCCTGGGCCGGGCGAGAGGGAGAATTCGTCACTTCGCGTAAGCTCCGCGAGCGGCTCTTCTACGAGCAGAAGAAGAACGTCAGCCTGCGCATAGTCGACACCGACCAGCCCGACTCCTTTCAGATCACCGGCCGCGGCGAATTCCAGCTCGCCATCATCATCGAGACCATGCGCCGGGAAGGCTACGAGCTGATGGTCTCCAAGCCCACCGTGGTCACCCGCGAGATCGAAGGCGCGCTGCATGAACCGATGGAGCTTTTGGTGATCGACGTACCGGAGGACTTCATCGGCGTCGTCTCCCAGCTTCTGGCGGTGCGCAAAGGAAAAATGACCAAGATGACCCACGCGGGGTCGAGCCGGGTGCGCTTGGAATTCTCCGTGCCGTCGCGCGGCTTGATCGGCTTTCGCTCACGCTTTTTGACCGATACCCGCGGCACCGGCATCATGAACGCGCTCTTCAACGGCTGGGCGCCGTGGCATGGGACAATCCAGGCGCGCAGCAACGGCGCCATGGTGTCGGATCGCGAAGGGCCGGCCACGCCCTACGCCGTTTTTCATCTCCAAGAGAGGGGCATCATCTTCATTCCGCCCGGCGCGCGCGTCTACGAAGGCATGGCCGTCGGCGAATATTCGCGCGATGTCGATTTGAACGTCAACATCTGCCGCGAGAAAAAGCTCACCAACATTCGCGCCGCCGGCCGCGACGAGAACATCATCATCACACCGCACCGCGAGATGGGACTCGAAGAAGGGATCGAGTGGATCGCGGAGGACGAGTTGGTGGAGGTGACCCCGCAGTCGGTGCGCCTGCGAAAAAAGGTCCTCAAACAATCGGACCGCCCGCGCCGGCGCCAGGAACGGGATGAGTGAAAGGCGCGCTAGGGCGTCTTCGCCTTGGGCGCCTTCTCGCTGCCCGAAGAATCGCTCTTGCCGCACTGGGCGGCTTTCACGAACATCAAGTGAAGATTTCGCGAGGGAACCTGGACTTCGACCGCGGGACGCGTTCCCGCTTTGTGCTCTTTAAGGTCCGCCTTCTCGCCGCCGGCCCGCATCTTTTCCACGAGCTGATAAGGACTTTGCACGTCCTTCAAATCATCTCCCCGCTTGGCCAGCACGGACAATGGAAGGCATGATCCTTCCTTGCCTGCCAGAAACCATTCGCCGCTCTGAGAAGCGGCGGCCGCCAGCAATGGAACCAGCAGAAAAAACGCTTTCACGATTCCCTCCGCTATCGATTTACCGTCGGCATTGCTAATCGGAATGGAGCGCCACCCGGTTGCCCTCGCTGTCGATGATAATCGCGCGAAAACCGAAGGGGCCGATGGCATGTTTGGGTTGGATGACCTTGCCGCCGTTGATCGCAACACCGGCCAGCGCGTCATCCAACCGGCCGTTAGCGTTCAGATAGATCATAACGCCCTTGTCCGTCGGCTTTTCGCCGTCGCTGGTAAACAAGCAGCCGCCGACCTCGCCGTCTTTGTGCGGCAGGATGCCGACGGTGCTTCCCGAAAATTCCTGCTTCTGCATCTCAGCACCGAGCAGCGCCGAATAAAACTTGATCGCCCGGTCCAGATTCAGCACCGGAATGTCGCACCACACGATCTGATTGGCCATCTCCGTCGCTTCTCCCGTTTGTTTATCGTTTTACTCCCTGCGGACCGCAATGTCGCTTCCTAACCCCCGGATGAGTCACAATGTTAAAGCAAACCAAGCGGCGCGTCAAAGTCTCGATTCTTGATTATCGGTTCGTCGTTTCACCCCAGAGGACAAGCAGCCCGGATGGAGCGCGAACGGAACCCGGGGATGTCTCCCTGGATTACGTTTTCACTTTATCCAGGCTACGCCCTGTCAACCGGAGTGAACGTGGGTCATCGATTCGCCGTTCCGCCCCACAGCTTTTCGAAAAAGCCGCTTTTCTCCATCTCATCCAAGAACCTGCGGTCGTAGAGTTCCACGGCTTTGATTTGCTTGGCGCGCGGGTCTGATTGCGCCACGTCGTCGAGGATCGCTTGGAGCGCTTCCAGCTTGAGTTCCATGCGCGGCTCCAGCGCTTTGATCTCAGCGTTGTAGCCGGCTTCCAAGATCTTGCGGTCGTCGACGCGCAGGTATTTTCCGAGCACCCTGAAAGTAATCTCTTTGTCCGTGTGCAAGATCTTGGCGGCCTCGGCCATGGCACGGATAAATTGCGTGATGACGGGCGAGCTGCGCGCGATCAAGGAGCGTCGGGTGATAAACGAGACCGCCACCTGGGGAAGGCGCAGATCGGGACCGAACACGACGTAGTGAAATCCTTCCGCGATCGCGCGCGTGTCCCAGGGCGCCGTCATCGTGCCCGCTTCGATGGCGCCGGAGAGCAGCGCGGCGAGCATTTCCGGCGCGCCGCCGGTCTGGATCACCACGTAGTCGCGCCCGGCCTCCATATTGCGCCGCTTGAACGCCTGCATCGCGAAGTAGTGCGTCGTGCTGCCGATACGCGTGACGCCGACCTTCTTGCCGCGCAGATCCTCAAGCCGCTTGATCTCCGGCTTGGCCAGGATGCTTTGGGTCAGGTAATTTTTTATGCCGGCGATGAATACAAGCTCGTTATTGCCCTGGACCACCGCGCGCACGGTGCCCAGGCCGCCGTCGACCAACATCTGCGCGTCGCCGCCGAGCATCGCCGCGGTGGCGAGCGGCGAGGAGCCGATGTAGACCAGCGGGAATTCCAAGTTGTACTTGCGGAAGATCCCCGTCTCTTGCGCGATCCACGGCATCGACTGGGACATCACCCGCGCCGATTGAACGCCGAGAAGGCGATCGGCGCCCGAAGCTGGGCCCGCGCTGAGAATCACGATGACCCACACGACAATCCAAAGTGGCGACAGTCTGTGCGAGAATTTGACAGGAGCCCTTCGACAAAGCTCAGGGCGAACGGTTAAGGAATTGATCTCTGTATGCCTTGCTTCCGTTCGTGGTGAGCAGCTTGTCGAACCATCAACGGTACTCGCTATTGATCTGTTATAGTTTACAGGCGATCTGTTCGACATGACTTATCCCCTCGACTGGCGCCCAGACGAGAATCGAAGCGGCAGCCAGCGCTTCACATTCAGTTTTTTTTCCAATTCCCCGCGGGTCACCCGGTATTTGAACGCTTTGCGGCCGTTGATGAAGAGCACCGGCACTTCGCCGCCGTATTTTTCTTGGATCTCCGGCGAGCCGTCGATGTCGATCTCCTCAAGCGCCAGCGGCGTATGCGCGGCGACTTGATGGATGACCGCCTTCATCTCGTCGCACAGGCAGCAATCTTTGCGCGTATAGATGACCAATTCGGCTTTCATGGAGTCGGCGCCGGGGCGCTCTCCTTGACCGGCTCTTTAGACTGCTCTTGCAGCGCCGCGTCGTTTTTCTCTTCACCGCCCAGGCCGATGATATTTTTCGGAATGCCCAGCACTCCCCAAAACCATTCGGACAGCGTACCCAGAGGCGCCGGAGTGATGGTCGGGTCCTCGATCGGCCCTCTGATATTGAAACTTCCCACCAGAAAAGAGTTCTTGATGGCGGCAATGCTCCGTCCGATCAAAGGGATGTAGCCGATGACGGTATCGATCCCCGCAAAGGGGCGCACGGCGACGATGAAGTCGATCTCGTCCTTCGGCAGATCGATCTTGCCCTGGCCGGTCATGCGCAGATCGTCGCTGTCGATGACCAGATTCTCTGTTGCATAGACCCCTTGGGTCACCTTGAAGTCGGCGGTAACGGCGCGAAAACGGATGCCCTGTTTGCCGAGGTCCGGCGCCTGCAAGGTAAACCAGCGCGACAAATCCAACAAGTTGAGAAGTTGCACCAGGATGCGCATCCGCCCGATGGTTCCATCTTCGATGCGCAAATTGAAGGAGCCCTCGACGCTGCGCTTGCGTTCGACGGCGTCTTTTCCCATCCACGCCAATTTGCCTGTGAGATTGACTTTGCCGGTCATCTCGGCCTTGCCCGCTTCAAACCAGTCCAGAAGGCCTTGCACCGGCACACCCTGGATCTTGGGCTCGACGGAAATTCCCAGGGTGCCCGGTTGATCCGTGAAGGTCGCCGAGCCTTGCAGGGAGCCGGCGGCGGAGCGCGCCACGATATTTCCCAATCGCCAGACCTTTCGGTCGATCACGATATCGGCCTTGAGGTCGGAAAACTGAAAGGCTTTGATGCGCCCCTGCCCGAGCGTGATCTTCCCCACTCCCTGAAGGTTCGCGTAGAAATCCGTCGCTTCGGGATTGAGTTGGGAATAAAAATAGGTGACATCCAGATTCGGCGCGGAGAAGTCGAACAACAGTTGCGGCTTTTGGGCAAAACGCCAGCGGCCGTTGAAACCGGCGGGAAGCCCGACGAGCAGGCCTTTCAGATTCTGAAAATCGATGCCCGCCTCGTCGATCGAGACCCGGCCATTGAGTTCTCTGAGCGGCTGCAAGAGCGGCCGGACGGCGAGCTGTACGTTGGCAAGATCGAGATTGCCGGTAAGCTTCCTGCCCTCCGTAGTCCCTAACGCTCCCCGGTAGCGAACCGACCCGCGCACTATGCCGGGGTCTTGCAAAGAACCGCTGGATAACAGCCATCGCGCGACTACCCCCGCCCTGACGCCCGCGGATTCCACTGTCAGATCAAAGGCCCCGTTATCATCGGCGTAGTCTTTTAGCGCCAGGTGAATCTGCACGGGCGAGCCGGAGAGCAGCGCGCGAACTTTTTCCGCCTTGATCTCCGCCGGCGTAAGCGCGATCTCCCCGCGCACCTCGGTGAGCGGAAAATCATGCAACTTGAACCGCGCGCCGTCCAGTGAAATCCTACCTTCGATCAGCGGCGCCGACTCCGCCGCCCGATTCACCGCCAGATCGACGCTTCCCCTACCTTCCATCTCTTGGACCGCCGCAGCGGCTTTGGTGACCGAAGCGGGGAGCAAGCCCTGCCGCACCTGCTCGCGCAACTCGGCGAGATCCAAGTCACCCCGCCCGCGCAGTTGCAGCGCGCCCTCGCCCGCGCCGAACCAGCGGTAGTTGCCGTCGAGGTTCGACAACCGGCTTTGCCCGTAATCGCCGGTAAACCCTTTGAACGAAAGCAACCCCTTCTCCAAAATCATCCGGCCCTGGAGACCCCGAATAGGAAGATAAGCACCAGTAGCATTCGCTGCAATGCCTTTGAACTCGACGTCCAACGAAGCGCCTTCAGCAAAGCCGGCCTTCGCTATCGGCGCGCGGAGATCCGAGAGACGGGCGCTGACTTCGGCCCGGTTTAATTTGACAGTCCCATCTCGGAGGGCCGCCACGAAGTTCTCGGCGTGAGCCGCGGCGACCCACTTGGGTGGCAGATATTTTTTGACCGCGGCGACGGAGAGCTCCGGCGCGGTCACGGTCAATTGCAACTGGGGATCTTCACTGTCCGCCGCGCGCAGCGCGCCGGTGAGGGCGAATTGCAGGTCTTTGGAGCGAAGATTGACGCGCGACAACTCCCACTGTTGCGCCTGCCCGCCTGTCTGCCGATCGACAGGCAGGCCGCCAGGCAGGCGGGGCTGCCAACCGACTTCCAAGTCAAGCCGGCCGTCGCCAGCGTCGAGCGGCGCCGAGAATAGTTCCGGCGCGTCGATCGCCAGCTGTTTGAACGAAATTTCGCCCTTCGCCTGGAGTCGCTGTTTTGGGTTTCCTTCCAAATGAAACCGTCCGTCCAAAGTCCCACTCAAGGAGTTTACCGGCAGGCGGCTCCCGGCATAGGATTGAGCCAGCGGCACCGGCAGGTCCGTCATCTCCACCTCCGCGTTCCACCACGCCTGGTCGATTTCCAAAGGCTCGCTCGGAAAAATCATCGTGCCTTTGGCCCGCAGCCGGGCTTCCTTGTCCTCGCTCGCCACCACGGTTTTGAGCTCGAACTCCAATGCTACCCCCTGCGGCTGATCACGCTTGCGGCGCACCAAGCTCTGGAAAAAATCGCGTAGCGCAGCGCCGCGCAGCCGAGCCAGCTCCAGATCGAGATTTTCCAGCCGCGTGGAGCGCGCCGTTCCGTCGAGGTAATTGTCGAGAAGGTCGATCTTGGCGCCGGTGATCTTCAGCGCCCGCAGGTCGAGAGCGAATTGACGCTCAGCGCTCTTGAGAAAGGGCAGATTGAGCAACCGGTCCAGTAAGGGAATTTTTCCGTCTTTGTCGCGCACCACCTGAGCGCCCGGTTGATTGAGACGGATTTCGTAAAAGACCAGTTTGCGGCGTAGAAGCGGCATCAGCGCGACGCGCGCCGTAATTCGTTCGGCGGTGATCACCGGCTCGGCGCGGTCGGGTTCGGACAGAGCGAGGTCGTAGAAACCGACGCCCAGAATTCGCCCCACTTCCAGCTTAGCCTCCCCCAATTGGACCTTGAATTTGGTATTCTGCTCGATTTCGTCAATCAAGAATCGGCGAAATTCACCGACGCTGATCAAGTGATAAAAGGCCAGGAATAAAACCAGCAGAAAAAGCCCGAACAAAGCGGCGACAAAAACCAAGAGCTTCAGGGCTTTTTTCATCGTGGGCGTAAGAGCGCGATCAGCGTAAGTCAGTTTTGGCCCGCAGCAGGGCGGATCGTCGGTGGCGGATTGCTTTTATGCTAGAGCAACTCAGCCATCGGCGCAAGCGAAGCGCAACCAAATGCGGTCATCCCGCTTCAGGTTGACATGGCTTTGAAGTGAGAATTGGAAATCTTAGCGCCGGCGATCGCTAAAGACCAGCGGCGCGCCGATTTCCCAAAGATACAACGCGTGCGATTCCCCCGCCGCGTCGCGGTAGGCCTCGACGATTTTCGGCTGCCAGTCCCCCATGTCGAAGGTGTAGGAAACGATCCTAGCGCCCGGCTTGAGCTGCCGCACCAGTTGCGGCCTGAGCGCGAGATTGCCGTCGTAAGAAAGATAAAGGGTCACCACGGTGGCGGAAGATAGATCGGCGGTGAGAAAATCCTGCTGGCGGATCTCGACCAATTTTTCCATCCCCTGTTTCCGGACATTCTCACGGGCAAGCTTGACGAGTCCCGGATCGATCTCGAAACCGACTGCCTTCGCGCCGTATTTTTTCGCCGCCGCGATAACGACCCGCCCGTCACCGGCGCCCAAGTCGTAGACGACGTCGCTCTTCTGCACACCGGCGAGCGCCAGCATTCTGTCGACGACTTCCTGCGGTGTCGGATCGAAGGGCGCCACTTGGCCCGGCTCGCGCGTGCGCGAGTTCGCCGGAGGATCGGCATAAAGGCCAGGCTCGGCCCAGCTTGACCCTGGCATGACCTGTGGAATACCCCCAGGGTCCATGTAGCGCGGCACTTCGATGATCACGATTTCCCTGTAGCCGTGAAGATGGAAATGAGAATGCGGATGAAAACGGGGCTCGATCACCCGACGGCGCTGCCGCATTACCGGCGTCCCGATCGCAAAAGCCGACGAAGAAACGACCGTGACGCGCTGACCCGGATTGATTGGGGGCGCATCCGTCGTTGCGAAAAGAGCGCCGGACTCCCGACGGATAGACGTTGGTCTTTGATGTTTCACGGTCGAATCAAAGTGATGCCGGGAAATCGGCGGTGGTTGGGATATCGAGGCGAACCTCGCCTGTGAGCTGCTCCTCGGGCCGGGCGCCGTGGTGGTCGCGCGCACTCCCTGGCCCTCCGCCCGGTTGCCGACGAGCAACAGGATAACAAACATCCCTAGAATCGCCCGATAGGCCATAGAGTCTCCGGCACCATTAAAATCTTAGGAACGAAGCGGGCGCTAAGTCAACCCCTGGATGAAAGGCCCAATCGGCGCACCACCGGGGCCAGCCACGCGACGAGCAGGGCCAACAAAATTACCAACAGTCCCATGCCGCCTACTGTCGCCGGCGCGCCGACCAGGTGGGCGCTGACCCCCGCCAAAAGCGACCCTACCGGCATGAGCCCGCGATCCAGCGCGTATATGCTCATTACGCGCCCGCGCAGATGGTCCGGAACGATTACCTGGAGCATAGTGTTCGTCGTCGCCATGTAAAACACCTGACAGCCGCCGACGGCGACCAAGGACAAAAGCGCCAGGGGAAACGATCTTGTCCAAGAAAAAAGGTTCAAGAAGATTCCGAGCGCGACTAGGCTGACGAGCATCAAAACACCCTGGCGTCTCACCCGGTTCGCCAGCGTCGCGAGCATCAGCCCCGCCAACATGGCGCCCAGGCCCGGCGCTGCAAGAGGATTCCCAGTCCCTCCGGCCCCACCTTGAGCACGTCTTTCTGAAACACCGGCATGAGAGTCTGGTAGGGCACCGCGAAGATCCTCGGCACCAGCGCGCTGGTCATCAGCGCGAACACCGCCGGGTTGGACCAGACGTAGACGAGTCCCTCCTTGAGATTGGCGAGGGCCGAGGTGCGGCGCGCCTCCGGCGGCGTCGGCGGTATCGCCATCCAATAGACCGAGATCATCACGCCGACATAGGCCGCGCTCTGCACGAAAAAATTGCCCGCCGCGCCGGAAAAAACAATCAAGGCTCCGCCCAGAGACGGTCCGATCACCTTGGTCAGGTTGAACGCGGCCGAATTGAGCGCCACCGCGTTGACCAGATCTTCCCGCGGCACCAGCGCCGGGACCAAACTTTGCCGCACCGGATCGACGAACGCCCAGGTCACGCCGGTGATCACGGTGAAGGCGAAAAGATGCCAAACCTTGAGATAGCCGGACGCCACCAGCGATCCCATGCTGACGGCGGTGATAATAAGGATATATTGGGTCGTGAGAATGAGTCTCCGCCGATCCATGCGATCGGCAGCGACGCCGGCGATGGGACTCGCCACCAAAAACGGCAAGGCGCGGATCCCGTTAAGCATGCCGAGCAAGACGGAAGAGCCGGTTAGATCATAGAGTAACCAGCCAAGAGTCACCTGCTGGATCCACTGCCCCGCGCTCATAAACAACGTGCCGGTCCAGAGGTAGCGGTAGTCGGCGTGGCGCAGAGATGAGAACGTTCTCAGCCGGAAACGGCGCGGAACCGCCGCGACTGCGGCATCTTCTTCCGGCGTAACGGGTTCTTCCAAATCAATATTCCTTGTGGAGCGCGCCGCGGCGATCATCTTTCATCTCCCGGTGAAAGAGCGCTCTCAAGGGACGCAGAAGGTGGAGCCCCACGGGCAAGCCCGTGGCACCTTCCAGTACGCCCGTGGGGCGGAATCCTGAGCAAGAGCCCCGGCCAAGACTGGGGCTCGCGTCGAAGGGTCAGCCGGAAAATACTTCTGACGTTGGGAGGCTAAAAAATCGGCAGACGACGACGGCTAATTTGCTCTGGCGATGAATTTAGCATCATCCAGGCGAACAAATCCAGGCGGATTGCCCTGCTTGGACCTTACTTCGAGCCAATCGCCGACGGAGCGCACGACGTTGATGCGGGTTCCCGGGCCGATTTGCGACAGCACGCGCGACGACCCCGACGGGCCTTCGTGCACCGAGGTTGCCCTGATGGTCTCATAGACCCCAGCTTCCGCCGCGCGGCGCGCCGGCGTCGGCTGGGGAACCGGATCGGGCGGACGCGAAGCCGTCGGCGCCGCGGACTGCGACCGGCTGGAGGCCAGACGGTCCGCTTCCCGGTTGGCCAGGCCGAGCCGCACGCGCGCCGAAGCCAGCTCCTTCTGGCTTTCTTCGAGCTTGGTTCTGAGTTCGCTCAACTGGCCGGTTTGTTCGGTCAGCGTCTGGCGCGTCTTTGCCGCGTCGGCTTCCAGCGTCGAGATCTTCTGCTCTTTTTCTTGCAGTTCTTTTATCTTTTCCTCAAGCAGCAGCTGCGACTCGCTCCGCCCCCGTTGCCCGACGACGAGATAAACGCCCAGGGCAAGGGCCGCAACGCTGGCCACCAGTACGATTGTCGAAAGCGTCGAGACGCGCGTCGCTTTAGGCGCCGGCTGCGAAGCCACGGATTCTCCTTCCCGCGTGGGCCACTGCGGCGTCGCGGCAGATTTGAGATCCACCTTGCAGTATGGACACTTGGCCGCCCCTATGTCGATACTATTGGCACAGTGAGGACATAATCGTACTGCCTCCGCCATGAGTCACCCCTCGTCGTTCTTGCGTCCATCGACAAGGTCATCGCCTTGCATCGAGCAGCTAACCCGTGGACACATCAGCCCTATTTTGAAACCGATTGAACCAATGGTCAACCCCATTGGCAATTAGACGCACGCCAGGCCGACTTATTACGCCTTGCCCGGAACTTACCCTTAGGCTATAAACCCATAGAGGATTCTGAACCATGGCATTAATCATCAGCGAACCGCAAACCCGCAAATTGATCGACATGTCGACTGCGCTAAAATGTGTCGACAAGATGTTTCACGACCGCGCCGCCGGCAAAGTGCGCAGCGTCCCGCGCCGCCGGCTCAAGGGCAGCGAAAAACAGCTCAACATGATGGCCGCGTGGCATGCGGACTATGATCTCATTTGCCTGCGTGCCTACGCGGGCGCCTCCAACACCGTGACTTTCTACAACGGCCGCACCGGGCAGATCCAGGCGATCATCAACATGCGCTACTTGAGCAGCCTGCGCACCGGCGCTGCCACGGGCATAGCGGCGAAATATCTCGCGCCGAGCAACGCCAAAACCCTGGGCGTAATCGGTCCCGGTTGGCAGGCCACGTTTCAAGTGGAAGCCATCGCCCACGCCTGTCCCATCGAACGCGTCGTCGTCTGGGGTCGCACCCCAAAACGACGTAAAGCGTTCATCAAGCAGATGAGCAAGATCGTCAAAGCCGACTGGCGCGAAGTTTCCTCGGTTAGCGAAGTGGAAGCCGAATCCGATATCCTCGTTGTCTCAACGGACTCCGCAATACCGGTCGCGCATGGCGCGCGTCTCAAAGAGGAAGTTCTGGTCGCGTCCATCGGCGCCAACGCGGCGGTCAAGCATGAAGTTTCGATCGATCTCATTCGCCATATGAACTATATTGTCACCGACGATTTGCCGACGGCCAGAATCGACAGCGGCGATCTCATCGCGGCGTGCGAGTTCGGCATCCTGCGCTGGGACAGCATCGTGCCGTTAGACCGCATCGTAGGCCACGGCGCGCCGCAACCCCGCCCCAAACGGATTCTTTTCCAATCCAACGGCATCGCCGACGAAGACCTGGCCGTTGGCCGCTATGTGCTTGAGCAAGCAAAGAGGAAAAGACTCAAAATGAGACGGGTGCCGGAGATTTAGTCGTAAGGGCGACCGGCCGGTCGCCCCTACAATCTAACGTTTTTGAAACGCCAGCACGAAGCGGTCGTCTTTGTTGCGCTCTTTGTTGACGTTGAAGTCGCGCGGGTCTTCCGGCTTGCGCAGCATGTTTCCCTCTTTGGCCAAGGTGAAACCCGAACCAGTGACTTCTTTGATCACCAGCAATCTGTCGATCCGATGCAGGGTCTTCGTCGCCTCATTTCCGCTCCCATCCTTGGCCGAGTGATCGACCACTCCATAGACACCACCGCGCTTCAACGAGCTAAGAATTCTCTTGTTCATCGCGATTCGGGTCTCCGGAGCCAAGTCGTGGTAATTCAGGTGAATGAACACGAAGTCCAGGGATCCATCTTGTGGTAATGCGACCTCGTCCATGGGTCCGTCAAGCACCCGGACATTCGCAAAACTCGGATGCTTCCAACGCTCGGTGATCTCCGGTCTTGCAGCGGGAATCGCCGAGTAGACTAGCCCCTGCATGCCGACTAACTCAGAAAGAATAGCCGTGTAATAACCTCGCCCGGCGTAAATGTCCGCGACCCTATCGCCGCTTTTGACGCCGTAAAACGCCAAAACTTCGTTAGGCTTGCGGGCGCCGTCCAATTCACGTTCATTCTGCGGACGAGCCGGATTGGTCAAAATCACGGCATAGTCCGGCGCCGTCGCCGCGCAGCCCGCGAGCGTCGATCCCAAAACCAGCATCCATACGGTCCTGAGCCAAGAACATCTATTCATGGAACCGGTCCTCCTGAGTTTGTCGGTGCCTCGAATGTAGATTTTCTGAGGAGAAAAGCAAGAGTCATTTCCTCGCCGCGGGCAGCCATTCGGCAGATTTCGACCTCTCGACACTGGCTCCGGCTATCGCCGGGGGCCACTTGCTCGGGATTTCGCCTGAACATCGAGGGGTCGTCCTGAGCGAGCGAAGCGAGTCGAAGGGCGATGGCGGCAGTGCTCTAGGCGTGCTGGGGGTCTCCACCGGCGGACCTTCGGCTTAGACCTGATTGCGCTGCAGCGCCGAGTCGACATCATAGCGCAGCAGGCCCCAAATCTTTTCTATACACTTCGCGAAGTCCGGGTCCCGCATGCTCTTCATGGTGCGCGGTCGCGGGATATCGACCGTCACGACTTCTTTGATGAGCCCCGGCCGCGCGCTCATGACCGCGATGCGGTCGCAGAGCATCACCGCCTCTTCTATATTATGGGTGACGAGAATGACGGTTTTTTTGTCGCGCTCCCAGATGCGCAGCAGCTCCTCGCGCATGAGCAAGCGGGTTTGCGCGTCGAGGCTGGCGAACGGCTCGTCCATGAGAATCACTTCGGGATCATTGGCCAACGCGCGCGCAATCGCCACCTTTTGCTTCATGCCGCCGGAAAGCTCGTGAGGACGCGCCCCGGCAAAATCCAACAGCCGCACGACTTCGAGGAAAAAGCGGCTGATGCGCTTGTAAACCGACGGTTCTTCGTTGCGGAACTCCGCGCCCAAGGGCACGTTCTCTTCCACCGTGCGCCAGGGCATCAGCGCGGAGTCTTGAAACACCATGGAGACCGGCGATTTCGTGCGTTGTTCGCCGATGAACTCCACCGTGCCCGTGCTCGGTATCTCCAACCTGGCGACGATATGGAGCAGCGTCGTCTTACCGCATCCGGTCGGCCCGATGATGCCGAAGAATTCCCGATCGCGGACCTCGAGATTCACTCCGCCCAGAGCGCGAACCGAACCCTGGCCGGTGATGTACTCCTTGGTCAAACCGCGAACGATGACTTTCATTGACGATTACGCCCGTCTCGTGTCCAGGGTCCAGGGTCCAGCGTCTAGAGATCAACTCAAGACCCGAGACTCTAGACTCTTTACTAACCGAGAAGATCCTTCAACTTCACACCCGCCAATCCCATCGGCTTTCCCGGCTCGAAGCACACACGCCTATCGCCCGCCGAAGATTTCCTCGAACATTTTGCCGTAGCGTTGGAAGTCTTCGAGCACCTCGGTGGGGGCAAAGACCGGTTTGATTCCTTCCATCAGGCGCGCCTGCTCGGGCGGAGTGTCGATGCGATCGGGTATCCGGTTCATGGCGCGAACCACTTCCTGCCCCCGCTTGGACAGGACAAAGTCCATGAACAACCGCGACGCGTTGGGATGAGGCGCTTTGGCGGATATGCCGGTGGGATGGATGTTCGCAAAAACCGGATTCAAATAAACCCAATCCACCGGCGCTCCCGACGGTTTCAAAACCTCGAAGGTTTGCGAATAGGCGGTCAACCCGCCCTTGAACTCGCCTGCGGCGACAAGCTGAGCGAGGAGCGTTCGGCCGGCGCGCAGCTGGGTTTGTTTCGCGAGCTCGCGCATGTAAGCCAGCCCCTTTTCTTCACCCATCGCCTTGAGCATCGTGCCGAACCACTCATAAGCCTTGCTATCCATACCGATATTGCCCTTCCACTCGGGCTTGAGCAAATCATTATAGGACTTCGGCTGGCTGGCTTTGGGCACGGCGCGCGTGTTGTAGCCGAAGGCCGCATAATTGGTGTAAATCGACGTCCAGGCGCCCTGGTCATCCTTGTAGCCCGGGCGAAAATATTTTCGCTCCGGCGAATCGTAAAGCGCGAACATGCCCCGTTTTTTTAAGTTGTGGCCGTAAAAACTCGTCATCACCGCCACGTCCCAAAGATTTTGCCCGGCGCGGCTTTCGGTCAGGATGCGCTCCATCAGCGCCGCATCCGTGGCGCGGTAAAAGGTCGCATCGATCTTCGGATAGAGCTGTTTAAACGCGTCGGTGAGCGCTTTCGAGTCGGTGGCGTTGAAGGTCGCGTAGAACATCAACTTGCCTTCCGCCTCCGCTTTTGTTTTCACGTCCTGCGCATCCGCGACCTGTCTTGGAATAATCGTAGTTAGAGCTGCGAGAAGACTCACCGACACAACGGTGCAAACTGGCACACGCAACCCAAGACTCCAGACCCTAGACACGAGACTCAAATTCATGGCATTTCCTCCAGCAGCCGCCCGTAGCCTTGCAGCGGTTCGTTCAAATGCAAAATTTTCTTCGTCGCCCAGACCTGTGCGGGAATGCTCGACACCACCGTCGTTCTAAGATCCTTCTCCAGCATCTCGATCACCGGCAGATTATGCCAGCCGGCGCCGAGCATGTAGATGCCGTCCACCGGTCCATGCTCGAGAAACACCTTTTTGGCGAAGTTGTAAATCGCTTCCGGCGCGATCTTGCCGGCGTCCTTAAACGGCACTTCGATGCCCTTCATCGCCTTCACCTCGAAGCCGTCGTCTTCGAGAAACTTGGCGAACCTTTGGTTCATGTCGTCCTGAAAGTAGGTGATGCCCACGAGCCGCTTCATCCCCAGCGCGCGAAACGCATCGACCTGGGCGATGGTCGCCACGGTCACCGGGATGCCGTATTTTTTCGTGAGCTGGTCGGCGATCTGCCGGTCGGCGCCGTGGCCGCGCACCATCGTCGGCGGCGCGCCCATGATCATGACGACGTCGGCGCCCAATTCGGCGAGCCGCGCGACTTTTCTCTCGGCAACCGTCAAGGCCTCTTGCAGTTCTTTTTCGTTTCCCGCCCGGATACCCGCATGAGTTGGAATGAAACCGACCCCCTCGGGCATGAGCTTGATGAAACTCTCCATCGACCCCGGCCGATAGGTGGGCTTCACCAAACCGACGATTCCCCGCGCACCGTAATACATTGTTTCAGGCTCTCCTTCCGAACGAGTTCAAGCGCTCCAATATCCTACTCGCACCGGCTTAGCAAGAGCGATTCATTGAAGTGAATCAGAAGCTAGAGAACTATTCAGCTCTCGGGGAGTCGTGCGGTTCCCTACGCCCAGCTACGTTCGGTCTAGACCGGCGAAGAGACCGCCCATGTCGCCGATGTTGATAACGGCGTATCCCCGAGCGACTGCGGCTGGCTTTCGAATAGATCGGCCACCGCAGCGATAGCGTCAGGTTGAAAGAGCTGGCTCGCGTCTACCTGAAGCTTTATTTAGTTCAAGACACGCTCACCATTTACAATAATGGGTCTACCGGAGGCGTAAGAGTAGAGTACGTCGGGACAGACATCCGCGCCGTTCGGCCAGACGATCGTGCCGATCTCGGGATCGACTCTCACTTGCCGGAAGAATTCTGGATCATTGAGAGGGGCGAAAACCCCATCGAAGGATGCAACGACCGCCTTCATGTCGACCACCGCTTTCAGTCCGTCGGCAAACGACAGCTCGAGCTTGTACGGTTCCAGCGGCTTTACGTCTACCACGTCCACTAAGAACATATCGGCTACTCCAGTGGGGCGATTTTCTTTAACTCGAAATGCTTCCTTGCCAGCTCCCAATCAGCCAGCAGCTCGTCACGGTGCAAGGCTGCCCATTCCATGACCAGACCGAGCGCCCGCGGCGGCAAACGTCCAACAAGGACAGAAAGGGTGTCGATGGCGATCTCAGCCCGATGCTCGCCATACCGAGCATGGAAATGCGGCGGATTGTGCTCGTCGTAGAACATGGCGATGATTATACCAAAAAATCGGCTGATTTCTGGCATGGCTTCTACGCACTCCGCCTCAAAGCTGGTCACGCCCTTAAACAGCAGAAGAGGTCCGCGCCCCCTTTTCTCCCTCCCAGGATACTACGCAAGGCCTTGATTCGCGAACTCACGTAGAGCTGAGATGTGACCACTCTCCCGTCCCGAACCTACGAATGAAAACCATTTGGTTCCTATTCCCTCCTGCTCGGCAACCAACATCGTCCCTAAACTTTTCGTTTGATTCTGTCAACGGCTTGAACGGTTTGAACGGCTGGAACGATTTGAACAAGGGGTGGGAAGTGAGGCCGGTGCCGCGCACCGGGTTTTGGGTGTATTGATCGGACGGATTAAGCGAACGGAATGGGGGTGGCTTTTTAGACGTGAAACATGCGCTCTAAGAGAGTGATCGCAGGTCGCGGAGTGGGCAGAACGTACACACCGGCGGACCACGGAAAAGCTTACGCGGATGATTTTGGCGGAGAAAGTGAGGCGCTAAGGTCGGGAAACAGTGTCTCTTGGGCGAAAAATTCTAAATGTACTCACACATAGCGTGGTCCGGCCCGTTTGTCCTACCGGACAGATTGTAAAGCGTGTTATGCGAGACCCTTATTCTACACCGATCTATGGGAAATGAGGCCGCGCGGCGCGACTGAGGCTTCGCCTTGACTTACGTTGCTTAACAGCGCTATAGGATCGAGCAAAACAAATCGGGAGTTCGTTTGACGTTCAACCCTTCAACGGAACTAAGGCGCTGCCGTTCCCCGTGGCCTTTTTTCCTCGCACTCATCGTTGCAAATCTCACGACCGCGTACTCGTTTGCTCAAAACTTGCCCCTCTTTCGTATCGCGGTTGGCACCAGCGGCGAGAAACCCTCTGTTCTTTGGATCGGCGCTGAGCAGGGCTTTTACCGCAAGCATGGCGTGAATG
>Ga0326597_10005052_pt1 | contig 18427 bp, 16 predicted proteins | sample RVTome_12_FD_203789 | JGI IMG/M metagenome (GOLD analysis project Ga0326597, IMG submission 203789) | Soil microbial communities from uranium-contaminated site in the Upper Colorado River Basin, Wyoming, United States - RVT100D185 | ecosystem: Environmental > Terrestrial > Soil > Contaminated >... | reverse complement strand
CGCAGAGTCCACGGTCGGGGTGGGATTATCCATTCCCCCCCATGGAAAACGGACGGCCTTCCATTGGATCGCGGCAGGCACAACCCACGAGGAAGTTGCCAATCTGAAGCACCAAATCGTCAATATAACCCCCTCCGGATTAATTGAACGAACATCAAGCTACTGGGGAGCATGGGTTGACAAGGAGTCCAGATCGTTCGGTGATCTGCCCCCGTCAATAACTCAAATTTTCAAGCGCAGCCTGCTTATCCTGAGATCGCAGATCGACAACCACGGGGCCATCATTGCCGCAAACGATTCGGACATTGTCCGATTTGGTGGTGATACCTATTCTTATATGTGGGGACGTGACGGCGCTTTTGTGGCTGCCGCGCTGGAGATGGCCGGATATTCCGGATTGTGCCAGAAGTTTTTTGATTTTTGCAGCCGATCCCTGACAGAAGGCGGATATCTTTTTCAACACTATTACCCGGACGGTTCGCTGGCGAGCAATTGGCATGCATGGATACTGGACGGGAAAGAAGTGCTCCCCATTCAGGAAGACTCGACGGCATTGCTTCTCTGGGCGCTCTGGATTCACTATGAGTGCTCGAAGGATATCGAGTTCATTCGCCCGCATTACGAGAACTTCATTCTGAAATGTGCCAATTTCCTGGTCGACTACCGGGATAGGGAAACCCATCTACCCACCCCCTCCTATGATCTGTGGGAAGAGCGTTACGGTGTCCATGCCTATACGGCCGCGGCAGTTGTCAGTGGCGTCCGCGCTGCGGCGAACTTTGCACGGATTTTTCGGGACACCGCGCTGGCTGAACGCTATGACGCTGTGGCGGAACAGATGGTTGAGGGCATTACCAAGCATCTTTACCATCCCGCACTTGGTAGGTATGCCCGCTCGGGCAGCCGTAATGATGCGGGGTATGAACTGGATGAAGTCATCGACATCAGCTTGCTCGCACTGACAACGCTCGGCGCCTTGCCCGCAAATGATTCACGCATGGTCGAGACAGCAGAGGCCATCCGCGGGCAACTCTTGTGCAATACCTCAATCGGCGGAATGGCCCGCTATCAACAAGACCAGTATCAACGGGCGGATGATGTTTCGCAGGAGATCCCTGGCAATCCCTGGTTTATTGCCACGCTCTGGATGGGAGAATACGATATCGCGCGGGCTGACAACCTTGAGCAATTGCATGCTGCGCTTCCTTATCTGGAGTGGTGCACGAAGCATGCGCTTCCCTCCGGCGTTTTAGCAGAACAGGTACACCCCATGTCTGGGGCCCCTCTTTCGGTGTCCCCACTTACCTGGAGCCATTCGGCGTTTGTACGAACAGTACTGCTCTATGTCGAAAAATATCATGCCCTAGCAGGCTGCGGAAAAAGGCGCTGAGTCTGGTATAACGGGCTCACACCCACCGGCCAAAGCTTTTCATGGAGGAAGAGCCATGCGCGGGCAGGACGCTCAACATGCCCAGATGTTCAGCTACCTTTCGCCAGAGCAGCCGGTGCCGGCGAACCATCCGCTGCGGCCGTTGCGCGCGATGGTGGACAAGGCACTGTTGGCCTTGAGCGCGCGGTTCTCCGAGCTGTACTCGCCCATCGGCCGAGGCAATGATCTGAACATGAGAGCCCCGATGGCGCACGGCCTTGCGGGCAGTCCCCTTCAGCACAGGAATTGAGTCCATGGCAAGTTTCGCTGTCATGGTTCTTCGAACACCTACGTCCCAGGGAGTCAATCTTCCTTTGTGCCCGGTTCGCACTTGTACTGGTGGCTTGCCTATTTACCGAATATAAATAAATGCCTATGCCTTTAGCTCCGCCTGATGTAGGATAGGCGTGTTCTTTCAGACCACTGCACCAACCATGGAGGCGGTCATGTCCTACACGGAGTTGTCCCTGCTTGAGTTCCAGCAACGATTCGGGACAGAAGAGGCGTGCCAGGAGGCGCTGGAAAAAGCGCGCTGGCCGCAGGGTTTTGTTTGCCCACAGTGTGGTCACGGAAAGGCCTGCCGCCTGGGACCAAGAAACCTGCTGCAGTGTTCTGCTTGCCGGCACCAGGCTTCGGTGACGGCGGGCACCGTGTTTCACAAGACCCACACGCCGCTGGTGAAGTGGTTCTGGGCGATCTGGCTGGTGGCTCAGGACAAGGGCGGTGTTTCGGCGCTGCGCTTGGCGAGGCAACTCGAACTGCGCTATCGCACGGCCTGGACGATGCTGCGCAAGGCCATGGGCCAGCGCGACGCAACCTACACGCTGACCGGTTCCATCGAAATGGACGATGCGTTCTTCGGCGGAGCGGCCGCAGGCAAGCGCGGCCGGGGCGCGGCCAACAAGACCAAGGTCGTCGTGATGGTCGAAAGCCGCGAGGAACACGCCGGCTTCACCGGCATGAAAACCGTGGCGAAAACGGACAGCGCGGAGATCGGCGCGGCGGCAGCCGCCAAGATCGCGCCCGGCCAAGAAATTCATACCGACGGCTGGTCGGCGTACGGCGTCTTGGAAAAACTGGGCCACGACCATCGCGCCCAACGCGTTCCGCCCAAGGAGGCCAGCGAAAAACTGCCCTGGGTGCATATCGCGATCTCCAACGCCAAGCGTTTCCTACTCGGCACCTATCACGGCGTCAGCCACAAGTACCTGCAAGCCTACCTCGACGAGTTTTGCTACCGCTTCAACCGCCGGGCCTGGGAACCCACGCTCACCGCGCGGCTATTGACCGCCTGTCTGGTCGCAAAACCGGTCACACTGGCGGAGCTAAAGGCATAGGCATTTATAAATATAGTCGTCCATTTCCAGCACGACTGTGTGGTTCAATGATCGCTGGGCCCCCTGTGGGGAGAGAATTTTGCTGTCTGAACAATTCAAAAAATCCTTCAATACCAGCGGCGTATCGGCGAAAATTACTTATGAGAATGTCTATTCTCGCACGCTAACCTGCCGTCGGAGTGCCCCATGAACACGCCCGCATTCCTGCCCGAAATCGCTTCGCGGCATATTGCCATTGTGCCGTACCGCAGCGCGGCATGCCTGGCTATGCCGATTCCCCGCGATGACTACGTGACGACTTGTGGGGCGAGTCGATTTTCATGATCGCCATCATCACCGCCTCACCCGGCCGGCGAACCCATCGATCCAGTACACCTTGTCCGCGCGCCTGAAGCTCGGGGGACACACCGTAGCGAAACGCTACCAGCAGGATGCGCTTGACCTGCTCATCCTCACACTGCTGCAAACCGGTGCGCGATTGTGGACCAGAGATGGTGGAAGAGCGGGAAGCTGAGCGGAGCCGGATTGTTCGCATGCCACAATGGAAGTCACCCGCCGGAGGCACCACCGGGGCCGCGCCCAGCATGGGGGCATTTGTCTGGCGCGGGCAGGTGCGATACAGGAGCTTCATGGTATCGAAGACCGAAGCGAGAACGTGGGCTTCCGAGGACCCGGTTGTGGCCGACAATTGGTCAAACGCGGCCGAACTGGTGCCCGCGGAGTTTGCACGCCGCTGCCGGGAGCTCTTTGCGCACACTGACGCCTTGTGCGAGCGCCACCTGAATACCGAGTGCAAGGTGCTGTGCCGCAAGATGGTTGGTTCCACTGCCGCCGAAAGCGCCTGCGATGGTCGCTTGCGATAATCCGCCAGTCCAGCGGGGTCACCACCTGCGCGGACGACTACAAGTAGGAATGATGACTCACGCCAGCCAGCCACCATCCACCGGCAGCACCGTGCCCGTCACGAACGAGGCCGCCGGCGAGGCCAGGTATAACAGGGCGCCGACGATCTCTGCCGGCTCGCCGAGGGACCCATTGGCGTGCGTTCCAGGATGCGCGCCTTGTATTCGGGGTGCATGTCGCCGTAGCGCGGGTCGATGTTGATTTCCGTGGGGAAGTATCCCGGCGAGATGCAGTTGACCGTGATCCCAGCCGGTGCCCACTCCATGGCCAACTGCCGCGTGAGGGCCACCACGCCGCCCTTGGCCGCGATGTAGCTGGCCATCTTGAAGAACGGGCTGGCTCGGTGCGCAGCGGCGGTACCCATATTGATGATGCGCCCGCCTGTACCGCGCGTCAGCATGGCCTGGGCCGCGCGCTGTGCCATGCGGAAGACAGCCCGCAGGTTCACCTCCTGGGCCTGGCTCCACTTCTCGGCTGAGAGCGTCTCGGCCCGGCCCAATGGCACAACCCCCCGCATTGTTGACCAGGATGTCCACAGGCCCCAGCGCCTGCTCTGCAGCGGCAAAGATGTGCTCGGGCGCATCCTCGGCCAGAAGGTCATACGGGACGGGTAGGATCTGGGCACCGGTGGCCTGCAACCCCTCGGCCACGCGCTCCAGTCGCTCCGCCCGGCGTGCCGTGACTGCCACGTTGGCCCCAGCCACGGCCAAGCCCTTGGCAAACTGGGCGCCGAGGCCGGTGGAGGCACCCGTTACAAGCGCCACCTTGCCTCGCAGTCCGAACAGGTCGGCAATGCTCTCGAACTCCCGCAACACCTCCAACGCTGGCCTCCTCGTGTACATGTTGTTCCCCCCGACCCGACGCGAGCATGGCGCAATGCGAGCGGTCAGCGCCATCGCGCATCAGCGCAATTGTATCGGCATTCTGCGCGGCCAGGCTTATGTCATCCAGCCAGTCCGGGGAAGGGGACATCCGCCGGGCCATCATCGACGTGAACCTAAGCATTTCGATGGTTGCACCAATCCTGAACCAGTGAGACGATCACACTTTAGGGAACAGGCAATGGATATTCTTCTGTTCACGCTTGATGGCCATCGATACGGTCTGTCCACAATAGACGTGCAGGAAGTCGTGCGCGCGGTAGCCATTGCCCCGTTGCCAAAGGCCCCTCCCATAGTTGAAGGGGTCATCGATGCCCGCGGGCGGCTGGTGCCAGTGCTGGATATTCGTTCCCGGTTTCGTCTTCTCTCCAAGGCTCTCTCTCCCAGTGATTTTTTTGTGCTAGCCAGGCGTGGCGACCGACTGGTCGCGCTTCGGGTCGAACCAGGTCTGGCTTTGGCGCAGATCGCCGAAATCGACACAGACTCCCTGGAGCCCATCGTCAGCGGGACGGATTACGTGGCGGGGGTAGCCAGACACCCCGATGGACTGGTGTTGATTCATGATCTGCAGACGTTCCTGGACGCTGCCGAAGCCGCCCAACTAGCCGAGGCCCTTGAGGAGGCTTGCGCATCGCCGGAGGAGCAGGAACGATGAACAGAGGGACCTGGTCGCATCCCGGTTACGAAGCCATCGCCCGGCTGCTGGGCGCACGGACGGGGCTTGCATTCGCTCCGAACCAATTTGGAAATGCAGAAGCGGGCATCCGCCGAGCGATGGAGAGCGCCGAGGTGGCGGACGTTGCGGAGTACCTGCGGCTGCTGCAGGGCGAGCGCATTGCTGATGACGACCTGATCACCGAGCTGACTGTCGGAGAAACGTACTTCTTCCGTGAACCTGCACATTTCGCCTTCGTCCGCGACACCATCCTACCGGAGCTGAGGCGCGTGAAAGGCGCCAAGGCCACCCTGCGCGCCTGGAGCGCCGGGTGCGCCTCTGGCGAGGAGGCCTACTCGCTTGCGATCCTGCTCACCGAGCAAGGCTGGGCTGACCGCGGGCAGATTCTCGGCACCGATATCTCTCGTTCGGCGCTGGGTCAGGCCCGGGCGGGAAAGTATAGGCTGTGGTCCTTGCGGGCGTTGAAGAATACGCTTCGGGCACGCTATTTCTTGCCGCGTGACGACCAGTGGGAACTTATCGAGCCGATTCGCCGTCAGGTGCGCTTCGAGCAGCTCAACCTAGCCCATGCGCACTACCCGTGGCTATGCTCAGGCGTGTGGGGAATGGACCTCATCTTCTGCCGCAATGTACTGATTTACTTGACTCCGGACGCTGTGCGTGCTGTGGGAACTCGACTAATCGCCTCGTTGGGCGACGAAGGCTGGTTAATAACCGGGCCCTCCGATCCACCGTTGGGTGATGTGGAGGGCTGCCGGGCCGTCGTCACACCGGAAGGTGTCTTCTACCGCAGGGTGAAAACGGAGCGACCTGACCAGCGCCAAGTGCGTGTTGCGGCATCTGCTGAGCTGTCCATGCCCGCCCTACGGCAGCTTGCGGAATGGCCCAAGTCGGCCGCGGTTTCCTTGTCTGCGCCGTGCGCGCCGGAACCCTCTGCATTCACGGCGCATCCCGTGCCACCTGTGGCACCTCTGGAGCAAGCGCAGAAGGCCCTGTGCGATGGCAACTACCATCTCGTGGTGGAATTGACTGACGGGCTCGCGGCGGGTGCCGAGGTCTGCGCGCTGCGCGCCCGCGCACTGGCCAATTTGGGCCAGCCGGAACGTGCGCTGCGCATTGTTCGCGAGGCCCTGCGAAGTTGCCCTCTGGCGGTCGATCTGCAATTCCTGGTCGCTGTGTTGTGTATGGAATGCGGGGTACTCGGTGAAGCCGCCCAAGCTATTCGACGAGTGCTCTATCTTGATCACACCCTCGCCGTTGCCCACTTCACACTGGGCACGATCCTGCGCCGCCTCGGAGACGCACCTGGGGCGCGGCGCGCCTATCGCAATGCCTTGGCCCAGAGTGCACTGCTGCCGCAAGATGCGCTGCTGCCATTAGGTGAAGGTGAGCGTCCGGCCTGGCTGACCGAGGCGGCCGGCGCCCAGCTGGCACTCCTGGACTTCGAGCCATGACGCCGCACGTTCCATCGCGCAAGGGCCCAATCGACTGGGAGGCCGCTCGTCGGCGCCTAGCCGAGGCAGAACGGGCCATCTCGAGCGCGGATGAACTCTCTGCAGATCGTGCCCGGGAGGTGCTGGAAAGCCGTGCCCGAGATTTGGCGCGGGTACCGCCGCAAGCGGAAGCCGCGGAGAATGTCGTCGAGTTGCTGTGCTTCCGCCTGGCCCGGGAGAGATACGCACTGGAAGCTCGTTATGTCTACGAGGTGTTCCGGCTTTCTGCACTCACGGCCCTACCCCATGCGCCGGCGTTCCTGATGGGGATTACAAATCTGCGGGGCGAGATCTATCCCATCATCGATCTGCGCCTTTTGTTCGGTGTACCCGTGCAAGGCGTGAGCGACTTGTCCCGGGTGGTGCTGATCGGCGCCGATCAGCCAGAGCTGGGCCTGCTCGCCGACGAGGCGCAGGCTGTCATTACTCTGCACGAGCCGGAATTGCTCGAGCCTCCGGATTCCGTGGCGGGCATCGGGCGCGATTTCCTGCGGGGCGTGACCGCAGACGCCCTGATCGTTCTCGATGGCGAACGGCTGCTGCAGAACGAGCAACTCATCATCAACAAGGACTAAATGTGCCCAGTCCACCTCCAGGGGCCCGCAAATGAGCACGGAAATCCGGTGGTACAAGAGCTTGAATGTCAAGCTCGGCGGTGTGATGGTGATCCTTCTGGCCACAAGTCTGGCCCTGATTCTGGCAAACGTGTTTACGCTATCCAGGATGCAGAGTCAGGCTGGGACAATGAACCTATTCGGAAAGGGGCGTCTCCTTGCGATTTCGCTGATCAACTCCAGCAACGATGTGGCGAGCAGCGAGGGCGCCGCCAGGCAACGGGCGCTGGCCGCCATGCGAGAGACGGCCGGCTTGATGGACGCGCGACTCAATGCGCTGCTACTGGGCGACCCCGCGCAAGGCATCGCACCCGCCAGCGACACCCGCGTGGTCGTGGAGCTGTCCGAATCTCGCAATGCCTGGAATTCGAAGCTCAAGCCCGGGCTGGATCGGTTGGCAAATGCCGCGTCCATTCAGGAAGCTCGCTCCATCCATGCTGAGCTCGAAAAGGAGCTTCTTGAATTTGCGGAATTCACACGTCAAGGCGTGGAGGTGGCGCAAGAGGCCCTAGAAGCCCAGGTACAGCAGGCCAAGACACTCCAGTACGCGTTCGCCGTCATCATCCTGGTAGCCCTGTCGTGCGTATTGTGGTTTGCGCAGGGCGTGACCCGGCGTGTGCGCTTGCTGGCTAGCGCCGCAGTACGCGTCGGCGCCGGCGACTTTTCGGTGCAGATGAATCAGACGGGAGGTGACGAGTTGGCCTTGCTCGCCCGCACGTTCAGTTCTATGACGGTGGACTTGGCCCGTACCATTGCCACGGAACAGGAAGGACGCGCTCGCCTGGAACGACTGCTGGATGCGGTGCGGGAGACGGCCAGCAGCGTGGCCTCGGCCACGGCGGAGATCCTGGCGGGCACCACCCAACAGGCCGCCGGGGCGCAGGAGCAGGCCGCCTCGGTGGCCGAGACCGTAAGCACCGTGAACGAGGTGCTGCAGACCTCCGAGCAGGCGTCGGAGCGTGCCCGGGCCGTCTCCGATGCCGCTCAGCGCGCCGACGATGTGGGGCGTACCGGGCGTGCGGCGGTCGATGAAACCATCGAGGTGATGGGCTCGATCCGGGAAAAATCCGAGTCTACCGCGGAGAGCATCCTGCTGCTGGCCGAGCAGGCCCAGGCCATCGGCGAGATTATCAACACGGTCAACGAGATTGCCGAGCAGACCAACCTGCTGGCGCTCAACGCGGCCATCGAAGCCGCGCGGGCCGGCGAGCAGGGCAAGGGGTTTTCGGTGGTCGCCGGCGAAGTTAAGGCGCTGGCTGAACAGTCCAAGAAGGCCACCGCCCAAGTGCGCCAAATCCTGGGCGAAATCCAGAAGGCGACCAACCAGGCGGTGATGGTGACCGAGGAAGGCAGCAAGAGCGTGCAAAGCGGTATCCGGGTGGTGAACCAAGCCGGCGAGACCATCCAGGCACTCTCTGACACGATCAGCGAGGCGGCACAGGCCGCGATGCAGATCGTGGCTTCGGCCAGCCAGCAGGTGACGGGCATGGCGCAGATTCAGCAGGCCATGGCCGACATCAACCAGGTATCCACCCAAAACTTGGCCTCCACCCGCCAGGCCGAGACGGCCGTGCGCGATTTGGATCTGCTCGGCGGCAGGCTCAAGGAACTGCTCGACAGCAACGCAGGCTAGCCATGGACAAGGACGAACTGCTGCACCGGCTCCTCGGCACGTTCCTGGCCGAGCTCGAGGAACATGTGCGCACCCTTAACCACGATTTGTTGGCGCTAGAGCAACAGGAGAACACTGCCGCCAGGTCCGCAGTGCTGGCGACGATGTTCCGGGCAGCACACAGTCTCAAGGGGGCTGCGCGCTCGGTGGATGTGGGACCGATCGAGGCAGCCTGCCACCGTTTGGAGACGATTCTTGCCGCCGTGCGCGATGGGCAGTTGTCGTTGACGGCGGAGCTGACGCAACTTCTGTTCGAAGCGGTGGATGCGATCCAGGATGCCGGCCTGCGGATGAAGGACAAGCGTCCTCTGGATTCTGCCCCCGTGGCCTTGCTCTTGCCTCGCCTCGAGGCCGCGATGACCAGGGGCGACGCTGCAGGGGCATCACCTCCAACACAAACGGCATTACAGCATGTGGCAGCCGCCGCCCCACCCACTACAGCCGAACCCGCGGCACTGGATCCCGGAGCAGGCGCCGTGGGTTCGGCTGCTGGGATAGGCTTCGCGCGCATTGCGGCCGAGCAGCTGGACGCACTACTTGCCCACAACGGCGAGCTGCTCGTGGCGCGCCGCCGCTTCACCGCGTGGCAGGATCAATTGGTGGAATTTCGCACTCTCGTCGCACAGTGGCGCGCCCGTTGGGGCGACGTCGACCGTTTACTAAAGATGCGCGAGCGCGCGGACGGCGAAGAGTTTCTCCACCCCTCTGTCGGGCCGGCGGAAGGCCTGCCCCTCGCTATGCCAAGCCACATCGTCCAGGCGCTCGGCGGCAATGGCAATAAACTGCGCCAGTTGGAGCGGGGCCTGGAACGGTTGGGCGCCGCATTTGCCGAAGACCAGCGCGCGCTGGAGCGCGCCGCAGTGGCCCTTGACGAGGAGATTCGCCGCGTTCGGATGCTACCCTTCCGGGATGCCTGCGAGGGCTTACATCGCATCGTACGGGACCTGGCGATGGCGCAAGGCAAGGAGGTTGAGTTGCTGCTTCCGTCCGACGCGGTCAAGCTGGACCGCTCGATCCTGGAACGGCTCAAGGACCCGCTACTGCACCTGGTGCGCAATGCGCTGGATCATGCCATCGAGCCGCCCGCCCAACGACATGAGGCCGAAAAGCCCCGCCGCGGGCGTGTGACCGTCGCCGCCGCACTGCACGGATCGCAAGTGGAGATCACCGTCGAGGACGACGGCCAGGGACTCGATGCCGAGGCCATTGCCGAGCAGGTCCGCCGGAGAGGCCTGCCTATGCCAGACGATGCGGACGAATTGAGCCAGGTGATCTTTCTTCCGGGATTTTCCACCGCCCAGTTGATCACGGAGATTTCCGGGCGCGGAATAGGATTGGACGTCGTCAAGACCAGCGTGGAGAGTGTCCACGGCAGCGTGTCCGTTTCCTCGACGCCGGGCCATGGCACGCGCTTCACGCTGACAGTGCCGCTGACTCTGACGACACTGCGCGGCTTGTTGGTGGAGGCCGGGGGGCAGGTGCTCGCGTTTGCCGGCACTAATGTGAAAGCCCTGCTGCGCGTCGGCTTGAACGACATCCACCCGATTGAGGGGCGTGAAATGGTGCGCCACGACGGCCGGCTCGTGCCCTTGGCATCTCTCGCAGAATTGCTTGGCCTGCCGGAAAGCGAGTCTGCGGGGCCACCGGGATTGTTGCCCGTCGTCATTGTGACCGCTGGAGAACGGCAGGCTGCATTCGTCGTGGATACGCTGCTCGAAGAGCAGGAGATCACCGTCAAGAGCCTGGGGCCGCGGCTGACGCGCATCGCCTACGTGGCCGGCGCAAGCACACTGCCTTCTGGGCGGATCGCGCTGATTCTCAATGCCGGTGATCTCGTCCGCCACGCGCTTGCCCAATCGCAAGGCCGGAAACTGTCCGAAGCGCTGCGCGCGCCGACCCAGGAAAAGCGACAACGGCTGCTGCTAGTGGAAGATTCCGTGACGACGCGGGCGTTGGAGAAAAACATCCTGGAGGCTGCGGGATTCGATGTGTTGATCGCCGTCGATGGGGAAGAGGCTTGGCAAATCCTGCAGATGCAAGGCGTCGACTTGGTGGTGACCGACGTGGAAATGCCTCGCATGGACGGATTTGCGCTCACCGAGGCCATCCGCGGCTCGAAACGCTATCGGGATCTACCAGTGATTCTGGTCACGGCGCTGGAAAGCGACAACGATAAGGCCCGTGGTATTGAGGTCGGCGCCGACGCCTACCTGCTCAAGAGCGGGTTCAACCAGCAACGTCTGCTGGAAACCATCGGACAGCTCCTCTGAGGCGGGTGAAACCCCATGATCCGCGTGCTCGTCGCTGAAGATTCCGTCACGTTCCGCCTCATGTTGGTAGAGATGATGCGCTCCGATGCGGAAATTGAAGTGGTGGGAGAGGCCAGCAATGGGCAGGAGGCCATCGATATGACCCGGCGCCTCCGACCCGACGTGGTCACCATGGATATCCACATGCCGGTGCTAAACGGGCTCGATGCCACCAAGCAGATCATGATCCACACACCGACGCCCATTGTCATCGTTTCCGGGAGCCTCGATCCGCACGACGTCGCGTTTTCGATGTACGCTCTGCGGGCTGGGGCCCTGGCGCTACTGCCAAAGCCACAGGGTCCCGGTGCAGGTGATTTTGACCGAACCGTGAAGCGCTTCACCGAGACGATTAAAGCCATGGCGCAGGTGAAGGTCGTGCGCCACTGGGCGCTACGCCAGCCCTTGGCGGTGGAGGGTCCGCCGGCAGTGCCGGTTCGTGAGACTCGTGTGCGGGTGCTGGCCATTACCGCTTCGACAGGAGGCCCCACCGCGCTCAACCGGTTGTTTTCCAGTCTGCACGGAGACCTGGGTGCTTCGATCCTGGTGGTGCAACACATGGTGCCCGAGTTCATTGAGGGTTTGGCCTCGTGGCTCAACCTGAATGCCGCGCTGAGAGTGAAGGTTGCGGAGGATAGAGAGCCGCTATTACCCGGAGTCGCTTATCTGGCCCCGGACAACCGACATCTGGGCGTTTCGGCGTCCCAAACTGTACTGCTCTCCTGCGACCCGCCGATCGATGGGTTTCGCCCCTCCGGAACGTTCTTGTTCGCATCAGTGGCTCGGGTCTACGGTCCCGCCGCTGCGGGGCTCATACTGACGGGGATGGGGCGTGACGGCGTGGAAGGTCTGAGGGAGCTGCACAAAGCCGGTGGCCACATCATGGCCCAGGACGAGGAGACCTCCGTCGTCTTCGGGATGCCGGGTGAAGCCATCGCGTCGGGTTGCACGCACAGGGTGCTGCCTCTGGCTCAAATCCCCGGATACCTTGGTCAATTGCTGAACAACAGGAGTCAGAGCCCATGAGCATGGTATTGATTGTTGAAGACAGCCCGACACAGGCCCAGCAACTGCAGCTCATTCTGGAGTCGCACGGCTTCACAACGCGAATTGCCCGGGATGGTCGGGAGGCGCTGGCCCTGCTGGATAGAGAGGCGTTCGAGCTCGTCCTGACCGATATTGTGATGCCTTATCTTTCTGGGTTGGAATTGTGCCGCAAGATCAAGAGCGATCCAAAGCACAAGAATCTGCCGGTCATCATTCTTACGACACTCACCAATCCGATGGATATGGTGCAGGCGCTCGAATGTGGAGCTGACAACTACATCACAAAGCCCTATCAGGAAGAATTCTTGCTGAATCGCATCAACGCGGTTCTGCGCGATTCTCAAGCCGATGCCGGCGATAAATTTAAGATGGGCGCGGAAATTCAATTTCTGGGGAAGCGATTCAACATCACGTCAGAAAAGAAGCAAATACTCAGCCTGTTGATCTCAACGTTCGAGGATATCGTACGCACCAATGACGATCTTCAGAAAAGCCAGGCGGATCTCACGTCAGCTAAAGAAACCATCGAAGAATATGCCCGTATATTGGAAGGGAAAGTTCGAAGCTCCGAGGAGAAGTACGGCACTCTGATGAGGCAAGCGCATGATGCCATTGTGATTTTCGATGTGCAGGGGAAAATCCTGGAGGCCAACGCCCAGTGTGAGGCGCTCTTCGAGCGGACGGAAGCGGAACTGCTAGGTTGCAGGGTGGAGGATCTCGTGGCGCCCGGTGTGGACGGGCAGGTCGCCGCTCTGGTGGAGTTGCTAGCATCCGGCATGGAAGGTGATTCCGTCGAGCGCCATACTGTGGAGTTCCAGGTACGCCGGAAGGACAGCAGCATTTGCCACGTGGAGGCGACGGGGGGGGAGGTGGAGCTGGAGGGCGGCAATCTGGGGATAGGAATTCTTCGCGACGTCACGAATCGTAAGAATAACGAGGAGAATCTACGCGAGAGTGAGGAACGCTACCGCTACCTGGTGGAAGGCTCACTGCAGGGTCTAATGATCATTCAGGATGACAAGATCGCGTTCTGTAATAATGCCTACGCGACTTTGTTTGGGTTCGCCAAACCGGAGGAACTGATCGGAACGGACCCTGCGTCTCTGCTGCATGAGGCTGATCGCAACACCGTGCTGGTCCATCGCGCTGCCCAGTTGAGGGGGGAAGATGTACCGGCCCTGCTGAAATACCGGAGCGTGGGCAAGGATGGTGGCGTTATCTGGCTTCAGTCCATGTGGCAGCTCGTGACCTGGGACGGCGAACCGGCGATTCAGTGCACCTCCATTGATTTCACGGACCAGATGCACCTGGAAGAGCAACTGTTGAGCTCCCAGCGCATGGAGGCCGTGGGGCGGCTCGCAGGGGGCATTGCGCACGATTTCAACAACATGCTCGCTGTGATGTCCAGCTATGGCGAACTCACGCTGGATCAGTTGGGGGAGAATGAACCGGTTCGAAAGGACGTTCAGGTGATGTTGGACGCCACAGCACGGGCGGCGGCACTGACGCGACAACTGCTGGCGTTCAGCCGCCGGCAACTGTTGGAGATAACAATTCTCGATGTCAACCGCATTGTGGCCGGCACGGAAAAGATGCTGCTGCGTGTCATCGGGGAGGATATCCATCTCCGCACGAATCTGGACCCGGACATTGGATCCGTGCGGGCCGACGAGAGCCAGATCGAGCAGATTATCATGAATTTGGCCATCAATGCGCGCGATGCCATGCCGACCGGGGGGACGCTGACCATCGAGACTGCCCAATATCATCTCGACGATCACTACGTCAAATCACACCTGGACGTAGTGCCTGGCGATTACGTGATGCTCGCCGTGACGGACACCGGAACGGGAATGGACGCGGAAACCCAGCGTCACATCTTCGAGCCCTTCTTCACCACCAAGCCGCCTGGCAAGGGTACCGGGCTCGGGTTGGCCACGGTATTTGGCATCGTCAAGCAGATGGCGGGCTTGGTCTACGTGTACAGCGAGGTCGGCAAGGGCACATGCTTTAAGGTCTACTTCCCGCTGGTCGAGGCGGACAATACTCCCAAGGATGCACCCATGAGAGTCAACAGTCAGCACTTCCGCGGAGATGAGACGATTCTTTTGGTGGAGGACGATGAGCACGTGCGCGAGGCGACCCGCCGGATTCTTGAGTCCGGTGGATACCATGTGCTCGTCGCGGAGAATGGCCCCCACGCGGTGAAATTGGCCAGGGAACAGCAGGGGCGAATACAACTGTTGATCTCGGACGTGGTCATGCCGAACATGAGCGGCCGGGAAGTGCTGGAGAACGTCAGGCAATACGAGGTGCCCCGAGTGCTGTTCATGTCAGGATACACTGATGACTCCGTCGTCAACCACGGAATCCTGGCCGGGGACTTTCCCTTCATGCACAAGCCTTTCTCCAAGAATACCCTGTTGGAGAAGGTGCGCGCAGTGCTTCGCGCCCCCGGCCATGAGACTGGCAGGGACTGAAGACGACCAGGGCATCTGAGCGCATCGCCTTAGCCGTGAACTCCGGCCCGTTGTCCGAACGGAGGTTATCGGGCGGAAGCGGCACACCTCCGCTGCTGCGCAGACAGTGATAGACGATTGTTTGGTAGTGCAACTCCGAGCCAAGCACCTCTCTGCATTCATGCACCAACTGAGGCCAGCCGTCCTTGAGTGCCGCGAGTGCATCCGCTGCGTTCTGTACGTAACTTGGCTCAGACAAGTGAAGACTCGCTCAATTGATCCCTGATCACCGGTCGTCCGAATGGTTTGCACACGCCGACCGACCAACCGGCCTGTTTGAGTCTACAATAAAGGTCTCAGGAATGCTGTACCGTTTAGCAGGTACATCAGCTTACCGTGCACAAAGGAAAACATTACTTATGAGAATCACAGTTCTCAAACGGAATTCTCAAGGTCGTTGAATTCGAATTGCCCATGTCGGTGGATCAAATCGGCTCGTGGGCTATACTCGCAGCGGAATTGACGCAGCTGATTTGGGTTGAGCTCACGGAGTCTTTGTTCGCGCGATGTATCTGCGGATCTGTCTGTATAAGGCTGAATTCTGTCTTGGGAAGTATGAGCAGCGGTATTTCTGCAATATTGGTAGATTTCGGTTTTTCGGCCTTAGCAGTAGGCAATCAGATGCTTTGGCCCTTACCACAAATTGAAATGCTCGGTTTCGATAAGTTCTTTGCAGGCCGCCCCCAGGTTGGTATTTGCGGAATACCTCGGCATTTCTATACCAGCCGACGACTCTCTTCCCTCCAGTAGCAACCGGCTCAGTCCATACTACCAAGATGTCAGAAATAGACTTATCTCGCGTTTGGGCACCGAGGCGATTTATGTTGATCGTTCCGTGCGAGACAGGAGCGTAGCCATAGCAGACACCGCCAACCCGCCTAAAATTGAACATCTCATAGCCATAGCCATTTTGTAGTGCGAATTGGAAACTTCCCTCCTCGATATTCTGCTCATACCCTTGGTAGTACTCCATGCCGATTGTATGGAGAATCAGCATGTCAGTCACAGTTCCTGCTGTTCCTTTAGCCATTTCCATTGTCTCCGTTGGATTCGGCGAAGCCGATCGGACTGCGTCGAATTTCCTCCTACATCTCCAAGAGAACGGCGTTGTGCATGGAGACGCGCTGAGGGGGCATCGGGAGTTCACTGGGAATTACCGTACCCCGCTGGGGCAAGACAATCATTTCGTTTCTGCGCCGCTGCAGGCCCCTTGATTTGAGCCAGTTCCGCTTCTGGCTGGCTAAGGTGTTCACACATGGGAACGATCTGTCGTCGACCCCTTGCATGGCAGCGCGTGACTCCGCCGGCGGTTCGCGATACAAGGAAGCATATCCTTGAAAGGTGGCGCAATGGCCACAAGGCGCCCAGACAAGACCAGGGATGAATTAATTGTGGCCACGTCCTTCAATCTGGAGCATCGGTCCTGCATCCCAAAAAAAACCTCGCCACCCATCAAGCACTTGAGCGAGGCCATTCGCGGCCTTGGCCTGGCTCCTAAGTTTGCAGCAGACCCTGCGTCCACAGCCCTCCAAAGGTTTGTCGGCGAAATTTCACTATGGAAATGATTGAGAAGGCCATCCTTCAGGTCCTGAATGACGCAATCGAGAAAGACGGGCTCGACCCCGAAACTGCATTGAGAGAATTCCCGGAAGCGTGGTCAAGAGCACTACCCGAAGTAGCTCGTACCTTGTTGCAGGAATTACTTAGGCGTTCATCAAGACAGCTGAAGCTTAGAAGGAAGGATGAATCGGGGTTTCGCAGGCGCAATTTCAGCAGATGGAGGAAAGGGTTTGACCTTCTTGAAGTCCTAATCGCGATTGCTGAAGAAGCGGGGATCGAGTTCAACGAGCAATTCCGTCCCAATGCGGTGGAGGCACAGGACTTCACATTTGAAGCACTCGTGTCGCTACATTCACGCGCTGTGCTGATTTCCAAGGAGATTCTCTGCCTCCTGCAAGGTGGCTTCCCGGATGGCGCACTCGCACGTTGGCGCTCTCTCCATGAAGTGGCTGTAACTGCTACGTTCCTCGCGGAAAACAGCGTCACAGTAGCAGAAAGGTACCTCGCCTCTTTCCACGTTCAAGCCTTAAAGACAATGATCGAATATCGGAATTACGCTGAACGAGCCAATTTGACGCCACTCGATGATCAAGAGATCGAGAATGCTCGCCAGACTGTCAATGAGCTCCGCATCCGTCACGGGGAGGATGTCATTGATAGAGCGTACGGCTGGGCAATAGGCCCGCTCAGCAAGTCACAAGTAAAAAAAGGCTTGAAAGCACTTGAGGAAAGCACTGGACTCGATCACTGGCGACCACGATACAGTTGGGCCTCCCAATACGTCCACGCAAACTACAAACCGCCAGGGACTCTGCTTGGCACATCCGAGACGGATTTTGACGAATCTGTTGTACTTCTCTCAGGTCCCAGTAACTCTGGAATGACGGAACCCGCGCAGATGATGGCGCTCTCTCTAGCAAATGCTACTACCGCACTAATTCTTCACGAGCACAATTTGGATAGACAGGTCGTTTCGAAAGTGATTCTCCAACTTTCGACCGAGATTGGACAGACGTTCTGGAATATTGAACGGAAGACACTAGAAGAACACAGACGGAATTTGAATGGGGATTAACAATCGGAACTCTGCCTGGAGCCCGCGGGTGGATTTCGACGCTGAGCCACACGGAACAATTAAAGTCCTGGAGTAGGTGCTGAGATCAATAGGGATTTATATAGAAGATGGCCAACTCGAGCCCTGGCATTTTCAAAGGTGTAGGAGGAAATATGGACGTCAATCTGAGCCTTCCAATTGAAGATAGGGAAATGGAGGAACTTTGCCGGATTCTCGATTGCTCCGAAGAAACCCTGCCAGAACAGGTCAAAGATCATTTGATTGCAGCCGCCCTGGAGTATATTGAGATGTATTTGGGACAGCGAGTACTGAAAAGAGGCTCGGACATTCGCGAGCACAGATTGTTCCTGCTAATAAAGCATGTTTTTGTTGATAGGATTCCAGGAGAGGCCGAAGTTTGTCGCTTCTTTCAAACATCGCAAACCGAAAGCAGAGCCCTGTTGAAGGCTGTAATGTCGAAGTATCAGTACCAGCTACATAGCGCAATTGAATCAACAATGCGCACTGTGATGTCCAATGCGACTAGCCCCGGCGGCGATGGGAACCATAGCATTACAATAAATAATCTAAATATCGTAGAGCAGCTGAATCGCGAACTAGCGGAGATAGATGGAAACTTGCCTCAAATATCTAAACGAAGGAATAGCGTATCCACGTATGAAATAGAAGAAGTGTCTTACAACCGACTCAAGGCCCGATTGGGATTCTAGGTGAGCTATGGAAGCGTTACTTTCGGCCGCGAGCCTTCTGCTAGTTGTTATCGGAGTCCTGTTTGGGCTATGGCATACTGATCTAACAAAATACTCAAACAAGCAAGTTCCAGAGTATGCAGAGTAATGCAAACATGAGCTACCTGCTGCGACTAGCCTGGTGTTTGGAAAAGCACTACCATTGCTGATAATCGCATTGTCT
>Ga0326597_10005051_pt1 | contig 18427 bp, 12 predicted proteins | sample RVTome_12_FD_203789 | JGI IMG/M metagenome (GOLD analysis project Ga0326597, IMG submission 203789) | Soil microbial communities from uranium-contaminated site in the Upper Colorado River Basin, Wyoming, United States - RVT100D185 | ecosystem: Environmental > Terrestrial > Soil > Contaminated >... | reverse complement strand
GATCACGCTATCCAAAAGATCAGTCATGTACGAAAGTTGCCGAATTCGCGTGGAAGCATACTGCCGCGCTAGAGAATCCTCCTCTTGCTCGGCGATCAACTGATACCGCTTGATCAATGGTTTTAGTAGCCGCTGCTCAATCGGTTTTCCAAGCTCAACGCGCGATAGTTTGTCAATCTCGATCAGCTCGTCGCGTTCCTTGCTGGGCGGAAGCGTCGTCAACACCGAATCTTGCCGATCCGGCAAAGGCTGAATCATGTCGGACGCACTCGGTTTGGCGCCGGCGAATACCGGCGGTTCGCGCCGTGCGATCGAATTCGAATCCATCGGCTCGGCTGCTGCCGTTTTCTCGATCGGCGTTGTTGCGTCCACAACTTTTCCGTCGGCATCAGTCGATCCGCCCGGCGTCACCGCTCTATCCGGTCGTATCGTCAGCGAACTAACAAACGCGCGGTTGATCCAGGTCGTCGTTCCTTCAGGTGGATTAATACGCAAGTAGCCGTCGGCATCTCGGCCGAGAATCGACACCTCGGATCCCTTCGACAATTTGGTCTGTACCACATACTTCAGCGCACTGAATTCCGGCAGATGCGATCCCGCCCGCACACGCACATTGTTCCCGTTCACCACACCACTCTTATCGTCGGCGGTGTCGACGTATTCGCCGGAGATATAGCTGAAAGTGCCTTCTGGTGGCACAATCTCGTACCAGTCGCCCGATTCGCCGACGATGCTCACATGCGCACCGGCACTGAGCTTGATCGTTGGATAATGGTTGGTGCTGGGTCCGCTACGCACGTAAACATCATTACCGGTGACTTCGCCTTGCCTGGGCGTCGAACGGTCCGGCTGCTGCGCTTGCGCCGAGACCGTCAGCCCCCAAACCAACAACGCGCAAAACCCTAAGATCCTACGTACCAAACGCCCGTTCCCATCGTACTTTTGTCCCATGGCACCATGCCCTTCGAAATCGATTACGGAAGATTATTTCACAAGCACAATTACGCCCCAACCAATCGCGGCGTACCAGGGCAAACTAACCGCGCTGTGATTTGATGTCAACGGAAATAATCGCTAACCAAGTGTGTGGCGGCGGTGTATACTACGGTTGCCATGAGAACCCGTGCAAAAACCGGTACGGCCCGCACCGTTTTCGAACGCTTCAATCGACCTGTTTCGATGGAAGCGGCGCTTGTGAATTTCTCTCGGGCCGATAGGCCCGCCCTGCTCGAAAGCTCTCTTGCCAAAGAGGGTTACGAAAAATTCACAATCCTCTCAGCCGACCCAGTATCCGTTATCGAGTTCGACCTCGTAGAGCGGGTGTGCCCGTTCTCGACCCTAGCGAGGCACATGGCAGCCTACCCTTCGTTACCCCCCTCGGCGAACCATGATATCTTCTTTCCCGGCGGATGGATCGGTTATTTCACTTACGAATCAGGCCTGGGAATGGAGCGTATCGCGGTCCGTAAAGAGAGCGGACCGGCCCTGCGCGGCGTGCGTTTTGGACTTTACGACACGGTGGCGGTCTACAATCACGCAACCGAGGAGTGGTGGATCGCGGGCGTCGACTGGCCCGATCGTTTCCTTCGCCGCGCACCGGTTGAACAACGTTTTGAAGCCGTGCGCAACAGGATGATCGCTTCTCAGAGTCCCCCGCCCGAGAATCCGCAACCTGTCCTGCGCGGCGGTGAGACATCCGTCAATATGTCGCCCAACAGTTACATGGAAAAAGTCCGCCGCATCAAGCGATATATCGAAGCCGGAGACGTCTACCAGGTCAACCTATCGCAGCGTTTTGAGGCGCGCACCGCTGCGTCGCCGATTGACCTCTACCGAATACTGCGCCGCAAGAGCCCCTCCGCGCGAGCGGCTTTTATCTCGTGGGATGATACTGCCATCATGTCGGCATCACCAGAACTCTTTCTCGATTTGCGCTGCGGCCACGTCCTCACCCGCCCAATCAAAGGAACCAGACCGCGTTCCGACGACCCGGCGCTCGACGCCCACTATCGGTGTGAACTCGTCGAAAGCGAAAAGGATCGGGCCGAGCTGAACATGATCGTTGATCTACTCCGCAACGACCTGGGTCGCGCGTGTGATTATGGATCCGTTCGGGTCGTGAATGCCAATGAAATCGAAACGCATCCCACCGTCTACCATCGTGTCGCGACGATCGAAGGCACGTTACGCCAAGAATCCGATTGGGTTGATCTCCTTCGCGCGAGCTTTCCGGGGGGTTCCGTTACGGGCGCGCCAAAGATTCGGGCCATGCAGATTATCAGCGAGCTTGAACCAACGCCTAGAGGTGTATACTGTGGCTCGATCGGCTGGATCGGCTTGGATGGATCGGTGTCGCTTAACATCGCCATACGCACCATGGTGCAAACGGGAGATGTGGTGCGCATACATGCCGGCGGCGCTGTCGTGGCCGATAGTGATCCGCTCGGCGAATACGAGGAAATGCTTGCCAAAGCGAAGGCGATGCTGGAGACGGTCGGCTACAGCGCGGCCGCCGCGACATTACCCATTCATCAGAACTTTCAACCATCATGACATCCGTAGTCTATTACAATGGAAAGTTCGTCGATGAGCCGCAGGCGCATTTGGGCATCGACAACGGCGGCTGGCTGCATGGTGCCGGACTTTTCGAGACCATGCGCGCGGAGCGGGGTCGGGTATTTCGTCTGGAATCGCACCTCGCCAGACTGCGGCGGTCCATCTCCTCAATACTGATGGACATCGATCCCAGCGCGCTACCCTCAGCGGAAGACTTCGCCGAATTGCTCACCCGAAACAACCTCAGCACAGCGCGCATCCGGTTAACGGTATCGGCCAGCTCCATGCTTGACGGTCAACGCGCGAACCACTCCCCCCTCACTATATGTGCCACCGCTTCGTCCCTCAGCGCTTACCCTGATGTCCATTTTCGCCGTGGCATTGCAGTTGTGATTTGCCCGTTTCGTCTATCTCCCACCGATCCCATCGCCGGCCACAAGACGACGAGCCACTTACCCCGACTCCTCGCCCTACGCGGTGCACAACAGGCAAGCTGCATGGAATCACTTTGGTTCACAACGGCCAACCGCCTCGCGGAGGGATCCATCAGCAATGTATTCATCGTACAGGGGAATACGCTCAAGACCCCGCCGCTCGATACCCCCGTACTTCCGGGCATCGCGCGCAGCGTGGTCTTGGAACTCGCTGGTGAGCAATCAATGGAAACGCAGGACTGCCCGCTCACCATCGACGACCTACTGGACGCCGATGAAATATTCCTCACCAACGCCATCATGCAAGTCATGCCGGTGACACGCGTAGAGAAGCATGACATCGGCTCCGGGAAAGTCGGCCCCGTTACCTTGAAACTGCTGGCGGCTTATCGTGAACGGGTCAAGCAGGAGTGTGACGTGTCATGAGCAAGAACGTCCAAAGCAAGAAAAAAGCAACACGATCCGGGCGATCCGGCACCGGGCGTCGAGCGACGGTGAAGGACTTTTGCATCGCGCTGGATTCGATCGCACCGACAGGGCTCGCACAAGACTGGGACAACGTAGGCCTGCTGGTCGGCGATCCCGCCGCGCCGATCCGCCGCATCTTGGCATGTATCGATCTGACTCCGGCCGTAGTCGAGGAGAGCATACGCAAGAGAATCGACCTAATCCTTGCCTATCACCCGCCGATCTTCAAACCAATCTCCACACTGCGCGCCGACAGCTCGGACACGGACGCTGTCGTTTTTCGCTGCATTCAACATGGCATGGCCATCTACGCAACGCATACCGCGCTGGACGCAGCGGAAGACGGAACGAACGACGTCATCGCGGCACTATGTGGCATCCACGAAACGCAACCGCTTGAGCATGTCGATGAACCGGGAATCCATGAGATGAAACTGGTTACGTTTGTGCCGGCCGATCGCGTGGACCCGATTGCAGAGGCTCTGTTCGCCGCGGGCGCCGGTCGAATCGGAGACTATGACCAGTGTAGCTTTCGCTCTCTCGGCCAAGGGACTTTCTTCGGAGGAGAATCGACGAAGCCCTCGGTCGGTCGTCGCGGGCTGCTTGAGCGCGTCGACGAAGTCCGACTCGAGACCGTGGTACCGGCCACAATTCTACCCGCCGTCGTCAACGCCCTGATGACCGCCCACCCGTACGATGAACCCGCGTTCGACCTTTATCCACTCAAACCGCGACCCGTGCGCGGTATCGGGCGGGTGGGCAAATTGCCGCGACCCCTTTCCCTTTCCGCGCTGGCCGGGAAGCTCAAAAAAAAGATGGATGCCGGCGGGGTCCAAATCGTCGGCGCGCCGAGACGGGCTGTTGATCGGGCGATCATCGTAGTGGGTGCGGCCGGGAGTCTGCCGTTTCGAAACCCATTGCGAAGCAAGGACGTAATCGTCACCGGCGAGATCCGCCATCACGACGCGCTCACCATAGAGCGACGCGGTTGTTCGGCCATCGCCCTGGGACACTGGACCAGCGAGCGCCCGGTTCTCGCACCGTTAACCCAGCGTATCAAGGCCCTTCTGCCGGGAATCAACATTCACGTCAGTCGAAGCGACCGCGAGCCGTTTCGCGTTGTCTGAATCTTTTCGGCAGCGGCAGTGTCACGCGAAAGCAGGAACCTTTACCCACCTCGGAGGTCACCGTGATGGTGCCGTCCATCATGTGGACCAAGCCGTGTGCGATGGCCAAACCCAACCCCGTCGCCGCCACCGCACCGGCGGCCATGGTGCCCTTGGTTGTCCAGAACGGTTCGAAGATGCGCGACTTGGTCGCTTCGTCCAGTCCGCAGCCCGTGTCCTCGAACAAAATGATTAAAGAAGTGCCATCGTTCGACACGTCAATATCCAGCTTACCCCCGTCGGGCATGGCTTCAATGGCATTGCGCACGATGTTTCGGAAAACCGTGGCCACCTGAACGCCGGCCACCGGAATGACCGGCAGTTCCGGCATAGTCAACCTGAATACAATCCCCGATTCAGCAGTTTCGCGCTCGATCTCGTCGGCCAAAGCGGCTACCGTCTCGGTGAAGTCACTCTGGTCCTCGGCTCGCCGATCACCCTCCGCAAAGGCCAGCATTCCGTTGACCAGGGTAACGGCCCGTTGGATGGCATCCCCCATCTGATCGAGCACGCGGGTCTGAATCGCCGGGTCATCGCTGGAGCGGGCGAAGTCGAGGCTGGTCACCGCTCCGCCGAGAATGTTGTTGAAATGATGCGCGATGGAACCGGCCATCTCGCCGAGTGAAGCCATTTTTCGAGTTTCGCTCAGTTCGCTCTGCAGCGCAACGTGTCGCGTGATATCACGAACACAAATCGAAGCCCCGGCGCGCTCACCGGATAGCAAACAAACCGGCGCAATGGTTCCGGCCAGCTCCCGCTGGACGCCTTGAGTATCTCGATGATGAAACTCAAACTGAATCGTCTCACCCTCCCGCACGGCCCGCTTGAGCATACGCTCTGCCGCACGACGCCGATCCTGAGGAACGATCGAAATGATGGGCGTGCCCTTCATGCTCGTCGACCCAGCGCCAAAAACGCGCGCCGCGGCGGCGTTCCAAACACGGATGTTGAAATCCGCATCGGTTGCGATCACGGCCATGCCGAGGTGTTCAAACAGATTGCGGTAGTAGGCATCACTGCCTTCGGACGTCATACGGCACCTTCGAAGCATCTTCAGCGCGATGTAGGCTGCGCTGCTCGCGCTTGAAACGGTTTTGGCGTAATGAAAAAAAGCGTTTCATACCGACCCGTGTTACGCTCGCGTACCAGAAACCGGTTTCCCACTAAATACTCATTCTCCTGATTGGGATCGGCCCCGATAACCAAAAACTCATCCGTCGTCAGCGACAACGTGGCACCAAGATTCGCAAACACATGCCGCTCATATTTTGGAACTTGGCGAATCGTACCGCCTCGATGCTCAAACGTCATCACGTCAAGATCACGACGGACCTCAAATCCGATTTCGACATCTAGCGCCCCGCCGAGTTGGGGATGAAATGCATAATCGATGCTGAGCAGCTTGACGCCCGCAGAAACAGTCTTGCCCACTAAACGCCCTGCTTCGAAGTATCCGAAAATAGATTCCTGCTTCACGATCGGCGATAACTGAATGACCAGCGGCAGACCGGGCTGGGCGACGATGTGTTCGCGGCGCACGTCAGACTTTGCCGCCAAAAGAATAGCACGTATCGCAGGCCAGGCACTCACCGGCGCCACACCGACGCGCAAAGCATTGCGTGCCAAACTCACAACGCGCTCCGCATCCAATGCCAACCCGTTTACATGGTTCCAGATTTTCCTGGAATCGCGCGTCCCGTCGATCGGCAACTCAACCTGCGCCACGTCAAAGATGAGATCGACAACACGCACGTCAGACTGCACATTCTTAGGGAAGAGTAACGCCCCTTCGTGGCTGATGGCCTGCGACTCTGCGGAGCGCGAATCGGCCGGTACGGGTTGGGACAATGGCCACGATACCCCACCCGCACAACCGATCATGCAAAATCCACCAACCAGGATAAGTGCCAGGAAAATGTTGAAGCGGCCGGTGTTCATCATTGTTGCGGATACGAACCAAAACGGAGATCGCTCGCAGCTAGTGCTCCGTTACAGCGCGAACGATGCATGAATCGAACCGAGCCGCCCGTAAGGAAGCGGTCTGTACGAGGGTCGCCGAGTCTTGTTCGTCCGCTCCCTCACGGTCGCGGCTCGGAAAAGAACACCGCTAACCCACAAATTGAGCGTTGACACATCAGTAGTCTACGCGAACCGCAACCGAATTCAAGGCAGGGAAGGCCGTGATATAACCGCCTTCCGGCGTGAACGTAAAATACCAACGATCAGCCCATAGGCCCAAAGCGTCCGTGCCCAGAATGATGTCCGGCAACCCTTCCGTGTCGAACAATCCAGCGCGAACGGAAATGGATCCAAGACGTGAATGTGTCACCGAAATCGCGACAGTATCGGCTGTTTGCAACTCCCCATTTCCGGCAAGGTCGCGCCGCATCACGGTGGCCGTCGTCCCGGTATCCAGCAGACCAATGACTTCCCGTGTGGTTCCGTTCATATCGATACGAACGGGAATGAACGATGTATCGAAGCCGGGCAGCACCGGTGGCGAAGGTGCGAACGGCATCGTCACGCCGCCATTGGGGACGGTGGTTACGAATGCGGCCAGTGGCGCTGAGAAATCAAGCATCAACACGGCCCCCGTCTTGCGAAACCATTGGAAACCGATGCCGTTGCAATCGCAAACGGATACGCCCACCAGCGCCGAGGTCGCTTCCGACGCCCAGCCGCCCACCGAATAGGAAAACCCCTCAGTGACGCCCACGACTTCCGAGCCGCCAAAAGCCAACACCCGCGCCGACTCAGCAACGTCGAGATCAAATCTCTCGCGGAGCATGACCTCGTATCCGCCACCCGTATCGATAATCGCAGGTCCGACGGAAAATCCGTCCACGACCAGCGGCGCCGAGAACAATGTCGCTGGGCGGTGGGCGAAGATGTCGCCGCAACCACCGACCAGGGCAGTCAGGGAAATTAAGGCGATCGCCGCGAGAGGTTTGATGATCCGCATGAGCAATCCAACAACAGCCATGTAGGATGGTCCATGCCATCCTACCGACGACCGGGTGTCCGAGCCAGGCCGACCGCGCACAAAGCGTTCGCATTCAGTTGAATCGTCCACTTCCCAAGGAAGCTGAAGCCCGGCTCGATGCTTCGCTAGAGCAAATGAAAGGGCAAAAGGAGGCGTTGGCGGGATACGGCTAAGGAAGCGAGGAGAGATACCACTCAGCAAACCGATCGGATCCATTGAAAAGATCGATCAGGCGTAGCAAGTCGGCGGGCGCCAACCGACCCGATCGGTCGATATCCGAAGACTCCGCACGCAGTGAATTTGATTCATCCCCCAGGGCATCGACCAGGGCGAGGATGTCCTCCGGACCCACAAAGCCGTTGCCGGTCACATCACCGGGGAGATAGCCGATGTCAGCACGCGTTTCGCTCGCGTCATGAATGATCGACGTCCAGGCGCCGGGCTCAATGTCTCGGCTCAAGAGTACGCGCACCGTTCGCGAATCTGGGAAACTGGTCGACGCAATACTTGGATCGCTCAATATCCCACCAAGCTGCGTCGCCGTGAAGTCAAAATCGGTGAGGAAGCATACGTCCCCGGTAAACGTCAAATCGATCGACCGAATACCGATGGGAAAAGTGCCGTCGGGGTTGGAGGGTTGACGGGCATCCACAGTGTCAAACTGCGGGTCACTGGAGGCCATAGCGAACGCCACGTCCAAGTCCTCGACGAGAATCGTCTTACTTCGGACGTGAATCTCACCGAACACCTCGAATGTCGCCGTTACCGTTACGCAGAAGTTTCCATCCACTTGGGACGCGGTGAACAACCCCATCGCGTCAATGGCGCCGGCCTCCGGTGGCTCGGATGTCCAAGCCACTTCTTCGGTGACGTCCAGATCTTCCCCGAACAAGAAATCAGCCTCCGCCGAAAACTGTACGCTTGCGCCCTCAGAAACGACAGTAGACGCGGCACTCACAGTCAAACGGCGAAGCTCATCGCCCAGATCGAGGCAACCGGCCGGGCGAGTGTCTCTGAAGTTAGTGATCGTATCGATTGATATCGGACAGAATGTATTCACACAGCGCAGGCTGGCGTTCATCGTACACGTAGAACAATCAATATGCTCTGAACAATCAATATGCAATGCACCCCAATTATGACCGAGCTCATGTGCCGAAAGATCCGTCTTACAGGGAAAAGTAGGGCAACAACCGGGTTGCACCACGCTGTATCCGAAATTGCTCGAACACACTGCGCGAAGCCATGCAATGCCGATCGTGCTCCCGGACAGTTCCTTCCCAGTGAACAATTGCGCCACGTCGCGCGAGACGCCCGACTGCTGCGTCAGCCATTCGTCGCGGAACTGATTGAGCAAAGTTTCCGCTCCTACGAAGGGACACGATCCACCTCCCGGGCAGTTTGACGCCTCGGTGCATGGCTCATTGTGGTTCGTCCCGCCCACGCAGAGACGCGGGTACGGGTCGGGCTCAAACTCTCGAATGATCATCGTTGTAATGATGTGGCGAATGGCCACCTCGGTCTCGTACTGAGGTGCATTGACCGTGTTGATGATCGACTCGATGTTTTCGATCACCGCCGCGATGGGGTCGGGTTCACCTTGGAACCGTTGGAGGTATTCAAAATCAACGTCCACGGCCAGTTCAGCAAAAAACAAGCCGCCGGCCGCTACGCTACCCGAACTTACGACGTCTTCGCCGGCCACGGCGCCCGCCGGAGGATGCAACTCGATGCATGCTCCCTCACTCGGGATTACCTTATCGCCGCGATAAACTACGTAATCACCCTTACGCGCCGAAGGCACACGTGATCCGATCGGCTCCATCCAAAATACGCGGCCATCGGGAAAGTTGATGCGTGCGATGAGCCCTTCGTCGCCGAGCGACCCCGCCACGACACTGCCATCTATCCCCTCCACGGAGCCGCGAAGTGTTTTGGAAGGCGGTGGATTGATGGTATGGTAGACACCCGGAGCGACTTCAATCTTCACCTCGTGCGCATCACCGCGCACCGACGCCGGTTGCAAATCGAGCGTGAACATTGCGCCCTCAATGGGAACGATAACCGATAGAGGCCGCCCGACGTCCGCCGGCACGCGCAGTGAGACTACGTCGCTGGCGGTTAAGTTCATAATCGCGTTCGTATCGGCCAAGATGGCGATCCAGTCCCTACCACCCTGCACGGATGTTTCGGCGCGGACCGCTAGCGTGCAACAACCGAGGATGATCAGTACGATCGCATGCCGGCCCGACCGTCGCCCCCTATCCACGTGAACAACTGAATTCTGAAAGCAACAGCAAACCAGAAGAGTTCTCCCCATCGTTCCACGGCGAAGCCACTCGACTCCGCTCGCTCATGCCCGAACCGAGGATCCAACAGTGATGACCAGACCCTCAAGCCGGGATACCCCCATGACCCCATTCATTAGTTGGACAACCATTATCCCTTGTGAAACACCCAGATTCAAGAACAAAATACTTCTCGGACCAAGGGCAGAAGAAATGTGCCGGACGAGAATAATTCAGTGTAACTGTCCGTTGGCAACTATCTCTGCAATACATCTCTGGATCGAGTCGAGATTACCGTCTCATACGCCCGGAAGAGCTTCTAACCGCGATCGTTATCACGGGTCTTGCATTACGGGCCGTACTCGGTGACCCTTTGAGCGTGAAAGAGAACCTCTTTACGAGCCGCGCTCGTTTAGAAGGCGGTCCGGTTTCGGGTGTGAAGCCACCCCTAGACGGTCGCGGCTTCGCCCCGAGTTCACCAAGTGTGGAGATGATCGAAAATGCGAAACAGCAAGTACAACCAGTCAATCGTTGCCGTGATCGGCTTCGCGCTGACCGCACCGGTCATCGCACAGGAAACCTATGTCGAGGTCTCGGCCACCGGAACCGGGGCGACCGTTGACGCGGCGTGCAAAAATGCCTTACGCGCGGCACTGGAAAAAGGCGCTAGCGCCGAAATCGATGTGCATCGCCAATCCGAACACTTCACGCTCATCCGCGAAACCGTGAATGCTCACGAAAACGAGCTTGTTGCCGACTACAAACGGCTGGATACCGGCGATGCGGCCGGCGGCGTCAAGTTCTGCAAAGTTACGGCCAAGATACGCATCAGTGCGGTCGCCTCCGCGTGGGCCGAGGTGCAGGGTGTACTTGATCGAATCGGTAGGCCGGCGATTGTCGTAAGCATTCAGGAGCGCATCGATGGCAGACTCCAAGATAGCAGTATCCTTGAGTCACAGATTGAGCACCGATTACTCGACGCCGGCTTCACCGTTCGCGCCGGCGCCCAGGTGAGCGCCATCGCGAACATGGAAACCTCCGACGCCGCCTCGGAAGAAAACATCGTCAAGATACAGGCCATTGCCAAGGACTTCGGCGCCCAGATATTCATTATCGGAACCGCCAGCGCCGACGCCGCCGGCCTGCGTGATCTCTACGGTCAACAAACCGCGATGTACAACTGCGAGGGGATGTTCAAGATGTATTACACCGACACGGCCGAGATGCTCGCCAGTGAATCCGTCCCCAACCTTCGTGGTGGCGCACGCACGCATTACACCCACTCCGTTCAGGCGGGCAAGAAAGCCCTTGAAAACGCGGGGCAGGAGTTGGTCGATCGATGTTACAATAACGTCATGGAGCGCTGGGCGAAACGCATCGCACACGGCGGCGAGGTGGTGCTGGAAGTTCAGGGCGCCAGCCTGGCGGACGCCATCCGAATCAAGAAAAAGCTCAAAGGTATGGATCCGGACCGAATTCGTCGGGTGGACCATTCACTCACCAAGGGAATTGCCACCTTTCGGATTCAAGCAAAGATGACGGCCATTGACCTCTCGGAACTCCTCGTTGGGGATGATTGGGCGGCCCTGCTCGAAGTCGTAGATCTCAAAACCAACCGCATTCAAGCCAAAGCAATGTCGAAGTAGCGGGGTTCGGCGACCTACAAACAGTCGGCGATCTCTTCTTAACGGCTTGGCTTGATTACGATACAATCCCATGCATGCGCTCAAGATACTCGCACGTCGGTGCGGCCTATCGGGATTGGACAGGTCGAATCAATGATTACGTTGAAGCCATTTATTGAGCCGCCAACACGCGGCGGTGCAACATTCAAGACGTTTGAAACATCGCTACGATTGACGACCGTAGGATTCTTGCTGGCCGGTTTACTTACCATGTCGTGCAGCGCTCCCCAAGCGACGACGCGGCTGGGGCAACCGCCCGCCGACCAGGCACCACCCCTCCCGCAACACCCTGAGACGCGACAGGACCGAACCGTCTCGCTACCGGGATTGACACTGAACCTGGATACCGGCGATTTGGAATTAACGGGCCATGTGTGCATTAGCAGCGGCGTGCTGGAATACATTGCGGTGGCGACCGGTGGCAAGGTGTATGAGAGCGTGCTGAGCTTGGACGCTCGCCCCTCACACTTGCACGTCGGGCTGCTGATGGGCGGATATGTGGCCGGCGACGTCGATGCGCAGTCACGCGGTGATTTCGCTTCCGGAGCTGGCCAGCCGGAAACGCCCAAAGGAGCGCCGCAGGGCACACCGCCACCCGAATCCTACTGGCGAAAAGCGAGCGAGAAACCGACCTATGTCACTTTTGATGTCAAAATAGAAGACGATGCCGGGGAATGGCACTCATTACCTATCGAAAACTTTCTTACATCGCGTAAAAGCGGTAAGGCCCCGAACCGGTTGTACTGGGCGTTTACCGGCTCGTTTTTCTATCACGACCCCGACACGACAATGGAAGCCTTCGCGGCCGATGTCGAAAAATCGGTTATCGCGTTGTGGTATGATCCGTCGGCCTTGTTCAATTTGTCTCAAGACGTCGGAAACCCCTATCGCACGGATGCCGGCGGTTTAGAAGTCAACGCCTCCGCACTCCCCCGCAAGGGAACTCCAATCCGACTCATCATTCGCCGCGACCACATCGAGGATCCCTAAGCGGCTCTTCTGTTTGACTTACGCTGGAAGACAAACGTGAATGCCATTGATCGAGATCAAAGCGCCTGGACCGACCGCGGAGCGCTGCTGCTTGTCGCGGCCGCCGCGATCCTTATGGGATTACCAACCTTGCGCGGGGGGTTCGTCGGCGGTGACGATCACCGGCTATTGCTCAACCATGTCTTGGTCAATCAGCCCTCATTCTCGCACGCGTTGGAGCTGTTCACCATTTTCCACCGCGACCTTTATCAACCACTCCCACTGCTGAGCTTCTCCGCCGAATTTGCGATCGCGGACGTCTTCGGATTGTTCGATCGAAGTATCGAATCGGGGGCGTGGCTGTTTCACCTGTCCAATATCGTCCTGCATGCCGTCAACGCGCTGCTGGTATGGTGGCTCGTGGCGCTCCTGCAAAAGCCCGTGGACAACTCGGAACACGAATGCACTACGACCCCTGCGCCCGTCGGTCACACGGCGCAGACCGTTCGAACGATCGCCACGCTCGCCGCCCTGCTGTTCGCCATACATCCTCTGCAGATGGAAGTCATCGCTTGGACCAACGGACGCATGATGCTCATGTCCACGATGTTCGGCATTGCATCAATGATCGCCCTTGCTCGATGGCTCGATCACCGAAAGCTCGGGCTCGCCGTGCTGACGGTCGCACTGGTCGTGTGTTGCGCTATGAGCAAGGTTCGGATTGGACTACCGATCCTTCTGGCGATCGTGCCGCTGGCCCGACGTGTAAAAGTGTCGCAAGGTGTCATTGCTCTCTGGGGCGTATGCACTGCGGCCATGGCCGTGTTCGCCTACATCAACATTCAAGCGACTGCCGGCGCCGATTTGTTCGCCCTGGGCGCCGAGCACCTCGGCGGTCCAAGTATCGTACGGGTGCTCATGGCCCTCGCTTGGTATTTCCAGCATTTCCTCTGGCCCTCGGGGCTGGCGAGTTACTATCCCACACCGCCCACTGTCGATTGGTCCCACGCCATCAACGCTCGCGTGATCGGGATCTTGGTAGTCGCGGGTGTGGTCATTGCTTGGGCGAGTTGGCGATCGCTCGTGGCCCGGCTCGGTTTCTTATGGTTCTTCGCGACGATCGCGTCCACGTTACCGTTCGTCCCGGCACGAAACATCTTGGCCGCCGATCGATATATGTACCTTCCGATCATCGGACTCGCGTGGCTGCTGGCCGTGTTGGCGCATCAGGGATATGATCGATGGCACGCCCACCGCCTGAGGGGAATCGGAAAAAGTGTCCTGGCCGTGATCGGAGCCGTGCTGGTCACATCCATGATTGCCACTGGCTGGCACGTCGCACCCTACTACGAGAACTCGCTCAGCAAGACCTCGCGCATCACTCAACTTTTTCCCGATACCCCTCGCGTGTGGGAGAAGCTCGGTTGGTGCTGCTACAGTCAAGGGGATTACGAAACGGCCATCGAGCACGCCCGCAAAGAATTCAAGCACGACGCGCCGACGGTGCGCAGCGGAGCAACGCAACTCATGGGCATGGCCTATTTACGCATGGGGGATGGCGAGCGTGCCCTTGAATTACTGCACAAGGGTATTGCCATCGACCCCGCCAGTGCGGTGGGGAAGTATCGTCTGGCCGTTGCGTATACCAAGTTGGGGCGAACGGACGAGGCCATCAAGTATTTCGAGATGGCCGTCGAAGCGGCCCCACTGCACAACCCCACGATCAATGGCCTGGCATCCGTGTACCGAAGCGTGGGTCGCAATGACGACGCTCGAAGGATGTACGACAAAGCACTCGCCAACAATGAGTATGAAGTCCCCGCGCACATGGGGTTGGCGGAAATGGACATTCTGAGAGGAACGCCCGAATCTCTACACGCCGCCAGTGTGCGACTTGCCAAAATGCTGGATTGGATGCCGAAAAACGCAGAGGCTCTAGGGCTCCTTGCCTGGTCGCTGGCACTAAGCGGTGATCTCCAAGCTGCGGAAATTCAATGTGATCAACGCATCCGCAACGTACGAACTACGCCTTTGATCACGGCCACGCGAGCCTACATCGCACTGAATCGCGGTCGCTACGCATCAGCCGCGGCCGCAACGGAATCGCTCTGCACGGTCGGCTACGAAGCCGACGGTGCTCGGGCTCAACTGAAAGGTGCCCTGGAACGATTCGATCGGGAGCACCCGGGTGTACCGTGGACCTTCTGCTTGGTAGCGCGTCTATTGCTGACCGAGGGAAATCTTGATGGTGCGACAGTCTCCCTGCGCTTATGCCACGAGCGTTGCACCGATGAAGCTTGCAGGAGGCAAGTCCACAAGTTGATGACCGATATTGGCGCCGCGAAAGTGAGCCCTTTACTAAGCCCGTGACAGATTCAGCGGGCGGGCGCGGTCTGTCGTATGCCTGATCCGCAGGAGCATCGAACAGCTCTGAGGGAGCGTCCTAAACCAGTCCAGGGCAATTGTAGAATGCCCGTTCGGGGCAAAGAGAATGCGCCGCGTATCGGGCGAAGGTAAGCGAGCCGCACCCGACGCCGGTGGTCCCGGATCCGATGCGGCTCCTCACAAACATCCTTAAGCGGCGGCTTTGTCCGCGTCGATCAATCAACACAAACGCAGCCATCCGCCTTAATTTTGGACAAATCTCACGCCGCGAGATATTGATCCTCGAGCGCGACGCGGATTTTCTTGAGCGCCTTGTTCTGAATCTGCCGAACACGCTCTTTGGTCACGCCGATCACGCGCCCGACCTGCTCCAACGTTTTCGGCCCTTCTTCCTGCCCGAGGCTCTGCAGCCCGAGTGCGAAGCGCTCTCTAATGACGGTACACTCGACTTCGCTCAACCCTGCCGAATTCTGAAGCAAGATATGCTTGAGCTCATCGACACAATCTTCCTCAATACCGATACGCCTACGATCAAGGTGATCGCTGCGTTCCATGGCCGGGTCAAACTCCGTGGGGAACTGCCCACGATATCGGCTGGCCCGCATCGCCACGCGCGAAAACGCCTTTAGAATGGCACGGCACGAATAGGTGCTGAACTTGTATCCACGGGAGCAGTCGAACTTCTCCACGCTGCGCAATAGTGCCATATTTCCTTCACTGATCATTTCATTGAAGTCGATGTTCGTCAACCGTGTACGCTTCGCCATGGCCAAGACCAACGGCATATTCAGACGAACGATCACGCCGCGTGTGCGCAGGACGCGATGACCCCATGCCAGCAGGAGCCTCGTCCCCTTCACCGAGAGCCTTTGCCCCATGTGATTGGATAAAATCTGGAGCACTTCGCGCCGGGCGTAGTTGAAACGGTTGAACAGATGGGCTTCCTGGGCGTAGGAGAGAGCCGGAACACGCTCACCGGCCACAACGGCGTCGGTGATTGAATCTTCACACTCCACAAAACGTGTGGCCGTCCGATCCTCAAGCGTGCTTGGAGTACCGAAGAGCCTCGTTTCAATCCCGGGATCGGCAAATTCCGGATGTCCGATGAACTCGGCCGGTTCCGTTAGAAGCTTGGTCAGCAGTACTTGATCCTGCGCCGAAAGCGAATCAATCACCGCATCACTGGGCGGCTTGACGCCGGGCAGTATCCGCATGATCCCCTCGACTCCGGCAATATCAATCATTTGCGTGGACATCAGTCTTCTCCTTCCGCTCGCTCGACCGTTCACGGCGCCTTCATCGAAAGGACCCATAAACACGTCCAGTGTTTAATACGCCTCCCGAGACCACAATGGTTGCCTTTATTGATGACTACAGAACAAATCTGCGGCCAACCAAAACAATCCGGGCCAACATTCGCGCACAATCGCTACACAAGAGGAGACTTGGCGGCGGGGGGACCAACTGCCACACTCATTATACCACAATCTCCGGGGCTCGGCAAATCCAAGGCGGAACTTTGCCTATATTATCAATGATCCATAATCTTGGGGGTGGTAGATCGGAGCTGGCGCATCAAATACGAACACTTGCTCATTCGCAGCGAAGTGCTTCGATGGGATCGAGCTTGGCAGCCGAGATCGCGGGATACATACCGAAGAAGATACCCACCAACACGGAAAGCCCAAAACTCACCGCAACGGACCAAAAGCTGATGATCGTTTCCCAATCGACGAATTTGGTGATCATGAACGCACCGGACACGCCGAGAAAAACCCCGAACACCCCACCGACGGTCGAAAGAACCACCGTTTCCACCAAGAACTGAAGGGCGATGTGACGTTGCCGCGCACCCAGTGCTCGACGGATACCGATCTCACGGGTTCGTTCGGTCACGGTGGCGAGCATGATGTTCATAATCCCAATGCCACCGACCAGCAACGAAATCCCGGCGATGAAGCCCAGCGTAATCTTGCGATTGCGCTCCTTTTGCTTGGCAAGCTCCAGGGCACGCAGTGGCACCTTGACTTCGTAGTCCAGCTTCGGGTGCCCATGTTCAAAGACGCGTTTGATCATCTCAGAAACCGGTAGAACGTTGACAAGTTCGTTGGCCGTTATGTACAGGCCGGAGAATTGCATCTTGATGAACTCGCGCGAACCGGCGCCCATGCGACGCGTGATCTCTCCGAATTGTGACATCGCCGTTGAAAACGGGACGAGTATCTCCCGATTCAAATCTCGCTCCTGGACACCTCGGCGCGGCGCACCGGCCGTCTTTACTTCCTCAAGTATACCGATCACGGTAAAGGGAACGCCGGTAGGATAACGCTCCGCCAACAGGGTCTCGCCGATGGGATCCTTAAAAGGAAACAGCTCACGCCGAACCTGCTCCCCGATGACGCAGACATTGGTGCGCTCAATCATATCGCTAGGTACGATCGAACGTCCGCGCCCGATGGAAACGTTGACGACGTTGAAGAACTCAGGCGTCGTGCCCACCACATTGAGGGACGCCTGAAATTTTCCGTGGCGGGCCACGTAAGACACGGTCTTGAGCGGAACGACCTGCGCGATATGGGGGATCGTTTCATTGATCACGGCCACGTCGTCCCGCGTCACCCCGTACTCGATCATATTCGAATTGCTCTGCGAGTTCTGTGCCGTCGCCGGCGGTTTAACCGAGTTGACGATGATGTTCTTGGTGCCCAGCAATTCGATCATACGGAGCTCGTCCGCCGAGGCTCCTTCGCTGATGGAAAGCATACAAATCACCGCTGCCACGCCGAAAATGATGCCCAACGACGTCAACAGTGAGCGGAGTTTATGCAGCTTGAGGCTGTTAAGCCCCAACCGTATGGTTTCAAGATTGAACAGATGCACGATTAATGGTCTCTAAAGCCTTTCACTTCTTCCCGGACGGCGCACGGTATGCGCGCCCGGCCCCGGCAGACTCTTGTTTTTGATCCTGTTGTTATTCATCCTATCGGAAAATGGGAACACTGCGAAAGGGCGTGCAAGAATCGACAATTCGGTCAGGTCACTTGCACGAACCGGTTGATCCAGCTCGGAAAGGTCCAATCAACTGCCGGACATTGGCACGCATCAAACCATTAGTGCTCTGCCTACGCTAAAGGGGTTGTCGATTTAGTGCGAACACGCTGTCATCAAACGCCTGTCAAGAGTGAAAACATAGTATTAAACACCGATGATGCCATTTCCGGCGCTCGATTTCGATTAAATCGACAGTCCCTAGATGGATGGGTTTCCCGTCGGGAGGGCGAAGCTCCTGCTGAGCCTTGTCCAACCGTCCTGTCTACGAGAGCCACGGCTCGCTTTTTACCCCCCTCCCTTCAAGGGAGGGGTTGGGGGAGGGTGGGAACGCGCGACTGCCATTGACCTACGAAACGCCGGACCCCCCCCCAAACACCCCCCCCCCCCGGGGGGGGTGGTTGACACCCCCCCCCACCCGCCGGCAGATGGGGCCCCCACGCCG
>Ga0326597_10005050_pt1 | contig 18427 bp, 13 predicted proteins | sample RVTome_12_FD_203789 | JGI IMG/M metagenome (GOLD analysis project Ga0326597, IMG submission 203789) | Soil microbial communities from uranium-contaminated site in the Upper Colorado River Basin, Wyoming, United States - RVT100D185 | ecosystem: Environmental > Terrestrial > Soil > Contaminated >... | reverse complement strand
ACTTCGAAAAATCGCTAAGTGGAATCGACTCTGCACCTTTGCAATTGAAGCCATCATTCCACGAAGCATGGACTCTTAGGCGCTCAGCCTCCTTTTGAAACTTTAAGATTTCCTTGATCACATGGCCGGCCGTTATCCAACACCAATAACCCTGGTAAACAAGTAAGAATCCACTCGCCATTTTCACTTTTGGCTTCCCTTCATGAACCCAAGCCAGAGAAAGGCCAAGGAAATGACGCCCAAATTCATGGGATAGCTCGCGGCACAACTTCTCGCTATGCCACGGTGACTTCGATTCAACAGCGACTTTCATTGCGACTCCTTTCCGAAGTATATGCGGGGAGTATTTATCAAAAAACCCCGCCGGGAGGTTTTCTGCCGGCGGGGTTATCTATTTCAGGCGGTTCAGCCGGGGGCTGACCGGTTGGGGTTGTCTTGAGCGACACTTGCTTGGCACGGGGTCTCACCCCCAAATCATCATCCTTGAAAAGCGCATTTCATTTTCAGTCGTCGGAACAACGTCCGGCTCGTTGGCGTCAATCATGAAGAGTGACGCCACATGGCACACGACTCCGCCACCGGCCACCGGTTGCAAACCGGTGCCGCCGGTTGACCCCCCCTGAATCCCCCCTTGGCAAGGGGGAGCGGAGAGTCCATACGTCGCTTCGTCCCTTGCCAGCGACCCCCCTGTATCCCCCCTTGGCAAGGGGGGAGCTGTCGGGCAGAGCCCGACCTACTTCGTCCCTCCGTCCCTCCGTCCCTTCGTCCCTATGTCCCTGCGTCCCTTCTCTCCCTACATCATGCCGCCCATGCCACCCATGCCGCCCATGCCACCGGGTGGCATACCGCCACCGGCCGGGGCTTTTTCTTTCACTTTGATGTCGCTGATCAGACAGTCGGTGGTCAGCAGCAAGCCGGCGACCGAGGCGGCGTTTTGTAGTGCCACGCGCTCGACCTTCGCGGGAACGAGGACACCCATGGCAATCATATCGCCGTACTTGCCCGTTAAAGCGTTGAAGCCGTAATTGCGGTCGTTGCTCTCGGTGATTTGCTGCCACACGATCGAGCCGTCGAGACCGGCGTTGGAGGCGATCTGACGGATCGGAGCGGAAAGCGCCCGGCGAACGATGTCCACGCCCGTCTTCTGCTCGCCCGTGAGCTTTTTGGCCAGGGCATCCAGGGCCTTGACGGTACGAAGCACGGCCACGCCACCACCCGGCAGGACACCCTCTTCGACGGCTGCGCGACAGGCGTGCAACGCGTCTTCAACCAGGGCCTTCTTCTCCTTCATTTCAACTTCCGTCGCCGCACCGACGTTGATTTGGGCGACGCCGCCCGAAAGCTTCGCCAGACGTTCTTCCAACTTCTCGCGATCGTAGTCACTCGAAGTGTTTTCAATTTCGTTTTTGATCTGCTCGATGCGACCCTTGATCTTGGCCGTGGCACCGCCACCCTGAATGATGGTGGTGTTGTCCTTGTTGATGTGTACCTTCTTGGCTGAGCCCAGATCGCCGATGGTGATGTTTTCCAGCTTGGTGCCCAGGTCTTCGAAGATGGCCGTTCCACCGGTGAGAATGGCGAGGTCTTCGAGCATGGCCTTGCGGCGATCGCCGAAGCCCGGCGCCTTGACCGCACAGACCTGCAAGGTTCCTCGAAGCTTGTTGACGACCAAAGTCGCCAGCGACTCACCCTCGATATCCTCGGCGACGATCAGCAGCGGGCGACCGGCTTGGGAGATTTTTTCGAGGATGGGGATCATGTCTTTGACCGACGAGATCTTCTTTTCGTGGATCAGAATGAAGGGTTTTTCCAGTTCGCAGGCCAGGTCAGCGGCCTTGTTGATGAAGTGCGGTGAGAGATAGCCCTTGTCGAATTGCATACCTTCGACAAGCTCGACGGTGGTGTCTAGTGTCTTGCCTTCTTCGACCGTAATGACGCCGTCTTTCCCAACCTTGTCCATCGCCTTGGCGATATGCTTGCCGATTTCGGCGTTTTGGTTGGCGGCACAGGTGCCGACCTGGGCGATTTGCTCGGTGCTCTTGACTGAAACGCTCATTTTTTCGAGTTCTGCGACGACGGTATCGACGGCTCGTTCGATGCCGCGCTTGAGCTCCATCGGTTCGGCGCCGGCGGCGACGTTTTTGAGGCCTTCGTCGTAGATGGCTTCCGCGTATACGGTCGCCGTCGTGGTGCCGTCACCCGCCACGGTCGAAGTTCTGCTGGCGACTTCCTTGACCATTTGGGCGCCCATGTTCTCGTAAGAATCATCCAGTTCGATTTCCTTGGCGACGGTGACGCCGTCTTTGGTGACGGTCGGCGAACCGAAGGACTTTTCGATGACGACGTTTCGACCACAGGGGCCTAGGGTCGCCTTAACCGCGCGGGCGAGTTGTTTCACGCCGCGACGAATGGCCTCACGGGCCTCCATTTGATACGCAATCTGCTTAGCTGCCATTAACAGTTCCTCCTGAGCTCACAATGAGCTTCGGTTATGTTTTCTTCGATTTCAATCCAACACCACATTCCATTCCGTTGTGGTGTAAGCTAACAGCACTCCAATGAGCGCTACGGAATCAGAATTGTATTCTTTCTTTAGCGTGTTCCAAATCTCATGTTGACGACGCGCGTCATCCCACCCGGCGAAAGTGTCAGACACGATGCTACCCGATACCTTCGTACCGTGGTGCTCCAGTTTGAAGACCGGATCCTTGAGTTTCAATCCAGCCGTGAGAACGTTTTTCAGTTCTTCTTGCGTGATTTTTGTTTTTCCCATACGAGGTTACTCCTCTTCACGAATCGGTGGCATCGACTAAAATGCTCTTTCGCAACTGCTGAAAATGCGCCTTGACTCTTTTTTCGCAGTTCGCCAATTTCCAGGAGCCATTTCCGCAGTTGGGCATCATCAGCGAATCGTAGGTTGTTGAACCAGATTCTCGCAATCGCCTGCACGTCACTCACGAAGCTGTGGTCGCGATCTGCCTTTTGAAGAAGCCCAAGGTCGCCGACACGCACAGAAAGTTTCCGAAGATCGTGCCGTTGGTCGAATTTTTGATCACGAAGTCCAATCAAACTCCGCAACATGCATTCAACGCTCAGTCCCGCCAGATAGATCGATCCGCCGTACTCTTTATTCTCTAGAAGGATTCTCGCACCTTCGATACGCGCTTCCGCACCTCGCCGATACGTATCGGAGCCAAACTTCACGCACGGTCATTCTCTAGCCAATTACGCCCAGAACGTCCGACTCGTCCATGATCATCAACTCATCGCCATCGACCTTGATTTCGGTTCCGGCGTAACTGGTGAAGATCACTTCGTCGTTCTTCTTGAGTTGCATTTCGCTACGCGATCCGTCGTCCAGCAAGCGACCGTTGCCAACCGCCAGAATGATGCCGCGTTTGGGCTTTTCCTTGGCCGAATCCGGTAGCACGATGCCCCCCGCCGTCTTGGCCTCAGCCTCGACGCGCTTGACAATTACCTTGTCCCCCAGCGGTTTGATATTCAACTTCGCCATGATCGTGAGCACTCCTTTCGTCAGTGTTCAATCTGTTTCGGCGACGCCAGTTTCACGTTGACTGGCCTCGATCGGTGTTTAGGTTTCTGATTCTTATTGCGGCCCGGCTCGCCGCGAGCACGGGAAGCCCCACCATCGGGACATACCGCAAGACAGGGGGATATTTGCATGTCAGGTGCCACGATGTCCGAGAATAGCTGCGCCGTGCCCGTGCGGACGTAACTGCATTGATGACAATGTGTTATGGTTATCACGGGGTGTGCACGGCGCGTGATCGATGCCCAATGGCCACCCGTCAAGCTGTCAATTACATGCTGGGAAGCGGCACGCGCTGCCAGATTGGCAGGTAGGTAGAGGATGCCCCGTCGGTCATGTATCCTGACTCAGGTGCAGCGCCCGCAGCAAATCACGCTGTTCCACCAGCCCGACGACACGCTTGCTTTCGGCATGATCGACAACGGGAAGCGCGCCCACGTTTTGCTCGCGGAAGCGGTCCAACGCTTCTCGAAGCGGCAAGTTTTGCGGAACGGGATCAGAGGCGGGGTCGGCCAGGTCGATCGCGGTGACCAGCGAGCTCAATGAAGGATCGTAAATGACGTCGTGGACATCGCTGAAATGGATCACGCCCACAAATTCGCCCGCGTCGTTAACGACGGGGAAATGGCTATAGGTAGACCGCTCGATATCGTGGAGCACTTCGTCGAAGGTAGCGGCGGCGGGAATGAATTGGACGTTGGTGCGCATGATGTGCCGAACGCACAGCGCTTCGGGTTCGATCGAACTGCGATCGAATCGCCACCCCACGAGCCTGCCGAACGATTCCAGGGCGAGGCGCGTCACCGAGGTTCCTTCGGTAAACGTTCCGACGCGACCGAGCAGTGTCATTGCCTTGACTTCGCCGGCCTGAACAACACAACGCTTAACCAGCAACGGGACGATCAATTCAAACACCACCACGCTGCCCAAGATGACCGTGACAAAACGACCGGCCAAGTCGCTTGCCCAGTAGCGATCGACGAAAGATGCCAACCCAATCTGGACAGCGGCTTGGCATAGTAGTGCCGGTCCAAGGTGCCAGCCGGCGCGAGCTGGTACACCCGCCCACCGAACGCCCATATAACACCCCAGCGTTTTACCCAAGAATCTGCATAGGATGTACGCAGCCCCCAACCATCCCATGTGGGCGAGGTCGTCAATGTGCAACCCGAATCCCGCGATCACGAAAAAACCCACAAACACGGGTTTGCCGATCGTGCGGAGCGTCGCTTCGAGCTTTTGTGAATCAATCGCCACGTTGGCAAAAACCGCGCCCATGACCAACGTGGTCAGCAGGAAACTAAATGAGACTCCATATTTCAACCATAGCCACTGTTCGCCTGCGCCGAGCAAGGCAAACACCGCAAAGAAGATCAGCAGTGTTTCGCTGAGTTGAAGCTTGGCGTGCAGAATGCTAATCATCATACCGGCAACAACGCCCAGCGCCACACTACCTAGAGTGATGGCCGCGAGCGTCAGCCACAAATGCTGCGCTAGATTCCCGGTGGTTTCGATCGCTCCGCTTGAAGCTAGGACGAGAAACAGCGCGTGGAAGAGAACGATGCAGATGATATTGTTCGCACCGGTCAGAGTCAACGTCGCATCGGTCACCGGGCCTTTCGCCTCGTACTCCTGGAGCACAAACAAGGTTGCGGCCGGCGGCGGAAGCAAGAAGAATCGCCATGATGAAATGTTCGGCTTGGGTATCAGCGCTCGATGCCACCAGCGAAACAACGGCGCAGCCCACGAACACAGTCACCAAGACTACGACGACTTCGGTCAGGGTGATCTTGAACACGCGCCAACCGGCCGCACGTATCCGGGAGCGTTCGAAGACGCTTCCGATTGTAAATAGGATCAGACCCAGTGCCAGATCTTTGATGGCTTGCAACGGTTCGGCTGCGGCCTCTAGTTCCGCGCGACGGGATGTGGCATCCACACCGTCAGGCACCCAAGAGAGAAGATAGTTCAATCCAACACCGCCGAGGATGAATCCGACGACGCGCGGAAAGTGGATGAGGCGGGCCGCGTATCCCCCGACGATCGCGGAGAGGAGCATCAGCCCGAAAAGCAGGCCCGGGTTCAGTGTGGCAGATTCGGTTGCGGCGAGCATCGGATTCACTGGGTGTAACCTTGGAAGTTCAATGACCGCCCGGCATTAGAGCGTCTAGTACTCAAGTGGCGCGGGGACCCCCCTCAATCCCCCCCTTAGTAAAGGGGGGGAAGGTAGAAAGACCCACCATGCTTGACCGTTATTTGCTCTATCCATACTTGACCGTTATTTGCACTATCCATACTTGACCGTTATTTGCTCTAGAATAGCACCGTCTTAACAATAGGAAACAACACCCTAAACCTAAGAAACAACCCCGCAAGAGTCCATTGAATCCGAACTATGGAAAAAACGCAAGTGAAGCTGTGCAACGCTCGCAGCGGCGCGAATCGGGCTTCGAATTCGAGCGATGACTCAGTCGGAAACTCGATTCTGATGGGACGGCGTGGGGAGGTGCAAGCGCAAGCGCGTCACGCGACGGGGCTCCGCGTCGATCACGTCGATGGCCATGTCCTCGTGCGCGAATCGTTCTCCGACTTTGGGAATCTTGCCCAGTCGGCTGAAGACGAAACCGCCAATGGTCTCGTAATCTTCATCTTCGGGGAGGTCAATGTTCAGTTCGTCGTTAAGGTCATCGATTCGCATGCGTGCATCGACCTCGACGGTCGCTTCGTCAATGCGTTTTAATTCGACCGGCGCCGATGGATCATATTCATCGTGAATCTCGCCGACGAGTTCCTCCAGGATATCCTCGATGGTTACCAAACCGGCCGTTCCGCCGTACTCGTCCAGTACAATGGCGATATGCACCTTCTGCTCTTGGAATTCGCGCAACAGCTCTCGGACGTGCTTGGACTCCGGGATAAACAAGACTTTGCGCATGATGCTCTTCAGCTCGAACGGTTCTTCTTCGTTGCGCAGCAGAAGATCTTTGGCGTATAAGACGCCGAGAATCGTATCGATGGTATCATCGTAAACCGGAATGCGCGAATGTCCCTTCGTGCGCACGGCTTGCAACACTGTCGCCAGATCAGATTCCTTGGAGAGTGCGGCCATATCCGTGCGTGGCGTCATGATTTCCTCGACACGGGTATCGCCCAACTCGATGACCGATTCGATCATCTCCTTTTCTTCCTCGTCCACGGCACCGTGGCGCTCGCCCTCGCTCACCACATCGAGGATTTCCTGCTCCCATTCGTCTGCGTAGGAACGTGCGTCGCGAACAGGTACGCCGGCCAGGCGACGTACCAGAGGGTCAAACCATTGAAGCACCACGATCAACGGAAGCAGAAGAAAACGAACGGCAACGAGAAGCGGGAGCAAGTGAACCACGAGCCATACGCCACCATATTTCGCCCACGCATTGGGGATCGCAATGCCAAACACCCAAAGGAGAAGCAGCGTGATGGCGGAAACGCCGATTGCGTTCGTAGTTTGGATTCCAGCGGAGGTTGTCTCTGCTAAAGATAGTCCAATGTTGAGCAGCGCGATCGCACCGGTGAAGTACAGCACTGACGTCGCAAGCAGATAGTGCGGGCGTGCGGCGATAAACGATTCGAACTGATCTTTGCGTCCGATTCTTTCGAATTGCTCTGCCATACGCACACGCGACGGAACGCGCAGCGTGACGTTCAACGTGGCGAACAGCATCAGGCCTGTCAGCACGCCCAATCCGAGCCAACCCATCCAATCACCCACAAGAGTTTCTCGACACTATAAGAGTCTCCGTCACCACTCTTCCGATCCAAAGGCGACACCGAGTCCGACTTCGCTCAAGATGGCGTTTTCGATTTCATGCATCGACGCCGCGTCCGATTCGCTCTGATCGTCATGGCCGAGCAAGTGCAGCGTTCCGTGTACGGCGTAGAGCGCCATCTCGGATTCAACGCTATGGTCGCGTGCCTCCGCTTCACGCGTCGCGGTGTCGATGGACAAGACGATTTCGCCTTCAATTCCCGGCATGTTCGAAAGTTCGAGCCGATCGACGGGCGTCGACGGGTCGTCGGTGCTGTCGCGCAGGTCAAAGGTCAGGACATCGGTCGGCCCGTGATGGCCGAGGTAGAGTTCGTTGAGCTGCGCCATGTGCTCGTCGTCCACGACGGCAACATTGATGCGAGCGTGCTCCATTTTGTGTCGATGAAGTGTCGCCTCGATCGCACGTCGCATGGCGCATTGGTGCGGAGGTTCGTCCTCATCGTCGGAGCAAAACGAAATGTCGTACGCGGGAGTGTCGTTCATGGGATTTGTAGTGATCGGATTCTGACACGCCGACCCTCACACGCTCATTCTCTCCGGGCGGGCCTCTGCCTCAACGGCCGCCTTCGCCGCTTTTGGATAAGCCACACGTCCATGATAGATGCTGCATAGGCTCTTGACCAGCGATTCTTCAACCAGATGGATTTCTTTCAGGGTAATGTCGCAATCGTCAAACTGCCCGTCGTTCAGTCGATCGTTGAGGATTTGGTGGACTACGCTCTCGATGCGGCCCGGTGTAGCCTCGGGCAGGGCGCGAACCGCACCCTCCACGCCGTCGCACAGCATCAGAATGGCCGTCTCCCGCGTGCGGGGTTTCGGGCCGGAATAGCGGAACTCCGCCTCGGACACCTCACGGTCATGCTTGCCGCTGGCGATTCCCGGTTGTTTGTCGCTGGCCATCTGATGGAAATAGCGCACCACGGTTGTTCCGTGGTGTTCTTCGATGAATTGAAGAAGAACGCGCGGGATTTTGTATTCTTTGGCCATCTCCACGCCGTCCTTCACATGCCCGAGAATAATCAACAGGCTCATGGTCGGCGCCAGATTCTCGTGACGACTGATCCGCCCTTCCTGGTTTTCCGTGAAATAGTCGGGCTTTTGGATCTTTCCGATGTCATGATACAACGCGCCCACCTGTGCCAGCAGCCCGTTGGCGCCGATCCGCGTGCAGGCGACTTCGGCCAGCGTGCCGACAACCAGACTATGGTTATAAGTACCGGGAGCCTCCCGGGCGAGCAATTGCAGGAGCGGGCTCGTGGGATCACGCCATTCGAGAAGTGTCAATGACGTGGCCATTCTGAACATGCGTTCGATAAAGGGTAGCAACCCGGAAACCACGAACGCGGCCCCAATGGCACAGCCCCCGGCGCGGAGGGCGTGCTGTTGGATATACTCAATCGCATGCCCTTGCACCAATCCACCCGCCGCCGCCACTACCATGATCGCGATGGCCGTCGTCATTCCGGCCCCAATGAGTTTCGTACGTTTACGGATTTCTTCGAGCTGGTGGCCGGCCACAGCCACGCCGACGAATAGAGTCAACAGGAACGCTACCGATTCACCAATCAGCGTCGTAACAATCACGGCGACAATGCACGATGCGCCGACCGCCAAGCGCCGCGGATAAGCAATCGCCAACACGTTGGCGGCGATCAAACAGGGTGCGAACGCCAGCTCGGGAAACTGAGACCATCGTAGCTCAAGCAGTCGGGCGACGAGCAGGCACGCCAGGATCAATCCATAGAAAGCGATGGTGCGTGAGCGAACCTCAAAAATGCGCGGATGGTGTAGCTTCACGTAAATCAGCAGGCCCACCGCCAGGATCACGATCAAGCTCACGGTGCCCGCCCAACGCAGACGCCAGGTCGTTCGTTCCGCAGCCGCTTCGGGCGTGCCTTGAACGAGGTAGAACCAATACGCCGCATGGTGCGCCTGGAGCAGGGTATACTGCTCCGAACCGATGACCCCCGGCGTCACAAAAGGCTTACCTTTGTCAAATGAGCGCATCGCCGGCGGTGTGGCATCTTCCGCCTCGCGCATCGCCTGGACATTGCGTTCCTGATTGAACACGATCGTCGGCCGTTCGTGAAAAGCGGCGAACACGATCGCCTCAACCGCAGGCATCAATTCACGTAACCGAAACTTTCTCGCGATGGATGATGCACTGCCGTGCAAGGCTTTCTCGTTACCGTGCGGGATTAATTCGGCGTGAGGTATCTCGACCGTTACCGCCTGCCCCGATTCGTCGGGGATTTCGAGCCGCACGAAGTCCAAGGCGCTGCTCGGCTCGCGGGGTTCGTGAAGTAAATCGCGGACGACGTACTCCTTTTCCAACGGCAACTGATCCACCCACCCTTGAAACTGCGCGCGACCGGCATCGTCGGCGAGGCCGCGCAATCGCTCGTAACCGCGCGCGTCGTGCGGCCAACGCAGGTCGTCCAGAGACTTTCCGAACTCCTCCAGTGTCTCCGCATCATGAGCGGCCTGGTACACGCGCATCAAGTCCGCACGGATTCGATCAAACGTCAATGAGCTGGCACTGGGGGAGTAGTAGCTGGGGGTGGAGGCCCGAGCGGCCTCCTTGTCGTCGGCGGTCTTCTTTTCGTCGGGGACTTGAAAATCGACCCGCGCATAGATCGGCTGGTCGACACGCTGCCCGACGGAATACTTGAGCGTTTCCGCGCCCAGCCATGCAATTGCCGTGGCCGCCAAAACGAAAAGCGTCCCCGAAATGGCCGTCCAGGAAACAACAGACCTCAGTAACGACCAGCGCGTACGGGATATCTTGGCACGCTGCTGGCGAACCTGCTGACGTCGGATCTTCTTTTTTGTTGCCCACGCCGCCAAACCGACGAACTCCAAATGACTACCGGACTACCCAATCCATATCGCGCCTGTATCGGCGCGTGGGAAGCACACTTCGAACACATTTCACAGAGCGACAGACGAACCTGATACATCCGCGATTATCAGACGCTCACCCTCCGTACGCCTCAACAATTCTTTGCACCAGCACGTGCCGAACGATGTCGCTGCGTTCCAGACGAACCACGGACACGGACTCCGTTCCCATCAGCTTGTCCAAAGCGTCCGTGAATCCGCTCGGTTCATCTTCAGGCAAATCACTCTGACTGTCATCGCCCGTCACAATCATCTTGCTTTGATTGCCCATACGAGTCAAAAACATCAACATCTGCGAAACAGTCGTGTTCTGGGCTTCATCCAAAATGATGGCCGCGTTACTCAGCGTTCGACCGCGCATGAACGCCAGAGGGACGACCTCAATCACGTCGTTTTGCATGAAACGCCGAATCTGGTCAAAAGACATCATGTCGTGCATGGCGTCAAACAGCGGGCGCAAATACGGATTCACTTTGGCCTGTAAGTCACCCGGCAAATAACCGAGCTTTTCGCCGGCCTCGACCGCCGGTCGGACCAGCACGATGCGCTCGATCTTCTGACGTTTGAGCAGCGAAACGGATTCCGCCACAGCAAGATAAGTCTTGCCCGTGCCGGCTGGTCCCGCGCAAAAAGTAAGATCGTTGCCGCGAATCGCCTCGAGGTATGCCCGCTGCCCGTCACTTCGTGGAACGATTGTGCGCGAAGAGAGGAATACATCGATCGTGGATTCGCCAGAGCCGTGACCATCCTGCGTCGCCTGCTCAATGACCTCTGTTACAAAGTCGTCTGATAAGCTCGCCCGCGTGCGTAGCGCGTCTTGAATACGCTCGATCACATGAGCGGCCCGATGCACCGCCTCGCTCGTACCACTGATACGCACGGCGTTGTCCCGCGCGCTGATGCGCACGTCGAACGCCGTTCGAATCAAACGCAGGTTCCGATCCGCGGTACCATACACCACGCCTTGCCGCGACGGATCTTCTATAGGTATCTTAAGTTCCAAACTATCACGCCCCGCTCCGGACTTCCACACCGGATCGCGACGAGCCTCTGATCCAAGTCAGTCCCACGCCATCAATCTCAGATGACCTCCCAAATCACGGCGAGCAAAAACCACGCAACCGGCATGGCCAATAGGGGGCTGTCAATTAGATCAAGTATACCCCCGAATCGCGGAAGTATCTTACCGGAGTCTTTACTCCCAGCGTCACGCTTAAAGCATGACTCTATTAGGTCGCCCATGAGCCCTACGATGGCCAAAATAGCGCCAAATAAAAATGCCCGAACAAGCGATGGCGGCGGTGAAATCCCGAAGGGCGGAGCGAACAGATTCGCGATGCGCGTCAGCGACGAGCCTGATTCCCATGCAGTTTCAGAGCCCAACACGATGGAAGGAACGTAAGCGAGCAACATGGCCGCCAGCCCACTGAAGACCATGCCCCCGATCGTTCCTTCAATGGATTTGCCGGGGCTGACCGAGGGGATCAACTTGTGCCGCCCGATCGCCGAACCCACGAAGAATCCGCCGATGTCGGCGCATTTGGTAATCAACACCACCGCCAGCAGCAGCCAGGCGCCGTCGGCCACGTGCGTCAGCATGGAGCAACGCAATTGTACACCGAACGATCCCAGTAGGCCGAGATAGGCGATCATCAACAGCGTAGCACTGAGGTCTCTGAAAGTGCCATCGGTTCGACGCCGAAGTATGATGAGCAGGCAAGCGCCGGCCACCGACACCGCCAGCCAGATGAACTGCCAGCGAAAGCCGTCGTCCGGCTTGGGGACGCTTAACCCGGACGCCGACACCCACGGCGTCAGGGTGATGACGACAATCATCAGGCAGGCGAACCCGAAACAGGGTCGGGCGCCGGTCGCTAGGAGCAGCCGCCGTAACTCGAAGGCCGCCATGGTGAGCAACGTAGCGAACAGCACGGGGAGCACGCTACCGCGCCGCAGCAACCGGCTAACGGGTCCGCCGAGTTCGTCCATTCGTTGCGCAATGGTGGCGTCGAGTGCAAAAAGCCCCAGGAGCACGGCGATCGCCAAAACGCCATAGAGCACGCGCTGTACCACGACGCCGCTGCTCGGTTGGGAAAAGGAAGTCGATGCCATAGGGCGGAACCATAGCTACGCGCCGGGTACATGTCCAGCAGCTTCATGTGGCTGGGTGGCCCATCGCTTCAAGGGTTGTCGGTTTAATCGAAATCGATCGCCGGGAGTGGCATCATCGGTGTTCAATACTATGTTTTCACTCTTGACAGGCGTTTGATGACAGCATGTTCGCACTGAATCGACAAGCCCATTAGAGATGGGCACCCGCTTTGATTTGAAACCAACAACAAGAACGTCCCCGAACGGGTGTAGCCCCTGGCCCCAGTAAGAACACCAACGCAGTGGGGCACCCTCCATCTGCTCCATCACGGCGCGGGTCAGTAAGACCGTCCATTAGGCGTGCAGATGCGTCAGTGGCCTTGCTCGAAGCTTCCAACCCGGGTGCCCAGGTCGGAGAACAGCTCGACCTCGTCGTCGGTCATGTCGACGTCGCGGCGGGCCATGACGGCGCATGCGGCGTCGAGCAGGCGCAGCGGATCACCCGCGCGAATCCGCTCCTGCGTGACCCAACTGAACGAAGGTAGATACTTGGGCAACATGCCGCTCGATGCAACGCTGGCCGCAAGACCGATCACCGCTCCACTGGGGATGGTGGCGTTGATGCCCAACTTCGCGTGATCGCCGATGATGGCTCCGAAGAATTGCGTACCGGTGTCGACATCAGTGCCATTGATGGGCACTTTGATCTTGCCGTAGGTGTTTTTTAGATCGGAATTAGAACAACCGGCACCCAAGTTAACCCAACTGCCGACGTAAGCGTGCCCGAGAAAGCCGGCGTGTTGTTTGTTGGTATAGGCACTGATCACGCAGCCATGCAGTTCCCCGGCCATTCGGCATACGGCGCCGATCGCATTACCACCGTGCAACCACGTATAAGGGTGGATGTGTGTTCCGGGTCCTATGTAGGCCGGCCCATCGATAACGGTGTACGCGCCGATCCGCACATCATGGCTGATGTAGATCGAGCCCGCCTCGGCGTTGATGATGGCCGTGGGATGAACCGTCGTACGTTCGCCGATGTGGATGTGATCCTGCGTTTCCATGCGGGCCTCGACCTCTGACTCGATCACGGCGTCGGTCGATTTCCAGTCACCTTCCAACAGGTTGGAAAGATCGCCAACGATTTCCCACGGATAGCGAAACAGCTCTCCGCCAACGGGCCGTCGCTCGACGCCGTCCAGCGATTCTCTTAGGCGCTGGGCGTCAAGCATGTCTTTCCAAGAGAGGCGTTTGGCCAGATCATCATCACACACGATGTATGCGATTTCATCCTCGATCACGCCTACGCAGGGGTCATCAGGGAATGTTTCCGAATCGCCGCAAAGCCAGCGGCCATTGACCAAAACGGTACCACCGTTCGCGGCTTGGTTGGCGGGAGCGCCGCATCGCTGAGCGGCCACCGTCGCCAGCCAATCGCGCGTCCAGACGCCGGTTAGAGGGAGACCCAGGCGTTGGGCCATGCGGTCCATGACGCTCTTACGGCCTACCGGTAATTCAAACACCGGCCGCCAAAAGACCATCGGCAGCAGGTCCACGAAGCCATTATCCTCGAACAATATGAGCGAAATCGCCATGGCCGAGAGTATAACCGCCCTGGCTGGGCTTGACCATTCCCGAAGTCACGTCGGTTCATGGGTTGCAGGTAGCATTCTCGCTCTGCTGCGTTACGGAAGCGCCTCGAAAAATGCAGCGTGTGCCCCCGCGGCAAACGTAGGCAGGCGAAATACGACCGAAATGTGGCGGCCACCACAAAGGGTTGAGCTTCGCCTCTTTAACGGGCGAATACATGATCACAAGCGGCTGCGAGCTCCATGATAATCGCATCGCCGACGAGTTGCCCTTTTCGGGTCATAGCGATCGAGTGTTCCGACGTCGTGACATTACCCGTTTCGACCAGTCGCCTAAGCGTGTCTCCAAATAGTGCTGTGGGGTGTTCGCCGGTACGCCGTTGAAACACCTCGACGGACAAGCCCTCCACCAGCCGGAGCTGCATCATAATAAGTTCGGTGGCCAACATCGACCGGTCGATGGTTTCAGATTCGACTTCGGCGTGACCGGTTTCGTCGATCATCCGAATATAGCCATTGACGTCCGCCATGTTCTTATACCGCCTATCGTTGAGACACCCGGCCGCCGACGGACCGACGCCTAGGTACGGGCCGTTGCGCCAATAGTTCAGATTGTGCAAACAAGCGCGGCCAGGTTTGGCGAAGTTGCTGATTTCGTACTGCTCGAACCCGGCGTCGGCGAGCACCTCGATGGTACATAGAAACATATCGGCTTCGAGCTGTTCGTCGATGGGCGTGATGCGTCCGTGCTGCCGCATGGCCGTCAGCTTGGTGCCCGGCTCATAGGTCAATCCGTAGCAGGCGATGTGATCGGGTTCGAGTTCGATGGCCCGTCTAAGTGATTGCGACCAAGTGTCAAGAGTCTGACCGGGAATGCCAAAGATCAGATCGAGGTTGAGTCGATCAATGCCCTTGCCCCGCAAGATCGCAACGGAGGGCGCAATGTCGTCCGGAGTGTGCAACCGCTCCAAGGTGGCGAGTTCTTCGGGAAAGAAAGATTGGGCACCCATCGAGACGCGCGTCACGCCATTGCGTCGCAGTGCGTCGGCTTTTTGATCATCCACCGTGGCGGGATTGGCCTCGACGGTAAATTCCACAATATCGCATCGGCTCAATTCCCCAGAGAGGGCTTCCATGAGTCGAGCGAGCTGATCGTAAGGTAGGACCGTAGGCGTTCCACCGCCGAGAAACACCGTTCGAATGGAATGGGTTTTTCTGGAAAGGCGCTCCCGTAGTTCGCGCATCACACATTGCACCAGTGGCCAAGTATCGCGATCTTTCGCCGCCACCGAGAAGAAATCGCAATACCCGCACTTGGTCTCACAAAAGGGGATGTGGACGTACAATCCGCATTCTGTGGGGTAAGGACAGGTGACATCGTTGCAAATCTCGCTCACAATCCCAATAATAGCGCAATGGAGCCGCTTCGTCACGCGGATTCCGCAACTGCCAACTTGGCAGACGACCGGTGTGGACGTATAATACCAGGAAGAAGTGATTTCCTTTGGTTGCATCGCGCGTTGGCGCCAAGAAATGCTAACCGCACTTTGTGAACAGGTGTATGCCCATGGACGTTAACCTCATCATGTTTCGGGAGGACGGCTCCAAGCGAATTTTCCCACTTGAGCCCGGCGGCAACACGATCGGCCGCAAGGACGAATGCAATATCCGAATCCCACTGGCTACGGTATCACGCAGACATGCGGAGGTATCGGTCGAAGACGACCGAGTGACGCTCAGGGATCTTGGGGCGGCGAACGGAACCTTGCTCAATAAGAAACGTATCGAAAAGGAAGATCTCAAACCCGGCGATCAGGTTACGGTTGGCCCGATTGTCTTTACGGTTCAGATCGACGGGAATCCGGCGGATCACGAACTGGTCGAGGTGCGATCGAAGGTTCCGGCCAGTTCGCATGCCGTACGACCCGGCGGCGGCGTGGTCACTTCCAAGCATGTTTACACGTCGGATGACGATATCGACCCCATCGCTGCATTGGAAGCGCTGGCGTCCAGCGCGGATCAAACGGCCATCAACGCCCAAGAGGATGAATAGGCGCATTTTCTTCGGCAGGAGCGAATGCGTGTGCCTTGTGCGGATGGGTCCGTTACTCAGGATGCTAGGTTGAATGAGAAACGCCGCGCAGCCACAGACCCCCGACCCGGTAATCGATGCACCTCAGCGGCGCCGACGTATTATTCGATCTGCAATCAGGCTAACGGCCGCATCGGCTTGCTTGATCGTCTTTATCCTTTTCCTCGGCGATGTAAGGCGGCAAGAGCGTGCCCTGACTCAATGCCGTTGGCATGTCACAACGCTGACATCACGGCTTGGTCCGGGCCATGCGCTCCCGATGAATCTTGAACCACTGGAGTCACCGCAGCGTGATACCGGAATGCTGCGTCTCGAATGGCTCGACCGGGATCAGGTCCGCGCTCTGCGCGACCTCAATACGCGGCGCATCGTCGCGCAAACAGCGCCGGTCCTGCAAGTTGTGGGGCGTGACGGGCGCGGCGTAGTCGTTTTTAGCGACGGGCAGTTCGCGGTCACATGGATGACACTTTATGAGTTCGATGAGGCGATTGCATTGCAAGAAAGCTCGCGATCACAACCGATTGACGAGTGACGTCGATGCTTATTCGATGGGTGGCCCCTCTCTTCAGAGGTGGGGAACTCGATGGGGTCCCGGATTCGTCTCCCCCACGGCTAAAGCCATGCGCCACCCGGCCGTGGCGCAGAAACCGGCAGAAACGCCGGCGGGACTCAGTTCAGACACGGGCTAGCGGGTCTTAACAAGGTTCTCGACGACGCTGGGGTCGGCCAGGGTACTGGTGTCGCCCAGTTCGTCGGTCTTACCCTCCGCGATTTTTCGCAGAATGCGGCGCATGATCTTGCCGGATCGCGTCTTCGGAAGAGCCGGTGCCCAGTGTATGACATCCGGCGCGGCGATGGGGCCGATTTCCGTGCGCACGTGCCCGCGCAGCTCTTTCTTGAGATCATCCGTATACTTCTCGCCCGTTTTGAGCGTCACATAGGCGTAAATACCCTGCCCCTTGATTTCGTGCGGATACCCCACCACCGCCGCCTCCGTCACCTTGGGATGCGAAACGAGCGCGCTCTCCACCTCCGCACTTCCCATCCGATGACCGGATACGTTGATGACATCGTCGATGCGGCCGGTGATCCAGTAATAGCCATCCTCGTCGCGGCGACAGCCGTCCCCCGTAAAATAGAGCCCGGGGCGGCGCGAGAAATAGGTCTCTTTGAATCGCTCGTGCTGACCGTAGACGGTGCGCATGATCCCCGGCCAAGGCTCCTCGAGAAACAGAGCACCGGAGCACGCGCCCTCAAGACGATTATTCCGCTCATCCATAATCACCGGCTTGACGCCGAAAAACGGCAGCGTGGCCGAACCCGGTTTGGTCGGCGTGGCTCCCGGAAGCGGTGTGATCAAAATACCGCCGGTTTCCGTCTGCCACCAAGTGTCAACAATGGGGCATTTCTCCTTGCCGATCACCCGGTGATACCACATCCACGCCTCGGGATTGATGGGCTCGCCCACGGTGCCCAACAACCGCAGGCTGGACAAGTCTCGTTTCTTGACCGGGTCGTCACCTTCACGCATGATGGCACGGATGGCCGTGGGTGCGGTATAGAACTGCGTCACCTTGTACTTGTCCACCACATCCCAGAATCGCCCGGCGTCGGGATAGGTCGGAATCCCCTCGAACATGATGGTCGTCGCGCCGGCACAGAGCGGACCGTAGACGATGTAGGAATGACCGGTGACCCAGCCGATGTCTGCCGTACACCAATACATGTCACCGTCGTGGTAGTCGAAGACGTATTTGAAGGTGATCGCGACGTAGACCATGTATCCGCCCGTGGTATGCAAGACGCCCTTGGGTTTTCCGGTGGAGCCCGAGGTATAGAGAATGAACAGCGGATCTTCGGAATCCATCCATTCCGGCTCGCAATCGCCGGAAGCGCCTTGCATCACGTCGTGCCACCAATGATCACGCCCCACCTTCATGTCGATGGGCATTATTTCGGATCCGAGCCTTTGAGACACGATGCACGTTTTGACCGACACGCCTTTCGCCGCCGCCCGTTGCATGGCCTTATCGGCGTTGGCCTTGAGATCGATGGGCTTCGCACCGCGGAAAACACCGTCGGTGGTGACGAGGTATTCGCTCTGACAGTCCACGATGCGATCGGCCAGGGAGTCGGGGCTGAAGCCGCCGAAGATGATGGAATGGACCGCGCCGATCCGCGCACACCCCAACATGGCCACGGCCAGCTCCTTTACCATGGGCATGTAAATCGAAACCCGATCACCCTTCCCTACGCCGAACGATCGAAGCACGTTGGCGAACTTGCAGACTTCACGGTGCAGCTCTCGATAGGTCAGTCTGGCGTCTTCACCCGGTTCGTTGCCTTCCCAGATAATGGCCGTCTGATCCCCGCGCGTTTCGAGGTGTCGATCGAGT
>Ga0326597_10005049_pt1 | contig 18431 bp, 11 predicted proteins | sample RVTome_12_FD_203789 | JGI IMG/M metagenome (GOLD analysis project Ga0326597, IMG submission 203789) | Soil microbial communities from uranium-contaminated site in the Upper Colorado River Basin, Wyoming, United States - RVT100D185 | ecosystem: Environmental > Terrestrial > Soil > Contaminated >... | reverse complement strand
TCTCGCGCTCGGTGGGAAGCGGCCCGTAGTACACCGCGCAGGCGGCCAGAGTGGGCTCGGCCACAGCCAACTTGATGGAATAGCCCCCTCCCATGCACCAGCCGATCGAGCCAATGCGGTCGGGCTTCACTTCGGGGCTCGTTTTTAGATAGGCGAAGGCGGCCGCGAGATCGCGAAGCGCCCGGTCCTCGGGAAGCCCGCGCATGAGCTCGTGCGCCTGCTCCGGATTGTCGGTTTGCTTGCCGCGATAGAGGTCCACCGCCAGCGACAGATACCCTTGCCGCGAGAGCTGATCCGCCATGCCCCGAATCTGGTGGTTCAAGCCCCACCACTCGTGAATCACCACCAGAGCAGGAAAGGGACCCTGACCCTTTGGCCTCGCCAGATAGGCCACCACCTGCTCCGAGCCACTGGAAAAGGCCACCTCGCCCGGCCCCAACACCGGACCGCTCGGCGCCGCGGGGGCGGTGGTGGTCGGTGCGGGAGCCGGTTCCGGCGAACAACCGGCAAGGAGCGCCAGGGCGAGGGGAAACAGAGCCGACTTGGTTAGTACTACGCGCATGCTTTTACTCCTCCAGAGGTTTCAACCAGCGATTTAGGATATCCCGGGTATCGACCCCGGTGGCCATGGAAAAAAACCGGCAGCTCTTCAATGGCCCTCCCCCGGATAAACCCCTTTGAAGCGCTGTCCCAGGTGGGACAAGATTTCCAAAAGTCACGAACAACCGACGTTTCCGCGGAAGCGTTGATGGAGGTGCGCGGCCACTCATCGTGAGATGAGTGGATTCCTTCTCCGCGCCAAGACTCACGCGCCCACCCGAGTGAGTACGTCGGGTCGGACGTTTCCGAACACCGCGAGCTGGTTGCCGCTCCGATCACGGAACAGGTAGCACGGACCATCCGGGATCTCGATCGGGCCCGCTTCGGGCCGCCATCCTCGTCCTTCGAGCTCGCGCACCGTGGAGTCGAGGTCGCGAACCGCGAAGACCGGAAGGCAGCTCGGCGCGGGCCGATGATCCGCGATGTGAAGGAGCGGGCCGGCCGCGAGCCGAAACGCCGCGACCTTGGCGCCGAACTCTTCGAATTGCCAAATCTTCTCGGCCCCGAGGATGTCGCCGTAGTACGCGAGATCCTCTTCGAAGCGGCTGGTTCCGACGTAGAGGTACTTCAGCTCACCGAACGGAATTTTGCGGCTCTCCATGGAACGTTCATGCAGACTCGATCGTGACAGGTACAGAGCTGTGCTATTCTCGCGCGTCAGCGCGACGGCGCCAAAAGGCGAGTCGCGATTCTCTTGAGCGACACATGCCGGCGCGCGTACGCCCATCCTTCGGCTTGCGATCCGAGCGCCTCCAGTACCGCCGCCGGGTAGTGCCCAGCGCTCAACTACCGGTGACGAGCTCATGGGAATGTTGAGCCCTGCCGGCCGCATGCTCCACCCCTTAGGCGGGGTCTCTTTCGACGGCTCCAGTCAAGTTGCCACTATTAGCACCATTCACTTCCGGAGCCAGATCCCCTGGAAGCCAACTATCAGGCGGCTTCTCTGCGCTTTTTCGGCTGCATACCAGCGTTGAACATGCGACGGGAGTCCAATGGATGCGGGCCAGAGAAACCGCACATCGCATGAGGTATCGTGCGATGCGCTCGATGCCGACGAAATCGAAAGGCCAGACGGTGGGAGTCGAATCGACGGAGAATTCGCCGCGGAACGAAGCGGGAAGCTGCAACGAGGTCATGGCGGCGAGCGGAGGCGATTATAGGACGTGGGAGGCCATGTCCGTGCCGGCACCTCCGCCCGCGAGGCTGCGGGTCGCGGCCCTGGCGCTCTTTGCGGCGCTGGCGTTCGCCGCCGGCTACCCGCTCTCGCGCGAGCCCGGCGCCCGCGTCAGCTACGAGGGCGACCCGCTGCTGAACACGTTCATCCTCGCGCACAGCGCGCCGCAGCTGGTGCGCGCTCCGGCCCGCCTGTTCGACGCGCCGGCGTTCGCTCCATATCACGACTCGCTCGCCTTCTCCGAACACCTGCTGTTCCCTTCGCTCCTCGCGTGGCCGCTGCGTGCGCTCACCGGCAACCCGCTGCTGGCCCACAACCTGCTAGCGCTCGGCTTCATGGCGCTGTCGGGTTACTTCATGTTCTGCCTCGCTCAGCGCCTGACAGGCGGTGTGGCGGCGGGCCTGGTGGCGGGGGCCCTCTACGGCTCCCACACCTTCCTCGTGAACGAGCTGCCGCGCCTCCAAATCCAGGCGCAGTGCTTCTTCCCGCTCGGGCTGCTGCTGCTGGTCGAGCACTTCGAGCGCCCGCGCTGGGGCACGGCGTCGCGCTTCGCGGTCGTGACGCTGATGTGCGGCCTCTCGAACAACTATTACCAGCTCTACCTCCCGCTGCTCTACGTCGCTGCGATGCCGTGGCTGCTCGCGCGCTGTTCCGCCGGGCGACGCCGGTCGGCGCTACTCCAGCTCGCTCTTGCGCTCCTCCCGGTGCTGGCTGTCTTCGCGCCGCTCGCCCTGCGCTACCTGGAAGTGGCCGACCGCTTCGGCTTCTCTCGCCAGCTCCCGGTGGGGATCGGGCTCGAGAAGTACCTGGCGACGCGACCGGAGAACTGGCTCTACGGCGAGACCGTGGCGGGCGTACGCCTACAGACGCAGGCGGCGCACTTCACTGGGCTACTGCCGCTGGCACTGGCGGGTGTCGCGCTCGTGGCCTCCCGACGCGGCAAGCAGAGGGGGCTCGTGCGGACCGCGCTCGCGGGATTCGTGCTCTTCGTCCTGCTTTCGATGGGGCGGGACGTGACGGCCTTCGGCCATCGCCTCGGGCCGGGACCCTACCGCTTGCTCTACGCCTGGGTCCCCGGCTTCGAGCTGGTGCGCATTCCCGAGCGGTTCGCGCTGCCCGCGATGTTCTGGCTGGCGCTGCTGGCTGCGCTCGGCGCGCAGGCGGCGTTCGAGCGCTGGCCGAGACGCCGGACGGCCCTGGCGGCGCTGCTGACCGCGGCGGTCTACCTCGAGCACCTTTCCATCCCGGTCCGCACGATCCGTGTCCCGCAGGGCGACGAGGCCCCCGAGGTCTACCGCTGGTTGGCGACTTACCGCGCGGGCCGCGTCGCGGAGCTGCCGTTCTACGGTCCCTGGCTCAACCGGCTCGACTCGCTGCCGATGTACTTCGCAACCGGCGCGCCACGCGCGATTGTGAACGGCTACACCGGCTTCTACCCGCCAGCGTACGCGTTCCTGCGCTACCGGCTCTCGTCCGAGCCCGGGCCGTTCGCACTGGAGGTTCTCGAGCGCCTGGGTGTCGATCACATCGTCGTCCACCCGCACCTGTGGGAGCCGAAGCTGCGCAAACCATGGCTGGCCTTTCTCGCGGGCGCGACCGACCGGCTCCGGCTCGTGCACGCTTTCGCAGAGGCGCCGCCGCGTTACGAGCCCGCCTGGGACCATGGCGGCGAGCTCGTGTACCGGGTTCGTAATCCCGGCTCGCACCCGGAGCCGCCGATGCCCGAGCGCACGCCCGTGGCCGCGTCGCCTCGCTGGACCGCGAGAGCTTCGCGGGGCGCGGAGCCGGAGCTCGTGCTCGACGGCGATCCGGCGACCGAATGGGGCACGGGGGCCATTTCCGCAGCGGGCGACTTCCTGGAAGTGCGTTTCCACGAGGACGTCGAGATCCGCGGCGTGCGGCTGCTGCTGAGCTACCCCCACAGCGGCTACCCGGGGACCGTCAAGGTGTCGGTGCGACGCGAGGACGGCCGGCGGCGGCGGATGCGCTTCGACCGCGAACAGGCCGAGCGCGAGCTGCTGGCGCGCCTGCTGCGCTCGGGACGCGAGGCCTGGTTCGCCATGGACTTCGAGCCGGTGCGCGCCAACGCAGTCCGCGTGCAGGTGACGCGCGGCGACCCCTGGCTCGAGGAGTGGCGGGTCGCCGAGCTGCAGGTGTACCGCTGAATCCCGTTCCGTGGGGGGGCGGCCACTGACGAACGCTTCAAACCCGGCCAACGCTTCTTGCAGATAGCGCATCGCCCATTCTCGAAGCCGCCCTGAGTAGCGCCACCGAATCCGCGCCCGCCCTCGGTTCTCTTCTCTCGAATACTTTCGGCACCGCTCAGGCTTTCTGTCGACAGCGTTCCTCCTTGAGGAACCTACGATTGAACCAATCCGGCCGAGCTTGGCTAGACGGGCTACGGCGAGGAGTTATGAAAAAACACAGGGCCTCTCAGGCTGCATTGTATTCGCCTGCTACTTGTCCGCCGCGTCCTCGAAGTGAAGTGATTGTCTCCGGTCCGCGGGAACGATGCGGAAGAGCGACTGCGGTTTCGTCTCGAGGCCGTTTTCCGGTCTTTCGGAATCGACGAGACCGCTCTCGAGGATCTGCTCGAGAAAGCGAGCGGCCTCCGCGCGCTCGTCCTCCGCCAGTACCTCGATCAGCTGCTGGACGGTGCGTGCGCCATCGCAGCGGTCGAGCAGATCGGCCGCCGCCGGCGAAAGACAGTGGATTTCGCCCGTCCGCGGATCGTGGACGAGCACCGAGGAGGCGCGCGGCTCGGCGCCGAGCGTGCGGTCGAGCCGTGCGCGATCCCACTCCTCGATCAGATCGGACTGATAGCGCGGCCGGAGAGTCTGCGAGTCGATGGCTGCCAGCCGTGCGTCGATCGAGCCACGGTCGAAGGCGAGATCGCGCCGGCGGAGGTCGGCCCGCCTTCGGAGGCGCTCGACTTTTCCCCGGGCGCTCGGCCGTTCGAGGACGTCCTGGCGCAGCCGCTCCCAGCTGCCAAGCTTGGACAGGTACAGGAAGTAATGGCTCTTCAGCTCGTGGTAAAGCATGTTGGTGTTCTGGAAGACGGGGAAGTGGGAGCGCAGCGCGCCGGTGAACTCGAGATAAGCCTCGCGGGCCTGGCGCCGCGACATCCCTTGGGCGCAACGGAAGTCGTAGTAGACCTGCAGGTCGGCCTCGGCATCGGGAAAGATCTCGACGATATCGAACTCCGCGCGCCGCCTGAAGATCTCCGACGTCTCGTCGAGATAGAAGACGCGGACGCTCACCTCCTGGATCGCGTCCTCGTTCGCCAGGATCGCCTGGAGCGTCTGCTCCGCCTCCTCGCGCGTCTCGGTGGGAAAGCCGATCATGACGTAGAGCGTCACGGAGATCCCCGCCCGCCGGACGCGACGCACGAGATCCATGCTGAGGTCCGGGTCGATTCCCTTGCACATGCGCTCGAGGACGCGCCGCGAAGCGCTCTCGTAGCCGAAGGCGATGCGCTTGCAGCCCGACGCAGCGAGGTCGTCGCAGACCTGCTGGGTGAAGACGTCGTGCTCGAGACGGGCGTCGCACCACCAGTCGACGTCGAGCCCGGCGTCGAGGATCGCCCGCGGCAGCGCCTTGGCCATGTTCGGCGGCAGGTCCTCGATCGCCAGGTAGAAGTGCTTCGTTGCGTATTTGGCGGAGAGCAGGCGCATGTCATCGACGGTCTGGTCGATCGTGCGTCCGCGATAGCCCGGCCCGATGACGGTGTAGAGCGTGCAGAAGACGCATTTGCCCCAGTAGCAGCCGCGGGTGGCGGCGAGCGGGAGCACCAGCTCGGGAGAGAAGTAACGGTCGAGGGGCATCCCGTCGAAGTCCGGCGTGGGGATGGTCGAGATGTCGATCGGCTGCTGCTGCACCGTCGCGCGCACCGTGCCGCTGCCGTCGCGGTAGATGAGGTTGCCGACCTTCGCCAGGTCGCCGCCGGAGTCCACCGTCTCGCACAGCTCGAGGAGCGGCTTCTCGCCCTCGAGCAGGACGAAGCTGTCGACGAGCTCCCACACTTGCGGCTGCCGGGCCAGCTTCTCGGCGACGTAGGCCAACAGCCCGCCGCCGAGCGTGATGTGCACGGACGGCTTCCATCGCTTGACGAGCTTGGCCAGCGTCAGCGTCGGGATCGCCTGGCTGGGAAAGGTGACCGAGATGCCGATCAGGTCGGGATCGAGCGCCGCGAGCCGCGGCAGAGCGACCTCGCGGAAGAACTCGAGGAAGGGGTTCTCGCGCTCGTCGTCGATGGCGGCGAGGATCTCTGCGCTGCGCTCGACGCGATGGCGCATGACGAAGCCGTGGGCGGAAAGCCGACTCGGCGCGTACTCCGCCGAGAAGAGGCGCAGGCCCTGCTCGACGGTGCGCCCCGCCCACAGGTAGCGCTCGTAGTCGTAGAACTGCGCCCGGTCGCGCAGCACCGACTTCGCTTCGTCGATGCGCCGGCTTACGTCGTCGCCAATCAGGTCGATCTCGGAGAGCGACTGGTAGCGCTCCATCTCCGAGAAGCACAGCCGATCGCGGCGCTCGAGCGAGCCCAGCCCCTCGCCGGCCCGCACCCGCTCGAGCGAGCGGCGCAGGCGATCTCGGGAGAGAAAGTGATCGTAGGCCTCGATGCTCAGGTCGAGAAGCGCCACGTCGCCGACCCCGTGAGCGCGCAGGTAAGCGGCGAGCGACGGGAGGCTAAGATAGGGCTGGGTGAAGTGGCCCTGCGGCGGAAAGACGAGAGCGACCTTCATCGTGAGTTCTCCTGCTGCGAAGTCCGTTGCGGCTCCTCGACGACGAGCAGCGCGTCGAGAGGCGGGTTTCTGACGAGCGAGCGGCCCCCGCGCGGCCAGGTGATCTCCACCGCGTCAATGCGATCGACGCGGCCGAGGCCGAAGTGCAGCCGCGGGTCGTGCGAGGAGTAGAGCCCCTGGGTCGTCCGCATCTCGCGCACCCAGGTGGCCCCCCCCGCGCGCACGCGCACGACGGCACCGATGCCGTCCCGGTTCGAGACCGTGCCGACCGTGCGCACGGCGATCCAGTGCCCCTGGCGGGTGCTGCGGTTCTCGAGCAGGCGCGGCCTCTCGTCGATGTCGACGACGAGCGCGTCGACGTCGCCGTCGTCTTCGGCGTCGGCGAAAGCGACTCCGCGCGCCGAGCGCAACGGGGCCAGTCCCGGCCCGGCGCGGCCGGTCGCCTCGACGTAGCGGGTCGCCCCGTTCGCCGCTGGCACGGCCTCGAAGAGCTGCGTCAGCATCAGCCATCCGCTCATGCCGATCTCCTCGGCCTGCGGGTAGACGTGGCCGTTGGCGACGAGGATGTCGAGGTCGCCGTCAGCATCGACGTCGAAGAAGCCGCCGCCCCAGCCGAGCTTGTCGATGCTCGGTCCGGCCAGGCCGAGCGCTGCGGCTCGGTCGGTGAAGTAGCCGCGCCCGTCGTTCACGTGGAGCGAGTTGGCCTCGAGATCGAAGTTCGTGCGGAAGACGTCGAAGTCGCCGTCGCGGTCGAAGTCCTCGACGAACAGCCCCATCGCGCCCGTCGGCTTGCCTTCGGAGTTGAAGGCGAAGCCGCGGGTGAGCGCTTCGTCGGCGAAGGTGCCGTCGCCGCGATTGACGAAGAGGTTTGCCGGCTGAAGGTCGTTGGCGACGAGGATGTCCTGATGACCATCGCCGTCGACGTCGGCAAAGGTGACGGCATACGAGCAAAGCGGCTTGTCGAGCGAAAGCCCCGCCTCACCAGTCGCCTCGCGAAAGTGCCCGCGTCCATCGCCATAGTAGAAGAGGTCGGGAGCGCCCGGATTGAGCCCGCGCCCGTTCTCCCCCTCCGGCCCCCAACCGACCTCGACGCCGTTGATGACGTTGCGCTTGCCTTCGAGCGGCGGATGGGCGGGATCGAAGACGCAGTAGTTCGCGACGTAGAGGTCGAGGGCGCCGTCACCGTCGGCATCGGCGAAGGCCGCGCCCGCGCCCCACCACGCGGAGCCGAGTCCGGCTTCTGCCGTCGCATCGACGAACGAACCGCCGTCGTTGCGCAGCAAGACGTCCCGGTCGAAGCAGGCGAGATAGAGGTCGGGGTCGCCGTCGTTGTCCACGTCCCCGGTGGCGACCGCGTTGATCCACTCCTTGCGCCCGGCGCCGGCGACATCGGTGACGTCGGTGAAGCGCAGCCGGCCGTCGTTGCGATAGAGACGGCTCCCTCCCGTACGCAGGATCTCGAGCCGCCGGCCGTCCTCGACGTAGCCCATCCCCGCGCCGTTGGCGACGAAGAGGTCCACGTCGCCGTCGCCGTCGTAGTCGAGCCAGGCCGCGCCGGACCCGTTGCTCTCGGGGATGTACCAGCGACGCGGATCGCCGGAGACGTTGACGACGTCGATCCCTGCCGCGGCGGCGACGTCGACCAGCTCGATGCGGGGCGGAACGACAGTGCCGTGAGCGGGAAAGCAGCCGACGGCCGGAGAGAACAGGAGCGCGAAAGGAGCGATACCAAGCGGCCGATCGGGCACGGAGCCAGAGACTATCAACGGCGGCCGGGACCGGTCAATCGCGCCTTGCCCAGGTCCCGCCGTGGCCGCGGAGGTTGCGATGCCCCATTCTGTCGCCGTCACCGACGGCGTCCGCGTTGAGGTCGAGTCGGTCTACTTCCCCGAGCGCTCGGACCCCGCGGGCGGCGAGTGGTCCTTCATGACACCCGATGTGTCGGCGATGATCGAGACGATGCGTCAAATTCTGAAGCTCGGCCTCTCTCAGTAGAGCGTGCCGGGACAAGTGCATCCGAGCGGCGCCGCTTTTCGAACACCTGTTGGGGAACTCACATCGCTTCGTGGGCTACGCAACAGTAGCGGCAATCGTTCTGATTGGCTGGAGAGGTCGCCTCAGAACGCTCCCGCGTAGGCGCTGAGCGCCGGCTGGCCGCCGAGGTGGGCGTAGAGGACGCGCGAGCCTTCGGCGATGCGTCTGGTGCGCACGAGGTCGATGAGCGCGGCCATCGATTTTCCCTCGTACACTGGGTCGGTCAGCATGCCCTCGAGCCGAGCGCAGAGACGGATGGCTTCGATCGTCTTCTCGTCGGGAATGCCGTAGCGGCCTCCATGCCATTCGTCGAGGAGCACGATCTCCTCGTCCTCGAGCTCCCGCCCGAGGCCGATCGCCGCGGCAGTACGCCGCGCGATGCGGGCTACCTGCTCTCGAGTCTTCGCGGCCGTCGCCGAGGCGTCGATGCCCAGGACTCTCCGTGGACGCTCCTGCAACGCGAAGCCGGCGATCATCCCTGCCTGGGTCGATCCGGTGACCGAGCAGACGATGATGGTATCGAAGAAGACGCTGAGCCCGAGCTCTTGTTCCTGGACTTCCATCGCCCACCGAGCGAAACCGTGACCTCCGAGAGGATGGTCGGAGGCGCCCGCGGGGATGGCGTATGGTTTTCCGCCTCGCGCCTTCACGGACGCGATCGCCTCCTCCCAGCTCGGGCGAAAGCCGATGTCGAAGCCGGCGTCGATGATCCGTACGTCAGCGCCCAGAATGCGGGAGAGGAGAATATTCCCGACCTTCTCGTAGATCGAGTCGGGCCATTCCACCCAGTGCTCCTGGACCAAGACGGCGGAAAGACCGAGATGCGCGGCGACCGCGGCGACCTGTCGCGTGTGGTTCGACTGGATCCCGCCGATCGAGACCAGAGTGTCGCACCCTTGCGCGAGGGCCTCGGCCGCGAGGTACTCGAGCTTGCGGACCTTGTTGCCGCCGAACGCCAGACCGAGTTGCAGTCGTCGCGCTTCGCCCAGATGTCGACCTTGCCGCCGAGGTGCCGGCTCAAGCGCTCGAGCCGGTGGACGGGCGAGGGGCCGAAGAGGAGCGGTACCCGGGGGGAGTCTTCGAGTCTCATCACGATAATATTAGTAGACCTCGAACTTCAGCTTCGGGGAATACGTAAGCACGACAAGAGGTTTCCATGCTCCATCAACTCTGGAAGGACGTCCAATATTCCGCCCGGAGGCTCGCGCAGCGGCCGGGATTCACGCTGGTTGCGGTTCTGTCGCTCGCCCTCGGGATCGGGGCCAACAGCGCGATCTTCAGCCTGGTCAACGCGGTGCTGCTGCGGAAGGCTCCCCTCGAGAAGCCCGAGGAGCTCGTCGAGATTTACCTTTCCTCCCCCGAGTTCGAGTACAACGCGTTCTCCTACCCAGACTACCGGGACTTCATGGAGGGAACGAAAAACGTCTTCACGGAGGTATCGGGAACGAAACTGACGCTCACCCAGACGGACAGCGACTCCGGAGTCGAAGTCCTCCCGGCGGAGATGGTGACGGGAAACTATTTCGGAACGCTCGGAATCGAGGCCGCGCTGGGCCGAACGATCCTCCCGGAGGACGACGTCGCCCCTGGAGCGCACCCCGTCGTCATGCTCGGCCACAATCATTGGCTCAAGGCCTTCGGAGGCGATCCCGCCGTTGTCGGCCGCGAGGCCCGGATCGGAGGCCGCCCCTACACCATCATCGGAATCGCTCCCGCGGACTACGAGGGCCACTTCCGCGGGCTCGCGCCCGCTTTCTTTCTCCCGCGGATGATGCTGAACGATGTTTCCCCCTCCAACTACGACCAGCTCGAGTCCCGCGGCGATCACGGCCTCTTCGTGAAGGGTCGGCTGAGGCCCGGCGTCACCCTCGCCCAGGTCCAGACCGCGGCCGATGCCGTGGCCGAGCGGCTTCGGGAGTCCGCGGTCGAGGACTGGGATCCCCAGGCGAGCTTTCTCTTCGTCCCCACCTCGGACGTGATCCTCTACCCTCCCTTCGATCGCTTCGTCCGCGCCGCGGCCTGGCTTCTCATGGTCGTGGTGGGTCTGGTGCTCCTGATGGCCTGCGTGAACCTCGCGAGCTTTCTTCTGGCGCGGGCCCTCGACCGCAGAAAGGAAGTCGCGCTCCGCATCGCTCTCGGGGCGACCCGCGGCCGTCTCGTCGGACAGCTACTCACCGAGACCCTGCTTCTCGCGCTTCTCGGAGGCGTCGCCGGCGTCGCTCTCGGTCAGGGGCTCCTCGCGCTCCTCGTCGGCGCCGATCTTCCCCTTCCCATTCCCCTGACTCTCGATCTGGGTCTCGACCCGACGGTGCTCGGCTTCAGTCTCCTGGCGTCCGTCGCTGCCGGCCTTCTCCTCGGCCTTGCCCCGGCGCTCCAGACCACGAACCCCGACGTGTCCGCGACCATCAAGGACGAGACCGCGGGCGTTGGACGCTCGGGAGGGCTCACGCTCCGAAACGCGCTCGTCGTGCTCCAGGTGGCGACGTCCGTCGTGCTGCTCGTGGGGGCGGGGCTCTTCCTCCGGAGCTTCCAGCGCATCCAGACGGTCGATCCCGGCTTCGGGCGCGATCCTTCCGCCGTCCTCACGGTGATGCTTCCGGGATCTCGATACTCCGAGGTACAAGGACGACTCTTCGAGAAACGCCTCGAGGAGCGCCTGCTGCGGCTCCCCGGCGTCACCGCGGTGGGAGTCACCAGCAACCTGCATCTCAACACGCTCAACACCCAGAACATGGACGTGAACGTCGACGGGGTCGAGCCTCCCCCCGGCCGCGAGTCGCACATGGTGGATCGCGCCACAGTGAGCTCCGGATTTTTCGAGGCCGCGGGAGTCCGTATCCTTCGAGGGCGCAACTTCGAGGCGAGCGATCTCCCCGAATCTCCGCAGGTGGCGATCGTGAACGAGGCGCTCGCCGGCAAGTTCTGGCCGGGCGAGGATCCCCTGGGTCGCATGCTGCGACGTCCGGGAGCCGACGACGAAGATCTGATCGTCGTCGGAGTCGCCGCAACGGCCAAGATCCGTTCGCTCGGCGAAGCGCCCCGGCCGTTCGTCTACGTGCCGTTCTCTCAGAGGTACACGTCCTACGTCACGGTGGTGGCCAAGACCACCGCCGAGCCCGAGCGCACGTCGCTCGACCTGGTGGCCGCCTCCCGGGAATTGGACCCGGAAGTATGGATCTGGGAGTCGACGACCATGGCGCGCTACCTCGGCATCGTGCTCCTCCCGGCGCGGCTATCCGCCATCCTGCTCTCGGGATTCGCGGCCCTCGCCCTCGCCCTCGCCAGCATCGGGCTCTACGGCATCGTGAGCTACTCCGTGTCGCAGAGGTCCCGCGAGGTGGGGATTCGCCTGTCTCTCGGGGCCGACGGACACAACGTGGTGGGAATGCTGATGGGAAGCGGGCTCAAGCTCGTCGGCCTGGGAGCGGCCTTCGGAGTCGTCGCCTCGTTCGCGGCGACGCCGGCGCTCGCGAACTTGCTCTTCGGAGTTCAGTCGACGGACGTCGTCTCCTTCGTCGCCATGCCGCTGGTTTTGGTCGTGGTCGCGACGCTCGCCGCCTACGTTCCCGCGAGGCGGGCGAGCCGCATCGATCCGGTGCGGGCGCTAAAGGCGGAGTAGGGGAGAGCGGCTTCGGCTCGAGCTCGCTCCGACGAGCGCGAGAAGCGACAACGCGGCTTTCTTCGCCGGTTATGATAACCTCGCTCCACCACGGAAAGTTTTCCGCCGTCGCCGGAGGTGAGCGATGAGATCCATGACGCTTCCTCTTATGGGGTTCCTGGCCTTGGGCTCTTCCGATCTCGCCTCGGGACAACCCTCCGCGCGCTCCATCGATTGGCCGGTCCTCGAGGATATCCTCGAGACCGGCGAAGTCGTGGCCATCGAGGACATGGGAACGGGCGCCAACAAACCCATGAAGGTCACGCTGCGAAAAAATGGCCGGACGATCGACGCGGTGTGGAAACCCATCAAGCGGGGGCCGAGGGAGTGGGCCTGGGAAAGCTACCAGGCAGAGGTGGCCGCCTACGAGCTCGACAAGATGCTCGGACTCCAGATGGTTCCGCCCACGGTGGAAAAGGAGATCCGGGGCCTCAAGGGCTCCCTCCAGCTCTGGGTCGAAGGCTGCCGATCTTTCCAGGATGCCCGGGACGAGGCTCCCGGGGGCGTCGAGTGGAACCGGACGATGTCCCGAATGAAGGTCTTCGACAACCTCATCAGCAACTCGGCCCGCAGCGACAAGGACTTCCTGGTGGACTCCGAGTGGAACGTGGTGCTCATCGACCACTCGCAGGCTTTCCTCAGCAACATGGATCTCAGCGCGAAACCCGACCAGGTTCCCGAGATGTTCGACAAACGACTGATGGAACGACTCCGTTCGCTCCAGTCGGACATCCTATCCATGCGCTTCGCCCGTCTACTTCTCGACCCCCAGGTCCGCGCTATCCTCGGCCGGCGAGACGCGCTTCTCAGATTGATGGAAAAGCTCGTCGCCGAGAAAGGCGAATCTGCGGTCCTGTTCTGAGGAGATCCGGATGCACGCAGCCGGAGCTCCTCCAGGCCCAGACCGGCTATATGCAGGGAGCGGCGGGTATCGGGCTCTGGCTCCTGCGGCTCCACGCCTTCGAAAAAGGCGAGAAGCCCGGAATCCTTCTCCCGGACTCGCCGTTTCCGCCTTGAGCCCGCCCCGCCGCGTTCTCGTGGTTCGCGCCGGCGCCCTCGGGGATACGCTGATGGTGACGCCGCTCCTGCGGGCTCTGAGGGAGAAGTTCGAGAACGCGGAGATCGACGTCCTCTGCTCTCGTCTCGCTGCGGATATCCTCGAGCTCTCGCCGCGAGTCGCCCGACGCTTCGCCCTGCGCTACCGGAATCTTCCGTATGCGCTGTCCCTCGAAAAGCAGAGGCTGGTTCGCGAGCTTCGCTCGCGCGACTACGACTTCGCGGTCCTGCTGGAGCGGGTGGATCGCTACCGGCTCCTCCTGGAGCGCGCCGGCATTCGAAAGATCCGGAGCTTCCGCGAGACCCCGTTCGATCCTCGGGCGCACGCCATCGTCAATAACCTGAGAGCCGCGGGGTTCGAGGATGGAGGCCCGCGTCTCGACATGGAGGTCTTCCTTTCCGACGACGATCGCAAACGAGCCGCGGAGCTCCTGCGGGACGTCCCCGGTCCGAGGATCGGGATCCATGTCGGATACGGTCCTAGAGGCAAGAAGCGAAACCAGAGTGAGAGGCTGAAGGGCTGGTCTTCCGAAAGCTTCACCGAAGTCGCGGCGGGGCTTCTGGAGCGGGGGAGGAGTCTGGTGTTCACCGGAAGCCCAGAGGACCGCGGAGACGTCGAGGCGATCCTCGCGAGGCTCCCCGCGGCCGGTTCCGCGGTAAGTCTCGCGGGCCGCACCTCGATGCGCGCGCTCGCGGCGGTGATCGAAAATCTCGACGCTCTGGTTTCCGTCGACTCGGGTCCGGCGCATCTCGCGGCCGCGATGGGGACGCCTCTGGTGGTTCTGTGGGGCCCGGCGATCCTGGAGCAAGTGCGGCCGCTGTCCTCCCGCTCCAAAGTGACGCTCCTTCGTCACGCGCCACCGTGCGCGCCCTGCTACGAAACGCCCTTGATGAAGACCTGCCGCCGCAACGTCTGTATGGAAGCCATAACTCCGCGCGAAGTCCTCGATGCGGTCGGCGAGCTGCTCGACCGGAGCGACTCCATGGGGAGCGTATCGTCTGCTCGTGCCGACGCGCCGTGAACGGGTCTTGATTTCTAAATTATCGTTCCACTACGATCGCGGCCGGAGGGCGAGATCGTGGCGAAGAAGCGCTCGAAGGAGATTGAGAGGGCGGTTCCTGAGCCGGAGGCCAGCCGGCCTGACGTGCCCGGCTATGGAATTCCGACGACCGCGAAAGGAATGCTCCCCTGGTCGCACGCGGACGAACGTCTCGCTCGGTCCCTTCACTACTGGGTGGCGACGACCTCCTCTGACGGGCGTCCCCACTCGGTCCCGGTCTGGGGGGTCTGGGTCGATGGCGCGGTCTGCTTCGGAGGCGGGCCGGATACGCGGTGGTCGCGGAATTTGAGGGCCAATCCGAAAGTCGCGGTGCATCTCGAGAAGGGCGACGACGTGGTGATTCTCGAGGGGGACATCGAGAGGGTCGAGGGCCCCGACGACCCCCTGGTCGCCCGGGTCCAGGACGCGTACAAAGCGAAGTACAAGATGCCGCACCCGCCTCCGTTCTGGGTGCTTCGACCTCGGCTCGCCTTCGCCTGGCATAAGGACCTCCAGTCAGCCACGCGCTTCCGGTTCCGCTAACCCGCCGCGGTTCTGGTAGACTCGGGTCCTCCAGGCAGGCGATGGCACCGGCAGCGCTTCCTCCAGCTCTCGCGTTTCTGTCCGCTCTTCCCCAGGCGGGACCGCTCCCGCCGCTCGCCGCCGGCCCCGCGGATCCGGTCTTCACGACCTACGCGGCGCCGCTCGCCCGCTCCCGGTACCTCGTCGACCAAGGCTGGCACCTGAGGTTCTACGACCAGGCGAAGCCCCTCGCGCTCGCGTCCGACAGCGCCGGGGAGTGGGGAATCGGCTTCGAGCTCGACGGCGTCGTCGTGTACCGAACGGGCGACTACGCGCGGCTTCCCGAGATCCGCCAGTCTTTCGCGTCCCTCGCTCGATTCGCGTTCGAGCCGTTCCACCAGGTGGCCGTCGACGCGACGTTCGCCGTCTACAGCTCGCGGGAATCGCTTCTCGCTCTCGCGCTTACGAACGCGGGCGATCGGCCGAAGAAGCTTCGGGTCTTCGCGTTCACGCTCTCACCCGGAGCTCGCTTCTCGAGCGCGTCCCTCACCGTGGCGGGAGACGGCCTTCTCTTCGGACACCAGGAGCCGCCGGACGCGATCTCCGAGTCTCCGCCGCCCGAATACGACGGAGTCCTCCATGATCTCCTTCTCGTCGATAGAAAAGCCTACTCCTTCGGCGGCTATGCCGGCGGCGAGAGCGCGATGCTCGGTGAGATCGGCCGCGGTCTCCAGAGCGGCGATTTCTCGTCGGCCGCGAGCGCTCTTCTTCTCGTCGCCGAGGTCCCCCTCGTCCCGGGCGAATCGAGTTCGTTCCGCGTGGTGCGCGCCGTGGCCTCCGCATCCGAGAGTGCCGACGACATGCTCGAGGGCGCTCGCCGCGTTCTCTCGGTGGCGACCGGGGAGCTCGAACGGGAAGAGGCGGAGCTCTTCGCGAAAGCTCCGCGGCTTGCGCTCGATCCTCGGAAGGAGCTCATCTATCGGGGGGCACTTTCTCTCGCCCGGCAGTCGATGCTCCCCCCCGAGGGCCGCACCCGATTCAACTACTACGTCTTCGCGCGTGAGCCCACGTGGAGCTGGGGACACGACGGCCAGGTGTTCCACGAGAGCCTCTCGATGCTCGCCTACGCCCATCTCGATCCGTCGAGCGCCATGGATTCGCAGCGGGTCTTCGTCGAAGCGCAGGAGCCGGACGGCTACATTCCGTACCGTATCGGCCCCTACGTGGTTCGGACGTTCCCCGTCGAGGGAGAGAAGACGACCTCCGCCCCGTTCTACTCCTGGGTCAACTGGGAGGTCTATCGCATCGCGAAGGACCGGGTGGAGGCGAAGACGTTCCTCGAGGCCGCCTATCGCTCGGGCGCCGCCTTCGCAGACTTCCTTCTCCAGAACCGCGATCGGGACGGGGACGGCCTTCTCGAGTGGGGAGGCCACGCGGTGCTCGAATCGGTGCGCGACTCGCTGGTCCCCATCTGGGATCTGCTGGGGGAGAACGATCCGAAAGCGCCGTCTCTCGTCGAGGCGCTCGATTTGAGCGTGATGGTCGTTCAGGAGATGCGCTCGCTCGCCGAGATGGCGGCGGAGCTGGGCCTGAGAGAAGAGAGCGCCGCCTGGACGAAGCGGGCGGACGGACTCGCCCGCCTTGTCGAAGAGACGATGTGGGACGAGGCAACCGGCTTCTATTACAACGTCGATCGCGACACGAACGCCTTCGTCACCCCGGGAGGGCTCGACCTGAGGCGCCAGGAGATCATCGGATTTCTTCCCCTGTGGGCGGGAGTCTCGACCCCGGAGAGAGCGAAGGTGCTGGTCGCGAAGCTCACCGACCCGGACAAGTTCTGGCGGCGCTTCGGAGTTCCGACGCTCGCCGCCGACGATCCCGGCTACGAGCCCCAAATCCGAAGGTGCTGCCAGTGGAACGGGGCGGTCTGGCTCGAGTGGAACTACCTCGTGTTCTCCGGGCTCCGCCGCTACGGGTACGAAGAGATCGCGCGTGAGCTCGGCGAGCGCATGGTGGGAGCCGCCGAGACCCAGCTCTCGCGCAACCACCGCTTCTGGGAATCGTACAGCCCCGACGAGGTCAAGCTCGCCTCGCCCCAGAGCTACATCTGGGACTCCATCCTCGCTAGAGTCCTTATCGACCTCCACCGATGAACGCTCTCGCCCTCGTCCTTCTCGCCGCGGCGGCGACCGTGCCTCGATTCGCGCGGCCGGCGAGCCCCATCGCTCTCGAAGGTCCGGCCCGGCCCACGGCGTATCTCGAAGCCTCGGGTCGGCGCGCCGCCTTTCTCGGCCGCGAAGACGGAAGCTTCGAGGCCTGGGTCTATCCGATGAAGATCCTCCACGGCTTCGACCTCGCGTTCGAGATCGAGGACTACGCTTCACCGATCCCCGGTGCGAGCCTCGCGTCCAGCGTGGACGTCCGACCGGAAGCCTCGACGATCCGGTATACCCACTCTTCCTTTACCGCCGACGCCACGTGGCTCGTTCCGCTCGAGGAGTCAGGCGGTATCGTCCTTCTCGACGTCGACGCTTCCGCGCCCCTCACGGTCCATGCGCGCTTCCACACCGACATGAGGCTCATGTGGCCCGCGGGGCTCGGCGGCCAGTACAGCTACTGGGACCGGGAGCTTCGGGCCTACGTCCTCACCGAGAGCACGCGCCGCCACACCGCGATCGTGGGGTCGCCCTCCGCGTCCGACCCGCCCGAACAGCCCGCGCACAACCTTCCTGATGCGCCCACTTTGATGAAGATCCCGATCTCGATCGAGGCCGCGGCCTCGGGGCTCGTGCCGATCGCAATCGTTGCGAGCGACGAGGGCCTCGACCAGGCGCGGGCGACGTACCGGCGTCTTCTCACCGAGACCGAATCGCTCTATCGAGCGACGGCCGCCCGCTACCTTCGCCTGCACGAAGAGATGACCCGCATCGACTCCCCGGACGACGAGCTCGATCTCGCGCTGGAGTGGGGCAAGGTCGCGCTCGACAAGGGATTCGTCTGCAATCCGCGGCTCGGCTGCGGCCTCATCGCGGGGCTCGGGCCTTCGGGCCGCTCGGAGCGGCCGGGGTTCGGCTGGTTCTTCGGAGGCGACGCCTTCATCAACAGCTGGGCGATGACCGCCTACGGGGATTTCGAGACGGTGCGCGAGAGCTTGCGCTTTCTCTCGAAGCGCCAGCGCGGCGACGGCAAGATGATGCACGAACTCTCCCAGGGGGCGGCCTACATCCCGTGGTTCGAGGAGTTCCCCTACGGCTACTACCACGCGGATACGACCCCTCTCTACATCCTCGCGGTCTCGGACTTCGTCCGCGAAAGCTCCGACATCGATTTCGCCCGCGAGATCTGGCCTTCGATCCGAAAGGCCTACGAGTACTGCGCTTCGACCGACGAGGACGGAGACGGTCTCATGGACAACACCCGGGCGGGCCTGGGCGCGGTCGAGACCGGGACTCTCCGATCGACGGACGTTCTGACCGACGTCTATCTCGCGGCCGCCTGGACCGCGGCGGCAAAAGCGGCCTCCGAGATGGCGAGCATTCTCGCCGAGCGCGACTTCGCCTCGGCGGCGGGCGCGGCGCACGAGAAAGCCCGCGCCTCCCTGAATC
>Ga0326597_10005048_pt1 | contig 18432 bp, 12 predicted proteins | sample RVTome_12_FD_203789 | JGI IMG/M metagenome (GOLD analysis project Ga0326597, IMG submission 203789) | Soil microbial communities from uranium-contaminated site in the Upper Colorado River Basin, Wyoming, United States - RVT100D185 | ecosystem: Environmental > Terrestrial > Soil > Contaminated >... | reverse complement strand
TCACGTGTAATCACGTGAGGATCACTTTCCTCCAACAATTTACGCCGCGTTTCGTCAGACGGCGCCCGCTTGCTCGCGGCAGCCACCGGCGCGGGCAGCGCCGGCCGCATGGCTTTCACCGGGACCGCCTCGGTAGCGCGTTTTTGCCATATATCGAAGCCGTAAAGTGCCGCGCCGAATGTCACAACCGATGTGCCGACAAGCCAAACGAAACCAGGCCGTATGAGCGCGCTCATTTTCAAACCTCCGAAGTGGGCGTTGCCGCCGATTCGCTTCTAAGGGGCATTGCGCCTCCTGCAGCGGTGTTAATAGGAAGCTGGGGGGCGCCACTGCCTCCAGACATCGTATGGCTCAGCATAATAACGTATCGGCGACCCAGGTTGCAAGAAAAAAACTTGTCAGCCACCTGCAATGGGTGACTGCGGCTTGCGTCAAGAAAGCTTGGGAGCAACTCTCCACCGACGTGCGTCGAGAAATGTTAATTTAGGCAGGCCTGCGCGATTCGTTGATCGGTGTTATCGATTCGTTCATGCGCGCGAAGCGGTCGACATTGTTGGAGACGATCGTTCAGGCGGCGCTCTCCGATGAGCTGTCGCGCGAGCTCGCAGCCAAACTCCACTCCCGTGGTCCCGCGGCGGTCACCTTCGCGATGATCGCAGCGGCCACACGCATTGCGGAACTCGAAGGGTGGGAGGGTCATGCTGTATAACGCGCGAATCAGCATGCGCTGATACGTTCACACGCAACGGAGCCCAATGCGTTCCGGTGGTTTGTGACTTTGACAGACCCGCGACTTGTCCCAGCGGAACGTGCGAACCGCTGGAGGACACCTGCACGTGTCCGCAGGACTGCGGAGCACTGTGCGGCGACGGCTGCTGCAACGGAGCCGAAAATGCTACAACGTGTCCGGGTGATTGCACCGACGTGCCGGCGGTCTCGGATTGGGGATTGGTCGTTATGTTGCTCTTTGTGCTAATCGCGGGAACGATTGTGATCAGACGAAATCGCACCGTGGCCGCGCGGGCGTGGAATTCGCCGTAGTCCGGCGCTGTTCAAGGTGATGTAAATCAAGTCGCGTTTTGTTGCGTCGCAGCGCTCGGGCGCAGCGGACGGATGGCGGACGCCCAACGATTGCCCATGATTCGCGTTGCGGCCTCCGCGGGATGGGCCGCGGTGGCGCGGACCGCGAGGGCACGAATAGTGGTGTGCATCGTCGGGTGGACGACATCCGGTGCGATATCCGCGAGCGGATCGAGCACGAAGCGGCGCAGGTGAAGGCCGGGGTGTGGCAGCGTAAGATTTACCTCGTTAACTATAATGTCATCGTAGAGCAGCACGTCGATGTCGATGATCCTGGCTTCCCAGCGGCGGCGGCGCACCCGGCCCAGAGCGTCTTCGATGGCGAGCGCCGTGCGCAGCAGTTCGTGTGGTTCGAGCGCGGTTTGCACGCGCACCGCGGAGTTCAAGAACGGCCCCTGCGGGCTTCGCTCTGATGGTGGGGCGAGCGGGGCCGATTCGTACAAAGACGCGACTGCGAGTTGCCCCTCCACGCTGACGTGTTCGGCCAAGTGCAGGGCCTCGACCGCGGCGCGCAGGGCCGCCAGTCGGTCGCCGAGATTGGAGCCGAGCCCCAGATAGGCCGTGGCCGTTCGGGCATCGTTGCCCATGTGGTCGTCCTACCAATTCAAGCGCGCGATTCGGCCTGCCGCCTCGCGAATCCGGTCTTCGCCGATGGTCAGCGCGAAACGGAGATATCCTTCACCGTGCTGTCCCATTCCTACGCCGGGAATGGCGACGACGTCGGCGTCGGAGAGAAGGCGCGCGGCGGTGGTCATCGAGTCGATGCCCGCGGGGCAGCGCGCCCACACGTAGATCGTGGCCTCGGGCGACGTGACCGACCAACCAGCCTCGCGTAGTCCCATCACGAGAGCGTCTCGGCGCCGGCGATACGTATCGCGTTGTGCCAGGATCTCGGGGCGGCCTAGACCGCTAAGCGCGGCGGCGCCCGCTTCCTGCACGGGCTTGAACGCGCCGGAATCGAGATTGCTCTTGACCGTTGCGAGTGCCGTGAGCGCGTCCGCGTTTCCGGCCGCAAATGCCAGGCGCCAGCCGGTCATGTTAAACGTTTTCGATAGCGAATGAAACTCTATGGCGATTTCGCAGGCACCGTCTATCTGCAATATGCTGGGCGGCGGCTCGTTGAAGTATATCTCGGTGTAGGCGGCGTCGTGGGCGATGAGTATATGATGCTCGCGGGCGAACTCGACGGCATCATTAAAGAAGGCGAGCGGGGCCACGGCGGCCGTGGGGTTGTTGGGGTAGTTCAGATACATGAGCTTGGCGGCCCGGCGCACGCCCGGCGGTATGTCGTTTAGCGCGGGGAGCCAGGCGTTGGATTCCGCGAGCGGCATGGTGTACACCGTGCCCGCGGCGAAGACCGTACCGCTCGTGTAGACCGGGTAACCCGGTGCGGGGCACAGCACGACGTCACCTGGATTTATCAGTGCGGTCGGAAGATGGCCGATGCCCTCCTTGGCGCCGATTAGCGCAACGATTTCCGTATCGTAATCGACCGCAACATCGAATCGGCGGCGGAGAAACTCGGCGGCGGCGCGGCGAAACGCAGGCGTCCCGCGCGAGGGCGCGTAGGCGTGATTGGCCGGGTCACGGACCGCGGCGGCCATGCACTCGGTGATGAATTCGGGCGGGGGGCGATCGGGATCGCCGACTCCGAAATCGATGACGTCGCGCCCCGCGGCGACGGCATCCGCCTTTGCCCGATCGATCTCCACGAAGAGGTACGGGGGGAGTTGGGAGAGTCTGTCCGCGGCCGCTACCGTCATATCAAAGCTCAATCCCGACCCGTGCGGCGGGAGTATTCGTCGCGCACGCCGTACACGGCCGTGCGACAACCTACCACACTTCCCGCGCCGGGGGCAACACGCGGCGCCGGCCGCCGTACACGATTGACCGTTGCCGATTCCGTGACCATCATGTAGGGGCAAATACGAGGCGGTCTTGCCCGGGGCCGCGAGATTTGGTCCGAAGCGCTGCGGGCGTGAGCGGTGTTCGCGAACGGGGAGAACTACATGACGGGGACTGCGACTTGGAGAATTCAAAGGATTGCGATCGGTGCGGCCTGTTGCGCGCTTCTATCGTCGTTTCCCGACGTCGCGTTTGGAGAGTCGCTGTGGAGCGCGAACCTCATCACGAACCCATCGTTTGAGGATGGCGAGAAATGGCCGGTGGGGTGGACGGAGCGGCCGGCGGTTCGGCTGGGTGGCGAAGCGATCCCCGTCCAAATGTCGGCCGCGACGAAAGTCAGGCACGGTGAGGAGCGGTCGCTGGAGTTGCTGGGGAATAGCTTCACGACGGCCTGGTTTTCGGTGGAGTCCGACCCGGTTCCCGTCACGCCGGGCCGGCGCTACCGTTTCACGGGATGGATGAAGACAAAGGACGTAGAGCCCGTCGAAGACCAATTCCACCACTGCAATCTGCACGCGAGGTTTACCAGCGCTGACGAGGCGCCAGCCATGGTAGACGGCTTTCGCCTGGTGGTTACGGAAACCGTCGGCGGAACGAAGGACTGGAGCCGCTTCGAGAAATTCATGGTCGCTCCCGCGGGGGCCGCACAGGTTCACATCGGGTGCGTCTTGACGTGTGCGGGGTGGGCGTGGTTCGACGATATTGCCCTGCACGAGCAGGCTGTACTGGACTGGGAGCGGACCGCGAGCGACAACTTCGTGTTTCTGTACGAGGGTGACGACGCTCCCGACAAGAAACAGATCGACGAAGCCGAGGGGCACCTGGCGAGAATAAAGAAGTTTCTGGACCTCAAACACGAGGGAAAGCTCCATTACTACAAGTACGCGTCGCAAGTTCGCAAACGGCAGATAACTGGAAACGATTCGGCGATGCACTCCGCGTACGACGGGATTCACGGCTTACGGTGGGATGACAAACACGAGGTGGTCCACGCCTTGATGAGCCAGGTGGGCTTTACCACGACGTTGCTCACGGAAGGCATCGCCGTCTATCTGGAATCAAAATGGACGGGCCCGGACCTCAACGATCACGTACGCAAACGCTATCAAGAAACAACGCCAGCGTCCATTGCGGCGCTGGCTGACGATCATAAATTCAACGAATCGAGTAAGGAAGCAAACTCCGCGGCCGCGGGTTCTTTTGTCGGGTATATGGTCGAATCGCGGGGTGTTGAGCCGTTCAAGCGCCTGTATGGTCTGGTGAGGCCGCGGGAGCAGGTCGGCGTATTCCAGCAGCGCTTTCGCGAGGTATACGCGCAGAGCCTGGAAGACGTTGAGGCCGAGTGGCGTGCGAAGCTCGGGTTGAGTCGATGATAAGAAGAAGGTCGTCAGTCGTGAGGATCGTGTTCTCAGTTCTCTGTCAGCATACGAATCCCATTCAATAATGGCGCGGCGCGCGGGCCAGTGTAATTGAGCCGTGTGCGGAGGCCCGTTTCCCACTGTGCATGCAATTGATACGGCGTGTATCAGTTATCCCGTGTCCGCAGGCATTCCGAAAATGCCGGTACTGAAGAGTGACGACTTCGCCTACGCCACCTGGCGCGACATCATGGAGGCGAAGAGTCCGTCGTTGGCGGCGAGTTCGTTATAGCTGCCGACTTCCACGACGCGTCCGCGGTCCAGGACGTAGACCCGGTCCGCCGGCCTGATGGTGCTGAAGCGGTGCGCAATAACGAGCTTGGTCACCTGGCGCCGCTTTAGGCTCGCGGTGATGATCGCCTGGGTCTTGTTGTCCAGCGCGCTTGTGGCTTCGTCCATGAGCAGAATCCTCGGATTACGGGCAAGCGCGCGGGCGATGAGCAGCCTCTGGCGCTGCCCGCCTGAGAAGTTGGTCCCGCCCTCGCTGACGACGGTATGAAACCCCATGGGCAGGGCGTGAATGTCCTCGGCGAGCCCGGCGTCCTCCGCGGCCGCCCAGGCCTCTTCAAGCGTGATGTGGGCGCCCGCGCCAATATTGTCGAGAATGCTCCCCGCGGTTATGCGTCCGGATTGGAGCACGACTCCAAGCTGGCGGCGCACGGCCGTTGTGTCCAGGCTGCGCAGATCCTGCCCGTCGAAGGAAACGGTCCCGCTCTGGGGCGTTTCGAATCCTAGAATCAGCTTGAAGATGGTCGACTTTCCGCTGCCGGAGGGGCCTACGATCGCAACGAATTCTCCCGGGTCGGCCAGGATGCTGAGGTCGTCGAGGATTCTTCGTCCGCCTTCGGCGTAGCGGAATTCCACGTGGGAAAGCTGAACGGCGCCGGTCAGCCTGGCGGGATCTACCTTGGATTCGTCGACCTCCTGTTCGGCCTCCAGGATCGGCTGCACTCTCTTACCTTGCGAGAGCGTCTCGAGGGCTTCCACGATCGTGTTGCTCAGGGAGGTGACGCCGGTCAGAAACGCGCCGAGCGCGGCGTAGAACGCAAGGAAGATACCGATGCTCATTTGCGGCGCGCCGTCGACGCCGCCCGTGTACATCAGCATTTCCACCGCGATCCAGAAGAGCAACGTAGCACTAACGGCGGGGACGGACTGGTTGAAGACGGTCACGCAGTCCTCTGCCGCCTGGGCCTTCAGGGACAGCTCGAGCTGCCGCGTGTACAAGCCCACCCATTTTGTGAAAGCGCGACGTTGCGCCCCGGCCACACGGATTTTGCTGACCGCGTTGACCATCTGGACGACCAGTCCGAAGATCTGCCCTCTGAGCTCGAGCAAGAGCCGTACGTGGCGGTTGATGAAGTAGCCGCCGGCTACGGTGGCGACGCCGACCGCGGCGGCGAGCCCCACGGCAATCAGCGCGAGCCGCAGGCTGAAGTAGGCGAGCAAGCCGAGGTTCAACAGGGACATGAGAGCTGCCAGCAGCGACTGCACCGTAGCCCCGTTAAGCTGTTTACTTACCTCGCTCACTGCCGTTACGCGCGCCAGAAGGTCTCCGCGCGTAAAGCGGTTGAAGAAAGCCACGCGCAGGCTCAAGAGGCGGTCCCAAACCGCGGGCTGGGCTGCCGCGTCGGACGCGGTGGCCATGCGTATGCTGACGATACCCTGGGCAAGCTGGAAAATTGCGGCGCCGAACGCGGCCGCAATGAGCACCAGCCCCAGTTCGACGAGCAGCCTTGCGTCCGCGCCGGGGATGGCCTTGTCCATGACCAGCGCCGTGGCGAGCGGCGTAAGCATGCCGATAACCGTCGCCAGCGCCGCCAATGACAAGAGGAAAAGAAGGTCGGCGATCTTCCCGCGCAGTAGGTGCGTCAGCAGTTGTCGCGGCTCGCGCATCCGGACGGGAAGCCTGGGGTAGATCATCACCGCTTCGGGGCCCAGCGCAGCCGCGGTAAGTGAATTGACGCGAATTGGACCGCCCGCGGTGGGGTCGACGATCTCATATCGCCCTTCGCGGGCGCGCAACAGGGCGACGGGTTGATGGTCATTCAACCTGTGAGCGAGAAGCGGTCCACAGTCGGACTTCCACCATTGGTGTCTGAGCAGGACCCGGCGATGACGCACCCTCGAGGCCCGGCAGATCGCGGATACCGGATCGTCGAAGCGGTCGGCCGCAACCGATTTTGGAGGCGCCTTGATTTCAACTCCAACCGCTCGGCCCACCAACGAGAGGGCGCTAAGGAGGGGGGTTTCGCGCTGTGCGATGACCGGACGCGGATTGAGCACCGCCGCCATGCCATCGAGCGCGCTGCTCGTATAACTGTGCTGGAGCTTTGCGCGCCGCTTCAATCTGTGCAGCTCGCGGTGCGTTTCCTCGGCCTCGCGCAGCCGAAGGTGGCGAATGACGAGAGAATGAAGCAGGCGCAGTCCTTCGAGCAGGTCATCGTCGCCGACAAGATCCTGGGTAAAAGCCGCGGTCGCCGTGGTGGCCGCGGAGGCCGTTAGCCAGATTCCGCCGCCGAACGGCAAGTAAGATGGTCCGGCACGCAAGCCAAGCTCGGGAATTCCACGCAAGCATAGCTCACCGTCGTCTATGCGCACCCACGCAACCGCGTCTCTTGCGGCGCGAACGGAGTGCTCCGCGGAGAGCGTGAGCGCGCCCGCTTCTGAAATCCGCTCCGCCGCGGCGGCGGTTGTGCCATCGCTCAGCAGGGCGGACAGTTTCAGTACCCATGCATCGACCGCGTCGGAAACGGCCAGTCCCGCGGCCGGGAGAATCTCCGTCACTTTTGCGACCGGGAATTGAAGTAACGAAAGGTCTTCGTCCGCCAGGAGAATCAGGCGCTCGACTTGGCCGCGCGACTCATCGCCGAGTGAGAAGAGAACGTCCCCTTGGCCCGCGCGGCCGACAAACGTGCGCGTCCCGACGGGAGTCCCGCTGTCGACCGCAGAGGTGAACAATTCGCCTGAGCCGGAAGCGACCAGCCACATCATGGCGGGATCATCAAGCACAAATGGATGCCGGGCATCGACCGCCCGCGCGGACGCCCCGAGTGCCATTGCCCTTTCTAGACTCATAATCATCCGCCCAAACTCTCCAGGTCGTTGTCCGTGCGGATGAGGCCGGCGTATTCACCCTCGGCCTTCCAGAGCGCGTCGTGCGTGCCGCGCTCTACTACCCGGCCCTTTTTCAGGACGATAATCTCGTCACAGTCGCGGATCGTGCTGAGGCGATGTGAGACCATGATGCAGGAGCAGCCGCGGGCCTTTAGCCGTTGGAACACTAAGCGCTCCGTTTCGACGTCGAGGGCGCTGGTGGCCTCGTCGAGAATAAGGATCGACGGGTTGTTCACGAGGGCCCGGGCGATCTCCAGACGCTGGGCCTGCCCGCCGCTGAGATTTCGCCCGCCTTCCATGAGGGCGCCGTCGTAGCCGCCGGCCAGCTCGAGTACGACGTCGTGAATGACCGCGTCCGCGCACGCGCACGTGAGGCTTTGATCGGGCACCGTGTCGTCCCAAAGGGTAAGGTTCTCGCGCACGCTCCCTCCGAGGAGAAAAATGTCCTGGTCGACTATGGAAAAGGAATTCACGCGCACGTCTTGAGGGATTTCCTCCCATTTCAGATTGTCAAACCGTATTTCGCCGTTCCAGACTTTGAGTTCGCCGCTGATGAGCTTGAGAATCGTGCTCTTTCCCGAGCCGCTGTCGCCGACCAGGGCGACGCGCTGACCCGGCTTGAGGGAGAGCTCGAATCCTTCCAGGAGCGGAGGCTCGAGCGGACTGTATCCGAACGAGACCGCGCGCACGTCGATGTATCCCTTGAGCCGCACGATCTTTTGGCCATCCTCCGTTTCAAGGTCGCCTTCCCGGACGAGCGGCTCGACGGGGTGTTCGAGAATGTCGTCCACCCGCTGCAAGTCGCCTTGCAGTTCCTGGAAGAGCCTGCCGAGGTTGACCAGATTGCTGATGGGAGAAAGGAAGCTGCGCATGAGCGTCTGGAACGCGACGAGCATACCGATCGAGAGGTGACCTTGAATGATGCGATAGCCGCCGACAATGAGGATGAGCGCCGTGGCAAGCGCGTTCAGGAAATTGGGAAGCGTGTTGAGCGTCCGGTTGGAAAGATCGAGTTCCTGGCGGGCGTTGCTCGCGTTGGTGTAGTGTCCGGCCCATTTCGCGAAGAACTGCGATTCGAGGCCCGCGGACTTGATGGTCTCCATACTCTGCAGGCCGGCCAGCGAGGTGCCCTCGGCCTTGCCGTACTCCTGTAGAACGCGCATGTTGGACTCCACACGCCGCTTGGAAGTCCAACGCAGGACGAGGACGTTGACCACGGCAACCGCGACCCCGACCGAAGTTAGCACGACGTCGTAGTAGTACATCAGGGCGGCGTAGAATGCCATCATTACCACGTCGATGGCGGTCTGAGAGAGCCGGCCCGAGAGCACGTCCGCCAGCTTGTCGTTAAGCCGGCTGCGGTTGGCGATGTCGCCCGAAAAGCGCTGGGCGTAGAACGCGGCGGGAAGCTGGAGCAGGTGCTGCGTGAACCGGCTCGACATCTTGATGGAGAGCATGATCTTGAGGCGCCGCAGATACCGCAATTGCAGGGAGCGCAAAGCCGCCTGCACGGCGATGGTAACCAGCATCGCCAGGACCATCGGCCTGAGCCATTCTATGCGGCGCTCGAGAAGAACGGCGTCGAGAAATACCTGGTTGAACCCGGCAAACGCCAGCCCGGGAATCACGAGCAGAAAGCCCGCCAGAATGCAATAGGCGACGGCACCGAGGGCGCCGCGCAGGCGGGATGCTATGGCCTTCGTGACCGCCGGAGGCCGGCCCGCGCGTCGAAACTCCGGGCCCGGCTCCATGACCAGGACGACGCCGGTGAAGCTCTTGCTGAACTCCGCGTGGGGAACCGTGCGGTGTCCGGAACCAGGATCGTTAAGGTATACACCCTTTCTCCCGAAGCCCTCGACCACGAGGAAATGGTTAAAATTCCAGAAGATTATGAAAGGCGGTTCCAGGGCTTCGAGGTCGCGGGTCTCCTTGCTGAAACCCTTGGCGTGCAGTCCGTAGCGCCGGGCGGCCCTGACCACGTTTGAGGCCTTGCTGCCGTCGCGGGAGACTCCGCATTCGCGGCGCAACGTGGGAAGCGGCTCGAAGCGCCCGTGATACGCCAGGATGATGGCCAACGCGGCGGCGCCGCACTCCACGGCCTCCAACTGCAAAACCACCGGGGTCCGCGCCCGGTGCCCGCGGCGCGCGCGTGTCCTGGAGTTCTCAACTGCCACTCCAACGCCTCAACAGGGGAATTACGTACGAAATGGGCCGGCGATGCTCAATCGTCGTGTATACGACGACGGTTGTTCCTGATGTAATTCCGGCGACACTTGCGTCCGGGCCCTTGCCCGAGGTCCACCTGAAACCCGAATGCGACGACGGATCGATCTGTAGCTCGCACTCGACCTGTAACCTATCGGCCCCGGCCGTGAGCCGCTGCGCCACCTCCGCGTTTCCAAGGACGTTTGTCACCGCATCAGTGGTCACTGGAAACGCCGAAACCTCCTTGACGGTTCCCACCATGCTGCCGAAACGGGCGCGCTGCACGGTCGTCGGGGAGATCAGCGCGCTCATTCCGGGCTCGATGCGCTTCCCGTCGCTCACGTCGTAGTATACCACGGCCACGAGGTCTTCCTCGGTATTTTCGATCGCAATGGCGCCGAGCCGTTGCCCTTCCCGAACAAACTGCCCGACCGCGCCGGTCACTTCCAGCACGCGGCCGTTGTACTCACAAACCATCGTACCTTTGGTGGCGAGCTCCCTCTCCAGCCTGGCGATGTTCCGCTCGATTTCCTGAATGCGCAGCGCGCTGTCCGACACGGTCTCCGTCTGCGAGAGTTCCAGCTTGGATGCGAGCACGTCCAGGTCGTTGAGCTTGGATTGCAAGTCGGCGATCAGGTCCATCTGGCGAAGATATTCTCCTTCCGCCTCGATCCGCTTGAGCTCAATCTCGTGCATCCTCAGCCCCAGGTCGGCGAGCTGCACGTCGTGGGAAATGGACTCGCGCTCCGCGTCGAAGACTTCGTCCTGCCTGGCCATTCCTTTTTCGAACAGGTCTTTGAAGCGCTCGAAACGCTCATCAACGCTTTTCCCGAGCCTCTCAGTCAGCGTGTTGAGCTGTTGCAGGTTTTCGGTCTGCTGGCGGAAGTAGCTGTCGTTCTTCTTCTTTCGCTCTTCGGCCACGCGCGTAACGGATTCGATGCGCTCCTGGATGCGCCGCCGTTCGCGTTCGATCGAGCGCATTTCCAATTCCAACCTCTGTTCGTTGAGCTTGATGATCTCGGCGTCGCGGGCCTTAACCTCGGCGAGGCGAATCCGCTCGTGTTCGAGACGCTGCTGAACCTCGGCCTGGTTGATACTACCGACGACCTCGTGCTTGTCGATTTTGTCGCCGACGTGGACGCCTAGCGACACGATCTGTCCGGAGGCCGGTGCGTGAAATGACCTCACATTCTGAGGAAAGACCAGAAGCCCCTGGCCCTCGACCGCGACGGGAATCCTTCCGAGAACGCTCCATATCACGGCCGCGAGAAGTCCGGCTGCAAGGGTCGCCATGGGTATCCAGCTCTTACGTGTAACGACGTGTAAGAGCTGATCGAGTTGGTCTGGCGATGAGAGATGTTCCAGAGCTTCCGTTCGATACATCTGCTTTGCAGGCTGCTTCGCCATTTCTTGGAACTCTTTGCCGCGATTCACGCGGCCCGTCCACGGTGGATCACGTGCCAAACCCCTCGGTCATTCGGCACCGCGCTCGCCTACCCCGCGACACGCTGTTGAAACCACTCGAAGCGCGTCGCCGCGAGGCTCACCGAATCGAGGAGTTCGGGGTCGATCTCGCCCTCGGCATCTACGTCATCGTTCAGTGACGGCGCGCCGCTCCCGCCCGCCGCCCGCGCGGTCTGAAAGCGCAGCCGGTGCGCCAAGAACACGCCCAACGCCCTATAAAAACGGGCCGCAAACGCCGTGTCGCGCTCCAACTTGCTCTTAAGCTCGGCCCGGGGTATTGCGGCTACGGTGGAATCGCGGGCCGCGACCACGGTGGCACTGGGCGGCCGCGAGTCCAGGAAGGACAGTTCACCGATGAACTCGCCGGCGTGAAGGACGTTGATCTCCGCGTAGTCGCGCGCCGCAATGCGCACGGACAGGGCCCCGTCAAGCAGAATGTAGACGCTGTCGGAGTACACTCCCTCACGCACCAGCACGTCGCCTTCGGCGAGCTTCTGCCTTTTGGCCGCGGCGACGAGCCAATCGAGGTCTTCGTCAGCCAGGTCACCGAGAATGAAAAGGGCCTTCCGCATCGGCGTTTGCTCTGAGCCGCGGTTCCAGGCGCACTTGTAAGCCGGTAAAGTAGTTTGACGCGCCCGCCGGGGCTTGGCCCCGAGTTTGCATCGTATTGGCAACGTGGGGGCGCCGCAACCGACCTCAGCGTGCCCGACGCGGCAGGAGTCCGGTACTTGCAAGCAATGGTGCTGCATCAACCCGCCCCGGTGGACCGGCGGCCTCTGGTTGCGCGAGAGATTCCCGATCCAGAGCCGGGCGACGACGAAATCGTAGTCAGAATCCGCACGTGCGGCGTCTGCCGGACCGATCTGCACGTTGCGGAGGGAGATCTGCCCCTTCGGGCCGAGCGGCTCGTGCCGGGGCATCAGATCGTCGGCACCGTCGCCGCGGCGGGCAGCAGCGCGAGGCGGTTCTCGATCGGAGACCGCGTCGGAATCTCCTGGCTGCACCAGACGTGCGGGGCTTGCACGTTCTGCAACGAGGAGCCCAGCCGCGAAAACCTCTGCAATTCCGCGGTGTTTACGGGTTGGACCGTGGACGGAGGGTACGCGGAATTCGCCAAGGCGCCCGAGGAGTTCGCCTATCGCATTCCTGACGGGTTCTCCGACGTAGAGGCTGCTCCGTTGTTGTGCGGCGGGATCATCGGCTACCGGGCGCTTCGCATGAGCGGCATCCGCCGCGGCCAGCGGCTGGGCCTGTACGGTTTCGGCTCCGCAGCGCACATGGCGATTCAGGTCGCGCGCCACTGGGGCTGCGAGGTATACGTATTCACGCGGAGTGAATCCAACCGCCGGCTGGCCCGCAAGCTCGGGGCCGCGTGGGCGGGCGGCGCGGAGGACGCGGGGACGGACACACCGAAGTTGCACGCCTCGATAATCTTCGCCCCGGCCGGCCCGTTGGTGCTCAGCGCCCTCGCGCAGGCGGAAAGCGGCGCCGCCGTGGTTCTCGCGGGCATCTACATGAGCGAGATACCCGCGATGGACTACACCAGGCACCTTTACGATGAGAAGATGCTCCGCAGCGTCGCCAACGCTACGCGGGCCGACGGCGACGAGTTTCTGGCCGTCGCCGCGGAGATTCCAATTCAAACGGCCGTCGAGACGTTCGCGTTGACACAGGCCAATGAGGCCCTCCTGGCCCTCAAGACCGGCCGACTCTGCGGCTCCGCGGTACTGGTGTGCGGGACGTAGAAAGCGTCCAGGATACGTTGAGCGGTGCCCCCGATCAGCCGCTTACGCCGCGCACAATGACAGCCGCAGTCGAATCTCGGCGAAGCGCTCAACCGCTTTGACCGTCTGACCGGCGGCGCATAGGATTCATCCGCGTGAGCCTCGGGTTGAAATAGTTGGGCGAGTGCATCGATGGACCTTGAACGAATCGAACGGGCGGTGCGCGAGATTTTGATCGCGGTCGGGGAGGATCCGGACCGCGAAGGACTGCGGCGCACGCCGACGCGCGTCGCGCGAACGTTTCAGGAACTCTTCGGCGGGCTGGGGAGTGACCCCGCCAAGTACCTCACGGCCTCGTTTTCAGAATCGTACGACGAAATGGTCGTACTGCGCGACATCTCCTTCAATTCCATCTGCGAACATCATCTCATGCCTTTCGAGGGCAAGGCGAACATCGCGTACATTCCGGACGGACAGGTGGTGGGCATCTCCAAGCTCGCCCGCGTGGTCGAGGACTTCGCGCATCGCCCGCAGGTGCAGGAGCGCCTGACGTCACAGATCGCGGACTTGCTGATGGAGAAAGTAGAGGCGAAAGGCGTTGCGGTCGTTATTCACGCGACGCACACGTGTATGACCTGCCGGGGGATCAAAAAAGCCGGCAGCGTGATGATTACTTCCGCGGTCCGCGGGAGCTGCCGCAGCGACGCACGCACGCGCGGCGAAGTCATGTCGCTGCTACACGGTTAGTCCGGCAGTGCGGCGGCTCGTTGAAGGCGTCACGTCGCGATGGCCAGGCCTTCAGCGAACCAATCGTAGAGCCGGCGGGATTGGTCGGGGTCTTGGGTAAGGATTGCGCAGCGTCCGGCGGCCTTGACTTCGATTCCCAGTTCGTAGCACCCGCCGTCGATCTTGCGGCAGAAGGCTACTATACCCGCCAGGTGGGTCCTCTCGCGCTTGGGGGTGATAACGATGGCTTCAACGGGCCGTCCCGGACATACGGGATCGTCGGTGGTCATGACCACGGACAGCCCGCCGAACGTCAGGTTGCGAGCCAGGGCGCTGTGGGCGACGGCCGAGTCGCCGATTCCCTTGAAAATGTGGATCTCGCACCTGGTGCGGACCGGATGGCGCTTTTCCTTGCGTTGATCCTCGTGATCCGGCGGATCGCCTGCGGCTCGGTCAAGAGCCTCCAATACCGCCGCAAGATCGTCTGCGGTTTCACTGAGTAACTGATTCATTCTGAACCACGCTTCCTGTTACCGGCCCGTACTTCTCGCGCTTTCGCTCGTCAAGATACGATCGTACATCGACTTGGTTGAGACCCCGACTTTACCCGGCATCCGGCGTATCAAGTCAATGCTGATTCGAACGGCAGCGTCGCAAGAAAACGGCGCTGCCATGCGGAGCGCGCCGATTCCAGTGACTGCACGTTTTAGCGGTGAGCGGCTGTTTCCACAGGATTTACGCAGTTGAGGAATGTGCCGGATTCGACGAAAGCGCGGATTACGCGCACGGCCTCGTCGGCGACGGCAAGCTGCGCCTGATCGGTCGATGCCCCTACGTGGTGTGTCCCATAAATGCGGCCGGTATTGACGACCGGGTCGGAAAACTGCGTTTCCGTTGCGCCCGGCTCGATCTCATATACGTCGAGTGCTGCCCCGGCGATGGTTCGTGATTCTACGGCCTCGGTCAGAGCTTTTTCGTCTATGACGCCGCCCCTGCTGCAATTGAGCACAAACGCGGTCGGCTTCATCGTTCTCAGTTGCTTGGCGCCGATGAGATGCTTGGTCTCACCGCCGCCCGGCACGTGAACGGTCACGAAGTCCGCATCGGCCAGCAGCCGGTCGAACTGCACGCGCCTCAAGCCGTACTCCCGCTCCAGGGCCGGCATGGCAACAACATCGGAGTAGATGAGCTGCATTTCGAACGCCGCGGCGCGACGTGCGACCTCGGCCCCGATGCGCCCCAATCCGACGATGCCGAGCGTGCGCCCCTTGAGCCCGCGGGCCTTGCCGTATTCCTTCTTGTTCCAGACTCCGCGGCGCAGATCGTCCGTTTGATCAACGATCCGTCTGTCGAGCGCGATCATAAGGCCGATCGTAAGCTCGGCCACAGCCACGGCGTTCATCCCCGGACAGTTGCAGACGCGGGTCCCGTTTTCCGAGGCTGCGGCAACGTCGATCGTGTCGTAACCTGATCCCGCCCGCAGCACCAGCGCCGGTTTGCCGGGCTCCGTGAAGGCGGCGCGGTTGACCTTGGTGCTTCGCACAACCAGGATATCGCACTGCGTATCGCGAACCGCGGCGGCCAGGGCGTCATCCTTCAAACTGGGATCGATCGTTACTTTCAGTCCCAGCTCTTTCAACGCGGCCGCTCCCGCATCTTCGAACTTGTCTGCAATAAGGGCGTTCATGCCTTGACTCCTTGTCGGAATTTGCACTACGGCGTCGCATACGAACGGTGTAGTCTATTCACCGCCGCGAGTTCGTCCACCGGCCGGAAACGGTTTTGCGGCCAGCACAAGCTCTTTGTCGACACGCTAAGTCGTCTTCTCTCGCAAGGGTTTGTTTGCCAGCTTCGCGCAAGCGAGCAGCGCAAGTGCCAGCACGAGCAGGCCCCACCGCGAGACGGCGGGCACGGTCTCCGCGCAGTCCGGAGACCCGTTTTCGTCATTGTCGATCGTGTCATTCAATCCGGGGCACGCGTCGACGCAATCGGGCACGCCGTCCGCGTCGCTGTCTTGTTCAGAGTGGCCGCACCCACACACACCTTCAGCGGACTTCTGCGGATCGAACGGACACTCGTCGACACAGTCGGGGGCGCCGTCACCGTCGGCGTCATCGTCGGGAACACCGCAGCCGCACAGCTCTGGTCCATACTTGGCCGGGTCTTGCGGGCACGCGTCGTCCGGCGCGCATAAACCGTCACCGTCCGCGTCGTTGGGGAACTCCAAAGGGCAGGGATCGCAGGCATCTCCGCTTTGGTCGCCATCAGCGTCGGCTTGGCCCGCGTTGGGGACGTCGGGGCAGTTGTCGCAGGCGTCTCCCACTCCGTCGCCGTCCGCGTCTTCCTGCGCCGGGTTGGGCAGGAACTCACAGTTGTCGATGCAGTCGACAATGCCGTCGAGATCACCGTCGGAATCCGCGGTTCCGCAGCCGCATTGGCCCGGATCGGTCTTTCCCGGGTCGGAAGGGCACTGGTCCTGCGGCGCACACGTTCCGTCGCCGTCGGCGTCGTCGTCGGCGTCGAGCGGGCATACGTCGCAGGCGTCGATCGTTCCGTCGAAGTCGGAATCTGCTTCGCACTCGTCGGGAACGGTGTTTCCGTCACAGTCGTCGCTGAGCCCTTCATCGATATCGATGTCGTCGGGAACGTCGTTGCCGTTGCAATCGAGGTCGCATTCGTCGGGCACGCCGTTGGCGTTGAGGTCGGGACTCTGACCGCAGCCTGCAAAGTCGCAGGGGCCTCCCGGCGGGCCGCATTCCACGTCGCACGCGTCGTCGATGCCGTTGCCGTTGCAGTCAGGCAACGGGCTGAACGGTCCGATGGTCGGAGCCGTGATTGTAGCCGGAGCGCCCGGCTTGAAGAAGCCGAGCGTAATACTGGTGGCTTGGGGTGCGACGTTCGCATGAAACCTGAAGTTGTAGAGGGTGCCCCAGCGAACCGCGTTCGCGTCCGGATTGGTTTCATAAGGCTGCGTCGCCCAGATGACGTTTCCGTCCACGAACGCTGAATCCCAGTCGGTTCCGTCGATCAGTTCGCCGCTGTGGTAGAACACGTCGTGAAACCCGATCTGCGCGACCGACGCGCTGGGCACGACGGGCACGCTGAAGACACCCACGGCGCGGTCGGAATTGAGGTTCTGCAAGGCGTATTCGTAGTTCCAGATACCGCCGCCGATGTGCGTCGCCTTAGCGGCGAGAATCAGCAGACCATCATCGGGAACGCGGATTTCGGTCTCGGCGACCTGCGGATCGTTGTCCTTCCATGCCCTTACGGCGACTTTTTGCTGCTCGGTTGCGTCGACGGCGACGACGGATATGAAGACCACGCTCTCGCTTCCACTGAATCGGATACGGCGGTAGGAGGCGTTGTCGTCCTGGTTGCCGGCTTCGGCATCGTCAGGCGAGACGATGTGGCCTTCCAGAAAATAAAGCGCGTCGGGATTGAACAGGACGGAAATATCCGTGAACTCGGCTTGAAGCCTGCGTCCTATGACGGCCGGTGAGGCGGGGGCGGAGTAGGGAAAATCAAAATAACCCGTGTACGGGTCCATGATACCCCGCGGGGACATGTTGCCCTGCTGTCCGTTCAAGAAAGCCGAATAGACGTCGGAGCAACCCGCTCCCAGGTGGGTACCGGAAGGGTCACCGTTGCACGGCAGTCCGCCTGTGCAGAACGTCCCCGACGTCGCGAAGAACCCGTGCTTGAGCCAGCTCAAACCAATCTGCTCGAACCGGCCCTCCTTGAGCCGGAACATGCTCTGCGAAATGACCGGATGGCGGTTCGTGTCGGCAATCCAGTCGGACGCCGTGTCGCCGACGTTGCATACAGTAGTGCCGAAGGAAAAAGCCACGATGCCGCCCGCGCCGACGCCGTGATACGTGACGCCGTCGATTCGCGCCACGATTACGTCGGGACCGTTCGTCTCCTCGCCGCCGGCGCTTGCCGCGGCCGGCACTGCGTAAGCGGCGAACAAAGGAATGACGACGGCGAAAGCTCCGCTTGCCTTCCAACTTCGCTCCGCCATCTTCGGTTCCCCCTCGCGGCGCGTTGCGCCGGGTGTGCGATCTCCGCCGATCGGCGGACCCCGTTTTTGTTTTCTGCGCGCACTATATCAGGAGGAGAAGAGCAGTTCAATTAAAGGCGCGGCGTGTTCCTCCCGCACGGTCCGTGACAGATTCCGCGGCTGTGATTGCACGCCGAGGTGTAATTGCAGGCCGCGGGCCTGCCAGACAGTAGCCGGGGGCAAGCAGGCCGAAGGCCTGCCAGACAGTAGCCGGGGGCAAGCGCAGCGCCGCCCCCGGACAGCGCCCGCACCTTCCCAATCGACCCTGTAAGGGTCGCAGATTATACGCATCGACATTGCAAGAATGTCTGTGGGCGTTGCCCATGTCTACTGTCCGGCAGCCTTCCAGGCTGCATTGCGGCGCATCGTAAGGGTGCAATGCCGTGCGTGGTCGTGGTGGTTTGCGGTACGTGGTCATGGTGGATCGCTGTACGCCGCTGATGCCGCCGGAAGTGTCCCGGACCCAATTAGCCTCCGTATCGTCCCCTCCCCTTGACCCGCCCATTGGTTAGGTGTATATTAGGGCAATGCGCCCGCTGTGTGCGCAGAGATTCCCGGGGATTCCCGAGTGAAAAGCACAACAAAAAAATGCGAAACGAACCCAAAAATCCGGCCTAGCAGGCTGTCGGACTTGAGATTTGCGTCTGCGACGTGCCGTTCGGTTTCCGCTTGCACGGAACCGTGGAACTGGTGAGCAGCGGTGGTTTGATGATCGGAGTTCGGGGGCTAC
>Ga0326597_10005046_pt1 | contig 18441 bp, 14 predicted proteins | sample RVTome_12_FD_203789 | JGI IMG/M metagenome (GOLD analysis project Ga0326597, IMG submission 203789) | Soil microbial communities from uranium-contaminated site in the Upper Colorado River Basin, Wyoming, United States - RVT100D185 | ecosystem: Environmental > Terrestrial > Soil > Contaminated >... | reverse complement strand
GTCGCCACGTTTCCCGACGCGCTTCCGCGCGCCGGGGAGGTCGCCGTCGATGGGGTGGCTCTCGCGTTCATGCTGATGGTAGCGGTTGGGACCGCGATCGCTTTCGGTCTGGCGCCGTTCATCCACCTGCGAGCAAGCTCACTCACCGCGACCCTTCGTGAAGCCGGCCAGAGAAGCGCGACTTCGGGACGCCGCCTTCTGCGGCGCTTCCTCGTCGCCTCCGAGGTCGCCCTCGCCGTGGTGCTGGTCACCGGCGCGGGCCTGATGGTGAGGACGGTTTGGAACCTGACCCGGGTCGATGCCGGCTTCGACCGCGCGGGTCTCGTGACTTTCGCGCTGGACCTTCCGGAGCCGTCCTATCCCGGTCCCCAGGAGGTCTGGGCGTTCTACTCCCGGCTCCTCGAGGATCTGCGTTCCATTCCCGGCGTGCGCGCGGCTGCCGTCGTCAACGGGCTGCCGCCTCTGCGTCAAGTGAACGCGAACGACACCGACATCGAGGATTACCAGCAGACCGAAGGCGAGGGCCCGCTCGAGAACGTGGACTACTGGCAGTCCGCTTCGACGGGGTACACGGAGACCATGGGCATACCCATCGTGGAAGGGCGTTCGTTCCAACCCTCCGATGAGGGGGGCGATCTCGTGGTGCTGGTGAACGAGACCATGGCCGCGACGTTCTGGCCGGGAACGAGCCCCGTGGGCCGCCGGGTCAGGCCGGGCTTCGGAGAGCTGCCCTGGCTCACCGTGGTGGGGGTGGTCAAGGACGTCAAGCAAGGCGGCGTCGACAAGAAGACGGGGACCGAGCTCTACTTCCATACCGAACAGCTCGGGAGCGCCCTCCGATTCGCGGACAGAAACCTCAACGTGGTGCTGCGTACCGACGTGCCCGTGGACGCGCTCGCGACGAACGTCCAGCGGGTGGTGGCGGCGAAGGACGCCTCTCTTCCGATCATCGATCTCAGGGACATGGACGAGGTCTTCTCACAGGCGATCGGGCGTCCCCGGCTGCTGGCGCAGCTCCTCCTGGGGTTCGCCGTCCTGGCGCTGGTCATGGCGGCCATCGGAACCTACGGTGTCCTCGCGTATGTCGTGGCGGAGCGGCGCCGGGAGATCGGGATTCGCATGGCGCTCGGGGCGGCGCGCGGGAGCGTGCTCTCGATGGTGCTCCGTCAGGGCCTCGGGCTCACGGCCGTGGGTCTGGTTGTCGGGCTCGCGGGAGCCCTCGCGGTCAACCGGCTGGCCGCGGCGCTCTTCTTCGGCGTCGAGCCCGCCGATCCGGCCACCTACGCCGCGGTTACGGCGTTCATCTGCTTCGTTGGGCTCGTCGCCTGCTACGCCCCGGCGCGGCGGGCGACCCGGGTCGATCCCATCGTAGTCCTGAGGCAGGAATAGTCGTCAGACGTTATTCAGGATCGCGAGCGCGGTGCCCGAGAACATCCGCGTCTTCTCCCTTTCCGATAGTCCCGAGCTTTCGAGCGTCGAGACTGCCCCCGACATCGAGCCCGGCAGGTGGGGATAGTCGGAGCCGAAAGCGATGCGATCCGGGCCCACGAGATCCCGGACGAAAGCGACCGTGGAGGGTCCGGCGGATACCGTGTCGAAGTAGAGCTTCTTCAAATAGAAGCTCGGAGGCTGGTCGATCTTCGCCCGGCACGCGGGGAAATCGCGAAATCCCTGATCGAGCCGCGGCAGAAGGTAAGGGATGGCGCCCCCGAGGTGTGGGACGAGAAACCGAATGTTGGGGAAGTCCCGAAACAGACCGTCGAAGCACATCCTCGCGACCGCGAGGGTCGAGTCGAAGGGGAACCCCACGAGAGGACCGAGGACGTAGTCCTTGAGCTGCTCCGCCATTCCGACGGGAAGCATCGGGTGAATCAGGACGAAGAGGTTGCGGCCGTCGGCCTCCTCGAAGAACGGGCGGAAGCGCGGATCGGTGAGCGGCTTTCCCCGGATGTGGCTCAAGAGCAAGACCCCCTGAAGCTTCAGCTCGTCGAGGGCCCGCGCGAGCTCCTTCGAAGCTTCGTCGGGGACGTCCATGGGAACGGACGCGAGGGCCTTGAAGCGACGTGGATGCCGGCTCACGAGCTCCGCGTAGGCGTCGTTGGTCTTCCGGGCGATCTCGGGCTCCCGTCCCTCATCGGCGAAGTAGACGTTCGGGACCGAGAGGGAGAGCACCTGGACGTCGACTCCGACCCGGTCCATCTCCTCGATTCGCAGCACGGCGTCGGTCATCGGCGGCTGGACTCCGAAAAACCGCGTGCCGCGGAACTCGATGGTGGTGGCGCCGGACGCGTCGGTCGCGAAGCGGTAGTCCGGCGCTCCGAGCTCGCGGATCATCTCGAAGTAGGAGGCCGGATAGAAGTGGTTGTGAATGTCGATCTTGAGCGAGGGGGCCTGGGCGCTCCTCGCCCGCCTCCGCCCTTCGGGCTCCGGCGAGGCTCGCCGAAGCGTAGCGAAGGCGGCGAGCGGCGCCGCGAGGGCGACGGTCTGGAGAAACTCTCTTCGTTCCATAGAAGTCTCCGGAAAAAGAGAAAGGCTGCCGCTCCCGACGGGGAAGCGGCAGCCTGGAGTCGCTTTCGATCGACTAGGCGGCCTGGGCCTTGGCCGCGGACAGCACTTTATCGAATACCTGGACCGCGCGCCGCATCTCCTCCATGGTCCCGATGGAGATACGGCAGTGGGTCCAGAGCGGTGGGAAAGGTCGTCCCACCTTGACGCCTTCCTTGGCGCAGGCGTCCTGGAAGTAATCGACCGGCATCGCCACGTCGACGAACGTGAAGTTCGCCTGCGCGTCGGTCGCCTTGTAGCCTCGGTCGGCGAACCACTTCAGCGTGAACGCCCGCGCTTCGCCGTTCCGCTTGCTCTCGTTCGGGATGTAACTAGGATCCGCCACGTCCCGCTCGAGGGCCGCGAGGACCGCGCTGTAGCTCAAGCCCGAAATCGTGTTCCCCATGTGGAACTTGTCGAGCTCCTTGATGGTGTTCTCGTGGGCGATGGCGTAGCCGACGCGGAGCCCGGCCATGCCGTAGGCCTTCGAGAACGTGCGGGCAACGATGATCCGCGGTTCCTGTACCGCCATCGGGATCATCGTCTCGTGCCCCGGAGTGGTCACGTAGTCGATGTAGGCCTCGTCGACGAGGATGCGGAGATCCTTGTTCGCCTTGAGCGCTCGAGGGATGAACTCCTTCGAGTCAGAAGGGTTCACCAGAGACGCCACGGGGTTGTTCGGGTTGCAGTAGAACAGCATCCCCGAGCCCTTCAACGCGTACATCGTCTTGTCGAGATCCATTCGGAAGTCGGACGTGAGGGGAACCGCCTTGGTCCGGCTTCCGATGAGAGCCGCGTAGCCGAAGCACTCCTCATACGTCGGAAGCGAGCCCACCACCGCCTTGTCCTTGGAAGTGTACATATGAGTGGCGTTGACGAGAATCTGCGTCGATCCGGCACCGAGCATCACGTTCTCGGGCTTCACGTTCCATTTTTTCGCGATCACTTCGTGGAGCGGCTTGTCGAGCGGGAAGGGATAGCGTCCGGCGAACGCCCCCGTCGGGCCGAGCGCCCTTTCGATGGCGTCGAGCACGCTCTGGCCGGGTCCCATGGGATTCTCGTTGTTGGAAAGGTTGATCACCTGGTCGACGGACCTACCGGTCTGGGCGGCGAAAGCAATCGCCTCCTGCCGGCGGGCGCTCACGAACGTGGCCGCATAAGCGCCCGCGGCGCCGACGCCCAGAGTCCTCACGAAATCGCGTCGCGAAAGCGACATGGCAGCCTCCTTCTTCTCAATTTTGTTCAAAGTTCTCCTCATGGCGGGCCTACCCTTTGCTCGAGTCCGCATCGGTCGGCGCCGTTCCCAGCACCTGGCGGAACACTTCCGTCGCCCGCTTCATCTCGTCCATGGTCCCGATGGAAATGCGCGCGTGGGTCTTCTCGTAGGGCGGGAAGTCGCGGCCCACCTGGACCTTGAACTTGGCGCAGCCCTCGCGGAACTGCTTTGCGGGCATGTTGGTCTTCACGAAGATGAAGTTGGTCTGGCTGTCGGTCGCCCAGAAGCCGGCGTTGCGGAAGAAGTCGAGTGTGTACTTCCGCACTTCGGCGTTGCGGGCGATCTCTTTGGTGAGGTGGGCCGGGTCGTCGAGCGACGCGCTCACGGCGGCGAGGCCGAGGACGTTGGTCCCGAACGTCAACTTGTATGCCGCCAGCTTTCCCACGGTCGCCGGTCCGCCGACGGCGTAGCCCTGGCGAAGTCCGGCCATGCCGAAAGCCTTGGAGAACGTCCGGCTGACGAACACGTTCCGATACTTGAGAGCGAACTCGGCAGCGCTCGAGTAGTTTGGGTCGGTGACGTAGTCGTTATAGGCCTCGTCGATGAGGACGTACGTATAGGGCGATTCCTTGGCGACGTAGCGGACGAAGTCCGAGATGGCCGTCCTTCCGTGCGCCGTGCCCGTCGGATTGTTGGGGTTACAGAGGAATACCAGGCCGGCGCCGAGCGCCGCCCCAGCCATCTTGTCGAGGTCAAGGCTCAGATCCTCGGCATTGGCGACTGTTTTTATCGGAACTCCAAAGTACTCGGCGTCGCGCACGGGGTTCTCGTAGGAGCACTCGCCGCTCACCAGCGGCCGGTCCGGCCCGCAGAAAGCGCGGATCGAGTTGCGCAGGATCTCGGTCGAGCCGGGAGCGAGGACGACGTTCTCCCGCTTCGCCCCGAACATCGTGGCGATGCGGTTCGCGACCGCGGTATCCGTGATCTTGCTGTTCATCGGATATCGGTTCGATTCGCCGAGGTTCTCTCGGATCGCGGAGACCGCCGAGGGGCCGGGCCCCATGGGGTTCTCGTTGCTGCTGATGCGAATCTCGTCGGCGTCGGGCGGGGGAATGAAGGGCGAGGAAAGAGAGCCGAACTCTCCTTCGAGCGCCTCTCGTCCGCGAGCGGTGATGAACGCCGGTGACATCGCTCCGGGTCCGGGACGTACGGTGCGCAGAAACGCGCGGCGGGACAGCGTCATGTGATCCTCCTTAGGAACCAGGTCTATCGGACGCGACCGAGAACGGGATTGCGCCCGGCAGAGAAGGGAAAGACTTGAAAGCTCGCGGCGGCACGTGGACCCTCAGGATGATGTCGAGGACCCCCGGATGCATTCGGAATACTTACCGCCAGAAGTTACATTAAATTACAACTGAACCGCGGGCAAAGCAAGCGGGATCATGCCCGGAGACAATTGAAGTCCAAAGGGGAGAAGGGGACAGAGAGGGGATAGGGAGAGGAACCATCTCCTTATCTCCTCCTATCTCCTTATTCCACTTCTCTTTTATTCCTGTCTCAGCGTTCGGATGGGATCGATCCGGCTCGCGCGCCTCGCGGGAAGGTACGTGGCGAGAAGCGCCGCGGCGGCGGCGACCACGACCACCGAGGCGAGGGTCAGAGGGTCGAGCTTCTCGACACCGAAAAGGAAGCTCTCGAACGTCCGGGCGAGCGCGACCGCGAGCGCGACTCCGATCGCGATCCCGAGCGCCGAGAGTCGCGCGCCCTCCCCCAGGACGAGCGAGAGGACGTCTTTCGGACGCGCGCCGAGTGAAATGCGCACCCCGAGCTCGCGCGTCCTTTGTCCCACCGCCTGCGACATGAGCCCGTAGATCCCGACCGCGGCGAGGCCGAGAGCGAGGGCGGCGAAGAACGCGAAGATCGTCATCGTGAACCGCGGCTCCGCGACGCTTTCGGAGACCCGTTCGTCGAGGGTGGCGACGTCGCCGAGCGCGAGCTCTCGGTCGAGCGGCTCGACCGTCCCGCGAATCATGGCGACGACTCTCTCCAGGCGCTCTCGCGATCGGACCAGGAGAAAGAACTCGGGAAAGGGCGCCTGAGAGAACGTGGGGTAGATCGCGGGCGGGACCTCTTCCGCGAGTCCCTGGAACTTCTCGTTCTTCACCACTCCGACGATCTCGCGGGTCAGGTCCCACTGCGTCACCCTCGCGCCGAGGGGCTCCTCGTCCTTGAAGTAGCGTTGCACGAAGGCCTCGTTCACCACGATGACCGCGGGGGCATCCGGACGCTCGTCGTCGTCCGAGAGTTCCCGGCCGCGCAGTATTGGAAGGCCCACGGTCCGGAAGTATCCCGGGCTCACGGTGCGAACACGGACCTCGTCCTCTTGACCGGGAGCGACCTCGGGGTGGCCCTCGATGGTGAAACGGCTCGTCCAGCCGGCATCGAGCGGCGTATTGATGGCGATGGCGGCGGAATCGACTCCCGGGGCCTCCGAGAGCCGCCTCAAGAGCTCGGTCTGAAACGCGCGCACCTGGCTCCACCGGGGCCACTCCGGGAACCTCTGGGGATAACGAGAAGCGGGAAGATCGAGGCCTACCGCGACGACGTTCGCGGCGGTAAACCCCGGATCCACGTGAAGGAGGCGCACGAAGCTTCGTATGAGAAGACCGGCGCCGAAGACCAGCACCACCGCGAGCGCGATCTCTCCCACAAGGAGCGCGCGCCGAAGCCGGCCGCTCGAAACCCCGATTGCCGATCCCAGCGAGCCCCGAAGGTTCACTCGAGACCCAGCGAGCGCGGGGAGGATGCCGAAGACGACGGCCGCAACGATGGAGAGCGCGAGCGTGAACCCGAGGACCGTGCCGTTGGTCTCGACGTTCGAAGCCCGGGGAAGGTCTTCAGGCGCGAGCGCGAGAAGCGCCCGTCGAGCGGCGGTGGAAACCGCGAGGGCCAGGACACCGCCCGCGAACGAGAGCGCCAGGCTCTCGACCAGTTGCTGCCGGATGAGAGTGAAGCGGTTCGCTCCGAGCGCGGACTGGATCGCGAGCTCTCTTGCGCGGGAGAGGGCGCGCGAGGACAGGATGCCGGCCACGTTGACGCAGGCGACGAGGAGCACGAAGCCGACGGCCCCGAAAAGGAGGAGAAGGCGATCCCGGGTGTCTCCCACCGTCGACTGGTAGAGCGTCTCTCCCCACATGCCGCGGCCCATGTTGTCGTCGGGGTAGGCGGCCTCGAGACGGCTCGCGAGAGCTTGCAGCTGGGCGTTCACCTCCTCGAGGCGGACGCCTTCCTTCATCCGGGCGACGACCGAGATTCCGTGGCTGCCGCGGGAAGCGTCGCTCGGCGCTTCGAGAGGCAGGTAGAGCGCGACCTCAGGAGACGGGAATTCGAATCCCTCGGGCATCACCCCTACGATCTCGCGCGAGACTCCGTCGAGAAGGATGCGCGTTCCCAGAGCCTCCGAGCTCGCGCCGAAGCGCGTCCGAAAGAATTCGGGACCCAGAATCACGACCGGGGGGCCGCCTACCGCGTCTTCCTCCGCGCGGAAGCTCCGGCCGATGGCCGGAGAAACGCCGAGGACTTCGGTGAGCGACGCCGAGATGCGCGCCGCGGTCATCCGCCTCGGCTCGTCGTCCTCGGACGTCCAGGTGGTGTTGAGAAGGGTGAACGCCGCCATGGAGTCGAAGACTTCGTTCCCCACCCGGACGTCGACGTAATCCGGGAGCGAGAATCCTTCTTGAGTCGTGGCGCGGAGCCGGTCGTTCTCCCAGAGGCTCACGAGCCGACCGGGATCGGAGTACGGAAGCGGCCGCAGGAGCACGCCTTCGACGACGCTGAAGATCGCGGTGTTCGCGCCGATCCCGAGGGCGAGCGTGACCAGGATGACCGCGGTCGGACCTGGCGTTTTCGCAAGCGACCGAAGGCCGTGTCGGAGCTCTCGAATCAGGGTGCTCATGAGGGAATGTCCTCCAATCGTTCGTTCGACCATGAGAAGGCGGCGACACTGCTGCTTCACGAGGGCTTCGTCTCCGAACCGTCTCCGGGCGAGGTCGCGGGCCTGCTCCTCGGGGTAGCCTCGTTTCCGATAGTCGCGGGTTCGTAGATCGAGGTGGAGCTCGATCTCGTCGTCGATTTCGCCCTCGACCTCGGACGAGTCGAAGAAGGCGCGCAGCCACAGACGAAGCGTCCTCACGGCGACTCCAGGATCTTCTGGACCGCGGTCTGGAACCCCGCCCACTCCGCGCGTTGAGAGTGCAGTCGCTCTCTTCCTCTCCGGGTGATGCGGTAGAACTTGGCGCGGCGATTGTTCTCGGTGGTTCCCCAGGACGACTGGAGCCACCCCCGGCGCTCCATTCGATAGAGCGCGGGGTAGAGCGAGCCCTCGTCGACCTTCAAGGCGTCGTCGGTCAGATCCTCGATGCGGCGGCCGATGGCGTAGCCGTTCAAGGGCTCCCCCTCGAGAAGACGGAGCACGAGAAGCTCCAACGTTCCGTGCAGAAGCTCCGAGCCTTGAGGCGGCATGAGCGACATTCCCCTAGATAATCTAGGGGAGAGTAGTTCGGTCTCTCTTCTCTGTCAAGAGGGAGAGCTTGCGCTAAGATGCGGCCCGTGCAAGCGCTCGCGCTTCTCGCTGGGCTCGCCGCCTTCGCTCCGTCGGAAGGAAAGCTCGACATCGAGGCTCTTCTCGCCATCCGCCATCCTTCGGGCGCTATCTGGTCTCCCGATGGAAGCCGTGTCGCGTTCCTATGGGATCGAGCGGGAGCCCAGAACCTCTACGTCGTCGATCGGGTCTCGGGCTGGCCCGAGCCGCTCACCGATTACCCGAGCGGTCTCATGTCGGAGCCGTTTTGGAGCCTCGACGGAAAGGCGCTCTACTTCGAGCGGGAAGGAGAGCTGTGGTCCGTGATGGCGCAAAAGGGGAGCGCCCCGAAAGCGGTTTTCGGAACGGTCGGGCCCGAGACGGAAGCTCGACCGTCGCCCGATGGGACCCAGGTCGCGTTCCTGCGGCTCGGGGACGTCTGGGTGAAGAACCTCGAGGGCGGACGAGAGCGGCGGCTCACCGTTACCCTCGTGACCGAGTCGGGGCTCTCCTGGTCTCCCGACGGGAAGAGGCTCGCGTTCGGCTTCACGCGGGCGACGCCTCGAGAAGACGTCCAACCGTTCGTGGGCGAGAAAATCGCCTTCCGACGACTGGAGCAGGAGCCCGCCGAGGTCGGTGTCGTTTCGGCCTCGGGAGGCGAAGTGGTTTCGGTGGCCTCGAGCCCTCAATCGGAGGAGTCCCCTCGGTGGATCGACCACACTCGGATCGTGCTCGAGCGGTTCGCCTCCGACTACCGCTCGCGGGAGATCCTCGCCGCCGACGTGGTGACGGGGGCGGTCGAGACGCTGCACCGGGAGCACGATGAGAAGTGGTGGAGCCTCTCGTATCTCGGAGCCGAGCCGCGGCCGTCTCCCGACGGAAAGTGGGTCGCGTTCCTGAGCGACCGGAGCGGCTGGGACAGCCTCTACGTGGTCTCGAGCTCCGGGGGAACCGCGCACAAGATCACCGAGGACGGTGAGGACGTCAGGCGATACTCGTGGTCCCCCGAGGGCTCGCGGCTCGCCTTCGACACCAATCGCTCGCATCCGGGCCAGAGGCACCTCGCGGTCGCGGACGTCTCCGACCCGGCGAGGCCGAAAGTCTCGATCCTGACCGAAGGGCGGGGAACGAACACCCAGGGGACCGGCGCGGGAGGCTTCGTCCTCATCCACGAAAAGGGAGGCTGGTCTTCCGACGGACAGAGGCTTTTGTTTCAACACACGGATCTCGGCCGCCCCGCGGATCTTCACTGGATCGAGGCGGACAAGACGAACGGGGGAGCCCCTCACGAGCTCACCCAATCGCTCCCACCAACCGTCGATCGCTCGCGTCTCGTCGAGCCTCAGCTCGTCCACTACCCATCGACCGATGGACGCGAAGTCCCCGCTTACCTCTTCGTTCCACCGGATCTCGATCTCTCGCGCAAGCATCCGGCGGTCGTCTGGATCCACGGCGATGGCATCGCCCAGAACTACGACGGGTGGCACGTCCGGCGCGACTACGCCGTGTATTACGGGTTTCATCAGTACCTCGCCCAGCAGGGCTATGTGGTCCTCGCTCCCGACTACCGGGGAAGCGTCGGCTACGGCCGGGAGTGGCGGGTCGCGCCTTACCGCGATCTCGGAGGTCTCGACTACGAGGACGTGGCTGCGGGGGTGCCGTACCTCGAGAGCCTGCTCTACGTGGACACCCACCGGGTCGGCGTCTGGGGGCTGAGCTATGGAGGGTTTCTCACGCTCCAGGCGCTCACCCGGGATCCGGAGCTCTTTCGATGCGGCATCGACGTCGCCGGGGTGCAGGACTTCCGCGACTGGTTCCGTGACCCCGGCGGCAACTGGGTTGGAGGAAGACTCGGGGACCCTCGCGAGAACCCAGCGGCCTATCTGCAGGCGGCGCCGATCGAGCGCGTCGACCGGATCGCGCGTCCGCTCCTGGTCCTTCATGGAACCGCGGACGTGAACGTGCCCTTTCTCGAGTCCGTGAAGCTGGTCGACGAGCTCACGAAGAAGGGGAAGGATTTCGATTTCGTGGTCTATCCCGGCGAGTTTCACTACTTCCACCGGGAGCACGTTCTCCGGGACTTCTTCCGCCGGGTGAAGGACTTCTTCGACCGCAATCTCCGGGAGCGGAGCTGAGTTGGCCCCGTTCTTCGCGGTCCCATAGCTCAGACGTGGAAGCCAAGCCTCGAGAGCGAAGAACGGGGTTGGCCTTGGAGCGTCGTCTCGGATAGTCTGGCGAGGACGAGGAGCAAACTGAAATTGGCGGAGCGGCGTGAGGAGCTCAACATCCTGGGGGCGTACCTCCAGGGGCACGGGCTCAAGCATTCCCAGCGGCGCGAGATTATCCTTCAGCATTTTCTCGACACCGGCGGCCACATGACCGTGGACGACCTCTACCGGGGGATCCATCGCAAGCACCCGGGAATCGGGCGCACCACGATCTACCGGGCGCTGAAGTTGTTCGTGGACGCCCAGCTCGCCTCCGCCATCGAGCTCAAGGACGGGCTCACCCGCTTCGAGCACCAGTACCGCCACGCGCACCACGACCACATGATCTGCACCGAGTGCGGCACCATCCTGGAGTTTCTGAGCCCGGAGATCGAAAGGCTCCAGGACGAGATCGCCGACGCCTACGGGTTCACCATCGAGTCCCACCGGCACCAGATCTTCGGGCAATGCCAGAAGTGCACCCGGGCGAAGACGGCGGCGCCCGCGCGGAAGAAGGCCCGGGGGTAAGCCCTCACCCCTCCTCCATCTCTTCGATCCGAGCCGCGAGCTCGGCGAATTTTTCCAAGTAGGCGTCGAGTCTCTCTCTCGCCTTGGGTTCCAGCTCCTCGAAGGCGAGGCCGACGCCCGAAAGCTTGCCGCTTGCCTCGCTCCCGCCCTTGCTCCGCCAGGCAACGCGGGTTTCGGCGCAAAGCTCGCCGAGCCGCCAAGGCAGGGTCGCGCGAACCTCGACCTCGGCCCCGAGGGGGGGTGGATCGTCGACGGCGAGAAACGCCCCGCCTTCGCTCAGGTTCGTGAGATAACCCACCCGCCGGTCGGAGCCGACGGTGAACGCGGTCTTGATGACGAGCGGCCCGAACCTCGGGTGGATCCTTTTCTCCCTCATAGGCCGTTCCGAACGATGGGAGTGAGCTCCTCGGTGAGAGGCCCCTGGTCCTCGAGGGAGTAGCGGTTCTCCATCGAGTGGAGCTTGCGGTGGAGGGACGCGTTCTCGAGGGCCATTCCCGCCTGCACCAGAAAGAGCGAAAGCCCGGTGAGCTTCGAGAGCGGAGCGCCGGTCGTGGGGTTGTCGCAGTAGAGAACCGCCAGGACTTCGTGATTGTGGAGCAGCGGAAAGAGGGCCTGCTCCCGGGACCGTCCCGGGTCGAGGGGCGAGACCACGGGCTCTCTCCCCTCGGTGACGCGAACCGGGCTCCGCGAGTAAACCACCTCAGCGAATGGCTGTACGTGCTGGAGCTCGAACGCGATCGCGCGCACCTCGTCGACCACCTCCGCCGTGGGCCTCCCGTGGTGGGCGCCCGCGAGGCCAATGGCCCGGCCGTCCTTCACCAGGAAGAGAACCGCCCGCTCGACGTACTTGGAGGCGACGCGAAGGATCATGCGCGTGATTCCATTGGCCGGCGCCGCCAGTTGATCGGTCATGGTTTTCAGAAAATCGAAGATCGCCTCGTGATTCAGGTTCGGGTCCTCCGGCGGCGGTGTCGGGCGGTCGGGCGAAACGAGGGCGATGTCGGAAAGCTCTCGACGAAGGGCCCGGGCGAACGAGCGCAGATCCGCCCCGTACTCCTCGGGGTCGAGCTTGGTCAGCGTCGGCTTGAGCGCGATCTTCTGGACTCCGAGGCGCCTGGCGCGCGCGCGCCCCTTCGCCGTAATACTCTCCGCCATCAGCAGCACCGGAGTGGCCCCATGCGTCCCCCCAAGGCCCCGCAGCCGTTCGATAACCTCGAAACCCCCGTCGAACCCGTCGCCCGTCGAAGTCGGCATTCCCGCGTCGATCACGACCACCAGGGAGGATCTCGCGCGGGAGATTATTAGCGAAATCAAATCGACCGCTTCCTCGGCGCCGCTCGCGCTCTCGACGACGCAGCCGGCGTCATCCAGCTCCTGGCTCACGATCTGGACCACCAGAGGCTCGTCGTCCACGACCAGGACGGTCAACCCTGCTTCCGTGAGCGAGACGTTGCCCGGAAGGCCTTCGCCGGACGATGCCGCTCCCGGCTCGACCTCTTCGAGGACGTCCGAGGTCTCGAGAAGCCGGGCCGTATCGCGGCGTGCCTCGTCGATCTCGCGGGCCAGCCCGAGCAGGATCGCCGCCGGATCGATGCCGTCGCCCTTGAGGAAGTTCGAAGCGTCGAGGCCACCCCATTGGACGGGAAGCGACCGACACAGGCGAAACTCGAATCGGCCCTCGCGCAGAGCGACGAGCTCTCGGAGCGAGATACGGATCTGTGACTCGAGATCGGACTGGCTCGCGGGGTCGAGCGGTTCTCCCGCGAGCGAGCGCACCGCCGCGGCGGTCGAAGAGGAGAAGGCGCAGAGCAGTCGGCCGCGCCGGAAGAGAATCGACCCTTGCGCGTGCGGCGCTTGGACTTCGAGCGTTCCCGTTTTCTTGGAGAACGCGACGATCTGGAGAATCTCCAGAAGGTTCAGGTCCTCGAGGCGTCCGTTCAAGGCCATGGATGGAGGAGCCCACCGTCGCCGGCTTCGAAATCGACCGGTTGGACAAGGTCCGAGTTTTTGACTTTGGATCAATCTTAACCCAGGAGACCCGCATTGTGCACTGCTCCGCGCTGAAGGCCACGGGGGACGAGGCCCGGCAGAGCCCCTCGGCCGCGGCCATGTATACTGGCGCCTCGTATGAAATCGCTCGAGGGCAGGGCTTGGGCGCTCGTTTCGCTCGCCGCATTTGCTTCGGCCTTCGTCGCCGCGTTCGTGGACGATGCCCCGGTCTCCTCCGATCCGGCGTTTCAGGTCGCTCGGCCCTCGACGTCGACGTCTCTCGTCGCCCTCGAAGGCGAAACCCGCATCGTCTCCTCGGGATCGCCCCGCTCGGTTCATAGCGCGACGGCGGTCGAGATCGCGGGTGGGAGGATCCGCGCATTCTGGTACGGAGGAAGCCGCGAGGGTGCGAAGGATGTCGCCATCTACACCGCAGTCTTCGACCCTTTGTCCTACGCCTGGGGCCCACAGGAGATTGCGACGACGAGGGAGGAGACCGCCCGCGATCTCGGGCGTTACCTGAAGAAGCTTGGAAATCCCGTCGCCGCCCGGGATTCGCGGGGCCGTCTCTGGCTCTTCTACGTGAGCGTTTCGCTGGGGGGCTGGTCGGGGAGCGCCGTCAACTTCCGGATATCCGAGGACGAGGGCGCGACCTTTGGGCCGGCGCGGAGGATCGTGTCCTCGCCGTTCTTGAATCTGGGCACGCTGGTGCGCGGGCCCGCGGTCCCTTTCGAGGACGGCACTCTAGGCATTCCCGTGTATCACGAGCTTCTCGGGAAATTCGGGGAGCTCCTCAGACTCTCGCCCGAGGGCGACGTTCTCGACAAAATCCGTCTCTCGCACGGGCGGTCGTCGCTTCAACCGGCCGTGGTACCGCTCGGCCGGCTCGAGGCGGTCGCCTTCCTCAGATCGAGCGGCTTTCGCCCGAAACGAGTTCTCTCGGTCAGGACGGAGAATGGCGGCCGTACCTGGGGCGATCTCGCGCCGACGGAGCTTCGGAATCCCGACGCGGCCGTCGCCGCCCTCCGAACCTCCGGTGGGGAGATCCTCATCGCCTTCAATGACAGCGAGGTCGACCGCGGCAATCTGAAGCTCGCCGTCTCCCGCGACGGCGGACGCAGCTTCACGGTCCTTCTGACAGTCAATCCTCCTCGGCCTCCCTGGCCTCCCGAAGAAGTTGCGTCGCCGGAGCTCGCGTATCCCTGGCTTCTCGAGTCGAGCGACGGCGCCCTCCATCTTCTTTATAGCTGGAACCGCAGCCGGATCGTGCACGTGCGTTATCGCTCGCCCGCTTCGATGGGACTTCCTTGAAGCGGCTCCTCCTCCCCGCGGCCTTTCTGGCGCTGCTGTTTGTTCCCATCGAGGGCATTCCGGTCGCGGGCTACGTCCGGGGAATCGCCGGCGATCTCAGCATCACCACCCTGCTCCTTCTCGCCTCCTCCGCCGTCTCGTTCGCCGGCGGTCCGAAGCTCCACGACCGGCGGGAGCTTCAAACCCTCGCCGCTTTCGTGCTTGCGAGTGCCGCGTTCTTTTACCCGATGGCTCTCGGCCTCACGTCGTTCGATCCCTATGCGCTCGGCTATCCCGATCGGATGCGCGGATTTCTCTTGGGCCTCGCCCCCGTCGCTCTCTTCGCTTGGTTCCGAGGTCGACTCCTCCTTCTTCTCGCGGTCGTGCTCGCCCTCGCCGCCTTCCGTTTCGAGCTCCTCGAGTCCAGGAACCTTTGGGACTACCTCCTCGATCCCTGGCTCGCCGCGTTCCTCGGCGGATTTACGATCTTCGCCCGGTTCTCCAAATCTCGGTAAAGAACTTCGTCGGTCCCCGGCGCTATCTCTATACGTGCCCATGGTTTCATGCTGGTCTCGAGTGGCATCTTCATTGCATTACGGCCTGAAAGAGCGAGGAGGCTAGGATGCCGGCGAGTGCGTTGCGCCCGAGGTTTCGCGAGGTGCCGTCGTTCTCCCAGGAGATCCGGGCCGCTCTCGACTCCCTCGGCATCGGCGGGAGGTGCTATCGGCTGTCCAAGGGGAGCATGGTCTCGCTCCATGAGGGGGGCGCGCGCTGCGGTCTTCACCTGCTGCTCGACGGCCGGATGAAGACCTTACGCTTCTCCGAGGACGGCAGGGTAATGATTCTCGATCTCCTCGACACCGGCGAAGTGTTCGGAGAGATGGCGCTCGTGGCCGAAGAAGGCGTCGAGCCGACGTACGTCGAGGCGCTCGAGGAAGTGGAGATCGAGACCTTTCCGCGGTTCGCGCTGGACGGGGTTCTTCGCGGTCGCTCTGCTCTCGCCCTCGGGATCGCCCGCCTCATGGCCGCCCGCCGAAAGCGGCTCGAACGGAGGCTCGAGACCCAGGTTTTCCAGAGGGTCCCCGTTCGTCTCGCTTCTCTACTCCTCGAGCTCGCCGAGCGATTCGGCGACCCTTTGGAAGGGGGGACGATCGTCGACATTCCGTTGAGTCAGCAAGACCTGGGAAACCTGATCGGCGCGAGCCGCGAGATCGTGAGCCTCACGCTCTCCGAGTTCCGGCGCCGCGAAGCGGTCTCGATGCTCGGCCGACGCATCGTGGTCCACGAGTCGAAGCTCCGTCGGGAAGCTCCTTAAAACGTAACGGGAAAAGAACGCAAAGGCGCAAAGGCGCAAAGGCGCAAAGGCGCAAAGAAAGAAAATCCAAATGCAAGGGGGATAGGGAGATAAAATTCTTCGGCGCCCATCGCTAATTTCGCATACGGTTGGAGGCGCCATGAGTGGAGGCTACGTCCACAACATCGATCCGGTGCTTGCCGATGTCGTGGGCGTGCACCTCTGGTGGTACGGTCTCGGCTTCGCGTTTGGGTTTTTCCATATTCATCGGTACTTGCTGCGCGACCATGTGCGTTTGGGTGTCTCGAGGCGCGATGCCTGGACTCTCTCGATGCTAATCGGGGCCGGTGTGCTCATGGGCGGCCGTGCGGTCGAGATCGCGTTCGACGAGTGGCCGTTCTACCGGCAGCATCCCGGGCTTATGCCCGCATTCTGGCTGGGTGGCATGGCGACGCATGGTCTGCTCATCGGGGCGGCCGTGGCGACCGCTCTCTACGCAGTCGTGTGGAAGAAGCCGTTCCTGGCGCTCACCGATACGCTGGTCGTCCCCGGAGCCTTTCTGATGGCCACGGGTCGGCTCGGAAACTTCATTGACGGGCAGATCGTCGGTGGCGTTACCGATGTGTGGTGGGCGGTCCGATTCCCGTACGCCGACGGATTTCGCCACCCCGTGGTTCTGTACGATGGAGCAAAGAACCTGCTGTTGATGTGGTTTCTCCTGCGCGTCCGGCGGACCAATGCGACGCCTGGCGCCGTCGCGGCCCGGTTCGTGTTCTGGTACGCGTTCCCGCGCATTTTCATCGATCTCTTGCGTGACTACCCGACGCACCGCCTTGCGCTGGGGACGGGGCAAACGTTGAATCTGGTAATGGCGTCCATTGGTGTCGCGTTGCTCGTGCGCTCGCGGCTCCGGCGGCTGGGGCGCTTGAAGGCCGTTGGTCCGGCCCCGGCGCCTCTCGCGCCTGAGGACGATGTGCCTCCGCACTGGGCCCAGCAAGTCGCCTTCTCCGGGCTGCTCGCCTTCTGCCTGGCCATTCCCAGCAACTGGACCCAGGACATCCCGGTTCGCTACGGCGGGCGTCACCCCGGGTTGACGCACTCGCGGCTGTATCCTGCTATCGATTGGGCGCCGCCGCCCGCGACGCCTGCCGCGCGGCCATCTGTTCCAGCCCCTACGCGCTGAACGGCCGCTACTTTGAACCGGCCAGGAGAGTAGGGAAGCTGCTGACGAGGCTCCTGCGGCCGTCCGTGGAGATCGGCCTGTCGCCCAGGTACACGTCGAAGAGCGCCCAGCAGAGCGCCGGCGACTGAATCTCCGGCCTCGACTGGTGGTCCACCGTGGTATTCAGCCGCCCGCCGGAGCTGCAGGAGAAGACGATCTCTGCGCCTCGGGCCAGCTCGTGCAGGTTGAAGTAGCTGCGGAAACGTTCCAGGGCGGCTGAACCGTCCCCCTTGTTCGAGTTCGTCGCTGCGCGTGCCACACGTGGTTTCAGCGCATCGTCGAACGCGTTGCCAATGGCTTCCCCCGCGACGTCCCGCGTCATGACCAGGCGCAGCGTCATCGGAATGCGCATGTCGAGCAGACGCTGGAAGAACGTCTGGTCGCTTTCGAGCGCCGCTGCGGGCCTGCCCACGAACGCGGCGAGGACTGTGCGGGCAGCGCCAGCATTGACGTACAGGCCGTACGCGTACACCTTCAGTCTGAAGATCGTTCGTTCGCGCGTGGCTGTGCCGGTTAACCGATGGGGGGCGCCGCCTCCCGGAGGTATCAATGCGACCGGGAACGCCACGCCGCTCTGCCGATCCACGATTGTCGATTGTGATGCAAGCTGTGCCGCTGCGGAGCCGGCGTGAAGAGCGAGGGCAATCAGCCAGAGGAGCAGCAGGCGGCTGGCAGGACGAGCCTGCCGCAGAACTGCGCATAGTCGAGTCGGCGGGATGCTGCCGGCCGGAGCATTCTCCAACGCCCTGGCCAGTGCAAAATCCGGCGCCTTCACGTTGCCGTCGGGCGTGACCTCGACGTTGGCTGGCTTCAGATCCCGATGCACGATGTCTTTCTCACGAACGGCCTCCATCGCTTCGGTGATCTGCCAGGCAATTCCCGGCGCCTCGGGTGCGGAAATGGCGCCGCGCTTCATGCGCTCCCCCAGCGTCACGCCCGGAACCAGTTCCGTCACTTTGCTGCGAACTTCCACCCCCACATTCATAGCCTCATCACCGAAGGGGTTTCAATTCATCTCCCCACCCCCCTTCTTACACTTTCGAAACCTAAAGGCCATTGGCGACCTCGCTCTCGGGCCTGTTTGAGATAAGATTCCTTGGATCGTGTCGCTGACCTTCGAGAGCTATTGGCCGCTCGCGCTCCTTCCCGCACTCCTCTACGTGTGGTGGGTGCGCCGTCACACGACGACCTCGCTGACGCGTCGGCACCAGGACGTCCTATGGGTCTTGAGGGCGTCGGTCGTTCTGCTGCTCCTTTCGGCGCTCATGCGGCCGCATTTGAATCGCCCCGGGACGGGAATATCGGCGGTGTTCCTTCTGGACGTGTCCCGCAGCATCTCGCCGGAGTTTCTGAGCGCGGCGATTCAATGGAGCGGCGAGGCGGTGGAGCGAGGTGAGCCCGAGCATGCCCGGTTCATCGGATTCGCGGCGAGCTCCACGATGGTTGAGCGGGCCTCGGAGCTCCCCTCGCTCGCGGTATACGACGGAGCGGCGATGGAGTCCGGAGCGACGCCGCCTACACCGGGCGCCATCGACCAGAGCGGCACCAACATCGAGCGGGCCGTGCGCCAGG
>Ga0326597_10005045_pt1 | contig 18442 bp, 17 predicted proteins | sample RVTome_12_FD_203789 | JGI IMG/M metagenome (GOLD analysis project Ga0326597, IMG submission 203789) | Soil microbial communities from uranium-contaminated site in the Upper Colorado River Basin, Wyoming, United States - RVT100D185 | ecosystem: Environmental > Terrestrial > Soil > Contaminated >... | reverse complement strand
CTATGTTTGATTTATATAGTACCGACGAAGAAAACTCCTATCCCAGATTATATGTACCCAAAGGATTTGCCCATGGATTTTTATCCCTTAAACCAAATACTATTTTTGAATATCAGGTTGATGCAGAACACAAACCCGAAAAGGACAGGTCCATCAACTGGAAGAGCTTTCCCGAATTAAAAGATTTAATGGAAAAACACAATTTTAATACAGAAAATATGATTATCTCGGACAAAGATAAGAATGCACCGACTTTGGAGGAATGGTTAAAACACAATGAAACTGTAATTTAAAATACTATGGAAATTTCTATTATCATAAATCATTATAAATCGCCCGAAGTTCTTAAAATGTGTTTGAACTACCTTTCTGATTGGAAAAAAGAATTTGAAGCAGAGGGTAAAAAGGCGGAAATAATTGTAACGGATTCGGAAACCATACCGGAAACAAGGGCTCTTATGAATGATAAATTTTCGGATATTCAATTTATTGCAGAGCCAAAAAATGTTGGATTTGGAAAGAGCGTAAATCGCGCATTAAAAAAAGCCCAAGGTGAATACGTTTTTATAATAAACGCAGATTTAATAATTGCCGACCCCAAAGAACTAAACAAAATGCTTGAATATTTAAAAAACAATCCGAATGTGGGAATAATTGGGCCTGCTTTAAGAAATTTTGATGAAACACATCAGCCATCGGCTTTTAGATACTACACGCCACTATTGATAATTTTACGAAGAACACCTTTTGGAAGAACAAGGTGGGGGAAAAAGAAAATAGAGGAGTTTATGCTACGCGATGTTAAAAATTTGCTAAGCGAACCAAAGGAAGTGGACTGGCTTATGGGATCGGCGTTATTAACAAAAAAAGAACACTTGGACAAAATAGGTCTTTTTGATGAAAGATACTTTATGTATATGGAAGATGTGGACTTATGCCGCAGATTCTGGGAAAGCGGACTAAAAGTTATTTATTATCCACATTCGGTTATGTATCATTTTCATGGTGGAGCAAGCCGTTCTAAAAATATGTTAAAATCGTTGTCCAATAAATATACGCGCACACATATCGCTAGTGCTTATAAGTATTTTAGAAAACACGGATTAAAGAAAGTTCGACACGGAATTTAAAAAACGGCTCCCAACGAGCCGTTTTTTAAATTATAAACCTTGTTTTTAACCTAACACTTTTATATTAAGTTTATCTTTTGTTTTCATTGTTAAGGAAACCGTTGCTGCATCTGTTATCCCCTTTTCTATCAATTTTTTGGCAAGCGGATCCAAAATATGTTTTTGTATCGCCCGCTTAAGAGGTCGCGCACCAAAGTTTGCATCGTAACCACGCTCGGCTATAAACTCTTTAACTCCTTTTCCTATTCTTAATTTAATATTGCGCTCTTTCATTTGTTTTTTGGTTCTGGTTAACTGAATATCTACTATACGCGCCAAAACTTCCTTGCTTAGAGGATGGAAGATAATAGTTTCGTCTAACCTGTTTAAAAATTCGGGCTTAAAGTTGTTGCGTAGTTCTTTTTCTATCCTCTCGCGCATTTCGCTCTCCTGTTTTTCTTCTTCCTTTTTTTCATTTGCCTCAAACCCAAGCGGCCCCATATCTTTAATATAGCCACTTCCCAAGTTTGAGGTCATAATAATTACCGTATTTTTAAAATCCACTCTTCTGCCTTTACTGTCGGTTAGATGACCCTCATCCAAAATTTGGAGCAGAGCGTTAAACACCTCCGGATGAGCTTTTTCTATTTCATCAAACAATACAACACTATATGGACGTGTTTTTATTTTGTCGGTTAGCTGTCCGCCCTCTTCGTATCCCACATATCCGGGAGGTGAACCTATCATTCTGCTTACGGAGTGGCGTTCCATATATTCTGACATATCAAGGCGCACTATTGCGTGTTCGTCGTCAAACATAAATTCTGCCAAAGTTCTTGCAAGCTCTGTTTTTCCAACACCAGTTGGACCCAAAAACAAGAAAGAACCAATAGGGCGATCCGCGTCTGAAACGCCTGCCCTATTTCTACGAATTGCATTTGACACAGCCACTATTGCTTCTGCCTGCCCCACAACTCTTTTTTGCAGTTCTTGCTCCATTTTAGCCAAACGCTCGCGTTCTTTTTGGAGCATCCTGCTTGCGGGGATTCCTGTCCAGCGAGCAATTATTTCGGCTATATCTTGTTCTGTTATTTCCTCTCGCATTATTCTTTCATCTTTTTGCAAACGAGCTAATTCTTTTTCCGATTCTTTTAGTTTAGCTTCCTGTTTAGGAATAGCGCTGTAGCGAATTTCTGCTACCTTTTCCAAATCACCCGAACGTTCTGCTATTTCTGCTTCTTGTTTTTTTTCATCTATATCTCTTTTAAGTTCGTGTATTGTGCTTATTACATCTTTTTCGTTTCGCCATTTGCGCTCCAGAGCACGCGATTTTTCTTTGGCATCTGCCAGCTCTTTATTTATCTTTTTTAGATTTTCGCGCGAACGCTTATCCTCTTCTTTTTTTAGCGCTTGTTTTTCTATTTCCAACCTTGTAACCTCTCTTTGGAGTTTATCCAAACTTTCGGGCTGACTTTCGATGCTTAGGCGCAAGGCGGAGGCGGCCTCGTCTATTAAATCTACAGCTTTATCCGGCAAAAACCTTCCCGGTAAATATCTTTGAGATAATCTTACAGCAGCGATTATCGCATTATCTGTAATTCTTATTCCGTGGTGAACTTCGTATTTATCTTTAATTCCACGCAAAATAGATATTGCATCATCTGTGGTAGGTTCGGAAACAAGAATTGGTTGAAATCTCCTCTCCAAAGCCGGGTCCTTTTCTATATATTTTTGATATTCTTTTATGGTTGTTGCGCCAACCGCGTGCAACTCTCCACGAGATAATGCGGGCTTTAAAAGATTGGATGCGTCTATGGACCCCTCTGCGGCTCCGGCCCCGACAATGGTGTGAAGTTCGTCTATAAATAATATAACGGATCCCGCTGCTTTTTGAATTTCTTTTAAAAGCGCCTTTAACCTATCTTCGAATTCGCCTCTATATTTTGTTCCTGCCACAAGTGCGCCTATATCTAAAGATAGTAACTCTTTGCTTTTTAAGGATTCGGGCACATCTCCCGCAACAACTCTTTGCGCAAGACCTTCCACTATCGCTGTTTTTCCAACTCCCGCCTCTCCTATTAAGACAGGATTATTTTTGGTTCTACGGCTTAGCACCTGCATAACGCGCCTTATTTCGTCTTGGCGTCCGATTATGGGGTCTAATTTTTCGTTACGCGCCATTTCTGTTAAATTGCGTGCATATTTTTCCAACGCCTGAAATTTGTCTTCGGGATGCGGATCTGTAATTCTAACTCCGCCCCTAAGCTCGCTTAGGGCACTTAAAACATTGTCGTAATTTAATTCTTTGGCTTTATTTTCTCCTACCTGAGCCCCGGCAATCATATTTGCCTCTTCCAAAAGCATTTGTGCTTTTGTTTGACTGTCTACCATTGCCAAAAACATGTGTTCTACACTTATATATTCGTCTGATAATTTTTTTGCCTCCTCCCTACTCCTTGCTAAAATTTTTGCAAGCTCTTGTGTTACATAAAGCTGTCCAAATGGAAGAGTGCCCACGGCAGGGCCCATAGGGTTTATAATACGAGGCAGTTTATTTAATTCGCTATCAACATTCTTTTCTAAATCGTCCAAATCGATTCCAAATTTATCCAAAAGCGTTCTTACAATACTGCCATCTTGCTCCAATAAAGCTGCCAGCAAATGCAAATCCGACACCTGTTGGTGACTTTTTGATTGGCTTATTTCTTGTGATTTTTGCAACGCCTCCTGGGCGTATTGAGTAAAATTATTCATTATTTAGATACAGTATATCATGTTTTTGAATTTTTAGCAATCCCCAATAACGACTGCTAATACGTGTGCTTAAGACAAAAGATGCAAGCCCATCTGATCGTTAAACTCTCTTTTTATATCCCCCTCACCCACAAAAATTACAACCTCCGCCGTTGCGGAAATAACACAACGGTGTATGTGGCCCCCAACAACATCCATATTTTGCCTACCAAACAAACCATGAGCATGCACAAACTGTTTATTCTCTTTTAGCGACACGTTGCCGGTTATTGTTACAATTTCTAAAAATTCTTTAAACTTTTTGATTTCGTATTCTTTGAGTTTGGTGTCAAAAAATGCCAAATCCAAATCTTTTGTCGAACCTATTGCCTGTATCCAGCCGGATTTAATATTTTCCTGTTCACAAAAACCTTGAACGGTATCAACAAATTCCTCGTCTCCATCCAATCGCAAAATATATTTAGTTTTGTCTTGGTAAATTTTTTTCACCTTAAAATCGATTAATAATATTACTCGACCACAATTGTTCCTCTGTGAGATTCTCTAAAATGATTGTGATAACTCCACGAACCGGTCTGGGTAAAAGTAAACTGATACGACTGCAGGCAAGCTCCGCTATCAAATCCCGGCAATACGGTATGTGTGGGGTGTGGGTCGGAAGCAACCCACATACAGTTTGATGTGGTATTTTGAAAAACAACAGTTCCTCCCGCCTCAACATTAACCACCGAAGGAGAAAACCCCGTAGCACTGTAAGTTACACTAAGAGTTTGTGGCGCGGGCTCCTCCTCGTCAGGTTCGTCTGACGGATTCTCCTCTGCAGGATCTGTTTCCTCTGTTGGCGGTGTGGAAAAATCTTGATCATCGGCTTCTTCCATTTCTTCAACCTCTTCTTCGGAAATATCCTCATCGGGTGCAAGCGCACGCTGGCTCATAAATAAAACGGTAGCTGCTACAATAATTATAAGTACGCCCGTTAAAACTAAAAATTTTTTGTTCATATTTTATACATTATGAATAATTAAACACTAACTATTCACAATCTCGATTAATTTAACCTTTGCCCTCTCCCCTGCTAATATATTAACATTTCGAGATGGTATATTAAAATGCCTTGCCAACAGCTCTCTTACTTTTTTATTTGCTCTACCCTCTTGTGCCGGTACGGTAACTTTAACCTTATAATTTATGTCATCTAATTTTTCTACCAAGTTCGCACTAGAATTTGCTATTACCTTTACATTTATCTTCATAATTTTGCTATAACATTCCTACAATTAATTTTAACATTTAATACAAGATGTTACTTGTATTATTAAAAATACCACATAAATTAAGATCAAAAATATCCCCTCTCGCCTTGTTAGAAAATCTTTTGAGCGCAAAAGATAATAAGCAAGGAGCATGGTAAGAGCCATAAATACAACCCCTATCCAAAACACCGTGGTATCACCCACAGTTATGGGGTAGATCAAAGCAGTAACACCCAAAATGAGAGTAGAATTAACCACGGATGAACCAAAAATATTTCCCAAGCTCATTCCACCCTGTTTTGATCGTGCTGCCCTAACACCAAAAACAAGTTCCGGCAAAGAAGTGCCTAGACCAACGATAAATATCCCAATAAAAATGTCGCTCAAACCAAAATGTATGGACACATTTTTAGCTCCAACTATAAAATAATGAGCGGCAATTACCAATATCGCTACACTTAAAGAAAATATCGCAAAATTTTTAAAAAATTTTGTAATAGATTGTGAAAAATCCCCCAAAGAATTAGTTGTTTGCTTCCTAAAAAATCCTCTAAAGCCTTTTTGGCGCAAGCGTTCTTTAAATTCGAACATACGCCACAGATTCCAAACAAAAAATAGTAACAAAACAATACCGTCTGCCCTTGATAAAATTCCATCCAAAAGCAAAATTGCCGGCGACATCACCAAAAAAAGATTAAACAATCTGTTTGAAGAAAACTTTTGGTATTCATCCATTACTATTTTTCCCGAAATTAAAGCCACCAAACCCAAAACCAAACTCAAATTAACAATGTTTGTACCCAAAATATTTCCCAAAGAAATTCCCGGATTGCCCGCTATCGCTGCAGTAACCCCAACAACAAGTTCGGGTATGGAGGTTGCAAAAGCCATAAGAATAAAAGAAATTGTAAAACCGCTTAATCCGAAAAAAAGCGCTAAATTAGTTAACGAGCTTATAACATAAGTGCTGGAACGTAAAATTATATACGCCCCCAAAACCAAATAAATTGTGTCGAATAAAGTCATTTATTTGTTAATCTTTTCTAAAAAACCATTTAGTTATTTCTACTAACGCAATATTAATTACAAGCCATATAGAGAGAAAACCTATCCAGGACAAACTAAGAGATTGTGTGTTTAAGATATTTTGGAAAAACGGTACATATATTGCTGTTGCCATAAGGATAAGCCCAACACTTATTCCAATTAATATCCACTTGTTACTAAAAGGGTTGAACTGAAAAATGTTCTTTTTTAAACTGCGAAGTGGCCAAGACAAAAATAAAATATAAATTCCATACAGGGCAAACATAAAGCTTCGCACTAACCCCTCTTCGTGTCCTGCGCGCAACAAATACCAATACAAAATAAACAACAGGGCGCTGGTTAAAATTCCCAAAACCAAAATTAAAAATAAAACTTCTTTATCCAATACTTTATTGTTCTTTTTATCCAAATGGTTCTCGTAATTTTCTTCAAACGCAAAAGCAAGGGCGGGAATACTATCTGAAAAAAAGTTAACCCAAAGAATTTGAAGCGCCGTAAGAGGAAGTGGAAGTCCAAAAAATAAACTACCTCCAATTAATAAAACCTCGTCCAGAGAATTACTTAATAAATAAACTAAAGTTTTTTTGATATTACTTAAAATTCTTCTGCCCTCTTCTATCGCGGCGACTATTGTTTGGAAATTATCATCAAGTAGCACCAAATCCGCCACTGCTTTTGCGACATCTGTACCGCTTCCCACAGCGACCCCTATGTCAACAGATTTTAAACCTGGAGCGTCGTTAACACCGTCGCCTGTCATTGCCACAACCTCGCCCGATTGTTTGTATAAATTGGCAATACGCATTTTGTCTTCGGGGCTTACGCGTGCAAATATTTTTATAGATTTTAAATTTTTTAACAACTCTTTGTCGCTAATTGCTTTTAGCTGAGAACCCGTCATAATGCCACCCTCACCAACTTTCCACCCCAATTTACGCGCAATACTAAGCGCTGTGCCTTTTAAATCTCCCGTTACCATAACGACGTCTACCCCAAACTCCCGAACCTTTTTCATTGCATCTGCAACCTGCGGACGCGGTGGATCATAAAATGCAATTACTCCCACAAATTGCAAATCCTTCATGTTTTTGGGGTCCAGATCTTCCACTTCGCCTTTATCTTTCACAATACACTCGGCTACCCCTATAACTCGCATGCCATCATAAGATAAGTCCTCTATAGATTTTTTTATTTTTATATAATCGTCTTTACTAAGTTTTGATTTTTCCAAAAGAATTTCCGGAGCGCCCAGTACAGCCAAAAAATTGTTTCCTTTTAAATGATTCCAACTGAACTCTTTGCTTGCCCCAACATAACTTGCGGAAAATTTATGTTTTGAAGAAAATTCTAAAACCCTATAGTAATCCACTTTTTGTTTTAACTTTGTCGCAAAAAGATCATAATATGCGGCATGTTTTACAAGATTTGTTTCCATAGCATTTCCGACCAATCTCCATTGTTTAAAATTATCCTTTGGATTTTCGATAAAAACATCTGTATTCATCAAAGCCAGTTTTAAAATATGTAGTTGTTGTTCCTCCAGGTTATCTCGAAGGTCCAACTGATAACTTTTGTTTTCTAGCAAATTCTTGTAAGTTAGGATGTCTTTCATTTCCATTTTTGCCTGTGTTAAGGTTCCGGTTTTGTCGGTTAAAATTACAGTTGTAGATCCCAACGTTTCTGCCGCTGCAAGTTTTCTAACCACACCCTTGCGCCGGACCAGCCTTTCAACACCAACAGCCAAAATAACTGTTAGGGCAACCGGTAGTGCTTCTGGAATTGCACTTACCGCCATAGCGACCGATATTAAAAACATATCAAATACGCTTTGTCCCCTGCTTATACCCAAAAAGAAAATAACTACTATACTAAAAAGCAAAATACCCATAATTATCCATGCTAAATGTCCAATAGAGCGCTGAAGCGGAGTTTTTTCTCGTTTTGTTTTTGTAACTAATTCGGCTATGCGCCCAATTTGAGTATCCTTACCGGTTGCCGTAACAACAGCAAGGCCGGAACCGGCCACAACCGAGGTTCCGGCATGCACCATATTGGTGCGCTCTGCAAGTTCTGTAGATACGCCCAACTCTTCGGTCCCTTTGGAAGTGGATAAACTTTCTCCCGTTAAAATAGATTCGTCCACAGACAAGGAAAGGGATTCTATTATACGAGCGTCGGCAGAAACCCTAACACCAGTATTTAGATGAATAATATCGCCGGGCACCACATCCTCTGCCAAAATCTCCTTCTCTCCCCCATCCCTAAACACGCGCACACGATCTTTGATATAGGTTTTTAATTTTTCCAGAGCTTCTTCTGCGCGATTTTCTTGATAAAAACCCAGCGCCGTATTTACAACAATAGCTAAAATAATTACGGCGCTATCTACCCAATCGCGTAAAAATAAGGTAACGGATGCGGCAATCATCAAAATAAATATTAGCGGACTTTTAAACTGACTAATAACCAAATTAAGTTTTGTTACGCGCTCATCTTCTCCAAAAACATTCTTACCAAAAACAGCGAGGCGATTTTTCGCCTCTTTTTCTGAAAGTCCCTGATGTGTGGTTTCCAAACGACTTAATACATCATCGGGGCTTTGTGCCCAAAAAGATTGTTTTGTAACCTCTTTTTCCATTATTTACTATTATATTATGAATAAGATAACAAAAAAAGCGGTCGACATTATATGTTGAACCGCTATTTGTAATATTCTTTCAAAAATATTGTGATTTCGCTTGCAACTTCGTCCGGATTGGTAGACATAATATGATGACCTGAATTTTTGATAAATTCTACTTTTACCGTTTGTTGCTTTGTACCCTTTGCAAGAATCAATTTTTGCAATTTTTCGGCGGTATTTGCCGCATTATAAATATCACCGTCACCGCTTAATATAAGAGTTGAACAACTTACCTTCATTGCCGAAAATTGCGCGCTATGAGCGAAAAGGGCATCTATTCCTGTAGCCCAAAACTTGGGATTGGTATTTCGTTTATCATAATGCTTAATATCATCAATTTCCTTTTTAAGCCCGGAGTCGTCGGGGCGGGTATGGCGAAACAAATTTGGTATTAACTTTTTAACCAAAGCATCTGCCCAATTATTATTTACAATTTTTAAAATAAACCTGGTTTCCCCGATGGGTTTTAACAAATTATACATCAAGTGAAAACTCCACCTTCTATATAATTCAAACTCCTTGCCGTTTAATATCGGGTCGTTTACAACAAGCGCTTTGACCCTATTTTTATGTTTTGCGGCTATGTGTAGAGCTATCGTTGCCCCGAAAGAATATCCAAGCAATACGAATTCTTCAACCCCCAACTCGTCCAATGTTTCCACAACACTGTCTGCTATGTATTGAATAATCTCGCTTCTTTTTAATCCCTTGGGGCTTTTTAGATTGCCGTTTTTCCCGTGTCCGGGGAGATCTATCGCAATAAAATTATAATCGGCACCCAAACGGCGCATTCGCGGTATGATTATCCGCTCAAAAATTAAGCTACTTGCCCCCCAACCATGAAGCATTACAACAGTGGGGCCTTTGCCTGTATGTCCTACGTGTGCAAGCAATTAAATTCCTCCTTAATGTTAGAAACTGACTGCACTATATCATAGAAACCCAAAAAAATCCATTGTCCTTTAAATTTACCTAAATACGCCACACGCTTGCCTCGTCCATAGCTAAATGAATACACCACACGTGTGGCGTATTCATTTAGTGAAGGCGGGTGTGCCTGCCTGCCTGTCGGCAGACAGGCCTGCCGGTAGGCAGGGCGTATTTAGATAAAAAGCCCCACATACAAGTACGTGGGGCTTTTTAATACTTAAATTGAAAATTTATTACACTAACAACAATGCCAGTAATGCTCCTCCAACAAGCGCCATATTTTTGAGAAAATTCATCATCTGGTTTGCCCTATCCTGGTGATCTTGAAGTGCCCAAAAATTGTGCATAAAAAGAGACGTTGTAATTAAAAACGCAATTAAAGCAAAAACTGCAAGTTCTATGTAAGCTGCGAGCAAAATTCCAAATCCGCCAAAAAGAAGAAATACTCCTCCTGCCAAAATTGCCAACTTTGCAGCGGGAACTTTTTTGCTTTTAGCATAAGTTGTTAATTCTTTGGTTTTTGTAAAATGGTTTAATCCCATTATTATAAAAAAACCTCCAAACAATAAACGACCTATAAAAATGAGTGGCTGTAAATCCATATAATTTATTATCGCCCGCATTACCTGGCGGTTTTGCGTATAGCGAATTTACGTACTTTTAGTATACCAACATTTAAGTGAACAACAAAATGTTTTTTGTGAATAAAATAATCCCGCCATGGCGGGATTATGAAAACGACTTTCCGCAACCGCAGTCGCGAGTTTTGTTGGGATTATCAATTATAAATCCGGATTTCATTAACGTTTCCTGATAACCTACTGTAGAATTTTTTAAAAATTCAAAACTTTGCTTATCCACGACTGCTCTCAGTCCTGTGGGTTGTTGTGTAAAAACCAAATCATCTTCGTTGATTATATTGCTAAATCCCAGCTCATACTTAAACCCGGAACATCCGCCCGACTTAATGCCTATGCGGAAAAAACTGGAGTCGTCCAACCCCTCCTTCTCCCTCAATTCCAAGAGTTTAATTTGCGCAACTTCGCTAACAGTTATTTTAGCGCGTGGCACAATCTCAATAGGTTGCATTAATTATTCACCTCCTTGCTTTCTTTATCCTCTGTTTCCGAATTTTGGCTATATTCGTCCTGTGAACCTTTTTTTGGAAATGGAAATTTACCTATGCGGAAAAATCCAAAAAAACTAAGACCGTCTGATAAGTTAGAAAAATTTTCGCAAAATCTTTCCCAAAAACTTTTGCGTTTCATTTTATTCCCCCCCATCGTGACAAACCTTGCGATGAATTTCCAAGAATTCTTCTCCCACAATCAGATTGCAACCGTAAGGACACTTTAAGCAACAAACTTTTTCGAGTTGTGAAACCTCCACATAGTGACAGTCGCACATACATTCGTGAAGTCCGCATGTTCCCCAGAGTGTTTGAGACATGGGAGTTTACCCTATCTTTTGTGCTAAATTCAAAATACCACAAAGGGATGCCGAATTCAAGTTACACAAAAATCCCCACCATGGGCGGGGATTTTTGTTTTAGTAATTCGGAATTAAATTATTGGCGTTCTTTAGCTGGATTAACAACTATTGTACGTCCATCAAATTCTTTACCATCCCACATTTTTTGAGCTGCATCAGCTTCTTCATCGCTGGACATCTCAACAAAACCAAAACCTCGTGAACGTCCAGAATCGCGATCTGTTATTACAACAGCGGATTCTACAGTTCCTGCTTTTGAAAAAGCATCTTCAAGATCTTTATCTGTAGTGGAGAATGGTAAACTTCCTACGAACAATTTTTTCATCTTGTGACTCGTATGAGTTTATCAAAACTTAATTATTACTGTTCAAACATTATTTAATGTTTGAAACCTGTCCTTAAAGCGACCTGTAAACTTCGAATATCGAAGTTATTCTCGTAAGTTTTAATTACATACGAGGAATACATTAACGAACTCTTGCATTATAGCACGTACACAAAAAAAATACAACCCCCCACCCTTTAAAAGGGTGAGGGGCTATGCCCCTTCGCTCTGTTGGACTTTAGGTTAAATTTGGTGTTTAATATAGACGAGATGTAATAAGTAATCCGTAATACGTAATAAGTAATGTGTAATAAGTAATAACTACATTACTAAATTACCTGTCTCGCCCTGGCTCCCATTGTTGGACAAGTTTAGAACTTTGAATTGGAATTTGATACAAAAAGAGTTAAGTAATCTAAACTTGGTTTTAGAAGCTTAAACAAATAAAAAGCGACATGCATTTAGCTTGCCGCTTGGGTTTTATAAATACTTCTTATGCTGAAATACTATAAAAATCTGAATGTATAAAAAGTTCAGAATCCTCACTATTACCCGCATTTTGCTTAACGTTCTTTAAAAAATGTTCCAAATTTCGATATGTAGAATATACTTGACCATTGTGCGGACAATCCACTTCTGGATTGTAACGCCATTGTTGCATTTTTATAAATAAATCCTCTGTTATAGGAGTAAAAGATGCGTCTTCGTTTTCACTAATTATTATTATGCAAGAACGATATGATTTTCGTATGTAATAAAGGGCTTCATAACGATTAAAGCAAGATCCACAACCGAAATTAGAAAAAACTCTGATAAAATCTTCAAACCTTTGGTTTAAGTGTTTGACAGCAAATGTGGGGTTGGGTGTTATCAAGAAAAATATCTTAGGGTTAGCTCCCTTAGCTCCTACATATGCATCTAACGAATCTTCAACACTTGGCTGCTCTACCTTTGTGCGTGCCTTTTCATAACGGATTACGAGATCAGAAAACTCTTCTATAGACATCCTAGATTCAGCACTTACCCCTTTTTGAATCAGTGAATCTGCTTTATCGCGTATTTTTCCTGGTAACGCTTGTGCGACTTCTTCAAACTGTTCCATGTACACCGGAAGCAACGATCTAAATATTTCTAATTCCAGATGAGACCTGATATCGTTCATTACATCCTCCTTGACGAACTAAATACAGACTACCATGTAAGTGATAGTTTGTCAATATTTGGCTCCTCAGGTCTCGCTTTGGCGGGACGACCATCTCGTTAATCCCGTCCCGCTAAGGTGGGAGACTCTACCATTAAGCAAGAGGGGAAAATAATCTCGCCAAGGCGGACGAAATTACAAAATAACTTAATAACACGCAACGTGGAACAACAATTTAAGATACAAGTAATCACCGCACCTTAACTTCGTGAAAGTGCAGGGCGGGCAAGTAATTAAAAATCCAAAAAGCTGTAAAGTTATAAAGCAATACAAGCTATAAGCTAAAAAGCTAATAAACTACAAGCTAAAAAGCTAAATATATTGCCTCGTAGTATAATGGTAGTACGACTGGTTCTGGTCCAGTTAGTTGGGGTTCGAATCCCTGCGAGGCAACACTCATGTGCTAGTTCAAGTGACCGAGAGAGGTCAAAAGAATAGCTCAAGTTATTAATTCAAAAATATGTCTTTAGAATTATTTGAAATTATTGCGTTGCTTCTTCTGCTTGGTACAGCTATTTTTACGTACAATAAACAAGTTAATGTCAACCTAGTTTCGAAAAGAGGTTTTTTGGGCTTTTATGGAATCGCTTTCTTGGTGCTGCTGCTTGTTTTATTAGTTACATAATACAAGTGACGACAAGCTTATGTGCGCTAGTTAAAGTGATCGAGAGACGTCGCTAAACTGTATAACATAAAGACCACGGATATCCGTGGTCTTTATGTTATAATTCACTCAATTAAAAAGTATATAGTCATAAAACATATGAAGGTAAAAGAAAATCAAATAGCGCAACTTTTAAGGGTTGCGAAAGAACAAATTACTTACTGTAAATTTATTAGCAATTATCCAGCGGCAAAAGGTAATAAGAATTTTGGAGTGATAGAACCTATAGATATTTTTTATAAAAGTACCTGCAACGCATTTTTTAATGATACTCTATTAATAATCTCGTCTTTGCTTGATAAAAAAGATTCTCGAGTAATTAGCTTTTGGAATTGGAACGATTTTGTAAATAAGAAAAACAAAGAACTAACTGCTATTACTAAAACATTTAATAGTAGCCCGCTTATAAGAGTTAGGCATGAGTTGGTAGCGCACCAGAATTACAAGAATAGAAACAATCGTATACCCAACTCCAGACGCCGAGGCATTATAGATCAAAGGCTTATAGATATACTGGAACAAACCTTGGAACAAATGATAAGCGAATTTCGCGATTATGCATCTCAATTTTCCACTCCTTATAGCAGTCAATATTTCGACATATCAGAAGCAGAAAAAGAAATCTCTTCAGTCATGGATCAGGCTAGGCCAACTTTAACAGACAGCCCGGTTATTTAGTTTCAGTTTATAATATACAAAATATGTATAAAAAATATACACAACTAATGCACGCTATTTTAGAGAACGCTGATAATCTTAAATCAGCCGCTATCTTACTCTTAGAAAAGAGCGTAGAAGAAAAAGATGAAGCAAGAGCCACTCTAGTTGCTTATGCCGAAAATATGCTTTTTGCTTTTATAGACGAAGTTGGCAAGTTTTACCTAATAAAATCTTTATATCCTAAAAATTTAAATCACATAAACTTAAGGAAAGCGGGATTTTATAGTCATGACTCCAAAATCAACGCACTTGTTTCTGAAATAAGAAATAAACAAGCAAGAGGAGGACAATTTTCTCCATTAACCAGGAAACAGGCCCTGCAAACATTAAAAAAATTCAAGGAAGATACTTTATATATAGACTTTAAAGAAGGAAAAATTATTAAACCTATTCACAGTTCAACTTTAAACTCGAAAAATTTACAAACATATGTGGAGCTTATTAAAAAAATAGAGCTTCTCGCAAAAGAAGATTTTAATAATTTTAAAAATAATCCTTTATAATATTACTCTATCCTCAGTTTTTTATCCTCAAGCAACAATTTACTCTTAAGACTTGATAACAATTCTCTTTTCTCAAGTATTGTTCCTTCTTTGAGAACATACTTTGCATAGTTGCGGATATCTAAGTCTGTGACTTTTTGTTTTTCCTTCTCTATTCCCAGAACGCCTGTTCGGAATTTATTGTATCTTTTAAGTTCGTGCTCTATTCGCGCCCTTACTCCTAAGTCGTCTAATCGCATTACATCAATAAGCTTGGATAGTTCTTGTAGTAGGTCTTTTTCGTTTATATATTTATTTTTGCAATCTATATTTCTGCTTTTGGTACAAAAGTAGTACACATGCCTATTAACTCCGCCATCTAGTAGCTTTTTAAATTTTTCATCTGCTGTAATGCCCGAACCACACTTTCCGCATTTTATTATCTTAGTAAACGCGAATTCTTTACTTGCTGTTCTCGGCACGTAACTTTCCGCAAAAGATTCTTGCACTTTATCAAATAGTTCTTTGCTTATAGTCGGTTCATGCACGCCTCTATACCAATTTCCACTTTCTTTTGGATATTCAAATGTTCCATAGTAGAAATGGCTGTTTAAAATTACATATACATTACTCAGTGTTAGATGTTTGCCGTTTACAGTTCTGAAGTTAACCTCGTTTTTAAGCCATCTGTATACCTTACGTCCGCTCCAGTTCTCATAGGCAACTTTTTCAAACATTTGTTTTATTATAGGTGCGCGCTCCGGATCCAATACGACATGGCATTTTTCATCTCTATTGGGGTGTTTTAGGTAGCCCGTGGGAGTAGATGCCGGCCAAAGCCCCTGCTCACATCTTGCACGAAGACCTCGTTTAACATTTATGCTTTTTTGGTCGTTTTCAAGCTTGCCTTGTGCGCCAAGTATCATTAACAAGAATTTCTCGTTTGGGTTATCTGTAAATTTCTGGCTGAATGTTCTAATTTCCGCGATCTTTTTTTGGTCTATCAAATCTACTACCGCTCCAAGGTCTCCTGCATTACGACTTAACCTGTCAGGAGCCCATGCAATTAGCCCATCAAATACTCCTTCTTTTATATCCTCAAGCAACTTATTAAAAACCGGCCTTTGGCCGGCTGCTTTCGCTGAATGGCTTTCTCTGCGAATGTCTATGATATTTAGCCCATCTCTATTTGCTAAGTTTGTCATTTCTTTTATCTGAGCATCTATTGATAGTGCCTGTTGTTCATCCTGTTCGGTACTTTTTCGGGCGTAAAGGCAATAACGCGAAGCTATTTGGGGCTGGTATTGGTTTGCATTCGTCTTTATTTGTCCTGGTTGCTGAACTTCCATTAAACACATTAATGACGCACATATATAAGGAAGTCCAGACGGGGTGTTGACAATTTTATCTAATTTTGATATATTGTCACTTATAAGCAAATAGACATATAACATTTGCTAAATATTATGAAAAATACAAAAAATAAGGATGAAAATAGATCTCAACGTTTTAAGCGTATAGCCTCTAAGCGAACAGATCTTGTTTTGCATTATTTACATTTATTGGGTAATTGCTCCAATAAAAGTGCCTACGATTATACGGACGAGGAAGTAAAGAAAATATTCAACGCGATAGACGAACAGGTGCGTATTACCAAGGCGCGATTTAAGGGCCGCGGAAACAATAAAAAAAAATTTAAGTTATAATAAATTATAAAATACTATACTTATGTCAAAAGAAGAACTCATTTACGAATTTGCAAAAAATACTGGCGGAGAGGAAATAGGCATCAACGATTCTGTGACTACTAGCTTTAAGGGGCATATAGCCTACTTTTTAGCACGTGAATCTTTACAAAATATTATAGACGCTATTGAAGATGAAACGAAGCCAGTAAGAGCGGAGTTTGATCTCTTCCACATAAAAGCAAGTGAATTACCAAAATCAAATGAGTTGAAAAATATACTTCTTGCCTGCAAAGAATACTTCCCCAAAAAACGCCAAAGTGTCGCATTTTTTAAAAACGCCCATGAAGTCATTGATAAGGATAAAAAAATAGCTGTATTGCGCATAGGAGATTATAATACCACTGGCATGTATGGAGATGACGATGACAAAGAGGGGAACTATTATAACTTCTTAAAATCTTCTGGTGCGAGTGCAAAAGAGGGTGATACGGGTGGCTCATTCGGTTTAGGAAAGGGGGCTTATTATGCCGCATCATTGTTCCACACAATTTTTGTATCAAGCATTTATAATAAAGATAAATATGTGTTTCAGGGAAAATTAAGACTGGTAACGCATAAAAGAGATGATATGAAATATGATTCCACGGGGTCATTCGGTTATGCAGAACAAGGGCCTGTAAGAGATAAGGAATCTATACCTGAAATATTTTCAAGAAAAGAACAAGGCACCGATATATTTATACCCGGCTTCTACGAAGATGGTGAATGGGAGGAACAAATAATGCGTTCTGTTCTAAATAATTTTTGGATGGCTATACTTCAAGGAAAATTGACTGTTAAAGTAGGCGAGAAAACAGTAGACGCGGACAGCTTAGAAAGGGAAATGTACTCCTACTTTAATGAGTACGATAAGGACACCAAAGAAAATCCTAACCCACTTCAACAATATCTTGCTTTCACGAATAAAAAAATAGTTTTCAGTACTGAAGATAAGCCCCTGCCTACATTAGGAAAGGTTACTTTTAGCATATTACTAAAAGAAAAGTATAATAAACGCATTTCTTTTTTTAGAGAGACGGGAATGGAGATAAAGAAGACTTCGTATCCCGTGCCCATACCTTTTGCTGGAACTTTTTATTGCGCAGATCCTAAAGGTAATAGAGTTTTGCGGGCTATGGAGAACCCTCAACATGATGAGTGGGACCCCCATAATGCTCGAGAAAAAACCGAAGAAATTTATAAATCAGCCAAGAAGGCTGACAAGGAGATGCGAGAATTCATTAGAGAAAGTCTTAGGAGTGTTTTTAAGGCTGATAGCAAAGAGGCTATCGCAATGCCCGGACTTGAAAAGCACTTATTTATACAGGCCGAAGAATACGAAAGCTTGGGAGGATCAGGTTCTTCTAACGAAGACCAGGAAAATAACCATTCTTTTGAAGAAACTGCTGTTGAGATAGGAGCTGAAGATACAATGCGAGAAGAGGTGGAAATTGTACACCCCATAAAAGTTGTTAAAAAAACAGCACCTGTGGTTGATGATGGTGATAAGAAAACCGGTACTTCTAGTTCCGGCCAAGATGCTCAAGGCTCTGGCTCGGGAAAAGAAGAAAAAGAGGGAAAACTGGCACGCATACTCGTAAATGCCACATATAGATCTTTTGCTGTGCGTCAAGATGACGAAATAAAACATGTTGTAGTTGTTCACGCTGAGCCGGAACAAGTCCTAACTCTTTCTGTTAGCGTCGGGACAGACGATGCCTACGATGTTATAGACATAGATAACGCAGTAGATGTTCATGGCAACAAACTAGAGGTAGAAGATAATGGTATAGAAGGGGTAAAATGTGATAAGGATGGTCTATCAAATATTACAATTAAATTTAAGGAAGATGGGCGCTATGCGCTAAAAATATTGGCTTATGAAAATAGATAAACTATCATTGCCACATCCTGTACTGGGCTTAGCCGACGATGTGTCAGGAGAGTATAATGTGCCCGACTTTAATGTAAAGCTGGGACGAGAAAAAACTTTGATCAGCATTTACCATAAGTTGAGCAACCCTACCCTCGAGAAAATGATTAAAGAAGGCAAAGC
>Ga0326597_10005044_pt1 | contig 18442 bp, 19 predicted proteins | sample RVTome_12_FD_203789 | JGI IMG/M metagenome (GOLD analysis project Ga0326597, IMG submission 203789) | Soil microbial communities from uranium-contaminated site in the Upper Colorado River Basin, Wyoming, United States - RVT100D185 | ecosystem: Environmental > Terrestrial > Soil > Contaminated >... | reverse complement strand
ACACCCCATCGACGGGAAGGACATCGAATCTGATCCCGAGGTTGGCAGCCAGCTGCCGTGCGTCGTCGAGGGAGTGCTGTGACGAGAACCTCGTGGGCATGGCCACTCCCCACACCGACTCGGGCCCGAGGGCGTCGGCGGCGATGGCCGCGGTCAGAGCCGAGTCGACTCCCCCGGAGAGACCGATGACCACCTGCTCGAAACCGTTCTTCCTGACGTAATCGCCCAACCCGGTCTCGAGGGCTCGATAGACCTCTTCGACCGGCTCCAGATGCTCGGTCACCCTTCCGACGACGACCGGCTCCCCGGGCAGGGGCACGTCCACGACGAAGAGGTCCTCTTCGAACTGCGGCGAGCGGTGGACGATGGTCCCGTCGGGGGCCACGGCCAGGGAACATCCGTCGAATACCAACTCGTCCTGGCCACCGACCAGGTTCAAATAGACGACGGAGGCGCCCGATGCAAGGGCCCGCTCCACGATCATCGCCTCTCGTTCCCTCGCCTTTCCCTTGTGAAAAGGTGACGCGTTGATGTTGAGCAGGATCTGTGCTCCCGCCGCCGCCTGGTCTCGGGGCGGGCCGTCGGGGAGCCAGATGTCCTCGCAGATGGATACGCCGGCCGTGACCCCGGCCATCCGCCATGTGAGTGCCGGGTCCTGGCCCACGGCGAAGTAGCGGTCCTCGTCGAACACCCCGTAGTTGGGGAGGAGGACCTTGTGGTAGACGCCGACCACGGCACCCTCGTGGAGCACGGCCGCGCCGTTGGCGACCCTGCGGTCCTCGGCATCGACGGCGCCCCTCGAGGGTCCGCCGGAGCGGTCGACGAAGCCCACCACCACCACCACCGAGCCGGACCTGGCTGCAACCCGCTCCAGGACCTCGATGCCTGCGCCCACGAAGTCGGTGCGAAGGACCAGGTCTTCGGGCGGGTAGCCATTGATGGCCAGCTCGGGCAACAACAGCACATCCGCATGCTCCCGCTCCGCCCAGGCGATGGCCTCGAGGATTCGCTCCTCATTGCCGGCGAAATCCCCGACACAGAGGTTCAGCTGCGCTCCGGCGACACGAAGTGGCATACCGCCACGATACGCCCCGACATACCCTGTCGTTCGTGACCGAGCGCAGACCCGCCACCGCGGTGCCGTCCGACGATGGGGCGAAGCTGGCCCGGCTGGTCGCCGACGACGACCTGAGAGGACTGATCCTCGAGTTGGTGGCGAGAGGCCCGGACCCGGACGGAGCCTTGGGCCGGCTGATCCCGATCCTGGAAGCCGACACAGACATGGTCCTCACCCGCCCTGCCCTCGACCGTGCCTGCGCCCTTGCCGGCGCGTCGCGCCCCCTCAGCCAGATCGTGGCCCGTCATCCGAGCCTCCTCCTCGGCATCGCCCCCCAGGACTCGGTCGTGCTCCAGGTACGGGCAGCCCTGGCCACCATCGCCGCCGACGACCTGGCCGGATCGATCGACATGACCACAGCCACCGGCCTGTTCTCCGATGCAGTCGACACGATCGTCGCCGAAGTCCTGGCCAGGTCGAGGGAGCAGGTGGCGGCACGGCATCCCGTAGTCTCCGAGCTTCCGTTCTCGGTGATCGCCATGGGAAAGTGGGGCGCCAGGGAGCTCAACTACTCGTCCGACATCGACCTGATGTTCGTGCACGACAACGTCGAGGGCGATGAGTCGCGGTGCCGATCGGCAGCCATGGCCCTGGCGACCGCGGTGAAGACGGCCCTATCCGCCCCCAGCGTCGACGGGCTCGGTCTGCAGGTGGATGCCGATCTCCGGCCCGAGGGCTCCATCGGGCCGCTTACCCGCAGCCTCGACTCGTACGCCCGGTACTACTCGAAGTGGGGCGAGGCCTGGGAGCTCCAGGCCCTGCTCAAGACTCGCCCCGTGGCCGGCGATCCCGGACTCGGTGATCGCTTCTCCGCGATGGTCGAAGAGGTCATCTGGGAGGGTGGCCTCGATGTCGAGGCCCTGCGCAGCATTCGCAGGCTCAAGGAACAGGCGGAGGCAGGTGCCAGCCCGTCGGATATCAAGCGATCACGGGGCGGGATACGGGATGTCGAGTTCTCGGTACAACTCCTCCAACTGGTCCACGGGAGACTCGACCCCGAATTGAGGAGCCTGGCAACGCTCGACGCCCTTGAGGCTCTGACCAACCACGGCTTCGTCGGCGACGAGGATCAGGCCCTGCTCAGCGATGCCTACGGGTTCCTCAGGGATCTCGAGCATCGCATCCAGCTCTGGGACCTGCGACAGACCCATGAGCTCCCCGACGACCCGGAACGGCGGGCACAGCTGGGACGGGCGATGCGACTGGGGCCCGACCCGGCCCGGGAGCTGGAGCGACGACTGGCCGAGGTGCGCTCGATCGTCCGTGACGTCCACGAGCGTCTCTACTTCCGACCCATCCTCGACGCCCTCGTCGGCTCGCCCAGCGCCAGGCTCGGCGTGGAGCAGGCGGGTCTTCGCCTCGAAGCCCTCGGCTTCAGAGACGTTCGGGCGGCGCAGAGAGCTCTGGAAGAGCTCACCTCAGGGATGAGCCGGCGGTCACAGGCGATGGATCAGGTTCTCCCCCTCATGCTGGACTGGTTGTCCCTCTCACCCGATCCGGATCTCGGCCTCGCCCAACTTCGGATGGTCCTGGCCCACACGCCCGATCACGCCGCCCTGGTCACCCTGCTCCAGGTCAACCCTCTGGCCGGGGAGCGGCTGTGCAGGCTGCTCGGGACCAGCCGTCTGCTCGGCGACCTGATCGACCGCATCCCCGAGTTCGTCCCCCGACTCGCCGACGAGCGGCTCCTGGGCCAGATCCGGGATGGGGATGAGGAGACGGCCCGTCTACTCGGGCTCCTCGACTCCAGACCGGATCCCGACGCCAAGATCGGGACTATTCGCCGCATGACCCGGAGACGGAAGCTCCGCATCGCGGCGCGGGACATCCTGGGCCAGGCGGACACCGCCGCAACACTGCGTGCGCTGACCGACAGTGCCGACGCCGCTGTGACCGGCGCCCTCCACGTCGTCACCAAAGGCGACGCTACGGGATTCTGTGTCATCGCCATGGGCAAGTGGGGAGGTGGGGACCTCTCCTACGGCTCTGACCTCGATCTCATGTATGTCTTCGAGGATGAGTCGCAGCGGGACGAGTCATTCCACATCGCCGCCGAGCTGGGCAAGGTGCTATCGGAGCCGAGCCGGCATGGCGAGGCCTACTCGCTCGATGCCGACCTGAGGCCGGAGGGACGCAAGGGCCCTCTCGCCCGGTCTCTAGAGAGTTACCGCCGCTATTACGAGGAGTGGGCCGAGCCCTGGGAGATGCTGGCCCTGGTCAAGGGGCGGATGGCGGTGGGCGATCCGGTCCTCGGCGCCGAATGGGCCGAAATGGTGAGCGCCTACCTGTGGCGGTACGACCTCCCCGCCGGTTTTCTGCGCTCGATTCGGGAGATCAAGGCCCGGGTCGAGAACGAGCGCATACCGGCAGGTGAGGACCCCGACTATCACCTGAAGCTGGGCCGGGGAAGCATCAACGACATCGAGTTCCTGGTCCAACTGCTCCAGCTGAGACACGGGGCTGCCCTTCCCGCCCTGCGAGTCCCGGGCACGCTCGATGCGCTAGAGGTCCTGGCCGGGCACGATCTGATCGAGAACGACGAACTCCACTCCCTAACCGAGTCATACCTGTTTTGCACCCGGACAAGGCTCCGGCTTCATCTCCAGGTGGGTCGGGCTGTGGACTCCCTGCCCACCGACCCCGACGATCTGCGCAGTCTCGCCGCCTCACTGGGCTTCGAACGCTCCTCCGAGCTCCGCGACGAGTACCGACGGGTCACCCGACGGGCCCGGCGCGTCTTCGCGGCTCGCTTCTACGACTGACCCCTATCCCTGATTGGGTTGCCCAGGGGGTCACATACGGACCCGGCCAACCCAATTACGAAGGGGGTAATCGGGTTCGGGACAAGGGCCGGGGTGGCGGCAATGCTCGGTCTGGCCGAGGGGCCTCTGACCGAGGGGCACCAGGGACGTTGGTTACCATCCACGCCGTGGCGACCAAGAGAGAGGCCCAGCAGGATCCGACGCTCTACGAGCCTCACATCGGTGAGACCCGCCAGTACTGGCGCGACATCATCCTCGGCGTCAACGACGGCCTGGTCTCCATGTTCCTCCTCGTCGTGGGGGTGGTGGGCGGCGGGCTGGACTCCGGACCGGTCCTGCTCACCGCGCTGGCCGGCGCCCTGGCCGGGGCGATATCCATGGCCGCCGGGGAGTATCTGGCCACCAAATCACAGGACCAGGTCCTGGAGGCCGAGCTGAGGCTGGAGAGGGTCCACATCCGCGACCATCGCCAGCAGGAGCTCGACCAGCTTCGGGAGATGTTCGCTGACATGGGTCTCCTGGAGGAGGACGTCGACATGGTGGTCACAGCCTTCGATCGCTCCGATGACGCCATCCTCAACGCGATGAAGGCGCTCGAGTTCGGGTTCGTCGACTCGGAGCGACGATCCCCGTACCGGGCCATGGTTGCCTCGGGAGCCCTTTTCATAGTGGGCTCGCTTCCCTCGATCGTCCCCTTCCTCGTCTTCGACTCGTTGAACGTGGCGCTGGCCTGGGCCACCGTGCTCGCCCTGGGCGGGCTGTTCGTGGTCGGGGTGGTGAAGGCCCGTGTGGCCAAGAACAGCTGGCTCACTTCGGGGTTGGAGAACATGGCCATCGCCGGAGTGGGCGGCATCGTCGCCTGGCTAATCGGCGACGCCGTCGGGGCAGCATTCGTGTGAGTGTTGGGTAATGGGTAGCGGGATCACAAACGAGTTGCTTGCTCGTGCTTGCTCTAGCTAGCAGCTTGCTCTATGCTTGCAGTACGTGAACGAGAGCAAGCACACCGATCTCGGGGAGTTCATCCGGCAACAGAGGGAGAGGGCCAACCTCTCACTTCGCCGGCTGGCCGAGCGGGCCGGTATCTCCAACCCATATCTCTCGCAGATAGAGCGTGGGATCCGCAAACCCTCGGCCGAGATCCTCAGCCGGTTGTCGAGGGCGCTCGAGATCTCGGCGAACACCCTCTACTCGAGGGCAGGTCTCATCGACGGGCCGTTGCAGTCGCCGACGATGCTCGAGGCCATCGATGCCGACAGGCTGCTCAGCCCGACCGAGAAGAAGGTGCTGCTCGACATGTACCACGTGCTGATCCATTCCGATGGGTCACTCGACAACCACACCGAACAGGAGTGACAATGAAGACGAAGAACATCCTCTATGCCGTCGTCGGCGCACCGGTCGTCGCCGCCCGCAAGGTCGGAGACAAGGTCGGCGAACTACGCTCGAAGGTGAGCGAGGAAGCGGCCGGCTACAGCCAGGTCGCCGAGAAGACGATCGACAAGTGGGCGCTCGAGGGTGAGAAGGTCGTCAGCCGGATCTCCGAGGGCAAGGTGGTGGACGAGATCACGGCGAAGGTCGACCTCGACCAGGCAAAGGAGCAGGTCAGCAAGTTGCGCGACCAGCTCGAGGAGATGCTGGCCACGTGGCGGACCTCCTTCCGGCCCGAGAAGGCGGAGGAGAAGGTCGAGGCCGAACCGGCCAAGGCTCTTGCCAAGAAGCCTGCCGCCCGCAAGCCCGCGGCCAAGACCAGCGCCACCAAGCCTTCTGCTGCCAAGACCACCAAGTCATCCGCAGCGAAGACGAGCCCGGCGAAGACCAACCCGGCCCCGGCCGAGAAGGCTTCCTAAAGAAGCAAGGGCCCCTGTCGGGGCCCCTTGCTTCGGTACCCGGTACCGGGTACCGAGGACCGGACCTCAGCCACTGGGATCCAGGTCTCGGGCTGTCTCGATCCAGACCTCGACCATCGACTCGGTGGGGAGACGGCGGACCACCCGGGCGCTGCCGTTGAGCCCGATGATCTTGGCGAGCAGAGCCGTGGGGTTGCGTCGTCGCAAATCGCGGAGGGTGTCGACCCCGGCGGCGACGAGAAGCTCGGCATACTCGGCGCCCACGCCCTTCAGTCGCAGCAGGTCGGAGTGATTGATCCACTGCTGGATGTCCCTCGGGTCCAGACCGGTCGCTGCCGCCAGCTCGTACCGACCCTTACGGTCGCCGGCGGCATCGATCAGTCCCTTGCTCGTTCGTACTCCGGCCTTCCGCAGCTTGGTGGCTTCCTTGTGGCCGATGCCTGCCACCTGATCGATCCGAGCCATGTGCTCCTTCTATGCCATGCCAGAAATCAGACGGCTCGACTCTAGACCGAAGAGGTCAGTTCGAACCAGGGTGCTTGGGTCGTAATTCGACCACATCGGTCTCGGTGTCGACGTCGCGCGGGGCGAGGTCGGAGAACCAGACCTCGTTCACCCATTCGGGGTGTGCCTGCCAGAGTCGCTGGGCGCCCTCATCGCCCTCGAGAGACATGAGTCGGGGCCACAACGATCGATCGACCAGGACCGGGTTCCCCCAGCTGTATCTGTACTTGGGCACGCTCACCGGCTGGTCGGAGCGGGCGTGTGATGCCATCAGCTCCTCGACCACCTCGACCGCCACCGACGGCTGATCCCCCATCACGATGAGGGCCTTGTCGCAGCGGGAGAGACGGGTGAGCGCATCGAGCGCCACCCGGATCGAGGAGGCGATCCCCTCTGCCCATTCCGGGTTCTCGATGATTCCCACGTCCGCGAAGTCGATGCCTTCGAGGATCCTCTCGTAGTCGTGGCCGAGCACCACCCACACCTCGTCGACGGGAAACTGACGGGTCCGGGCGACGACATGGGAGAGCAGGTTGGTCTGACCCCATGGCTCGAGCTGCTTGGGACGGCCGAGACGACGTGACGCGCCTGCGGCGAGGACGACGGCGGCGGTCGACATCAGAGGCGGACCGGTCGGCCTTCGAGTCTGGGCTCCTGATCGTGCAAGTAACGCACCGAGATCATCTCGCCCAGGATGGCGATCGCCATCTCGCCGGCGGATCTGGAGCCGATGTCGAGGCCGATCGGCCCGTGGATGCGATCCACCTGATCCGTTGTGAAGCCCGAGGCGAGAAGACGCTCCCGACGTGCGGCGGTGGTCTTGGCCGACCCCATGGCGCCGATGTAGCGGACCTCGGTAGGGAGCACGATCGGCCACAAGGGATCCTCGAAGCGCCGGTCATGGGTGAGGACGACGACAAAGGTGCGTGCATCGAAGGACGAGGCGTCGACGACGGCGTCGGGCCAGCCAACTCTGAGCTCGTCGGCCTCGGGGAAGCGCTCCGCTGTGACGAAAGCGGGTCGTGGGTCGGCTACGACTGTATGGAAGCCGAGGAGATCGGCGTGCTGAACCAGCTCCTGGGCGATGTGGACCGCACCGAAGACGAAGAGATGGGGACTGGGAACGAGCACTTCGTAGAACACCTCGTCGTCCCCGTAGGCAAGTGTGGTGCTCATCTCACGCGCCATGAGCGTCACCGCGTCCGCCCGCGCCTTCTCCGCCACGCCCTCGGGAACGGCACCGGCGAGAACTTCACCCCGGGCGTTGAGAACGGCCTTTGCCCCGGCATCGGCGCCGGCGATCACGGTTATGACCGTGCCAAGTGCATCCTCGTCGACCAGGTTCTGAGTGGCGTCGAGAACCGGGGACGTCACCACGGTTCGATGTACACCTGGATCGTCCCGCCGCAGGCAAGACCGACCGCAAACGCGTCGTCGTCGGCAATCCCGTAGGTGACGAGCTCCGGCTCACCCTGTTCCAGAACCGACAGTGCCCGCACCACCACATCGTTCTCGACGCATCCTCCGGACACCGACCCTTCCATCTCCCCGTCGGAGGAGACGAGCATGAGCGACCCGGGGCCGCGTGGTGCCGAGCCGTAGGCCTTGACCACGGTCGCCTTGGCCACCTTCTTGCCCTGGTCGAGCCAGCTCCTGCGTTGTGCCAGCGTCTCTCTCATCTGCCAAGAGTACCGGTCAAGCCGTCATCGTCTCAGAGCCGAGCGGGAAGCGGGTGAGTGCCCCCACACCGTGTGTGTCGAGGGGCGACGACACCAGTATCTGCTGGGTGCGCCCCCCGGATCCGACCACGGCCTCCATGGCCGCGGCCACGATGTCCTCGACGTCGAACATGGCCGAGCCACAGACCGGGCAGCGATCGCCGGATCGGGCGAGGAAGCCACAGGAGTTGCAGATCGACCCGGGTCGCATGAACTCCCCGGCCACCACCAACGTGTCGACGGCCTGGGCATTGCATGCAGTGAGAGCCGGGGTGAGACCGAGCACTGCCAGCCCGTCGCTCCACGCGGTATCGCACACCTGGCGGGCGAGGTCGGACTCCCGGTGACGCCTCACCTCCTCCGCCTGCTCGGCCAGCTGCACCCGGATCGAGTGCAGCGAGAGCGTCTGCGGGCCGGCTTGGAAGGTGGCTCGATGGAGACGGGCCAGATAGGGGTGGAGAGATCGGGCGATGTCGTCGACGGTCTCGCCGTACCCTCCGATCGCCAGATAGTCGAAAGCTCGCTGCTGATGCTTCACGAGCAGGATCGTGGCCGCGTCACGCCACATCCGGCTCGACACCTCGTCGGCCCGCCCTCTCACGGTGTGCTCCTCGTAGCCGGAGAAACCTCCGTAGTTGGACTTCCCGATGTCAGCGATCAACGGTGCGCTCACCTCATCCAGAAGCTCACCGGAAGCGACGAACACCCTGGCCTGGGACCGATCGGCCACCAGGACTCCTACCCGGAAGGCTCGGGGGGCTGCCCGCAGCGGCCTCAGATAGGGCCGGGGCCCTAGGGAGGACACGTTGGGGACCGGGTGCGCCAGTGACTCGAGGGTGAAGAGACCGTCTAGGTCCGAGGCGAAGATCGCGTAGGCGGGCGCACTGTCCGCCTCGAGACTCTCGGCATGAGCATGGATGCGCTCGGCGTCGGCGCGCACCGACTTCTGCACCGGTCGCTCCTTGTTCTCGGCGGCCTCACGCACAGGGCGCAGCAGGTCGGTGAGCAGGGCGGTCATTCCTCCAGGGCTGGGGCGATTCACATAAACCGAGATGAGCGAACCGGACGGGCTCCTGAGCTCGGCTATCGGGTCTGCACGCAACGGTCACCTCCCGCCCTCACCGGGAGAGATCCGATCTCCCGGCTGACGGTGAATCGCCGACGGCATCTCAACCTACTCAGCGGCGTCGTGCCGCGTCCCGGCTTGCCCTCCTTCGGCACGCAGCTCAGAGGGAACGGCTCAGCTCCGATGTCAGGTCCTCCAACAACCAGCCCAGGTAATCCAGGATGTCCCGCTGCTCCTCCGGCAGCCGATCATGGTCCTCCTCGACCTCGAGCCTGAACCGGGCGCCGAGGGCCAACCGGCCCTCGTTCAGCACCCGGAGAAAGGCATTGGCCTCTTCCTCGGTGAGATGGCAAGGGCCGTCGCCGAGAGCGCGTTGGAAGACACGACGATCGGCGTGTCGCGCCGCCATGAGCTCCTCGCCCATCAACCGCCACCACTCGTCATTCGACTCGGGATCATCGAGATACACCGGGACCCGGAGTCTGCGTGAGGCCGGGTCGTCGCCGGTTCGGGGCAATCCGGCGAGGACATCGAGCACCCCGGTGAGAAACGACTTCTCGTTACCGGTGAGATCGACATCGATCCCACCTTCCGCCGCCCTGAATCGTCGTTCCATCAGTGCTCCATCGTGGCCCACAAGCCATGCCCGTGCAGCCGGTAGCAATCGACCTCCGCCTTCTCCCTGGGGCCGTCGGAGACGATGGCCCGCCCTTCGTGGTGCACCTGGAGCATGAGCTCGGTGGCCTTGCTCTCGTCGTACCCGAAGAGCTTGCGGAACACGTACACCACATATGACATGGTGTTCACCGGGTCGTTCCAGACGATGACCTGCCACGGCCGGTCGATGTCCTGTTCCTCCCCGATGTCGGGGTCGATGACGGGCGTTGGGTGCGTGGTCACCAGACCCTGATCGTAGGCGGAGTCGGGGCGGATCACCCAGCGTCCTCGCCCGAAAGCGCATCGAGGAGCCTGGCGCGGCACACCGTGACCGCGTTGGCGAAACCGGGGTCGGCGTAGGGGATCTCCGCCACCGGGAACGGGGAGCCGACTCCCACGAAGCCCGGCACCGGGTCAGGGAAGTCCTCGACGCCGAGGTCGACCATGCAGCGGCTGAAGTCGTGGAGTTGTTCGAGGATGACCTGGCGGAGCAGATCGTCATCACCAACGTCGAGCGCCCCCGCCTCCAAGTGCTCGGAGCAGACGGAGACCGCCTCGGCAGTCGCCGGATCGGCAAAGTCGAGCGTGGCCATGACCAGGTCGAGCCGAGGGTGCCCGGTGGCGTCCAGGGGGACCTCCTCGATCTCGATGCCGTTGTCCGCGAGACAGGTGCGAAAGGACTCGACTGCGACATCGGAGACGACCGTCGTAGTGGTGCTGGGAGCCGTCGACGTCGTCGTGACGGGCGTGTCGGTGGCCGACGGGGCCTCCCCGTCCCGGGTGCATGCGACGACGAGCACTCCCGTCACCGCCAGGATGATCGTCGACCGCCGAATCAGCTGCTCCCGGGACCCTCGTCCTCGGACCCGACCTCGGTCAGGCCATCGGCGAGAATCATGGCCAGGTCCCGGACCCGAACCTCTTCCCGACCCAGCTCCTTGACCCCGTCGTCGAGCATCACGAGGCAGAAGGGGCAGGCGACGGCGATCTCGTCGGCCTCGGTGGCCAGGGCCTCCTCGGCCCGCTCGATGTTGATCTTCTTCCCGGTCGGCTCCTCCATCCAGAACCGGGCTCCCCCGGCGCCACAGCAGAGGGCCCGGGTGCCATGACGTGGCATCTCCACGACCTCGATGGAGTCGGAGGAGCCGATCACCGCCCTCGGAGCCATATAGATGTCGTTGTGGCGCCCGAGGTAACAGGGGTCGTGGAAGGCGATCCGCTTGGTTGCACCATCCTCCCTGGTGGGTGTCTCGAGGCGGCCCTCGGTCAGGAGCTCGGCCAGCAGCTGGCTGTGATGGACCACCTCGTAGCTCCCGCCGAGCTGGGGATACTCGTTGGCGATGGCGTTGAAGCAATGGGCACACTGGGTGATCACCCTGGTGACCCCGATCTCTTCGAAGGTGGCGATGTTCTCCAACGCGAGCTGCTGGTAGACGAGCTCGTTCCCGGCACGGCGGGCTGGATCGCCGGTGCATGCCTCCCTGACGCCGAGGATGGCGAAGTCGATGCCCGCCCGGTGCAAGAGGCGGGCCAGGGCCACCGAGACCGCGGTGTTTCGGTCGTCGTAGGACCCGGCGCAGCCGACAAACCACAGGTAATCGGCGTTCGTCTTCCCGTTCTCCCCGAACACCGGGATCTCGAAGTCGAGCTCCCTGGTCCAGTCCGCCCTCGCCTGCCGGCTGAGACCCCAAGGATTGGCCTGGTTCTCCATGGAGACGAATGCCCGACCCAGCTCGGTGGGGAACTCGGATTCCATCATGGTCAGATAGCGACGCATGTCGAGGATGCGATCGAGGATCTCGATGTTCACCGGGCAGATCTCGTCACAAGCGCGACAGGTGACACAGGCGAACACCTCCTCGGGCCGGACACGGTCGAACAGCCTCCCCTCGCCATCGAGCACGGCCAAAGTCGAGACCGGGCCGGAGACCCCGACCACCGAGGCGGCGACCTCGCCGGTCTTGAGGATCATCTCCCTGGGGTCGAGGGGCTTCCCGGTGATGTTCGCCGGGCACACCGAGGTGCATCGGCCGCAGACGGTGCAGGCATCTGTGTCGAAGATCTGCTTCCAGGTGAGGTCGCCGACCACGGAGGCACCGATGGTCTCGATGTCCTCGGCCTCGAGCAGATTGGGCATCTCGCGCATCGCTCCTTTGGGCCGGGGATGGGCGGAGAGGAACATGTTGGCCGGCGAGGTGAACATGTGCCGGAGCTTGGTGACGGGAAGCACTACGAGGAACGCGACGAATGAGGCGACATGGGCGATCCAGAGCGCCTGATGGAGGCCGGCAGCCGATGACTGCTCGATCAGACCCGAGATCGGGTACCCGACGAAGGACCACACCTCGAAGGCAGGGCGACCGACGAGGGCGATGCGGGCGGCCTCGGTGACAAGCCCGGTCACCCCCATCACGACGAGGAGACTCAAGATCAAGGCGTCCTCTGGCTTGGTCTTGGTCCTGATGCGCCGGGGTCTCAGCACATAGCGATTGAGGACGAACAGGCCGACGCCGCCCAGGAAGACGAGGGAGGCGAGGTCCAGCGTCGCCGAGTATCCCTGGTAGACGACACCGTGGAGGAACTTGAGGTTGCCGGGGAGGAGGTGGTCGATCTCGAGGATGACCGTTCCCAGGAAGAGAACCAGGAACCCGTAGTACATCGCAGCGTGGATGAGGCCCGCCCTCGGGTCACGCAGCAAGGTCTTCATGCGAAGCCCGGCGTCGAGGTCCCTGATCCGTTGCCCCCAGCGCCCGCTTCGGCGCTCGCCCCTCCCCAGAGACCATCCCCGGGCGCGGCTGGCAAAGAGGTGGAACATGAGCCAGACGAAGCCGGCGACGCTCAGGTAGAACACGACCCGGAAGGAGGGAGGGATGTTGACGAACACCTCACGACCCACCTCGTACACCGGATGCCCGGGGATGGTCCCCAGCACACCCAGCGCCAGGGTGGCCAGGCCGGAGAGTACGCCGAGCCCTTCGAGGACTTGTGTTGCGGTGGGTCGTCGCAGTGTCGGGTCGGACTGCTCTTGTCGCTCCTCGGTCAGGGCCATGGGAGGCGAGTGTATGGGTTTTGGGGTTTGGGTGGTGAGTCCCGGAAGCACAATCAGAACCCACAACCCAATTCGACGTTGGTCGAATCGACCTCTTGACATGCGATGCTCGTATGAGATAGTATCGGTTCGATAGTCATCGAATCAGAGGCGCAGGCTCAATTATGGTCGAAGTCATCTCCCCACAATCGAAAGTCCGAGATCTGACCGTGGCTTCGCGACGGATCCCGATCGATGTCGACGGGGTCGGGACCTACGAGATCGTGCTGACCATGTGGACCGTCTTCAACCCCGAGGAGAGCGGCTCAGGGTTCGATCTCGGACCGGAATGGTTGGCTCGGGTTCGGGAAGCCACCCCCGAAGACCTGGCCGGGGAACTTCGAGCCCTCGGCGGCCCCAACTGCGCCGTCTGGCTCAGTCTTCTCGGCCTGGTCGCGGCAGCGCCCCATCCCCACGACCCCGACCGGGTCCTCGATTGGCTCGCTTCGATAAACCCGCAACGACTCCGGCGGTGGATGCTGGGCTACGTGGGCGAGTCCGCCGACCCCGGGCTCGTGGAGCAGGGTGCGGACGGTGACATGGAGGCTGTGCGCCAGATCGTCCGCGCGACCAAGGGGGGCAAGCTGGACGAGGAGATTCAGACCCATGTCGTCTCCCTCTTCGAGATCCCCGGCGAGGAGCTGCGCGACCGCCTGGTCCAGGTCATGAGACGCTTTCGCGAGGAGGTCTTCAGCGAGTACGAGGAGGCATTCACGGCTGCGATCAATCGGGCCGCCGCCGCGCAACGAGCCACGTCGAGCCGCGACAGCGCCAAGGCCGTGATCGAAGAGGTCACCAACGGTCTGGACTACGAGATCCCCCTCGGGGTGTCGAGAGTGACTCTGGTCCCCTCGGTCGTGGTCAGGCCGCTCTCCCTCATCGACCAGTACCGTGACACGCTCCTGGTCTTCTACGGGATGGCGGACGAATTCATCGATTCCGACCCCGAGGCGCCGCCGTCATGGCTGGTCAAGACGTACAAGGCGTTGAGCGACGAGCGACGGCTCCGCATCCTGCGCCGGCTCTCCGAAGAAGAGGCGTCGCTGGACGACCTGACCGACCTTCTCGGGCTGTCCAAATCCACGGTCCATCACCACATGAGTGTCCTGCGGGCAGCCGGTCTGGTCCGGGTCCGCATCAGCGGAGACAAGGACGAGCCCAAGGAGTCCAAGACCTACGCCCTGCGGACCCAGGCCCTGGCCAACGCCGGGGCCTTCCTCGACAACTACGTCAAGACCGACCAGCAAGCAGCCTCTTGAGCGGGAGAGACTTTGATGACCCCAATGATCAACGAGACCATCGTCCACGACCGAATACACAGCGCTAGAGAGCGAGCAGCGCGCAGACGCACGGCTCGGGCGGCGCGCGCCAGGGCACTGCAGCGAGCCGGCCTCCATTCCCTCCGGGATGTGGTCGGTCACGGGCTCATCGCAATCGGTGAGCGGCTGGTGGATCGACCTCCCATGCCTGATCCCGCCGCCCTCCGCAGGGCTGCGTGAGCCAAGGCGGTCCGAGGTTCGGTGACCGGTCACCGGACCTCGGGCTTCCCCTCAGGATCCGAAGACCGAGCGAACGAAGAACCAGGCGTTGGCAGGCCGCTCGGCCAGACGACGGGTGAGATACGGATACCACAGGGAGCCGAAGGGCAGATAGACCCGCAATGGGAACCCGGCCCCCACGAGCTGGCGCTGCAGGTTGCTGCGCACGCCATACAGCATCTGGAACTCGAAAGGCTGTTTCCGATCCCGGGCCAGCTCCCGGGCCAGGTTCACCAGGTTGAGGTCATGTGTGGCCACGGCGGGACGCAGCGCCTCCACCCCCATCAAAGTGCGCAGTTGACCTGCATAGGCCTGGTCGACGGCGGGCTTCGAGGTGAGGGCAACGTCTGGCTCCTCCACGTATGCGCCTTTGCAGAGCCGGATGTGCCCGCCGAGAGGCAAGAGTCGCTCCAGGTCGGCAGGGGTCCGATGCAGGTACGCCTGGAGGGCCAAACCGAGATTCCGATGATGCGTCTGCGCCTTTTCGTAGATGCGGACGGTGGCATCGGTGTAACGCGAGTCCTCCATGTCGATGGTGACCGTCGTCGACACCCGATGCGCCCCCTCGGCCAGGCTGTCGAGGAGCTCGATGGCCAGCCCCTCGTCGATGGCCAGCCCGAGCTGGGTCAGCTTGACGGAGATGTTCGCCTGCAAAGCCTCCAACCCGATCCGCTCCAAGCCTTCCAGATACTCGTCCCTGGCCTGCATGGCCGAGCTCCGGTCTGACACCTCCTCCCCGAGAAGATCGAGGGAGACCAGAAGCCCTTCCCCGTTGAGCCTTCTGGCGACGGTCACGGCCTCATCGAGAGTGTCCCCGGCCACGAACCTGCGGGCAAGGGCCTTGCCGGGTCTGGTTCCGGTGATCGTCCTCTCCACGGGGGCGGCCTCGGTGATGGCCACGACCGCCTTGGAGAAAACGCTCAACCCTGCTCCCCGAGCTCGGCGGCGCGTTTGGCCGCGGCCCGGACCGCATCCTCGACGAGGGCGCGAAAACCGCGTTCCTCGAGGATGTGCACCGCGGCGGCCGTGGTCCCGCCCGGCGATGTGACCTGTGACCTCAGCTCGGCCGGGCTGCTGTCGGTGTCGGTGAGCAGATGCCCGGCCCCCCGGATGGTCTGGTGGACGAACTCTTCCGCGATGTCGCGGGGGAGCCCTTCCCGGACCGCGGCCTCGGTGAGCGCCTCCGCCAGCAGGAAGACATAGGCAGGCCCGGTCCCCGACACCGCGGTGACCGCATCGAGCAGCGACTCGTCCATCACCCTGACCCCACCGACGGCTCCCAGCACCTTGGTGGCGAGTTTGAGATGCTCCTCGGCGGCGTGGGCACCTCGGGCGATGCCGGTGACACCTTCACCCACGAGGGCGGGGGTGTTGGGCATGGCTCGGACCACCGCGACCTCGCCGAGCCGGTCCTCATAGGTCTTGGTGGTGACACCGGCGGCAAGGGAGAGCAGCATCTGACCTGTGGAGATGCGCATGGCGAGCCGATCGATCACCACCCCCACATCACGAGGCTTCACCGCCACCACCACCACTTCGCGGGCCACGATCGCCTCGGTCGGGTCGAGTGTCACCAGCGATGTCGACCGCTGGGCCAGATCGGCGGCCCGATCCTCCCGGCGCACGCACAGGGAGAGCTCGTCGGCAGTCCACCCGGCGCGCCTGAGACCGCTGAACAGCGCCTCGCCCATGGCGCCGACGCCGATGATCGCAACCGAGGGGTGGTCGCTCATGCGCGAATTATATGAATCGATCGAACACCCTCAGCCCTGAGATCGCGGTAAGCGACCCGGGCCTGCTCCACGAGCCTCCGCCGATGCCGATGAAGAACGGGCGATCGTGCTTCCGTGGGCTGCGCTCAGGCATGCCCGACGACGTTACTTGTCGCCGACCCTGCTGCGCAGACGGCGAATCTCGTCGTACACACCGTCGGTCAGAGTCGTCGAGGCCGGGGCCGAGACTCCCTTGAGCTCGGACGGGATCCGGGCCGCCTTGACGGGGGTCAGCGAGGTCGGCTCGGGCTCCTCGACCGACTCCGGATCGTCGACCGTAGTCGCGCGCTCGGCACCCTCGACTGGGCGGTCCCGGTTGTCTGCCTCGACACCAAGGTCTCCGTCGGCCCCGGACCAATCAGATCCGGTCGAACCTGGGGCGACGCCCTCGGCCAGTCGATCGAGCCAGTCGGTCTCACCTTCCTGATGCAACACGGCGTCGGCCAAGCCGAGCCGATGAAGGGTGTGGAAGATTCGAACCGCCCCACCACGGCCATACCGGCTCTCGAGGGCACCAAAGGTGAACGTGGGCACCAAATTGACGAACACCTGCCAGTCCCCGGGCTCGATGGACACCGGGTCCTCGATCTCGGGAATCAGTTTGACGGCGTTCGCCTCGAACAGCCCGGAGGCGACCACCTCCCCTTCGAGCGACTGAAGCGCTTCGACGTCGAGCAGGACCTCTTCGACGGTCCAGCCCTTGGTATCGGGACCGTCGGCAGCGCCGACGGAGAAAGACCCCTCCTCGACAGTGGAGAGTACGTAGAGGATGTCGGCGACGCCGGCCCGGTCGTTCCCGGTGTAGGCGCCCTGAGCCCCGGCCAGCTCGGCCCCCGAGACCCGCCCCTCACGAAAATGGACACGCCCGCGTCGCAGACCCTCGATATCGAGCGAGCCTGTCTTCTTGGTGACCTGCATTATCTGGAGCAGGTCGTTGATACTCCAGTCAGAGAGCTGACCCGAGAGATGCATCGTTCCTTCCGTGTCCCGTAACGGGCATATCGGCAAGGAACGGCAATCGGTTGAGCCGTTCAGGCGTTCTTGGCAGCCTTCATCGCCTTCTTTTTTTCCCGGAGCATGAGCACATCCTCGAAGCTGGCGACGTCGGCGATAGAAGGCCAGTTCGCCGCCTTCTCCTCCCATCCGTCGGGTCGCACCCCGAGCCGCTTGCCCAGTACACCGACAAAGATCCTCGACTTTTCCGCCCCGAACCCGGGGAGGGCCCGCAACCGGCTGAGTAGCTCGGCACCGCTCTCCGCCGTCGACCAGAGGCTCTCGGCGTCACCGCCGTACTCCTCCACGACGACCCGGGCCAGATCCTGGGCCCGTTTCGCCATCGAGGCCGGATAACGGTGAATGGCCGGCGGGCCCCGAAACAACTCTTCCAGCCTCTCCAGATCGGTTTCGACAACCAGGGCCGGATCCATCTCGCCACCAAGCCGCTCCTTGAGCAGTTGCGGCCCGAGGAAGGCGCGCTCCATGGGGAACTGCTGGTCGAAAAGCATCCCGAGGAGGAGGGCGAAGCCGTCGCGGGCGAGGAATCGGTTCGCCTCATCGGACTCGGTGAAGGAGAGGGAGTCAGGTCGGTCCATGGGGCCAACCGTAGTGAGCCACAACGTCAGAAGAGGAGGCGAATCAGGACGTAGAGGACGAGTAGCCCGGCTGGGGCGTAGGCGGCCATGTTGGTGGGGTCTCTGCGTGGCTCGTTCATCTCTATCGTCTCTATGACGTGAACGTAGGGTGAAGAGGTTCCCGGGCATATAGGGGATCTCCCCTATTGGACCCGGGGAGATAGGCAACAATGTGGACAGACCGAAATGACACGTGACATCTACATCGTCGACGCCTGCCGGGCCCCGATGGGAAAGCTGGGAGGACAGCTGGCCCATATCCGGCCCGACGACCTGGCCGCCCATGCCATCGCCGCTCTGTTGAGACGGAACTCCGACCTCGACCCGATGGCCATCGAAGACATCTACTGGGGGGCGGCCAACCAGGCCGGCGAGGACAATCGGAACGTGGCCCGGATGGCCGGGCTGCTCGCCGGTCTCCCCATCGAGACACCGGGGGCCACGGTCAACCGTCTCTGCGGCTCCGGGATGCAGGCGGTCGTCTCCGGGTCTCATGCGCTGGCCGCGGGATGGGGCGAGGTGATGGTCGTCGGCGGCTCCGAGTCGATGACCCGCTCCCCGTACGTGATGATGAAGGGCGACCGTGCCTTCGCCACCGGGTTCCCCGAGGCCGCGGACACCGTTCTCGGCTGGCGTCTGGTCAACCCCCGGATGAAGGAGCTCTATCCGCCGATCACTCTCGGGATGACCGCCGAGGTGGTTGCGGCCAAATACGACATCAGCCGTGAGGATCAGGACGTCT
>Ga0326597_10005043_pt1 | contig 18444 bp, 12 predicted proteins | sample RVTome_12_FD_203789 | JGI IMG/M metagenome (GOLD analysis project Ga0326597, IMG submission 203789) | Soil microbial communities from uranium-contaminated site in the Upper Colorado River Basin, Wyoming, United States - RVT100D185 | ecosystem: Environmental > Terrestrial > Soil > Contaminated >... | reverse complement strand
GAAGACCTCGGTGGGGCCCGCCGCGGGCGGGCGCTGCTGGGCGATCCGGTCGAGGTAGGTGCGAACGTCCCGCACGTTCGAGCGCCGGGCCCCAAACGGCGCCCCGGCGCTCGGCGGCAAGGTCGAAAAGGCGCCGACTCCGAGGCCCAGCACGGGCTGCCGCTCCCAGTAGCGCCGGTTGTGGACAGCCTGAAAACCCGGACGCGCGTAGTTCGAGATCTCGTAGCGGACGAAGCCACCCGCGCGCAGGCGCTCCTCGAGGGTCTCGAGCATCGCGATGGCTTCCTCCTCGTCGGGCAGTGGCAGCTGCCCGCGGCTTGCGGCGAGCGCGAAGGGCGTACCCGATTCGATCGTCAGTTCGTACGTCGAGATGTGGTCCGGCCCGAACTCGAGCGCGCGCTCGAGGTCGGCCTCCAGGCTCGCCAGGCGCTGGCCGGGCGCTGCGAAGATCAGGTCGAGCGAGATCGCCGGAAAGCCCGCAGCGCGGCAGGCGGCCAGGGTCTGATGGGCTTCATCGACCCGATGCGCGCGGCCCAGGCGCTTGAGGACCGCGTCGTCGAAGCTCTGGATCCCCACCGAGACGCGATTCACACCGATGGCCCGAAAGTCCGGCAGTCGGGTGCGCTCGAGTGTGCTGGGGTTCACTTCGAGCGTGATCTCGACCGGGTCGTCGCTGGGAAACGCCGCCCGAATTGCCTCGATGATCCTGGCGAGTGTCACCGGGGTCAGCAGCGAGGGCGTGCCGCCGCCGAGGTAGATGCTCGCGAGGCGGCAGGCCCGAGCGTCGGGGCTTCGATCGATCGCAGCGGAATCGCGACGTGCGCGATTGGGCTCTCGCTCCAGAGCGGTGGGGCCTCGATTCACGCCACCGGGGTCTCGATTCACGGCATTGGGATCTCGTTCCGGAGCGGCGGGCTCGCGATCCAGGGCGCTGGGGTCTTGGTATGCAGAGCTGCGCGAGGCGAGTTCGCGCAGCAACGCGTCGACGTAGCGGGTCTCGTGGGCGGCCGACAGGTCGGGGGCGGCGACCACCGCAAAATCGCAATACGGGCAGACGCGCTCGCAAAATGGGATGTGGACGTAGACTCCGACGCTCGGTTCGCGCACGCGGAAAGGTTAGCGGCCCGGGCGCTTAGCGCGTCGGCCTGGGTTACTCTTCGCGCGCCTTGAGTGATCCCGAAATCCGCTGCGAAGTCCTGCCCAACGGGCTGACGGTTCTGTTGTGTGAGAGCGAGATCGCTCCGGTCGCCGAGATTCAGCTCTGGGCCAAGGTGGGCTCTGCGGACGAGCGCCCGTTCGAGAGCGGGCTCGCCCATTTTCACGAGCACATGCTCTTCAAGGGCACCGAGCGCCGGGCGGTGGGCGCCGTGGCGGGCGACGTCGAGGGGGCCGGCGGCCGCATCAACGCCTTCACGTCCTTCGACGTGACCTGCTACCACGCGACCCTTCCGAGAGACCAGATCGAAGTCGGCGTCGACGTGCTGACCGACGCGCTGCTTCATTCGACGTTCGCGCCCGGAGAGATCGATCGCGAAATCGAAGTGGTGCTCGAGGAAATCCGCCGCTCCGATGACTCGCCGACGCAGGTGCTCGGCCAGGCGGTGTTTGGCGAGTGCTACCGGAAACACCCGTACCGCGCGCCGATCCTTGGAACGCGCGAAAGTGTCGAAAGCTTCAACCGCGAGCGCGTGCAGGCGTTCTACGAGCGCTGGTACACGCCGGACAACCTGCTCGCGGTGGCGGTCGGAGACTTCGACGCCGCGCGCCTCATCGAACAACTCGAGGCCGCCTTCGAGGGCCGACCACGCGGAAACGTCGATCGCAGCCGCATCCAGGAACCGACCCAGACCGAGCGGCGCATCGTGGTCTGCGGGCGGCCGTTCGAGCGCGTCAACATGGAGATCGCCTACCCGGGCGTCTGCCTGCGCGATCCGGATTGCGCGGCGATCGACCTGCTGGCCTTCATCCTCGGCAACAGCGAGAGCAGCCGGCTGAACCGCCACGTCAAGGAGATCGGCGGATTCGTCGACCGGATCGACTCCTACTCGTACACCCCGATGGATCCTGGCATGACGAGCGTGAGCATCGGCACCGATGTGGCGCGGGCACTGGATTCGATCACTGCGGCGGTGCGCGAGATCGAGCGCATGCGGATTGAAGCGGTATCCAGAGAAGAATTGGATCGCGCGCGGGTCAACTTCCTGGCCGCGGAGCACTTCGAGCGCGAATGTGTCAGCGGCATGGCGCAGAAGCTCGGCAGCTTCCAGACGACCGCGGGCAACTGCCGCGAAGAGGCCCTGTATCTCGAGCGGATTCGCAACGCGACGCCCGAAGATCTGCTGCGCGTGGCGCGCCGCTACCTGACGCCCGAGCGCATGACGATCGGCGCGGTGCTCGCCGAGGCCGATGCAGCGCGATTGGACGAAGCCAGCATCGACGCCGCGATCGCACGCGGCCTGGAACAGACGAAGCACAGCCTCGCTGCGCCCGCCCGGCAACGGACGCTGCACGGGATCCACAGTTACCAGATGACCAACGGCGCCCGGCTCTACGTGTTGCCGCGCCGTTCGGTTCCCGTCGTCGCGGCCCGCGCCGCGTTCGTGGGCGGAACCCTCGCGGAAGACGAGGCCCACGCGGGCATCACGAATTTCCTCTCATCGATGTGGTTGCGCGGAACCCGCAGCCACTCCACCGCAGACTTCGCGCGCACGGCGGAGAACCTGGCCGCAGACGTCGACGGATTCTCGGGCCGCAACAGCCTCGGGGCCACGCTGGAATGCCCCATCGAGGTGCTCGATCCGACACTCGAACTCTTCTCCGAGCTGCTGCTCGAGCCCGCGTTCGACCTCGCAGAAATCGAACGCGAGCGCAGCGACACGCTCGCGGCAATCGAGCGCCGCGAAGACCGCCTCGCGCAACTCGCCTATCTGCTCTTCGCCGAAACCCACTTCCGACACCACCCCTACCGACTCGCGACGCTCGGCTCTGCAGAGTCGGTCAGGCGATTCGATGGCGACCTGCTGCGCGCCCATCACGCGCGCTTGATCCGCGGCGAGAACATGACGATCGCCGTAGTCGGCGATGTCGACCCCGACCGCGCGGCCACCCGCTTCTCGGCTCGCCTCGCCGCAATTCCCAACGGCGGCTTCGAAGCACCCTCCCCTCCCCTCGAAGACGCGCCGCACGAAATCCGCGAAGCCGAACTGCGCAAGGACCGCGCACAGGCGCACCTGGTGATCGGCTTTCGAGGCATCACGATCGCGGATCCCGATCGCTTCGCACTCGAGGTCATCGTCCAGCTGTTGGCCGGCCAGGGCGGCCGACTCTTTCTCGAACTGCGCGATCGGCGCAGCCTCGCCTACACGGTCAGCGCCAACAACACGGAGGGAATCGCGCCTGGTCACTTCACGGTGTACATCGCTACGGCGCCGGAGAAACTCGACGAAGCCCGTGCGGGCATGTTCGAAGAGCTCCAGAAGCTCGTCCAGCAATCGCCCTCGGATGAAGAACTGGAGCGCGCCAAGCGCTATCTGATCGGCAACCACGCGATCGATCTGCAACGCAACGCCGCACACGCGGGGCTGATCTCGCTCAACGCCCTCTACGGCCTGGGCCCCGACGCCGACTGCGCGTTTCCCGCACAGGTCGCAGCCGTCGGCAAGGAAGAGGTCCTGCGCGTCGCGCGGCGAATCATCGATCTCGACACCTACACCCTCGCGGTCATTCGACCCTAGTCGCCACGTCCAGACTCCGGGTTGGCCGATACTCCTGCTTCCACCCACAGAATTCGTTGGCGCTTCAATGTGCCCGAGCTTCGGATCCATCGATGCTCGGAGCGCGGCTGACTCCGTTGGGTCGCGCCTGCGCGGTTGGTTGCCTGGTGGGGTGACGGGAGGCCATCGGGCTCGGACCCCATGTCGCCCGATGGCCTCCCGTCACCCCACCGAGCGATGCTTTCGTTCGAGAGTGCTTTCGATGCGGTGGTTTTTCTTCACGCGCCACAACGGGTTTGCTGGGGGCCGCACGTTGAATCGGGTTTCGAGCTACTCGATTCTGTGTCTGAATCTCTGAAGCACGAGGCCATTTTGTTCGTCGAGCGCTGCTGCGGGGAGTGCGGGGATGGGGGCGGTGGATCAGGGGCCGAGGGCGAGGCCCTGGCTGCGGGGGTCGCTGCCGCCGGTGTGCCAGCCGGTTTCGGGGTCGATTGCGATTGCCTCGGCGACCGACCAATCCCAGTCCGACACTTCGACATTGTGACCGCGCGCGCGCAGCGCCTCGACGACGTCATCGGGGATCGCGGCCTCGACGTCGAGTGCGTCGGGCACCCACTGGTGGTGGACGCGCGGCGCCGAAACCGCCTTTTCGACGTCCATCCCGTAATCGAGAACGTTGACGATCGTCAGCAGCACGGTGCTGATGATGCGCGGACCGCCCGGACTGCCCGTCACGAGGACCGTGCGCCCATTCCTCGCGACGATCGTCGGCGTCATGCTCGAGAGCGGGCGCTTGTAGGGCGCGATCGCATTGCGGCCGAGTGTGTCGATCAGCCCGTAGCTGTTGGGCTCGTAGGGCGCCTTTGCGAAGTCGTCCATCTCGTTGTTGAGCACGATGCCCGTGCCCGGAACCGTGATTCCGGAACCGTAGAGGGTGTTGATCGTTCCGGTGATCGCCACCGCGTTGCCAGCCGCATCGGTCACCGAGAGGTGCGCGGTGCCGGAGTCGTTCTGGGGAAGGCCGGGTCCCTCGAGGGTCAGCGCGCTCTCGGCTTCGCTCCAGCGCCAGGGTGCGCGCCGCCACCAGGGCGGATTGATGCGCGCGCGCAGCTCGGCCGCGTAGTCCTTGTCGGTGAGTGTCGCGACGGGCACCTCGACGAAGTCCGCGTCGCCGAGGTGCGCGGCGCGGTCTGCAAACGCGAACTTCATCGCCTCGACGATGCGGTGGATGCTGGCCGATGAGCCGGGCCCGAAACTCGCGAGATCGATGCCCTCGAGGATGTTGAGCGCTTCGATCAGCGCGACGCCGCCCGAGGACGGCGGCGGAAACGAGTAGATGTCGTAGCCGCGGTAGCTGCCGCGCAGGGCTTCCCGGATCCTCGGCGTGTAGGTTCTCAGGTCCTCGAGCGTGATCAACCCGCCGCCTTCTTGCACACTGGTAGCGATCGCCTTCGCGATCTTGCCCTCGTAAAAGGCGCGCGGCCCGCGCTCGGCGATCTGCTCGAGCGTGCGCGCGAGGTCCGTCTGGACCAGCCGCCAACCCGGCTCGAGCGCAACGCCGACGGGCGGATAATGGATCCGCAAGGTCTCCGGGAAGCGGCCTTCGAGCCGCGGCCGCTTCCAGGCCATCATGTCGACGTGATAGGCGCTGATCGCGAACCCGTTCCGCGCGAGCCGAATGGCCGGCGCCATGGCCTCCGCGAGGGTCATCGTCCCGTAGCGCTCGAGTGTCAGCGCGAGGCCCGCGACCATTCCCGGCGTTCCGACAGCGAGCGCACCGTACGCGGAAGCGTCTTCGGCCACACCGGGCCGCACGTACATGTCGCGGTCCGCGGCGCCGGGCGCCGTTTCGCGCCCGTCGATTGCCACCACCTCGCCGTTCGCTAGGCGAATCAAGATGAACGCGCCGCCACCAATACCGGTGGAAAAGGGCTGCGTGACGCCGACCGCAAACGCGGCGGCCACCGCCGCGTCGATTGCGTTGCCACCCGCCGCGAGCATCTCAACACCTGAGAGTGTCGAATCGACCTGGGAAGTGACGACCATCCCGTTGCGCGAATAAGCGGGGGCTTCGGATGCGGCATCGGCCGATTGCGGGGTGGACCATTGAAGCGCGAGCGCGAGCAGCGCGACAAGCTGCGCGCGAAGATAATACCTGCAGTGGAAATTCGACATGGCGGGGACGCTACCACAGCGCGCGGGCGGAGCTGCGGGGGAGACTGCGCGCCTCCCCCCGCAGCGCGGTACGCTGATCAATCCTTCGACTGCGGGCCCTTGTCCTTCTTGCCCTTCTTGTCTTTCTTGTCCTGCTTTTCTTTGCCTTCGTGCTCGGCGTCTTCGTGGCCGTCCTCGTCGTCATCCCCGCGAAGCTTCTCGGGCCGACCTTCGTTGTCCTCGTCCCACTGCGCGTTGGAATTCTCGGCGGCTTTTTCGCTGCGGTGCTCGGCGGCCTTTCCGCCCGCCTTGTTGGCGGGGTGCTCCGCGGATTCCTCGCCCGCTATGTGGTGATCTGCGACCGACAGCGCGGGAAACGCCAGCAGCGCAAACGCGGCCCAGATTGCAATCCATCGCTTCGATGTCATTGGATTCTCCTTCCAGAGATCGGGTTCATGGTGTTTGGGTCGATCGGTTGGTGGCGTCCGGGTTCGTCCAGTTGAAATTCATCCAGTTCGGGTCGATCCAGTCCACGTTCATCCGAGTTCGGGTGCATCCCGTCCGCGTTGATCCGCGTCGATCCGCGTCGATCGGAATTGGGGTTCACGGAACCAACAGACCGAGAACGAGCCGATCGAATTGGCGCCGTTGCAGCTGGCAGACCTGCCTCCGGTTCTGGCCACCGCATCTGGCTCGCCGCGTGCAGCTGCAACCCGCGTCCCGTTCTGGCCACCGCGTCTGGCCACCGCGTCTGGCCACCGCATCTGGCCACCGCATCTGGCCACCGCGCCTGGCCACCGCATCTGGCTCACCGCATCTGGCTCACCGCGTGCAGCTGCAATCCGTTTCCTGTTTTGGCAACCGCATAGGGCCTGCCGCATGCGGCCTGCCGCGTGCGCCTGCGATTTGCGTGCTCGCGTGCGCAGGTTAACACAGCGAGAGCAGATGATTGAAGCGCCCGGCTGCCGGCTCAAGGCACTCGGACGATTCTCCGACATAACCCCTCATGCGGCACATTCCGTTGAACCTGCCGGGCGCACGGCGAGGCCTGCTCGGCGCAGCTCGGATCCTGCCCGCCGTGCCGCTGATCGCGCTGGCCGGCCTGCTGCTCACCGCGTGTGGCGAAGAAATCGCAGTCGAAAAGACCGTGACCGCGGAAGACCTGATCGTCGACGGTCCGCACCCGCACGCCGTCATCGAGATCCGCGACCTCGGAGAGATCCGGATCGAGTTGCTGCCCGAAATTGCTCCGCAGACCGTCGAAAATTTCATCAAGCTCGCCGAAGAGGGCTTCTACGCAGGCATCCTGTTTCACCGCGTGATTCCGGGTTTCATGATCCAGGCCGGCGACCCCCTCTCGCGCGATCCCGATCCGCGCCGCGTGGGCGGCGGCGGCCCCGGCTTCGAGATTCCCGACGAGTTCAGCGACTTCCCCCACACGCGCGGCGTCGTCTCGATGGCCAACAAGGGCAACCGCAATTCCGGCGGCAGCCAGTTCTTCATCATCCACGGGGATTCGCCCGGGCTCGACGGGCGATTTTCGGTCTTCGGCCGAGTCGTCGAAGGCATCGAAGTCGTCGACGCCATCACCCAGGTCGAGATCGACATCTACGGCCGCTACGGCCCCACCGATCGCCCGTATCCCGTCCCGGTCGTGATCGACGCCGTGCGCATCGAACGCGCTAACGAGAACATCGCGGGCAACTAGCGGGCGAATGCTTCGAATTCGCTTGCAGCGACGTGAACGGCCCCGCCCGATCTGACGGCAGAAGCCTCTTCGACTGTTGTTTGCGACGTTTGATCCGATTCGAAGTCGCACTCTCGGCCGGAGAACTCGGCGGCCTTCGACTCGGCGTCGCGCAATGTCGTATCGCGGTCACGCGCCTCACGCAGACTCTCAGACGTGATTGCGAAGCATCAGCTCCTTGGGGTGCGGCTCCAAAAAAGTCTGCCCGTTCAGGTAGCCGACATCGAGATGGCGCGCGTGGTGGCGCAGCAGCGTCGCCGGAACGACCAGCGGAACATTTCCAAGCCGGTAGTCGTGGATCAGATCGACCATTTCCGTTCGCGAAGCCGAATCGAGGTTCTCCTTGAGATGCCCGGCGGCGTGCTGAAGCACATTGGTGTTTCGCGCGCGCGACGAGACGCGAGCAAGCGCAGCCATGAAGAGATCCTGATACCGCTGGCAGATTTCGACGCGCGGCCGACTCTTGAGGGAAGCGACCAGGCGGCCGAGCTCGCGGTAGGGCTCCATCGCGTGCGCCATCAGCTGGAGCTTGTGGGCGGTGTGAAACGCCACGAGTTGTCCCCGCGTCCAGCGGCCGCGAAACAGATCGCGCAAGCGCCGGTAGGCGAAGATCCTTTCGATGAAGTTCTCGCGCAGCTTCGCGCCGTTCAGGCGGCCTTCTTCTTCGACGGGAAGGTTCGGATACGTATCCAACAGCGGGCCCGCAAAGATTCCGCGGCCGTCCTTGCTGGGCGCGCCCTTTTCGCTGTAGACCTTTACGCGCGTCATCCCGCAGCTCGGTGAATCCTTCTTCAGCACGTAACCGCAGATCTCGAGCTCGCGCAGCGCGCGCACCCGGCGCGCCGCGTAACGCTGCATCGCGCGCGTGTGATCGCGGCCCGACGCGACCTCGACCATCCGCACGTCTTCTCCGTCGCGCACCAGGCGCAGCGCGGGGCGCGGCGTGCCCATGCCCACCTCGACCTCGGGGCAGACGGGAACCCACTCGACGAACTGCGCGAGCAGGTCGGTCACGAAGCGGTCGCGCTTGTGGCCCCCGTCGTAGCGCACCGCGTTGCCGAGCAGGCACGACGAAACACCGATTCGAATCGGCCGACCCACCTCGTACGCCTCGCAGCCATCCGGGTCGTCGCTTCGCATCCGCGCATCGTACTCGTTTCGGCAGCTTTCGCGCAGCGCCCGCGGGCGCTCTTCGAAGAAGATGTTGCAGAACCCAATCCATACCATCACGCCGAACTCCCGCCGACTTTCGGTATCGAAGCTCCCGAAGCCCTCGCATCGCGTGGCGTCCGGCCCGGGTTCGAGTAGGGTTGAAGGCATGAACCCAAATCATCACGAGATGGGGGCGTCGCAGATCCGCGGATTCTTCGACGGCGTGTGCCCCCAGCTGCGCGAGCGATCGCTGCTGCCTTCCCCGATATCAGCCAGAAATGCGCAGCGCCGCGGACAGGCGACAAAGCGGGCTGCTTGTGCGCTGATTCTCGCCGCGGCGCTCGCGGCGTGTCGATCGACCCATCCTCCGATGGACGTCGTCGAGAACGTGGATCTCGGGCGCTACACGGGTAAGTGGTACGAAATCGCGAGTTTTCCCCAGCACTTCCAGCGCGGCTGCGTGGCCTCGACGGCCAGCTACAGCCTGCGTGAAGACGGCAGGATCGACGTATTGAACCAGTGCCGCGACGAATCATTCGACGGAAAGCTGCGGCAGGCCGAAGGGATCGCCTGGGTCGTGGACCCGAGCGACAGCAACGCGAAGTTGAAGGTCCAGTTCTTCTGGCCGTTTTCCGGCGATTACTGGATCATCGAACTCGATCCCGACTACCAGTTCGCCGTCATCGGGCACCCCTCGCGCGAGTACCTCTGGATCCTCTCGCGCACCCCGACGCTGCAGCCGGATCGCTACGCGCGCGTGCTCGAAGAGATCGAGGCCCACGGCTACGCGCTCGATCGACTCAACCGCACTCCGCAGCCGCCCGAGCCGTAGCCTTCGAGCTGCGAGCGCTCCATGCGAACCGGGCGCTAGGCGGTCACCGCGCCCGCGATCCAGCGCCGGTAGGCGGCGGGCGGGAAGAAGATCAACCACATGATCGCGATCGGCACGATTTCGAGCACGCCGTTGACGATGCCGAGCGTGCCCGACCACTCGCCTGCGCTCAGATAGATGTGATCTTGCGCGACGAGCACGAGTTCCAGGCCCGTCCAGAGCGCGCCCGCGATGCCCCAGAGCAGGAAGTGGTGACACAGCAGCGGCTCGCAGAGGCCCAGTTTGAGGCGCCGGCGGGCTTTCACGTACTGGATGAACCCTTCCACACACATCCAGACCGACGGCGCGAGTCCGCCGATCGTCTGCGGCCAGTAGCCCGGGTTCGCGACCGGATTGATCTGCTCCCAGTCGCCCACCCACGCGGTGCCCGCCGCGCCAAAGAGCATCGACAGCCCGATCGCAACCACCAGCGCATTTGCCCAGCGCGTGTGCTTGCGGAAGACCTCGCGGGTGAACAGCGCAAAGAAGACGTTGCCCAGATCGAAGGCGAGCAGCGAGGTAAACGCGAAGAAGGGTGGCGCCGACTCGTCCGCGCCGCTGAGCGCGTAGGGGATGTCGTAGAGCGCATAGCAGAGCGCCCAGAACAGGAAGGTGAGCGCGATCAGGTACTCGGGTGTCTGGCGGGTGCGCCGGCTCAGCGCATAGAGGCGCACCCCCACGATCAGGTACACCACACCCGAAATCGCTTCCATGATGAAGGCGTTTTGTTCCATGCCCGCCCGAGCCAGCCGGCTGATTGGCGAAATGCGAGCCGCGCGCAGTTGCTCTCAGCAGTTGGATCGGGCCCCTCCGACATCAACTTGAGGAACTCGTCGAAAATTACAGCCTCACGCGGGCGTGGAGTCGAAAGGAGTGCTCGAGTCGAGTTGAGCACCGGCTGCCCATTCAGCCTTTGACCTGGTGGCATAGCGACGGGAGAGTCGCTCCCAACCCGACTCGAGCGGGGAAAAGGGAAGCCCTGGGGGCCGGGGCTTCCCTCCGGATCAACGCTACGGAGTCTTCGGCTTGGGCGCGTGTTCGATGATCTTGCCGTTGAGTTTGGTGCACTCCTCCTTCGAGGCGACGAGCTTCGTCGTCGTCACTCCGTTCTTGGTCACGGCACACTCGAGTTTGTCGGCCGCAAGCGTCATGCTCGCGCTTGCGAGAAAACCAACCAGCGACAAAACCGTCACAACTCCCTTTGAAAATTTCGACATGCTGCATCTCCCAAGGGTTGGCGCCTAAACCCGAAGACGCCACACCTACCCGTCCGCCGCCGCGGGGCACGATCTGTGCCGCTGCTTGGCGGATCTTCGGACAACGTGTCAGGTCATCCGCCGCTATCGACACCAGTTCCGACATCGCAGTTGCACAACAATGAAAATATTTTTTGAGTAGCGACCCATGCGGGGTGCAAAGCCACCAGAGCCTGCAGAAACAACGCCCCGATTGCCGATTCCCGCAGGCGCGCGTCACGCGCGTTCGGCCCGGACGCCGCAGCGGCTGCCTTCCGCGAAACCGGATTCGCAGTCAAGCGCTGCGAGATCCACGAAGTCAGGCCCGAAGCCCTGCGAATGGGGCGGCGGGTTCCACGATGGACGCCGACCTTGGGTGTGGTTCGGGATCCCGTACACCAATTGACGATGTTCACCGGCGGCGGCAGATTCGCGCGCAACCCACGGGCAAGGGTGTGGGACGGTGCCGAACCCGGCGGGTCTAGGCAAGCGCCGCAGCCCCGATCCAGCGCCGGTAGGCGGCGGGTGGACAGAAGGCCAACCACAGCATCGCGACCGGGATGATTTCGAGCAGGCCGTTGGCGATGCCGAGCGCCAGCGACCAATCGCCCACGTTGATGTAGATGAAGTCCTGGATCAAGATCACGACCTCGAGCACCGCCCAGAGTGCGCCGGTCAGACCCAGAAGCAGAATGCGGTGGCGAATCAGCGGATCGCCGAGGCCAAGAGCAGTGCGTTTTCGCGCGCCGAAGAAATCGGCGAGCCCATCGGCGCCGAGCCAGAATGACGGGATGAAGTTGGCCAGCAGTTGCGGCCAGTAGCCGGGGTTGTCGAGCGGATCGATCTGTTCCCAGTCGCCCACCCACGCGGTGCCCGCCGCGCCCAGCACCGCGCAGATTGCAACCGCCACCACGACCCAGCCCGCCCAGTGCTCGCGTTTGCGAAACACCTCCTTCGCGAATATCGCGAGAACGACATTGCCCAGGCTGAACGCGAGGATCGAGGCGTAGGAAAAGAAGGCCGGGATCCTCTCATCCGATTCGACGAACGCATACGGGATGTCGTAGAGCCCGTAGCCGACCGCCCAGATCAGCAGCGTAACCCCGAGAAACAGCTCGGGCAGCTGGGCCGATTGCCGACCGCGCCGATACAGGCGCACCCCGAGCAAGAAGCAGACCGCGCCCGCGATCGATTCCATGATGTAGGCGTTTTGTTCCACCTTCGGGCCGAGGCGACCTTTCACATCCGCATGGCGCGGTGAATTGGGGGGTTGACCCCGCTACCGAATCGGGGCCATTCGGAGGGGACTTGAGCCATCCCGCCGAGACACCCCTCACGGATGCGCAAGCACCCGGCAGGTCGGCGCGAGCGCGCCCGATCTCAACGCGCTGGTTCGCCGACAGAAATCCACCGGAGCCACTCGAGGCCCGGAATCTCCACTGCATTTGACCTACGCTCCGCCTCGTTCCGGCTCTGTGCATTGGGCTGGAGGCCTGGGCGCGGCACCGCGCAGCGGGCCACCCGATTGGATTCCCGGGTGGATGCCCAGGTCCGATGCCCGGCGGGATTGCCGGGGTGGATGCCCGAGTGGACGCCTGGGTGATGCCCGGGTTGATTGCGAGGGGGATGATGGACCACACCTCTCCGGTCGGATACGCGTTCGACGGCTACCTGGCTGCGCTCGAAGGCAACTGGTTCGAAGAAGATCCGCTGCTGCAGGCCTGGCTCGCGCGATCGCGTCTCGACGACGCGACCCTCGACTGGCTGCGCGGGTTCGGGGCGGCAGCGGCCGGGCGCCTTCGCGCGCGAGCCGACGCGGTGGAGCGGCGCGAGAACCTGCCCTTCGTCGCGGAACGAAGCCCCTACAACCGCGAAGCCGCCGAGGTGGTGCTTCCCGCTGCAACTCGCCAGAGCCTGTCGGAGATCCACGGCTCCGGGATCTGGAAGCCAAGCCTCGACGAGCGCGCCCGTTACGCGGCCGTGTACCTGCTGAACCAGAATGGCGAGGCGGGGGTCACGTGCAGCACGGCCTGCACGGACGGCTTGGTTCGGGCGCTGCGCGGCCACGGCAGCGATCCGCGCAGCCGCGAGGTGCTCGCGCGGCTGGAACAGGCCGACACCGACCAGTGGATCCACGGAGCCCAGTTCGTCACCGAGATCCAGGGCGGCAGCGACGCCGCCACCAACGCCGTGCGCGCGGAGCCCCGCAACGACGGCCTCTGGGCGCTGAGCGGGCAGAAGTGGTTCTGCTCGAACTGCACCGCGGATTATTGGCTGGTGACGGGCCGCGTGGCCGGCGGCCCGGCGGGGCACCGCGGCATTGCACTCTTCTGCGTACCCCGCCTCTGGGAGGGTGCGCGCAATGGCCACCGCATCCTGCGGCTGAAGGACAAACTCGGCACCCGCGCGCTGCCCACCGCCGAACTCGACCTCGAGCGGGCCATCGGCTGGCCGCTGGGCGCGTTGGACAGCGGCCTCAAGAACATCGTGGCGACGGTGCTGGTCACCAGCCGCATCCACAACATCGTTGCGGCGGCCGCCTTCGCCCGGCGCGCGTCTCGCGAGGCCCACGCCTACGCGAACTTCCGCCACGCGTTCGGCCGCAAACTCTGCGAACACCCGCTGCTCGCCGCATCCCTGCGCAGCATCTCGGAAACCGCGGACTGCACCGCCGCGGGCGCCCTCGCCACCGTCGACGCCTGGCTCGCCAGCCTCGAGCGGCCCGACGACGACGACCGCGCGCTCTGGGCGCGGGTGCTGGTGAGCGTCTCGAAGGCCATCGTCACGCGCCGCGCTCCCGGCCACGTCTACGAGGCCATGATGGTCTTCGGCGGCAACGGCATCGAAGAGCGCTTCTGCGCCCTGCCCCGGCTGTGGCGCGACGCCGCCATCCTCGAAACCTGGGAAGGGCCCTACACACTGCTGCTCATGCAGGCCCTCGGCGACCTGCTGAAGTTCGGCGTCAAGGGCCGCGAGCGCTCGTTCCTCGAATTCAGCCTCGGCGACCAGCTGGCCGACGACGACGCCCGCGAGCTGGCCGACGTGCTGGCCGCCCCCAACGAGAGCGAGAGCGCCCTGCGCTGGGGCGAACTCGCACCCAGACTCTACGCGCGCTTCGAACAGCGCGCGCTGACCGACCTGCTCGAAGGGCGCTGAGCCTATGCGGCCAACAGCTTCCCGCGGCGCTCGACCCAGCGGCGATAGAAGACCGGCGGAAAGAAAACGAACCAGATGATCGCAATCGGGACGAATTCCAACAGCCCGATCGCAACGCCAAGCAGCGCGGACCATTCACCGGTGAGCGCGTAGACGAGATCGCTCGCGGTAACGATCGCTTCGAGGATCACCCAGAGCGCGCCCGCAATCCCCCAGAGCAGGAAGCGATTGCAGCTCATCGGCTCGCAGAGCCCGAGCTTCAGTTTCCGCCGGGTCTTGAAATACTGGGCAAGCCCTTCCACACCCATCCAGGTGATCGGTGCGATACTTCCGAAACACTCCAGCCAATACCAGGGGTTGGTGAGCGCACCGGTGCCTTCCCAGTCGCTGTGCCACGCCATGCCCGCAACACCCGCGAGATTGCTGACGGCGACCGCAGCCACGAACCCCGTCGCCCAACGCGCACCCGGCCGAAACACCGCGCGAATGAAGAACGCAAGAACGGCATTTCCAGCCGCGAGCGCGACCAGCGAGCCGTAGGAATTGACGGCCGGAACCAACTCTTCCGAATCGACGAACGCATACGGGATGTCCCAGATCGCATACGAGAGCGTCCAGAGCAGAAAACTCGCAGCGATCAGCGCCTCCGGCGCACCGCCCGTGCGCCGGCTGAGCCGGTAGAGGCGCACGCCCACAAACAGATAGACGAAGCCGGAGATGACCTCTCCGATATAGGCGTTCGCGTCCATCCATTAGTAGGCCTCTTTGGCGCGTAGAAGCATCATCGACGCCCGGCCGCGAACCCACAGCATGCAGGGCAAAATCGCACCGGCCATCCAGCTGAGATCCGAATCGGAGCGCGTTCACTTGAGCCCGCCCGTCGAGACCGCCCTAGACGGCGCCTGCAGCCCGCGAGAGCCCGAATCACGCCAATCCCGTTTTCGCGATTGCGCCCCGTCGGACAGCCACCCGATTCGACAGAGCGCACCCGCAGTCGGCGCGTCCAATCCGCACCCCGCTAGCCCACCCCCGAGCGACCAGCTAACTTGGCCGCCCGGTGGCCCGGTAGCTCAGTCGGTAGAGCACTTGACTGAAAATCAAGGTGTCGACAGTTCGATTCTGTCCTGGGCCACCATGTTTTCCGGTACTTACGCGGATACTGGATCTTCTGGATGCTGCTCCGGAAGCATTGCGGAAGCAGTTGGCATGATGTTTCGCGTTTGGCGCCGGCGCCCAAGGCGCTCCCTGCGAACCGGTCGGAAACCCCAGAGGATGAAATTCTCCAGGTATTTGAGCGCTCGTTGTGCGGGTGGTGGTGTAAATCAGAGTGTGTGAAATCGAGGAGGGCTTGATCGAGGAGGCCTGAAGAAGGAAACGGGGCGTTACCCTCCGTGTGGAACCAAACCCAACACAGTCCTCGGTAAGCGCCGAGGGGAGGAGAACGCTCCGAAATGCTGAAGATACAGGTTTCGATCCCGGAGTTAAAGGCCCATGCCGCCGCGATTCGTGAAATGGCGGCCGATCCGATGGCGATGCTCCAGAGGCTGGCAGGAGATATGCGTGGAAATTTCGAGGCGTGGATGAACGAGCTCATGGTTGCGGAGCTGTCACTCCATCTTGCTCACCTAAAGATAGGGGGAGGGCGTCGAGAACATTTGCTCGAAGACCATCTTCGAGCGGTTGGTGCCCGTGCTTCTGCCCAAGCCGGGAAGTTCGAATCGGCGGGCTGGGGTGACCTTGCGGGACGCTGGCACGATCTTGGGAAGTACCGGCCGGCTTTCCAAGCGATGATCCGCGCTGCGTCTGACGAGAACACTCATCTCGAAGACCGTACGAAGGGCCCGCGGGTCGATCACTCGTCGCCAGGGGCGCTTCACGCAGAGAAGCTGCTCGGACCCCATGGCCGCCCGTTGGCCCTCTGCATCGCTGGGCACCACACGGGCCTACGAGACATGAGCGATTGGGTTGACCGCCGAAGCCACGAAACGGCTGCGCTGTTGCACGAACTCCCGACCTTCACGATCCCGCCAGACATTCTCGGCGGCAAGTCCCCAGGACCGCCCGCGATTCTCGATCTGGATCCGACGCTGCCGCGGAAGAAGGCGATCGCTAAGGCGAGGCGCCGGTTGGAGCTCTGGACGCGCATGCTCTTTTCAGCATTGGTCGACGGGGACTTCCTCGACACGGAGAAGTTCTACTCCCCTGATCGCACCGCTGGGCGCGCCGGTTTTCCAAGCGTTGTTGAGCTTGGAGAAAGGTTGCGCACCCACCTCGACAAGCTCAGCGCGGATTCAGCGGCGGCTGAGCGGAGACCCTCGCGAGTGAACGTGAACGCGGTGCGTCGCGAGGTCTTGGAGCGATGCCGATTGGGTGCCGCCGCGCCACCCGGAATCTTCAGCCTGACGGTACCGACAGGGGGAGGAAAGACGCTGGCGTCCTTGGCGTTCGCCCTCGACCACGTCCAGCATCACGATCTCGATCGCGTGATCGTCGTTGCGCCTTACCTCACGATCATCGACCAGACCGTGGACGCTTTCGAACGTGCATTGCGGCGACCGGGCGAGGAACTGCCGTTCATCGAGCATCACAGCTTGATGGAGGCCAACTCAGAAAACGCCCGTAATCGGCTGGCCGCTGAAAACTGGGATTCTCCTCTCGTGGTCACGACCGCCGTTCAGTTCTTCGAGAGCCTCTTTTCGCGCCGATCCTCTCAGTGCCGAAAGCTTCACAACGTCGCCCGCAGCGTCGTCATCATCGACGAGGCCCAGACCCTTCCGAGCGAGTTTCTGCTTCCGATCATCGAGGTGTTGCAGACGCTCGTCGACTGCTTCGGGGCGAGCGTCGTGCTCTCCACCGCGACGCAGCCGGAGCTGCGCGAAAGAAAACATCCGAACGGGATCGAACGGGTGCCTGGCTTCCGATCGATCGCGGAGATCAATGAGCCGCATCTACCGACCTTCGCTGCGCTCAGGCGCGTTCGTACCGAACGATTCCGGACCGCTTCATGGGATGCGATCGCCACGCGCCTGGTTGTCGAACCGAAGGTACTAGCGATCACGCACCTTCGGAACGACGCGCGCGAGCTGGCGGAGCAGGTCGAACGCCTTCGGCCCGATGAGACGCTCTACCATCTTTCCGCGCTGATGTGTGCAGCGCATCGCCGGCAGCGCGTTAGCGAGATCCGGGAAGCGCTGGAATCCAGCGAGATCGTTCGCGTCGTTTCCACTCAGCTCGTCGAAGCCGGTGTCGACCTCGACTTTCCGGTGGTCTTCCGGGCCATGGCGGGCCTCGATGCGCTCGCACAGTCGGCCGGACGCTGCAACCGGGAAGGTCGTCTTGCTGAGGGGCGCCTCGTTGTTTTCGACGCTCCCACGAGACCCCCCGTAGGCACGTTGCGGACGGCGGCAGATGCCGCGGCCGCTCTGTTCGTTGCGAAGCCCGATCTCGACCCGCTCGATCCCGAGATCTACCGCCAGTTCGACGCACGCCTCTTTCGCGTCCGGGACGAGCACAACCTTCAGCCCCTCCGGGAGCAGCTCGCCTTCGAGCAAGTGGCTGAAACATTCAAACTGGTCGACGATGGATGGCAGACATCGATCATCGTGCCTTGGGAGTCGGAGACGAAGGCGGGTGTGCGCCAGCACTCGTACGACCTCCTGGCCCAGGTCGAAGCGGCGACACTCGGAGGCTGGCTTCGATTGCTCTCGCGAAGGCTCCAGCCCTACTCCGTGAGCATCTCACGTCGCCAAGCCGCCATGTGGCAGGACAGCGGCGTTCTTCGAGAAGTCGGAGAGACTTTTCTCGCACTATCTCCTCAGTATCTGCACCTCTACGACGCAGTTTTCGGCCTTTGTACGTTGGAGAAATCGCCTGCGGCCGAACCGCACGCACTGATCGGTTGAGAGCGATGACGGGAGGATCCATGACGGCACTCGACAGTCCCATATTCCAGGTGAGGATTCGCGGCGCTTGGGCGTGTTTCACGCGGCCGGAGATGAAGGTGGAGCGCGTTAGCTACGAGGTGATCACTCCATCCGCCGCGCGCGGAGTGATCGAGGCAATTCTCTGGAAGCCAGCCATCCAGTGGGTGATCCGCCGGATTCACGTGCTCGCCCCTATTCGCTGGGCGAGCTTCAAGCGCAACGAAGTCACGGAGAAGCTATCGGTCCGGAATGCGGAGCGTGCGTGGCGGGGCGGTGAGCCGCTCGAGAGCCTTTGTATCGAGGATCGCCGTGCTCAGCGAAACACGCTGGCTCTTCGCGACGTCGATTATGTAGTCGAAACGGGCTTTCGGATGACCGATCGCGCTGGTACAAGCGACAATCCTGCGAAGTTTAGGGAGATGTTTTCGCGTCGTCTCGAGAACGGACAGTGCTACCGAACGCCGTACCTCGGTTGTCGGGAGTTCGCAGCGCG
>Ga0326597_10005042_pt1 | contig 18445 bp, 15 predicted proteins | sample RVTome_12_FD_203789 | JGI IMG/M metagenome (GOLD analysis project Ga0326597, IMG submission 203789) | Soil microbial communities from uranium-contaminated site in the Upper Colorado River Basin, Wyoming, United States - RVT100D185 | ecosystem: Environmental > Terrestrial > Soil > Contaminated >... | reverse complement strand
CTGAAAAAATGCGGAGGAGCATGCACATGAGCACCACGAATCGGCTGTGGACCCTGGCGGCGCGGCCCCAGGGCATGCCCAAGGAGGCGGACTTCAAGCTGGTGGAAGCCCCGGTGGGCGAGCCGGGGGAAGGGGAGATCCTGGTGCGACTGGAGTACATCTCCGTCGATCCCTACATGCGGCGGCGCATGATGGACGGGCCGTCCTATGCCGACCCGGTGCAGTTGGGCCAGCTCATGGTGGGCGCGGGCGTGGGAAAGGTGCTGGCCTCGCGCAACCCCAAGTTCGCCGAGGGCGATACGGTCGAAGGCTTCTTCGGCTGGCAAACCCATGCCCTTTCCAACGGCAGGGGTGTGCGCAAGATCGACCCCAAGCTGGCACCCGTCAGCACGGCGCTGTACGTGCTGGGCATGCCCGGGATGACGGCCTACTTCGGCGTGATGGACATCTGCAAGCCCCAGGCGGGCGAGACCATGCTCGTCTCCGGCGCCGGCGGGGCCGTGGGGACGCTGGTGGGGCAGATCGCCAAGATCCAGGGATGCCGCGCCGTGGGCATCGCCGGCACCGACGAGAAGATCGACTACATCGTCAACGACCTGGGCTTCGACGCGGGCTACAACTACCGGGGGGTGAAGGATCATGTGGCCCGGCAGCGGGAGCTGTGCCCGGACGGCATCGACAGCTACTTCGACAACGTGGGTGGCGAGATCACCGATGCGGCCATCTCCCTGCTCAATGTGGGGGCGCGCGTGGCTCTGTGCGGCCAGATCTCCCAGTACAACGAGGAAAGCCAGTCCCAGGGGCCGCGGCTGCTGTGGCAGCTCATCACCAAGCAGGTGAAGATGGAGGGCTTCCTGGTGTACCAGTTCGCCAGCCGCTGGAAGGAGGGGCTGACCCAGATGGCCCAATGGCTTCAGGAGGGCAAGCTCAAGTACCACGAGGACATCGTGGAGGGCATCGAGAACACCCCCAGCGCCTTCATCGGCATGCTGGCGGGGGACAACGTGGGCAAGCGCCTGATCAAGCTGCACGCTGCCTGAGCGGGCCAGCGGCAACCTCCCGCACCGCCGGGGCTTGTGCCAGGACGGATTCACTGCGATGACATTGCCGATGACATTGCTGATGACGTTGCCACAGCCATGAGCGACCCGCGACCCGACGCGCCATACGCGGCACCACGCCATGGGGCCGGCGCGCCGGTCCCGCCCCGCTGGCGGGGGGTGCTGGCCTCCACCGGGGGGCTGGTCGCCCTGGCCACGCTGAGCGGCGGGTTGATGGGCTACAGCTTTCCCGGCCATGCGCTGCCGGGGCTGTGGCTGCTCGTGTTCACGCCCCTGTTCATGGCGCTCGATCTCTTGCGGCTGCGCGGGCCCTTGCGCGAGCGGCGGCGCTGGCTGCTGGGCGCGGCCCTGTGCTGGTGGTTCGGCGTGGTGCTGACCGCCGTCACGGGCGGCTGGGTGGTCAACACGGCCCATGTCTTTGGCTACATGCCGCTGCCCGTCGCGTGGCTGGTCAATCTGCTGGGCTTCGGCACCCTGATGGGCATCGACACCCTGCTCAGCGTGGGGCTGCCCTTTCTGTTGGCGTGGCGGCGGGGGCCCTGGGGCGTGGCGCTGCTGCTGCTGTGGGTGGTGGTTGTGCCGCCCCTGTTGCCCAAATTCCTCTACTGGACCCATGGGGACCTGCTGGTGCACGCTCCGCCCCTGCACCAGGCGGCGGACCTGATCGGCTCCGCCGGGCTCAACCTGCCCGTGTTCACGCTGTACCTGCTGCTCTATGGGCTGGCGCGCCGGTTGTATGCGACCGATGCGCCGTCCCTGCGCCGGCTGGCGCCCGCCGGTGCGGCGGTGCTGGCGCTGTTCCTGGCCCTGTGGGCCTATGGGAGCTGGCGTGTGCGCGGCATCGAGCAGGCCGCGGCGGCGCCGGATGCGCCCAGCGTGCGCCTGGTGGGGATTCAGCCCAATTTCTCGCTCAAGGAACTGGCGTCCAATCCGGCCCTGTCGCCAGGCGACCGCCAGCAGAGCATCGACGCCCTGCTGGGCGATTCCCGGGCGGCCCTGGTGCGCAACCCGCCCCAGCCGGGCGAGGCCACCGTGCTGGTCTGGCCGGAGTCCACCTTTCCCGGCGTCTATGTGGCCCGGCCCGAGCTGCGCCGCCAGGTGGAACGTTGGGTGGCCACACAGGATGTGCAGCTCGTGCTCACCGCCCTGGACGCCCGGCGCAATCCGGACAGCTTCCAGGGGTATGACCTTTACGGGGCCACGATTCACCTGGATCGCCGGGGCCGCCCGGTGGGCCTGTATCACAAGCTGGTGCTGATCCCCTTCGGGGAGACGGTGCCCCTGGGCAATTGGCTGCCCTGGTTCCGCGATGCGCTGCACCGGCAGATTCCGCAGATGGGGGAATTCACCCCCGGCCGGGACTTCACGGTGTTTCCCGTCGGCAAGGGGGTGGTGCTGGCGCCCATGATCTGCTTTGACACGGCGGACTATCGCGTGGCGCGGGGCATGACGGCGCGGGGCGCCAACGTGGGGCTGGTGTTGGCCAACATGGCTTGGTTTGGCCGCACCACCGTCTCCGCCCAGTTCGAGCACATGGTGCGCTTCCGCGCCATCGAGAACCGCATCCCGATCCTGCTGCTCTCCCAGAGCGGCACGTCGGTGTTGTTCGATGCGGCCGGCCGGCCGGCCTCGCCGCGCCTGGGGCAGTTCGAGCAGGGTGTGCTGGATGTGCGCGTGCCCGCCGGTGCGGCGGATGCCTTCTACACGCGGCATGGGGTGTGGGTGAATGCCGGGCTACGCCTGGCGTTGGCGTTATTGCTGCTGCGCCTGGCATGGCTGTGGCACCGTGGGCGCGGCAAGCCCGGCGCTTGACAGGGCGCGGCGGGTGACGTTGGATGCGCATCATGTCGGGGCCGCGGGGGGCATCCGGCACGGCGGGGCCGCTGACGGCATGGCGGGGGGAAGCATGAACGACCGGTCCGAGACGATGCACCGGGTGACGCTGCAGGGGGTGGAGGTGCCCTATGCGCGCATGGGCAGCGGTCAACCCATGGTGCTGCTGCACGGCGGCGGCGGGCCCGTGACGCGCTTTCCCTTCGTCGACGAGCTGGCCCGGCGCTTCGAGATCATCGCGCCGATCCATCCCGGCTTCGCGGGGACCCCCATTCCCGAGCATTTCGACGACATGCAGGATCTGGTGTACCTGCACCTGGATCTGCTGGATGCCCTGGACCTGCACGACGTGGTGCTGGTGGGATTTTCCATGGGGGGCTGGGCCGCGGCGGAAATCGCCGTGATGAACTGCCGGCGACTGAGCAAGCTGATCCTGGTGGATGCGGTGGGCATCAAGCCCGGCGGCCGGGAGAGCCGGGACATCGCCGACGTGTTCGCCGTCACCCTGGACGAATTCAAGCGCCTGATCTGGCACGATCCGGCCAAGGCGCCGGATTTCGCCGCCATGGATGAGGCGCAGCAGGCCATCTTTGCCGGGGACCGCGTCGCCCTGGGCCTGTACACGTGGCAGCCCTACATGCACAACCCCAAGCTGCCCCGGCGGCTGCACCGGGTGACCGTGCCGACCCTGCTGATCTGGGGGGAGAGTGACCGACTGGTCACGCCGGAATATGGCGCGGCATTCAGGGACATGATTCCCGGCGCCACGCTGGTGACGATTCCCGAGGCGGGGCATGCGCCCTACATGGAGCAGCCCGCGCGATTCGTGGAGCATGTGCTGTCATTTGCCGGCTGAGCTGTCCGCCGGACACGCTGGGAGGTGCCGTGAAAGCCTGGTTCTTCAGTGAGGATGCCTATCCCCATCTGCCCGCGGAGGACAGCTACGAGTCCATCCGGGTCAACCTGCCCAATCGCCACTATGACCCCGAGGTGGGGGCGGAGCTGTACCACCGCTACCTGGACATGTGGTTGATGGCGGAGGAGCAGGGCCTGGAGATCATGCTCAACGAGCATCACCAGACGGCCACCTGCGTCGTCCCCGCCGTGCCCATCATGGCCGGCATTCTGGCCCGGCAGACCACCACCGCGCGCATCCTGGTGCTGGGCAATCCCATCTCCAATATCGCCCGTCCCGTGCGCACCGCCGAGGAGATGGCCATGGTGGATGTGATCTCCCGCGGGCGGCTGGAGTGCGGCTTTGTGCGCGGTGTGCCCTATGAGTCCGCACCGGCCAACGTGCTGCCCTATCGCGGCACGGAGCGGCTGTGGGAGGCCCATGACCTGATCGTGAAGGCCTGGACGGATCACGACGGGCCGTTCAACTTCGAGGGACGCTGGTTCCATGCACGGCAGGTCAACATCTGGCCGCGTCCCTACCAGCAGCCCCACCCGCCGGTGTGGGTCACCATCGGCAGCGGCCCCTCCGCCAGGCCCGTGGCGGAACACAAATACGTGGGCGCGGTGTTCCTGGCCGGTTACCCGGACATCCGCCGCATCTTCGACGGCTATCGCGCCGCCTACGAGCAGGCCCACGGCTGCGAAACGCCGCTGGACCGGCTGGCCTATGCCTGCCTGCTCTATGTCTCCGAAGACGCGCAGGACGCCACCGAGGGCGCCAACGAGGTGCTGTGGTACATGACCTCCAACAAGGTGGCGCCCCAGTGGCAGAATCCGCCGGGCTACCATCCGCCCCAGGTGGCCGCCAAGGTGATGTTCGGGGGCCTCAGCGCAGCCGGTGTGCCGTTGCAGCCGACGCTGGAGCAGCAGATCGCCCGGGGCAACGTGTTCGCGGGCAACCCGGACCAGGTGTTCGAGCAGATTCGCGCGTTCTGGGAGTATTCCGGCGGCTTCGGGCACCTGCTGGTGATGGGGCAGGCGGGATTCCTCTCCGAGGCGCGTACCAACAATTCGCTGCGGCTGTTCGCCAAGGAGGTGTATCCGCGGCTCAAGGAACTGACGGCAGGCTATGACAGCGGCCGCATGCGGGAGCTGCGCGCGGCCCTGCCCGACCGGGAGTCGAATCCCGTGGACAGTTTCCGCGTGGATTTCGTGCGCTAGCGGCTCCCGCCAGCCCGCGCGGAACGGCGCTCTGGGCGCTGTCTGGCGCGGCGAGGGCCGCAGCGGCGCCCGGGCGGGTGGCCTGCGCCGGGGGTCCATGTTAGGCTACCGGCAGCACACAACACATCACTCCAATACGGCACCTGACCCGGGTGCGGAAACGCAGCGCCTCCGGCGGGACCGGGGATCCCGCACCGAGCATTCGCATGGGCCCCGACGTGGGAACCGACCGAGGTCTCGCCACGCCGACCACATGGCGCCAGGCCGCCGCGGGGACGCGGCCACGGTCTCTCTCGGGTCATTCACAAGCGCGAGCACCTCATGGGCAAAGCACAACTGATCGAAAATCTGCATCATGAACGGTTTGTGTTGCGGCAACTCCAGCAGCACGACCAGCACCAGGATTTCCTGAGCGAGGTCCGCGCCGGCCTCGGCGCCACGCCCAAGACGCTCTCCCCCAAGTTCTTCTATGACGAGGAGGGCTCCCGGCTCTTCGAACGCATCACGGAGCAGACGGAATACTACCCGACCCGCAAGGAGGCGGAGATTCTGGATGCCTTTGGTGGCGAGATCATCGACACGACCCGCCACGGTCAGGACTTCACCCTGGTGGAATTGGGCAGCGGCTCCTCCACCAAGACCCGGCTGCTGCTCAATGAACTGGCCGAGCGGCAGGACGCGATCAGTTACGTGCCCATCGATATTTCGCCCACCATCGTGACCGAATTCGCCGAGCGCCTGTTGCAGGACTACCCGGCGCTGCACATCACCGGGCTTATCTGCGACTACCATCAGGCCATGACGGAGTTGAAGAGCCACCCGGAGGACAACAAGCTGTTCCTGTTCCTCGGCTCCAGCCTGGGCAACTTCACGCCCGCGGATGCCTCCGCCCTGCTGAGCGATATCGCCGCCGCCATGGGTCCCCAGGACAAGCTGCTGCTGGGGTTGGACCTGATCAAGGACGAGGTGGTGCTCAACCGGGCCTACAACGATGCGGCCGGTGTGACGGCGGCGTTCAACCTGAACCTGCTCACCCGGATCAATCGGGAACTCGGGGGAGAATTCGACCTGGCGCGTTTCCGCCACAAGGCCTTTTTCAATGCCGGGCAGCGCCGCGTGGAGATGCACCTGGAGAGCCTGGCCGAACAGACCGTGCGCGTGGATGCGCTGGATGCGGCGTTCAGCTTCGCCGCCGGGGAGACCATCCACACGGAGAATTCCTACAAGTTCGACCGGGCCGCGCTGGGCGAGTTGCTCGCCGGCACCGGTCTGCGCTTGGTGCAGCAATGGCGCGACGGGGATGACTGGTTCAGCCTGAATCTGGTCGCCCGCAGCTAGCCTGCCGCCACCACGGGGCATGTGGCGTTTCTGACACAAAATCCGCCAAATTCTGACGCCGATGCGTCCGCGCGGCGCCCGCCGGATGCAGGGTTGTCGGCGATTTTTTCACAAGTTATTTCAAACAATTACGAGTGCGGGGAAAGCGCCCAGTCTGGGCGCCCGTCCATGCGTCTGATTGGTAAGCAACTTGCACAACCCAGGGCAGTGTTGACATGTGCAGGTCTGCCCGCGGGCGGACGAAACCTCTCGGTGGACGATTCAGACGATGACTGTTCTCATGCGTGCTCTGGCGCCGCGTCGCTCCTTGCTCCGTCTTACGCTGCAGGGCGCGGGGGGCCTGACGGCTGGCCTGCTGCTGCTCGGCCTGTGCACCGCACCGGCACTGTGGGCCCAGACCAGCAACCGGGTGCTCAATCTGGCGGGACTGTATCAGAACGACATCCGGGCCCGGGCGATGGGCAATTCTTACGTGGCCGTGGCGCGGGGCGAAGGCGCATTGCTCTACAATCCCGCCGGGCTGGTGCAGCCGACCGCGGACATCAAGCTGGAAGCCGCGGTGGATGCCCTGGGCAGCAGCCAGCAATTTCTGGACGATTCCCTGGCCCTGACCCAGGACGGGCTGTCCAACAGCGAGATGCTGGACTACCTGGAGACCTACAAGCGCACGACCCAGGACTACGCGTACCAGACCTTTGGCCATGGCCTGGTGGGGATGGGGGGGCTGCACTTCGGGCTGGGCTACGGCTCCATGGACCTGAACAACTACCGCTTTGACTTCCAGGATCCCAACGACACCATCAACGACATCTCCGACGATCAGTTGGAGTTGACCCAGGACCGGCTGACCATTCAGTTCGCCACGGCTGCCTTCAGTCTGCTGGACGGGCAGATGCTGCTGGGCGCCACGGCGAAGTCATTCACCTATACGACCAGCCGCGAGTTGTACAACTTCACGGATCTGGTGCTGACCGGTGACCTGGATGCCTCGTCCACCACGTTGGTGGATGAGACCTATCAGGCCAGCGCCTACGATGTGGGTTTCATCTACCGGATGGAGATGTTCTCTTTCCTGCGCGGCCAGTGGGGCCTGAACGTGATCAACGTGGGCGGCGTGGCGTTGACGGGAGATCTGGTGGATCTTGACGTGCCCATGACGTTCAACTTCGGCATGTCCTTCAATCCGCCCATGCCCATCGGGAACCTGCTGATCCATTTCGAGATCGAGGACCTGGGGGACAGCATCAGCATCCGGGACGACACGGGTCAGGATCACAAGCGCAGCGTGATGCAGCGCACGCACTACGGCGCCGAGTATGGCATCTGGGAAACCGCGTTCGGCAATCACATCCTGAATATCCGGGCGGGGATGAACCGGGGCCAGCTCACCTACGGGGCGGAGATCAACCTGTGGTCCGGGCTGCGCATCGCGTTCACGCGCTTCCAGGACGATCTGGGCCATGCGGACGAGACGGATATCACGCCCGTGCAAAGCCAGGCCCATGTGGGCATTGGCTTCGCGTTCTAGGGTGTGTCCAAAGCCTCCCGGCCACCACATCCGGCGCACATCGCGACCCGGTCCAGCACCGCTCCCGTTCGGCAGGCACAGTGAGGCGGATCGTCGGTCCCGGCACGCACTCAGGGCCGTGGTGCCGAGGCGGGACGCGCAGGACCCTGTCCCGCAGGGCAGGGCGGCGCCGTTCTCTGTTTGCTGACACAGCCTGGGGTGCTCAGGCGCCGTAGCCATACAGCCAGCGCGACGTGCCGTGGTGGATGTTGCGCACCGAGTGCCGCTGCCGCCGCGGAATGAACGCCTCGTCACCCGGCTGCAATGCCGCCGCTTCCCCCGCGACAATCAGCTCCAGCGCCCCTTCCATCACGGTGACCAGCTCGTCGGCTTCGTGCATGAAATCGGGCCATGCGCGGCCCGGTGGATCGACGAACAGACCGCAGGAGAACCCACGTGCCTGCCAGTCCCGCGCGACGGCGCGCCGGTCGATGGGCAGGGCGTGTTGCTTGCGTCTGAGTTCCATACCTGCGTTGCCTGTCAGCGTGGTGTGCCTGCCGGTCAGGACGTGGGCTTGCGAAAGCGATGGAAGAAGTAGCCCAATTCGGGGCGGTGCTCGCTTTCCTCCAGTTGCAGCCCGTGCTCTGAACCCTTCCAGCTCAGCCATTCGAAGTGCAGCTCGTCGGGATCGAAGATACCCGCCCCCGCCTGCCCGTGCAGCAGTTGCAGCATCACCCGGTCCTCTCCCTCCATGTCGTCGGGCAGCACAAAGCGGCCGCTTCGCACGCCCTCGCAGAAGTTCTTGTTCCATTCCATCAGGGGGTCCAGGTCCGCATCCAGGAACACCGTGTTGATCAGCGGATCGCCGGCCAGGGCATCGGGCCAGGCGCGCTCCACCAGCATATCGAGGATGCTGAACAGCAATTCCGGTTCCGGATTGCCCACGGTGTATTGCACGTTGAGCAGGCGCAGCTTGACCATGAACAGATGGCCCCCCGGCGCCAGCAGCCGCGAGGCGATTTCGAACTGCTGGTCGATCCGCGAGGGCGGAATGGTATTGAAGACCTGCAGCGCCACGATGTGCTCGAACTGTTCGTCCAGGTACTGGCCACGGTGGAAGTCCGAGGGCTGGGCGCGATGGGGGTCGGTGATGGCCTGTTCCAGCCGGGCGGCCTGAATGTAGAGATGCTCCAGCAGCTCGGGCTTCTGCTCGTAGATGACCTCGCACACGACGCCCGGGCCGTCCCCCACCTCCAGCAGCCGGTCGTGCGGGCCGAAGTTCTCCAGTACGGACTTGTTCAGATTGTACTCGAAGGCCGGCATGGGCGCCCGGTTGATGGCGAAACGGTCGCGCAGCCAGCCGATCATGTCCATGAACAGCTTGAAGCTGGTGAAGCCATTGTATTGGCTGATGATGCGCATGTCGCCGATGCGGCTCAGAATCTCCCGCACCTGGGGATATTCCTCGATCACATCGCCGAAATCGTCATAGCTGATGCGCATCACCACACAGGCAGCCGGTGGGGCGACCTCCACGGTGGCTGTGGCCGGGGTCTTGTTGAAGAACGAGATTTCACCCAACACCGACACCGCCTCCCGCTCGCCCAGAATGCGCTCATCCTCCTCGGTCTTCAGCCGCACGTAGGATTTGCCCGTGAGCTGAAAGTAGACGAACTTGTCCGTGGCCCCCTGGGTCAGGATGGCCTCGCCCACTTCGTACAGGCAGGGTTCGCTGCGGCGGGAAATGCCCAGGATGGCCTGGGCATCGAGATGCTGCGTGTTGAGGTACTGCATCAGCGCCAGCCGGTGCGTATTGATGTCTTGCTCGTTGGAAAGGCGCTGCATTGGCTCTCGGCACCGTTGAATGTCCCCGCTAGGGGGAGACGGGGGGATGAATATTCAGCTCGTCACTGTCAAGCAAGAGGGTGAACGGGCCATCGTTGGTCAGGTGCACGGCCATGCCGGCCCCGAATTCCCCGGTCACCAGCTGTGGCACGCCGCGGCGACATTCGTCGATAAATGCGTCGAACAGGCCGCGGGCCTCTGCCGGCGGCATGGCCTGGTCGAATCCGGGACGACGGCCACGGCGCATATCCGCGTAGAGCGTAAACTGGGATACCACTACCAGATCGCCGGCTATGTCGGCCAGTGATCGGTTGATCCGCCCTGCCTCGTCGTCAAAGATGCGCAGGCCGAGCAGCTTGGCCGCCATGGGGGGCAGCTGGGCTGCATGGTCGCCGCGCCGGAAGCCCACCAGGGCCAGCATGCCGGCACCGGCGTGGGGCGTGGCGCGTCCAGCGATGTCCACCCAGGCCTCGGCAATGCGCTGCACCAGAATCCGCATGACAGCATCAGGGGTTGAGGATCACCCGGCCGCCACCGGCCGTCCCGGCGAAACGCAGGTCGATCTGGTGTGCCTGGGACAGCCGCCCCGGATCGGCCTTTGACAGTGCCATGTAATGCTGCAAAGCGAAACCCATGCCCTCGCGGGGCAGCATCAGCTCACGGCCCTGCCGGGCGATGCGCAGCCGCACGTCGAAGGGGTCGCTCACGTCCACGGCCAGCCCGTCGGCGGTGGCGATGCCCAAGGCGCGCACCTCGGCCAGCGCCGTCAACGCACGGTGCAGGGCGGGATCGTCGACCCGCGTGCCCAGGGTGTCGGGCACCGCCACGCCGACGATGATCGGCAACTGACGCCCGGCGGCATCGTCCCCGGGCAGGGGCGCCACCACCACACCCTCTGTGTCCAGCAGCATGGCGCTGCCGTCCTGGCGCAGCATGCGCGCCACCGGCGTGCGCTCCTCGATCGTGATGCGCACCGTATCGGGAAACTCGCGCCGCACGTCCGCCCGGCGAATGTGGGGATGGGCCAGCAGCCGCTCCGTGGTGGCCAGGGGGTCCACCGTGGCCATGGTGGTGGCATCGGTGAGCCCGGAAAAGCCCACAATCTCCGTCGCGCTGAAGCGATCGTTGCCGGTGACGTGGACATGCCGCAGGGGCGCCTGCCACAGCTCCACGGCGGTGACGCCGATGCCCACCGCCAGCCAGAGCATGATCGCCGCATAGAGCCAGCGCCAGGCCGGCAGGCGCAGCCGCGGCAGACGCAGGCTCACACGTTGCGTATTCGTCTGCCGGCCACGGGCCAGCGGCGTCCCGGCAGGCCGCGCGGCGCGCCGCAGCACCGGCTTGCGCGCGCCCCGGCGCGCTCCGAAGGGTCGGCGTGGCGACCAACGGCCCGCCTTCTTGCGGCTGGGTTTGTAGTCAAGCATGGGTCGTCCGTGCCCCTGCGCATGTGCTGATGCGGACCCTGGTGTGGCCGGTCATGGCGTGGCGGCCGCTGCCGTCGCATTGGCCCCATGTGGCATGTCGTGGGGCCGCAGTTGTTGCAGTTCCAGTTCCAGGGTAATGCCGTATTCCGCCGCCACGCGTGCCCGCACCAGGTCGATCAGGCCCAGCACATCCGCCGCCGTGGCGCCGCCCCGATTGACGATGAAATTGGCGTGCTTCTCGCTGACCTGCGCCGCACCGTGATGGTGTCCCTTCAGCCCGGCCGCCTCGATCAGGCGCGCGGCGAAGTCCCCCGGCGGGTTCTTGAACACCGAACCGCAGTTGGGAAAGTCGCGCGGCTGCGTGTTCCGCCGGTAGGTCTGAAACGACGCGACCTGCGCCCGGATGGCCGCCGGTTCCGCGGGGCGCAGCTGAAAGCGCCCGGCCAGCACCAGCCTACCATCCTGGCCCCGTAACGCGGAATGCCGGTAGGCGAAGCGCAGCTTGTGCGCGGGCACGTCGTGAATCCCCGCGCCACCCTCGTAGATGCGCACGCTGTCGAGAAAATCCGCCGTCTCGCCCTGGTGCGCGCCCGCATTCATGGCGATGGCCCCGCCGATGCTGCCCGGCACGGCGATGAGGAATTCCATCCCGCCCAGCCCCAGCGCTTCGCACCGCGAGACGAACATCCCGTTGGCCAGGGCCGCCCCGGCGGTGACGAGCCGTGTCCCGTCCGGCTCCGCGGCGGATGCGGCGTTGAAGCCGTCCAGGCCCCGCCCCAGGCGCACCACCACGCCGCGCACCCCCGCGTCGGCGACCAGCAGGTTGGAGCCCTTGCCCAACACGAACACCGGCAGCCCCTCCCGCTCCAGCCACGCGAACAGGGCCAGCACGTCCGCCTCGGAACCCAACTCCACCAGGGCATCCGCCGGCCCGCCGATGCGCAGGGTGGTCAGGGGGCGCAGGGGCACGTCGAAGCGCACCCGGGAATCGGGGAGCAATTCGCTCAGCCGCTGGCGCAGGGCAGGGGTCATGGCCCGCGCTCCCCGTCGGCGCCGGCAAGCCCCAGCGCATCGGCCAGCAGGGCCGGCCCCAGGCCGGTGATGTCGCCCGCGCCCATGATGACCAGCACACCCTCCGCCGGCAGCACCCGCAGCAGGGGGATCAACTCGCGCCAGTCGGCCACGTAGTGGGCGCGGGGATGGTCTGCCAGGGCGTCCGTGATGAGTTGCCCGGACACATCCGGCAGCGGTTCCTCGCGGGCTGCGTAGACATCCGTCACGAATACCCGCGCCGCCGGGTGCAGGGCCGCGGCGAACTCACGGGCCAGCCGGGCCGTGCGGGAATACAGATGGGGTTGAAAGACCGCCGTCACAGGCGATCCCGGGTAGGCGGCCTGGATCGCGGCCAGCGTCGCACGAATCTCCGTGGGATGGTGTGCGTAATCGTCAATCACGGCCATTTCCCCCAGCAGTCCCACCACCTGCTGTCGGCGGTCCACCCCGCGGAACTGGGTCAGCGTGTGCTGCAGCGGCGCCGCGGGCAGCCCCAGCCCCGTGGCGAGGGCATAGACCCCGGCCAGGTTGAGCGCATTGTGGGCGCCGTGCAGGCGGGATTGCACGGCCAGCTGACTGCCGCCGGCATTGAGCGTGAACTGCATGCCGGTGGGCCGCGGCGTCACCCCCGTCACGCGCACGTCGGCCGCTGCGTCGCGTCCATAGGAGACCTTGCGCCCGGCAAAGTCCCGGGCCAGCGCCGTGGCCTGGGTATCGTCGCGGCAATAGACCAGCAGCCCATTGGCGGGCAGGCGGGCGACGAAGTCCGCAAAGGTGCCCAGCAGCTTCTCCCGCGTGCCGTGGTGGTCCAGGTGGTCGTCCTCCACATTGGTGATCAGCAGGGCCTGGGGCGAGAAGTTGACGAAGCTGCCATCGCTCTCGTCCGCCTCCAGCACCAGCCACTCCCCGGCGCCGGCACGGTTGTTCTGCCCGTCGAGTTGGGGCACCTGTCCGCCGACGAGCACCGTGGGGTCCCAGCCCGCCTCGACCAGTGCCAGGCTCAGCGCGGCGGTGGTGGTGGTCTTGCCGTGGGTGCCGGTGACGGCGATGGTGCGGCGGTGCCGGGTCAATGCCCCCAGCAACTCGGCCCGATGCAATGTCATCAGCCCGCGGCGCCGCACTGTCTCCCAGATGGGGTGGCCCTTGGGGATGGCGGACGAATAGACCACCGCGTCCGCATCCGCCAGATGCTGGGGCTCATGGCCCAGGAAGACGGGAATGCCCAGCTCCTGGAGATGCGCCAGCACGGGGCTGTGGCGCACGTCGCTCCCCGAGATGCGCAGCCCGGCCCGGTGCAGCACCTCGGCCAGGGCGCTCATGCCCACGCCCCCCAGGCCCAGGAAATGGTAGTGCCAGTGGCGGCTGAGCAGGTCCTTGCCGGGGTCGGCTGTGGTGGGCGTCATGGGGTTCACGGACATAGGAGGGGCGAGCGCACTGTGTGCCGGATGCTACCGGTAATCCCTAGCTGAATCCTAGCAGAGCGGAGCCAATGGGGGGAGGGCCGCCGGGCGAATTCCCGACGCCACGAGCAAGCACCGTCACGAACAAAAAAAGCCCCGGTGCCGAACGGGTCGGCCACCGGGGCGGAGGGCAACTGCAGTGCGGAATCAGACGTTGTTGGACAGCTCGGCGTCCGTGGCCCGCACGTCATCGGAGGCGAAACTCTGGGAGCCGAACACGGTGCCGCCCACAAAGTAGGCCGAGGTGCCGGCCAGCTGGTTGTGGCTCTTGGTCGGCGTACCGGTCTCGGCTTCCATGCGCTGCATGTCCGGGAAGGCTGCCGTACCGCGCTCCTGGATGTCGCGGAAGAAGCGCCAGCTGCCGTTGCGGCCCGCATGGTTGTCCGCGAGGGTCATGAACATGTACTTGAAGCCCTCGTCGGCCAACTGCTCCATGGAGAAGCTGGGCGTGAAGCGCGGATCCGTCCAGTCGAAGGAAGAGGACAGGTTGATCGCCAGAGGCAGATCGGGGTGCTCCTTACGCACCGCGCGCGACCAGTGGATGATCGAATCCCAATCCTGATCCTTGAACTCGCACCAGGCCAGGTCGATGGCGCGGCGGTTGTGAATCTCCGCGGCGGCATAGGCCAGGGTGCGCTCAATGGCCAGGTCGATGCTGCCCGGCTTGCCTTCCGGCGTGTAGCGGGCCGTGGCCGCGTCCGTCCGGGCGATCAGCACGAAGTCATCGCAACCCAGTTGATCCGCTTCGCTGCGGGCAGCCAGCAGCCGCTCCACATGCTTTTCCGTGGACACCAGCACCTTGCCGGGCAGGTGGCCGCAGCGGCGCTCGGCCTGGTCCTCGATGTGACCCGCGGCCACGCCGACCGGCACGATCTGCTGCACCAGCATCTGGGTCTGACCGAACCCGCCGTGGCCGTCTTCCATGTCCATCACCAGCGGCAGCGGATTGCGGATTTCCGCGTCGTTCACGTAGCGCTCACGCACCCAATAGTTGCTCGCGCGCACCATGCGGGCGGCCTGCTCGGCCAGCTCGGAGCGGCTGAACGCGCCCACGTCCGTCACGCCGTGCTCTTCCACCGCGTAGGAATAGCCGCTCAGGTAGCCGGCCTTGAACCCGGCATAGGCGGCCAGCTTCATGCCGCCGGCATTGTACAGGCCGGGAGCGAACACATAGTGCTCGGTCTCCAGCAGCTTGCGCAGCAGCTTGGACGGATGATCCTTGGAGAAGCGGAACTCGCGGAAGCGATCTTCAGGCGTTTCCGAGGGGCTTACGCGACCAGCAATGATATCGTCGAAGCTCTTGTCCTTCCGCTCGACCATGTTGCTGACTTGCACGCGCTCCGTAATGCTGTTCTCAACCATCGGAAACTCCTGTTGGTAATAATGATGCCGGGCCTGTCCCGGCTTCGGTTGTTCCGCCCACCGTGGGCAGAACGGTAAAATCCAGCGCCCGGCGGGCCCTACTTGACCCGCTCGGATTGTGTCGTCAGAAAGTCAGGCAGCTCATCCTGGATGAAGATGGTCGCCGCATCGCGGGCCGCCTGCTCGAAGCCGGCCACGACCGCGTCGCCGCCGCCGTCCGCCCTGGCTTCCTGGATGATCTGCTCCAGTTCCTCCTGGAACACCTTGCGCACCATGTCCGGGCTCACGGCCGGGCCGTCGTCCAGCTTGATGCCGTAGTGCAGCCACTGCCACGTCTGGGCGCGGGAGATTTCCAGCGTCGCCAGGTCTTCCATCAGGTTGTCCCAGGCCACGCAGCCGATATCCTGGTTCCAGCCGTTCATGTAGCCGATGCCCACGCGCAGGTTGGTGCGCAGCCCGGCCATGGTCTTGGGGCCGTCGGAGGTGGGCAGCAGGTCCGGGTACTTGTTCTTGTCGGCGTGCAGCACGTCGAGCTGATTGGTGCGCTCGAACTGTTGCAGCGCCGGGCCGATGAAGTAGGGATGCGAGACCCAGCAGCCGTCATGGCCGGTCAGGTACTCGTTGCGCTTGTCCTCCATCACCTTCTTGGTCTGCGCCTCGCGCACCTCCGCGGTGCGGCCGGGGGTGAAGGCGGACATGCCGCCCACGCCGAAGGCGCCGTGGCTGTGGCTGATCTGCACGCAGCGCACCGCATAGGCCGCCATCCACGGGCGTTGCATGGTGATCGACGCCCGGTCGGCCAGAATGCGATCCTTGTGCTTGCGCAGCACCTTGATATCACTGAAAATCTTGTCCCAGCGGCCCACGTTCAGCCCGACGGCATGCTCGCGCGCCTCGAAGAGAATCTCTTCCATCTGAAAGGCGGCGGGCAGCGTCTCCATAAGGAAGGTCGCCTTGATCGTACCGTGAGGCAGGCCCGTGCCTTCTTCCATGGCCGTGAGCAGATTGTTCCACCAGCGGGCTTCCAGGTAGTGCTCGGTCTTGGGGATGTAGAACGAGGGCGTCTTGCCCCGCTCCACGAAGGCGCCGGCGGAATGGTACGTGGCCAGGGCCGCATCCAGCAGACCGCCCGGCACCGGCTCGCCGTCCACGGACAGGTTCACCTCGTCCAGGTGCAGGCCCCGCGGGCGCACGATCACCACCGCCATGTCGTTCGGGTCGAGCTGATAGACCTTGCCCTTTTCCTCGGCCCGCAGATCGCCGCGCGCCGCGCCGAGCACATTCACCTGACCGTTCATCAGGTTGTCCCAGGACGGCTTGAGGGAGTCCTCGAAGTCCACCATCGCCGTGTCCGCGCGGGCGCCGTCGCTGTTGCGGCTGAGCATGTTGATCACCATCTTGGCCGAATTCACCGGCCCGGTGATCTCCACGCGGCGCACCTTGAGGTCGTCGGGGATGGGGTTGACGCGCCAGTCGCCCGTGGCCGCCTCGGAGGTGCGGTCCAGAAAGTCGGGCAGTTCGCCGGCATCGATGCGCGCCTGGTTGTCCTTGCGGGCGGAGAGCAGCTTGCGCCGTTCGCCGGCCAGCTTGCGGTGCAGCCCCGCCACGAAGTCCAGCGCGCCGTCCGTCAGCACCTGTTTGGCCAGGGGGGTCCAGGCAGCGGGATTGATTCGCACACCGGGCCGCAGTTCCTGATCGGCTTTGAAATCGATAGGACTGTTGGCACTCATGCGACGATCTCCCTTGCTCTGTTTCTGTTGCCGTTCTGCCTGTGGTGGCGCCGTGACGCGGGAAAAAATCCATCCCCTGTGCAGCGAGGGGCCACTGCAACCTGAAATTTTTGCAACCTTTGAATCCTACAACCTGAAATTCTCCGAAGGCTGCTCATGGCTCGGGTGCAATCCGTGCTGCTACAATCCGTGCTGCTACAATCCGTGCTGCTGCAATCCGTGCTGCGCCAATGGTTCGTATTAAACCACAGCGAATTTTCCTGTCAAGCGAATTTTCGCTAAAAATTCACTTTTCGCAAATATCCATACATTCGCTAATAGCGAATTCTGCATTGACCGGTCGGCGAATGGAGTGGTACAGTGAACGCAATGGGCCTAGTGGGAAACCGGCCCTGGGGAGGAGATCACCATGCGAGGCGATAGCGTACAGGTCATTTTCGGCGTCAAGCTGCGCCAATTCCGCGAGGAAAAGGGCTATGGGCTCAAGCAGTTCGCCCAGTTGGCGGGCATCTCGCCCTCCTATCTGAACGAGATCGAGAAGGGCAAGAAATACCCCAAGGCGGACAAGATCGTACAGCTCGCCAACGCCCTGGGGGTATCCTACGACGAGTTGGTATCCACCAAGCTCGATCAGGACCTCAACCCCCTCGAAGCCATTCTCGACTCCCCCGTTGTTCGCGAACTCCCCCTGCAGCTCTTCGGCATTTCCCAGCACGACGTGATCAATCTGGTGACCCGCGCCCCCCACGAGGCCGGGGCGCTGGTGCGTACCCTGGTGGAAGTGGCGCGCAGCTATGACATGCAGGTGGAGCACTTCTTCCATGCCATGCTGCGCTCCTATCAGGAGGCCCACGAAAACTACTTCGAGGACATCGAGCAGAGCGTGGCCGCATTCGTGGCCGAAAAGGGCATCGACGTGAGCCGCCCGCTGGCCGAGGAAGCCCTGCGGGACCTGCTGACCGGAGAGTTTGGTGTGCAGGTGGACGAGCACACCCTGGGCGAATACCCGGAGCTGGCCGGCTTCCGCAGTGTGTGGATCGACGGGACACCCGGCCGGCTGCTGCTCAACCCCAGGCTGCGTCCATCCCAGAAGGCGTTTCAGCTCGGGCGGGAGCTGGGCTACCGCGTGATGGCGCTCAAGGAGCGGGGCGTGGCCTCTTCCCGGGCCGAGGTGAGTTCCTTCGATCAGGTGCTCAATGACTTCCGCGCCAGCTATTTCGCCGGTGCGCTGCTGATCAACGAGTCGCGCATCGTGCAGGATATCCGTGCCCTGTTCGGCTGGCAGCGCTGGAATGCGGACGGGTTCATCGACCTGATGAACGGCTACGGGGTGACCCCGGAAATTTTCATGTACCGCCTGAGCCAGCTCATCCCGCGGCACTTCGGGCTGAAGCAGATTCATTTCCTGCGCTTCAGCAACGATCCGGGTACCGACCGCTATCTGCTGACCAAGCAGTTCAACATGTCCCAGGTTTCCATTCCCACCGGTATCGGCCTGCACGAGCACTTCTGCCGCCGCTGGCTGTCGGTGGAAATCCTGGACGAGCTGGCCGCGGCCCAGCGCCAGGGGCCCGTGCCCGCCCCGGTGATCGGGGTGCAGGTCTCCAATTTTCTCAACAGCGAGGCGCAATTCCTGTGCATCGCGCTGGCCCGCCCGCTGCTGCTCAAGTCGGGCACGAACACCAGCGTCACGCTGGGCTTCCGCATGGACGAG
>Ga0326597_10005041_pt1 | contig 18446 bp, 16 predicted proteins | sample RVTome_12_FD_203789 | JGI IMG/M metagenome (GOLD analysis project Ga0326597, IMG submission 203789) | Soil microbial communities from uranium-contaminated site in the Upper Colorado River Basin, Wyoming, United States - RVT100D185 | ecosystem: Environmental > Terrestrial > Soil > Contaminated >... | reverse complement strand
CTCCGGGTAGTAGTGGCGCAGCGGATTCGAGACGCCGAGAACGTCGAGCACCAGACGCTGTGCCGGATTCTGCTCCTCGACGACTCGGTGCTCCATCGGTCCGTCCGCTTGAAGGATCGCGAGAAAGCCGCTCTCCTCGGGAAGGAGCTTCAACGCGAGGAGCTTCGTCGCGCGCGCCTGACCGTCCGCCGGACCCGAAGCGAGCCCAAACAGGAATGGCCAGATGAAGATCGAAACGAAACGGTCCATTTTTTGACGCGGGAGCAGCCGCTAGACTGATGGTGAAATCAGTCTAACGGCAGGATTCATCCCTGTCAAAGACCGAAGATGCCTTTTCCGCCGAGAAGGCTTATGAGCGGAAGCTAAAGTGATCTTTCATCTCATTTGTGGTTCGTGTGTTTGTCTCGCGGCACGCCTGCGGCGGTGAGTAGGCGGCGGCGGTAATCCTTAGCCAGAGCCACCTTGGGATGCCGTAGGGCAACACTCAACCCTCCCAGCAGTCTTCGCCATCGAGGCTCGCCACGCGCCACCGATGCGCTTACCTGGGTCAAGAATCGCATCTGGTAGAGCCACTGCGCCTGCAGCCGCACACGCTTGCCCCACTGAATCGGCGCTGCGGGATCCCACAGCAAGCGCTCGACGACAGCAAGCATCTCCGTTGCCGACCGCTCATGTTGGTTCGACTTTTGCCTGGAAGTCATGCGGAATGCCGCCAGCTCCTCCTCCACCGCCACGACCCGTCCGCCGGCACGCAGAACCCGCGTCCAGTATTCGTAATCCATCACCATGAACAGTTCCGTTTGGAACGGCCCGATTCTATCGGCAATCCGTTTGGTCCAGAACACCTCTGGCTGCACGAAGTTCCGGTGCTTCCACCAGACGCCCCAGACGTCGACGATTTCGTCGAAGCGCGTGATGCTCGCGCGTCTCCGGCCGAGGGTCTCTCCTCGCTCATCGATCACCCGGCACTCGCCGTGGAACAGGTCCGCCTCGGGGTTTTTGCGAAAAGCTCGCGCCACATGCTCCAGCGCGCCGGGGAGGTAGATGTCGTCGCTGTTGAGATAGGCCCGCAACTCTCCGGTGGCGCGAGCCATGCCCTTGTTGATCGCGTCGGTCTGCCCGCGGTCCTTTTCGCTCACCCAGTACGTCAGGCGATCGGCATAGCGGCGGAGAATGTCCACGGAGCCATCGGTGCTTCCACCGTCGATGACGATGTACTCGAGGTTCGGATAACCCTGACCGAGCACGGAGCGAAGGGTCGCCTCCAGGTAGGAGGCCTGGTTGAACGAAGGAGTGACAACAGTGATCCGCGGAAAATCGCTCATGCCAGTTTCTCCGGCCGGGGGATGAGCCATAGTCAAAATATGACTTGAGCTTGAGGAACTCACTCTCATAATGGTGCCTACCCAGCAACGCGAGAATCACGGTGAGGCCATAGTGGAACAGGAAAGCTGTCAAGCTGGCGGCGAGTGCCGAGCAGAACCTTTTGACCATCCGTTCCGGGATTAGCCATCCCGCAACCGCGTTTCTCGCCAGCCCCGTCTCTTGACGGCGAGGAGGTTGATGTTCGGATAGCTCTCCCGCTGCGGGAAAGGTTGGAGGGATTTCGCGGCCGGGGTCGGCAGGACGATCTCATAGCCGCACGAAGTCAGTATTTGGAAAGCTCGCGGCAACTGGAACCCGCCGTCGCCGCCGCCTCTTCCGTGAACTCGACATAGGGGTGATAGATCATTCGTGAGAGGTCGCTATCGAGATAGCGCCTCATCCGCACGCGTGGAGAGACCCAATGCACGAACGATGCCCGCTTGCCTCCAAGAGCGGCCCAGCGCCTCTCGCGTCGCCGCCCGGCCCATATTCCATGGACTTCGCACACTTCCGAGCGCGAGGCCGCCGAATGACGTCCACCAACGATGCGCCGCTCGTGCGATCAAGAAGTCAAACCCCCTCAGGCCCTCGTCCAACGCAGAATCGGTGCCATCACTCCGGGACGATTTCGATCCGATTGAGAATTCCACAGCGGCGATAGGCCGTGATCCAGCACCAATTCAAATTGCAAGACGCTTTCGAGTTGGACCATCCACTCTACATGATGAACGCTCACCCTCGGGGATATCAGATACACGCCGCCATTCAGCAGGCCCGCGGGCACCACGCAGCTGAGCCGGTTTCGCCCTGGCTGAATCGGAGGCCAGAACTCAGGCGCCTGGTCGTTCTGGTAGGTCCGAAATACCGTCGCACCCTGCGCGCTGACCAGGTCGAATCCGACGCAGAGTCCTTTGCTGACAGTTGCGGTTTCAAACTCCATTTCTATGATCAGGTCGAGTCGTGTGCTGTAGGTACCGCCCGCCCGCCCATCCGCGGCACGGGTGCGGATGGCGAAAAGCTTGAACCCCGCCGCGCTTGGCGCCTGATCGGAGGGCCAAACGATCTCACCACCCCTGCCGGCGGCGGTTGCCAGGTAGCGGCCGACGACGTGCTCCGGATGGCCGTCCTCCGCGAGATGTCCGGCCATCAACATCACCACCCGGTCGCAAAGCGTTTGTACCGCAGCCATGTTGTGGCTCACAAACAGCACCGTCCGGCTCTGGCTTCCCACCTCGCGCATCTTGCCCATGCACTTCTTCTGAAACTCCGCGTCCCCCACCGCGAGAACCTCGTCCACGATCAAAATCTCCGGCTCCAGATGCGCCGCCACCGCGAACGCCAGACGCATGTACATCCCGCTCGAGTAGTGTTTCACCGGCGTGTCGATGAATTTCTCGATCTCCGAGAACGCCACGATCTCGTCGAATTTCCGCGCGATCTCGCCGCGCTTCATCCCCAGGATCGCGCCGTTGAGAAATACGTTCTCCCGGCCGGTCAACTCGGGGTGGAAGCCCGTGCCGACTTCCAGCAGGCTTCCGACGCGACCGTAGATGCGGGCCTCGCCTTCGGTCGGCTCGGTGATGCGGGAGAGGATCTTCAGGAGCGTGCTCTTGCCCGCGCCGTTGCGGCCGATGATACCCATGACCTCGCCGCGCTTGACCTCGAACGAAACGTCCTTGAGCGCCCAGAACGTCTCGTCGTCCGCGGGCGCCAGCGGGTTGCGATTTCGCCGAAACGGGCCGGCGATCGTCTGCGTGATGGTGTCACGAAGGGTGTTGGTCCGCCGCGCGCGACCGATGCGGTAGAGTTTCCCCAGTCCCTCCGCTTGGATGGCGATATCGGTCATGCCAGATCCGCGAACGTCTTTTCCATACGCTTGAAGTAGAACAGGCCGCCGATCAGCAGCGCCGCCACGGAGACCAGCGAGACCAAAAGCATCGGCCCGGGGGCAGGGTGGTTCTTGCCCAGGAGCGCCCAACGGAAGCCCTCCGCCACGCTCGCCATGGGATTGACGGCGTAAAGCGGTCTCCATTTCTCGGGAATATTGACGCTGCTGTAGACCACGGGGCTTGCGTACATCCAGAGCTGAGCAACGATAGGCACGACATAGCGCACGTCCCGGTATTGCACGTTCAGAGCCGACATCCAAAGTCCCACTGCCAACGAGGCGCAAATCGCAAGCAGCGTGAAAAACGGCAGAGTGATCAGCGGCCAACCGAGCTCGATGGACTCGCGATACCACGCCATGATTCCCGCGAGGATCGCCGAGCAAATCAGAAAATCCACCACCGCGCTGAAGAGCGAGGCGATGGGAATGACCAGGCGAGGAAAATAAACTTTGGTAACCAAGTGCTGGCTACCGACCAGACTGTTGCTCGATTGGCTCAGCGAGTTGGCGAAGAGTTGCCAGGGAACCTGGGCGGTGAAAGCGAACAGAACATAGGGAAAGCCGTTGGAAAGCGTCTGCGGGGTGACCTTGAGTAACACGAAAATGGCGTTGAAAATCAGCGTCGTAAAAAGAGGGGGGATGATAGCCCAAAGGATGCCCAGGGCGGTCTGCTTGTAGCGGACCTTGACATCGCGCGAGCCGAGAATCCACAGCAGTTCCCGGTACCGCCACAGCTCGGCGAAGTCGATCGCCCGCCAGCCAGGCTTGGCGCGCACGCGTATGGGCGCGGCGGTTTGTCCGCCGGGGTCTTGTTTCAATTCGATGGCCTGGTCTGCTGACAGCAGTCCGCCCCCAAAAAAACGATGCCCCCTGGCAGCGTCGAAAGGCCACACGAAATTAAGGATAGGAGATTCATACCGTTTGCACAACGGGCCGTGTCAAAAGAGGATCTGGAGGCGGTGGCGATCATCTAAGAAGGGTGGATGCAGAGAACACCATGGTGAAGGGATAGAGACGTGGGTCGCCTTTGGTTTATTTGATAGTAAGGTGGATGGACAAAATGACGAAGCTCGAACGAGTCGATAGGAATCGAAGGCGGCACCGTCACGGCAAGATGTCCTCCCAGAAGAGGATGCATGTTGCGATCAGACGGGCGTGAGCGTCCCCTCTTCGAAGCATGCCGAGGTCGTCTCCCTAGGAGGTGCCTGGCATCGATGGAGCCATTCGTCCATGGCGTGTTCTTTCCCGTATCCTTGAAATTTGGTGGGGAAGTGGGTCCTGCGTCTCGGAAGAAAGGTTCCCGCCCATCCCGGCAGGGAGATTCCAACGATGGCTGAGCGGACGGCAGGGCCTGGCGGGGAGGTGCCCCTCGTGACCGCTTCGCGGAGCATGCCGCCGCTCACCCCAGGAAGGATCTGGTACCTCCTCCGGACGACCTGCCGCGAAGGATGGAGCACCCCCTATTGGAGGGAGGTCGTGAGGGGAAGGATCCTGCGGACTCCCCCGGTCGAAACCCCCGGCTCCTCCGCATGCGAAATCCACGTCCTGACGAGCCACGGGGACTGGCTCAATCTAGTCTGGGGCTTGAAGTCCCTGTTCTGGTATTCCGGGGTGGAACACGCCCTCTGCATCCACGAGGACGGAAGCCTCGGCGAGGTGGAGCTCGGGCACCTCGGGTCACACTTCCCCTCGGCCCGGATCCTCCCTCGCCATGGGGCGGACAAAGAGATGGAATCAGTCCTGTCGAACGCACCCCTCTGCAGGGGTTTCCGCGCCACCAATCCGCTGGCGCTAAAGGTTTTCGACTTCAGCCATTTTCTTCGGGCCGAACGGATGCTTCTCCTCGATAGCGACATCCTGTTCTTCGGTCCCGTCCAAACTCTCGCGGAGCGTATCAAGGACCCCGGCTATCGTTTGAACACCCTGAATCGAGACTGGTCGTTCGGGTACTCAGTGCCGCCCGACGTTGTCAGCGAACGATGCGGCTACGACCTTCCCCCTCTCATCAACTCCGGCCTGGGGCTTCTCCACGCCGGATCCATCGACGTCCGCCACTGCGAGGAGCTCCTGGGAATCCCTGGGGTTCTCGGGCATCCACACCGGATTGAACAAACCCTGATCGCGGCGTGCAGCGCCCGGCACGGCTTCGAGTTCCTGCCGAGGGAGTACGACGTCGCGCTCGCGTGCTCCGAACCCGACCATCCCTGCAAGCACTACACGGGCCCGATCCGGCACCTCATGTACAGGGAGGGAATGCGCCGCCTCGTTCGCGCCGGGATCCTCGAGAAGGGAAGGGCTTAGTTGGGGGTTCCATCGCGGTACAGCGTCGGCGTGGTGGCCCCCGAGGCCCCCGGACGAGTCGGCGGCATGCAGCGGTACGCATGGAAGATCGCCGCAGGACTCCTGGAGAGGGGGCATCGCCTGACCTTGTTCGTCCGCCGCGGCGAGGATCAGGTGGACCTCCCCGGGGCGGACGTCCAGGCGCTTCTCGGCGGGAGCGTGGAGGAGGACCAGGACCTCCTCCGCTCGTGGGGCGGAAGGGTCGATCTGTGGCATGCCATGAACGCAGGGTACGCGTGGCTGGCCGCGCACCCGATCCCGTGCGTGCTCTCTGTTTTCGGGAACGATTTCCTGAGGCCGTGGATTCCCGTCAGACATCGCAGGGTGCCGCTGCTAGGATCCCGCATCAACCACATGCTGAGGGTGGAGGGGAGCAGAAAGCTGCTCCGGGAATCGTGCCTGAGCGCCGCGAGGATCCTCGCCATCAGCGAGTACTCGAAGGAAGCGTTCGTGGAGAAGCACCCGGACTGCGCCGGGAGGGTCCGGGCCGTTTACGGTGGCGTGGACGCTGCCTGGCTGGAAACCGCCAGGACGTTCAGGGGAGTAGGACAGCCCGTCCGCCTAGTCACCGTCTGCCGCTTGGAGGAGCCGCGCAAGAATGTAGATCTCGTGTTGGACGCCCTCGCCCGTCTCTCGCCCCGGTTCTCCTTCGAATACTTCGTCGTTGGGGATGGTCCCCTGAGGCCGGAGCTTGAGCAGCGTGCGCGCCGCCTGGGGATCGGGGGACGGGTGCGTTTTCTCGGGCGCGTCGGGGATGCCGAGCTCGTCGAGAGCCTTGTTGAGGGCAATCTCTTCGTGCTTGTGAGCTCGAGAAACCCCTGTTCGTTCGAGGGCTTCGGGCTCGTCTACCTCGAGGCCAACGCCATGGGAACACCGGTCCTCGCGGCGAAGGTCGGCGGCGCCGCAGAGGCGGTGGATGAGGGGGTGAGCGGGTTCTTCGTCGAGGACGTTTCCGTCGAGGGGATCGAGGCTGCGTTGGCCCGGTTCCTATCGGGCGGGATCCGGTTCGACGCGGAGGCGTGCAGGGCGCACGCGGCACGGTTCACGTGGGGCGCCACCGTGGACGCGGTGGAATCGGTCTACCGTGAGGTTCTGGAGGAATGGACGCGGTGTCCCCCGGGCAGGCAGCGTGCAGAGGGCGCACGGCGCTGAAGGTCAGCAATCCTCATCCCCTGCTTGAGCGCCCGGCGATGGGTCGGGGCCGCTATTTGCTCGCCCCCGAACCGCGCGTTTGCGCCCGCCTCCTTGCGGGGGATAGAATGATTTCTCCTATCCTATACCGTGGATGCGATCGACATGATCCGGTCGTCGGCCGGCGCGAGGCCTTCACCGAGAGGTCGGTGTATGGCGTCGATCTCGACGGGAACGACGCCGGCGTTCGCCCCGGGCGTGTCACACGGCGACCCTGGAGGACCTGTCGGTGCGCGACGTGATCACGATCATTTACGCCATCCCCGGCGTGATCGTGGGCGCCGACGTCGTGGAGTACAACCCGCGTTCGGATCTCGGCGGCGTGACCGCCACGGTCGCGGCCAAGGTCGTCCGCGAACTCGCGGGTATCATAGGTCGCCCATGAGCCCGAGGTTCTCTGCCTTGCCGGGTCGCCCATGGTGCAGATTGCCACCGTGGCGGAGAGGGGCTGGATAATCACAGTAGACGAAGCGGGCTCTCGCCGAGCTCGCCGATCACCACGACTTTGTGATCCTGGCTGACGAGGTGTACGAGCGACCCGTCTATGACGCCCCCAGTTGCCCTCGCGAGCCCTACGTGCTCTACACGCAGCGCCGTGCACAGGTGATGACAGCGCTTTCCGCATTGCCAGGCGTGTCGCTGCCCGAACCGCAGGACACGTTCTACGCGTTCCCGCAGTTCGAGGGCCTCACCGATTCCACCGCGTTCACGGCGAGACTCGTGCGCGAGACCGGCGTCGCTCTGGCGCCCGGCGTAGGCTTTGGCGCCGCGGGCGAGGGCTATCTCCGATGGTGCTTCGCCTCAACGGAGCAGACGGTGGCACGCACCCACTCCCGGCTTCGTGCGTTCCTGGACGGGCAACCCTCAAGCGGCCATGTCTAGGCCCACCCGGATTCTGATCCACCTGGCGGCCGGCACCGTGGTTGCGCTGACTGCGATCTTGACCGATGTGGTGTTAGGACATGCGCGCGTGTGGGGGCCTCTGCAGGTCATCGTCCTGGCCGCCGCACTCGGGATGGCCGCCGCGGGCTTCTCCGACCCGCCCTTTGGCCGAGCGGCGCTTCTGTCGACCAAGCTCTCTCTCTCCGTTATGAGCGGGTTCCTGTGCGTGGCGTTCGGCGAAGTGGGACTTCGGGCCGTGGGTTTCGACTTCGCCGACGAGGAACGGGCCTGGAAGCAGATTCCGCCCTACTACCGGCAGCCCATTGTGCCTACAGGCGAGGCATTCTTCAGGCGCTCCGGCCCGGAGGAGTGGACAGGGCAAGTCCTCTACACGCGGATGAAACAACTGGGCGTGGACCCGGAGCCCTACGCGGATGAGCCGACCGTCACGGTGACCTACAACGAGAACGGGTTCAGAATTCCCGACGCGCTCTCGGACTGGACGATCGCGATCTCTGGGGACTCGTTCACGGAACTCGGTTACCTCGCAGACGAGCAGCTTTTCACGTCGATCGTGGGGCGCACCCTTGGCTTGGCGGTCGCCAATCTTGGCACCAGCTACACGGGCCCACTCACGCAGCTCAGTTACCTTCGCGAATACGGGGTGGCTCCTGGCACCACCGACACCGTGATGGTCTTCTTCGAGGGAAACGACCTTGAGAATCTGGACGCCGAGGACGAGGCCCTGACCCGTTGGAAGGAGACCGGCCATCGTGAATTTCGGGAGTTCACGCGCCAGCCATCCCTAGTGAGGGCGCTGCAGCAGGTCTTCACGCGGGTGTTCAGCATCTCGAAGAGCAGCGAACAGAGTCCGGTCTCGGCGTATTTCGCTTCGGCTCAAGGCGACGTGCCCGTCACCCTGGACCACACGCCGCCGGGCCGCACCGGCCTCCCGGAACCGACACGGCGCCGGCTGGACACGGTGTTCGGGCAGTATGCCGAACTCGGCAGGGCGAGAAGCCTTAGGGTGTGGATGGCCTACATGCCGATCAAGCAACGGGTGCACGACGGCCAGCTGGCTTTCGCAGCCGCGGCCACCGACGGGCAGCGAACCTGGCGCCCCTCCGATCTGCCCGGCGTCATCTCGGAATTGTGTGAGCGGCATGGGATCCGTTTCATCGACCTGACGCCCGCGCTCGTCGCAGACGCACACCGCAACGGCCGGCTTCTGTACAACTCCCTGTGGGACATGCACCTCAACGCCGACGGCTCTCGGGTGGTTGGCGAGGAACTGGCGCGCCGCTTGGCGGGCCGGGACTGAGTCGTGCGATTGGGATACGCGAATGAGATTCTGCTTTATGAGTCGCTGCACCGTAGATTGGCGTCGAATGGACTACTATGGGCGGTAAAAACGACGTATTGTTCGCTTGGCAAGAACGGCCCATGGCCCTGTCTTTGGTCCGCACATTTTGACGAGTACACTAGCCACGGGCCGGCACGCCTGCCGGCGGGTGAGGTGCGGCGACCGCAGGCATCGCGGTGTTGGTGCGACGGCTCTTGGCCTAGTCGAGATTTGATGTCGCGCGGAGGAGCTTCCAGAGTCATCGGCGTGCGGATTGGTCCAGATCGCCGCAGCGGGTGCGGGCTGAGACGCCAATGAGAACGCTCGTCTCGATTCTGATTCCGTGCCATAACAGCGAGCGCTGGGTAGCTCAGACGATCGAGAGCGCGCTCGCGCAGACGTGGGCGGAGAAGGAGGTCATCGTCGTCGACGATGGATCGACCGACGGGAGTCTTGAAGTCATCCGGAGCTTCGGCGACCGAATCGGCTGGGAAACTGGACCGAATCGCGGCGGTAACGCGGCGCGCAATCGTCTGCTCGAGCTGGCGCGGGGCGAGTGGTTGCAATACCTGGATGCAGACGACTACTTGTTGCCTGACAAGGTGGCTCGGCAGATAGAGGTTCTCCGCGCCCATCCGTCGATCGACCTCGTGTTCGGCCAGGTCATCATGGAGCACTGGGAGAAGACGGGCGCTCATCTTGAGGAGCTCCCGATTCCCGAGCCACACGATCCGTGGATCCTGCTGGCGCGCTGGTACCTGCCGCAGACAGGGGCGTGCCTCTGGCGCAGGCAGGCGATTCTCGATGCAGGCGGCTGGAAGATTGATCAGCCGTCCTGCCAGGAGCACGATCTCTACCTCAGACTGTTGATGGCTGAAAAAAACTTCACTTACTGTGACCACGCGGGCGCGATTTATCGCCAATGGGGCGAGCACACCGTTTGCAAACGGGACGTGCCGGAGGTTCATCGTCGCCGTCTGGAGATCGAGCAGAGAGTCGAGGAGTTCTTGCGGACAAACGGCAAGCTCACCCGCGCGCGGCTGCACGCCGTTAACCTCGCACGTTTCGAGATTGCTCGAAGCGAATGGCAATTCAATGAAGGGTTCGCTGGCGAGATCGTCGGTCGGATCTATAACACCGAGCCGGGCTTCGTTCCCGACGACACTCCCGCCGCGCCCCACCGCTACCGCGTGGCGCTTCGATTGTTGGGGTTTCGTAGAACCGAGCGGCTCGCTCTATGGCTGCGCGGACAGTCCGGCGCACGGACCTCCGGAGGACAAGCCCGGGGGAATTTATGATTTGGGTCGGGAATCGCAACTTCTTTTTGGCTTAATTTGTTAGTTTGATCGCGCAGCTCTTCCAGAAGCGATGACAGCTTGCGCGGGCTGTCCGTGTAGGTGAGTGACTCGAATCAAGGAACGCGAATGAAAAAGCGGATTAGCGACACGTCGATTCGGTGGTGGCGGGGCAGGTCGGCAGCGATTGGTGGATCAGCACCAGAGATCAAAACGCTTGCCGTGTACTCAGTGGAACCTTCAGAGATTGCCGGGAAGTTTTGAATCTTGCTGTTCTCGGTTATCGTGTCAACCTTCAATCGAGCGCACCTCCTGCCACAAACGCTGGACTCTGTTCTTGCCCAGACGCTGACGGACTACGAGATCATCGTCGTCGATGATGGCTCGACGGACGGGACCCGGGCATACCTGAAGTCACTAGGCAGCCGCGTCACTTGTCTTTTTCAACCCAATCAGGGACCTGGCGCGGCTCGTAATCTTGGAGCCGGGCAGGCCAACGGAGAGTACTGTGCGTTTCTTGACAGCGATGACGTGTGGTTTCCATGGACACTGAAATGCTTCGCGGAACTTATCAAACGATATGAACATCCAGCCATCCTGACAGCGCGGAGGGCAGATTTTTCACAGGAATCAGACCTGGGCGCAGTGAAGGAAACTGCGCTGAAAGCGGAGGCGTTTTCGGATTACTTCGCTTCGCATCGCCATGACTATTTCGTTGGAGCGGGTATGTCAGTATTACGGCGCGAAGAGTTCCTGAGTTCGCGCGGATACTCCACTCAGATCAGCAACTCCGAGGATCACGACGTGGCTTTCCGGATGGGTGAAGCGCGCGGGTTCGTGCAAATCGTTCAGCCGGTGACGCTTGCCTATCGCAGGCACTCAGGAAGCATCACCCGAGACTCGCGTCGAAGTTTCGAGGGTGCACATTATCTGGTGGAACAGGAACGGTCTGGGCACTATCCAGGTGGATCCGCCCGAGCTCGCGCCCGGCACACAATTATTACCAAGCGCACACGACCGGTCACCATTGCTCTCTCGCGCCATGGATTCTTGCGCGAGGCGTGGGCCTTATACCGCGCAACGTTTCGGTGGAACCTCGCGCTTGGTCGCTGGAAATATCTGGGCGGCTTTCCGGTCAAGAGTCTGCACGACTGGATTTCCGCGGCGGTGTATTAAGCTACCCGGGGCTCGCTTCAGTTTATTCTTGGGAGCTTGGTTTGGCCATGCTGACGGGTGCGTGCCTCAGTTCTTGTGGTGGTGAAGGTTAGGCGATGGGTGCGCCTATCCTGAGGGCGATAGGTTGGTGGAGCGCAGCGTTCTACAAACAGTGTCATTATAGCGTTGTCGAGGCCGGACGGTGCGCCTTTTGGGAGTGCGTTTGACGTTTGGCGACTCTTGCCTCGCCCTCACGGCGATCCATCGTGATCTCGGTCGTCCTCCGCTTCGCCAGTATGTCGCGTTCGATCCTTTCCGATATACGCGATTTGGCGTGATTGCGGCATCGAAATGGTCGCGGGAGCTGGTCTAGGTGAGTTTCTTGTTCCAGCCCGAGTTTCGTGGCCCTTGGTCGGCTAAGCCGAGACTCATGGCCGCGACACTTTGAGCGCCAACGCGCCTACCACATAATGTTGCCAGTCTCCGTTGTGATACCAACCTACAGAAGGCGCGTCGAACTAGGTGTCGCGATCGGCAAGATACTTGATTCTCGGCCTGCTCCTCTAGAGATCCTCGTCCATGTTGACGCCGGAGATGTGGAAACGGAACCCTGGCTGCGCGCCGAATTCCCGGTCGTTCGAGTGTTGCAAAGCACGGACCGGATGGGACCGGGCGGCGGCCGGAACAAGCTGGTGGCGGCGGCGCGCAGTGAGATCGTCGCGAGCTTCGATGACGATTCCTATCCACTGGATACCGACTATTTCGCCAGGTTATCGGAAGTATTCTCACGACGCCCTGACGCAGCCGTTGTCGCAAGCCAGATCGTACATCGGGGTGAGCCCGTTCCCGGCGCGGCGGCAGCGGTCGGTCCGTCAGTCATGTTCGTCGGCTGCGGCGTTGCGTATCGGCGTCGCGTTTTTCTGGAGTGTGGAGGCTACATACCTCTTGCCATGGCGTATGGAATGGAAGAGGTGGATCTCGCGCTCCGACTTGCCTGTCGGGGTAGAAACGTCTACTTCACGCCTTGGCTTCGAGTTTTTCACGATACCGACCTCTCCCACCATGGAAGTGCTGCGATCACTGCGGCATCGATCGCCAATCTGGCTTTACTCGTCTATCTCCGCTACCCTCCAAGCTACTGGCCCTACGGTTCATTGCAGATCATCAACCGAGTTCTGTGGCTTGTGAGAGCCGGGCGACTTCGGGGAATCGTTGCAGGGCTTTGTGGAATACCGGCTCATATCTGGCGCCATAGGCGGTTCAGGGACACGGTCAGCTCACCGGGACTGGCAGCGTTCCTTCGAGCGCGGCATTCGCCAACTCCGCTCGAGCCGTTGGGCGTTGATCCGGAGCCGGGCTCCTGATGGCAGGAGTTGCTGTGCCAGTCAGGTCGCTACGTACCGCGGCTGATTGAGGAGTCGAGTCGATGACGTCTCACTCGGTCGTGTGCTCGCAGATTGGGGCCCGGGAACATTATGCGGTCCCGCGAGCTCTTTCGAGATTGGGTCGGCTCGACACGCTCTTTACCGATTTGTGGACTTCGCCGCGTTGGCTCATCCCCTTCGGAGGAGTCGCGGCCGGCAGGCGCATCGCCACGAGATGGCACGCTGAGATCCCCGACGATCGAGTCGTCGCGTTCACCCGCTCCGCTCTGCTGGACGCCGCCGCGGGATTCTGGCGCCGCCCGCAAAGTATCGACGAATCGTTTCTCGAGCACCTTCACGTGGGTGAGAGATTTGCCCGTAACACCCGCGCCCGCCTCGTCAAACGTATCCCATCGTCCGGGCCTCCTTCCGCTTTCTTTTCGTATACCACGGGCGCGCTCGAGGCGCTCGACTTCCTGGCCGATTGCGGAACTCCGACGATCGTGGATCAAATAGACCCGGCCCGAACGGAAGACGAGATCGCGCGCCGCGAAGCCGCGCTCTGGCCGGGGTGGATGGCGATGCCCGGCGGCATTCCGGAAGTCTACTTCGAGCGTCTGGCCGCGGAATGGAAGCGCGCTTCGATCGTGATCGTCAATTCGGAGTGGAGCAAGAGCGGTCTGCTCGCCCAAGGTGTGCCTGAGGAGAAGTTGCGGGTCCTGCCTCTGGCCTACGATCCTCCTGTCGCAGCGGGCCGCAAAGAGTCAACTTCTCCCGAAAAAAAGATTCTCTGGCTCGGCCAGGTGGTGCTCCGAAAGGGGATTCAATACCTCATTAGTGCCGCCAAAATGCTCCAGGCTGAGCGACTGCGGTTCGTAGTAGCGGGTCCCATTGCCATATCCCCCGAAGCGGTGGGTAGCGCTCCCTCCAACATGTCTTTCATCGGCCCCGTTACCCGTGACCGGATATCCTCGCTCTATCAATCGGCGGATCTGTTCGTCTTTCCAACCCTTTCTGATGGTTTCGGCGTGACGCAGTTGGAGGCAATGGCCCATGGTTTGCCGGTGATCGCGACGGCCCATTGTGGAGAGGTGGTAAACCACGGGGAGGATGGTCGGATCGTTCCTGCCAGGGATCCGAACGCGCTCGCCCAGGCCATCGTCGATCTGGCTTTCGATGCCAAGCGACTCGATTCCATGTCGGCCGCGGCAATCGAGACCTCGAAACGTTTCTCGGTAGACGTGCTCTCGCGGCGACTGCAGAGTATTCTGGATGAGTTACCGGTACGTACAGAACCATCATGATCCGCATTCCCAAACGACCCGGTTCATCGCGACCCGATGACAGAAAGGCTCCACTCCCTGCGAGCTGGAATGCGACGGCACTTTTTCTGCTCGGACTGCTGGGCACCGGCATCACGCTCGTCGGCGAAACGCCGTCGGCGGTAGCTCGCCATGCGGCAATCGGTTGCGGGCTCAGCCTGGCAGTAGTTGCCATTGTGGAGATCCGGCGGAGCTGGGCAAACCTTCTGCGCGCCGACCTTGTCTCGATGGCGGCTCTCTACTATCTGATTTTTGTCGAGTTTCTCTTTCCTCAGCCAAGCTTCGACACGCTGGCACAGAATGTCGACCTTGAGCTGGGTATACAAGTCGTGCTCTCGAGCTTCGGAGCGATGGCCATCGGGCGGCACTTCGTCAGTCGCCGTTCGAGGCCATGGAGGCTCGCGGACAAGCAGCTCCCAACATCTTCACTCTTGGTGCTGTTCTGGCTCTGCTTCGCGATGGGGTATTTCTACATGTTGGCCACGGTAGACTTCGACCCCGCGCTCATGATCTGGCATTTCATGGGGCCGAGGTTCAGCGAACCCTGGGGACGGGGGCAGTACGGTGACGCGCGAGCGCTGCTCTATGAGTTGGGCGCGACCATATACCTCGTGCCGCCTCTCGCGGGGATCATCCTCGGGCGCCGCCGCCTTTACCCGCGTCTCAGCGTCCTTCTGGTGTTGCTCGCGTTGTTGCTGACGCTTTTCTACGGCTTCACCACGGGAACCCGTAGCGTCATGGGCGCTTATCTGATTACTTTGCTGGTGGCCTACTATTACGCAGCCTCATGTTCGCGAAAGCGGATCATTCAACTTGGTGCGCTTGCAGCGTTCATCCTCGTCGCCTCCACTATCTACGGCCTTCAGTTCAGAACGATGGGACTGAGAGAGTATTTGAGACGCGGAGATCAACAATCCGACCGTGGTCCTCAGGAGTTTTTCGTGGACTACAACCTCCTTTCAATTTCGGGACTCGTTAGCGTCTTTCCTGACGAGGTTCCCCACCTCGGATGGGAGGCGCCGGAGTGGTTCTTCGTGCGAGTGGTGCCTCGCGTGTTGTGGCCTGGTAAGCCAGATGGAGCGAGCGTCAGCCCGGGCTCGTATCTCGAGGCTTCCCCAGGGACGACAATCTCCGCCACCTTCATCGGTGAGGGCTATATGTGCGCCGGCCTATTAGGATCCGTGCTTGCGGGGCTTCTGCTCGGGTGGCTTTCCACTTATTGGACGAAAAAGGCTTTCTCGATTCATTCGGATTTCGGTATCCTCTTGTACGGGTCCGGATTCTTCGCCGTCGTGATCACCATGCGGAGCCTCTACACGCTACCGGTCGCGTCGCTTCCCGTGCTGGCGGTGGTGGTGCTGGGAAGCCTGGCCAAGGGGCGACGCCCCGTTCGAAGGGCGGTCTTGTCGCGGGCGACTCAGCACCGATGATCCGCCGGTACAGAGTTGCCTTCATCACCATCGTCCCGTCGCCGTATCAACGGGACCTTTTCGCGGCGCTCGCGGCACGCGAGGATGTGGAGTTGAGCGTTCACTACATGGAGGCCGCTTCACCCGATTCTCCTTGGCCGGAAGTTCCGTTACGACCATTCGAGCGCATCTTGCCCGGCTTCTGGGTGCCTTTTCGCGGCGCGCGCTTCCACTTCAACTGGTCGCTGCCCGAGCTTGAAGCGGCCGACGCCGTGGTTCTCAGCACCTTCACTTCATGGACGGGCCAGTGGCTGATGCGCTACGGCCTGCGGGCGAAGCGCTGGCTCTTCTGGGGCGAGCGACTGCGGAACCAACCCGATTGGTGGAGGGAAATCGTGCAGCGCAGGCTTATCGCGCCGGTAGGGGGCGCAGCGGGAATCGTCGGCGTGGGCCGCGCGGCGGAGGTCGACTATGCCGGACGGTTTCCCAACACGCGCCATTTCTGCATCCCCTACCACTGTGCCCTGGCCGGGTTTCTAGCTGCGCCCCGCGACCGTGAATCCGACATGCCCATCACCTTTCTTTTTTGCGGGCAGATGATCCGGCGTAAAGGCGTCGACCTTCTGCTGACAGCGTTCGATCGCCTGGTGGCGAAAGGTCTCGACGTGACGTTGCTGCTGGTGGGTCGCGAAGCCGGCTTGCCGGAGTTTCTTGCCGCGGTGAGCCCGGCGGCGAGGGCGCGCATCCGCTACGAGGGGTTCCAGCCGCCGGAGCGGCTGCCGGAGTACTTTTCGCGCTCCGATATCTTCGTTCTGCCCAGCCGTCACGACGGCTGGGGCGTGGTGGTGAACCAGGCTTTAGGCGCAGGCTTGCCGGTGATCGCATCGGACGCGGTGGGCGCCGGGATGGACCTGGTGGAGGACGGAGTCAACGGCCTCAGGTTCGCGGCTGGCGATCTGGACGGCTTGCAGCGAAGCATGGAGTGTATCGCTTCCAGTCGGGACAAGGTACGGCAATGGGGCGAGGCCTCCCGACGCAAGGCCCTTACGATTACCCCGGAGGCAGGCGCGGAGAAATGGGTGCGGGTCTTCGATAGCCTCGCAAGCGAGCGATGAGGATCCTCCTCGTCAGCAGTGGTTCTGGCTCGCGGGGGGGCGGCGAAATCTTTCTCGACTACCTGGGCCACGGTCTGGCCGACCGCGGGCATGAAGTGCTGATCTGGATTCCCGCGCATCCGCGGATGGACGAGCTCGCGGGAAGATGCGCGCGGTTCGCGCGCGTGATACGCGGCGAATACCGCAACACTTACGACTACTGGTCGCGTTCGCTCTCGACGTGTTGGAATTGGGGCGTGTCCCGCCGCGTTGCGCGCGAGTGGGGAGCGTTGGCGCCGGATGTAATTCACCTCAACAAACAAAACCTCGAGGATGGCCTCGACTTGCTGCGCGCCGTCCGTCACTGCGGCGTGCCGAGCGTCTGCACCATCCACTTGACGCAAACCGCGCGCTATCTCCGGGTGAAGGCGCCGCGGCTCCGGGACTGGATCTCGCGCAGCGCGCTCGTCAGATACTGCGGCGTGATCGTCGCGGTGCAGGAGGCACGGCGCAAAGAGTTGAATGACCTCCTCGGTGGCCGGGTCCGCACTCGGACTGTCTTCAACGGCGTTCCGATCGCCTCCGACTCCGCATTGGGTCACTTGCGAAAGGCGAAGCGGGCGGAGTTGGGGCTCAGAGACGGCGACTTTCTCGTGCTCGGCCTTGGCCGGCTGGTGGAACAAAAGCGCCCCTTCCGGTTTCTCGAGACTGCGCGAGAGCTGCACCGCCAATTTTCCGACACGAGATTCCTGTGGGTCGGCGACGGCGAGCTGTCCGCCCAATGGGCCAAATGGGTCAGGCACCAAGGACTGGACTCCGTCATCTCCTGTGGCGGCTGGCAAACCGACACACTTCCGTTTCTACTGGCAGGCGACCTGTTGTTGCACGTTGCGGAGTACGAAGGGCTGCCACTGGCGATTCTCGAGGCGATGGCTGCCGGGTTGCCTTGCGCCATCACCCGCAGCCTTGCCGCTGAGCTCTCGATGTTCGATGATGAGACGGTCCTCTTCCTCGATGATCCCTCTTCGCTGGCCGAGAGCATGCGCGACCGTTCCAGACTGCGCCGGGTCGCGGCCGGCGCTCGCCGCCTGGTGCAAACCCGGCTCTCTCTGCGTTCGATGACCGAGTCGTACGAGCAGGTTTACCGCGAGGTCGCGGGGGCATGAACGTTCATTTCTTTGAACCGCCCCCAGCACAGAAAACCGGCGGGCTGGAACTGGCAATTCGTTCCCTCGAAGGGTTTCTCCAGCATGCCGGAGTAACCGTTCGTTGCAATCCGTCGCTCGAGAGTCTGGGCGGTGGAGAGGCGCCGGAAGTCGTTCACTTTCACGGCCTATGGCAACCAAAGTTTCTGAGGATCTCCGCGCGTTGTCGAAGTCTGAAGATCCCCTACGTAGTCTCGCCTCATGGGATGCTCGAACCGTGGGCGTGGCGTCAGAAACGCTGGAAGAAGTGGCCCTGGTACCATCTTTTCGAGCGACGCCACCTTTCAGGCGCCTGGCGATTGTTGACCACGAGCGAGGTCGAGGCCCGCAACCTGAAAAAGTTCCTTCCGTCGGGAAATTGCCACGCGCTCCCGCTAGGCCTCACGGCGGAGTGGCGACCCGACTACGCGGCCGCACGCCGCACTCTCGGCTGGTCCGAATCCGAGGTGGTGCTGCTGTTCCTCTCCCGCGTCCATCCAAAGAAGGGTCTGCACGTGCTATTGCGTGCGCTCGCTGGACTGGAACCGAGCACCGTTCAGAACGTGCGCCTTGTGATCGTGGGCGGAGGCGAGGACCGCTACGTGCGAAAGCTAA
>Ga0326597_10005040_pt1 | contig 18449 bp, 14 predicted proteins | sample RVTome_12_FD_203789 | JGI IMG/M metagenome (GOLD analysis project Ga0326597, IMG submission 203789) | Soil microbial communities from uranium-contaminated site in the Upper Colorado River Basin, Wyoming, United States - RVT100D185 | ecosystem: Environmental > Terrestrial > Soil > Contaminated >... | reverse complement strand
CCGCAGCGACGGATTCAATCGGAGCCGGAACAGTCCCTCGACGCTCGTCAGTCCCTGGGCTGCGGTGAAACGCCAGGCGTCGTTGTCACTCCCCGCCGGTCGTCGAACGTCGATGAGGTTCGTGAGAATGCGCGCCCGGTCGGCGGTCTCCACGAACATCTCGACGACCAGCCGATAGCCGGTGCCAGGGTCGGCGTCTTCCAGCGGCGCGCGGCCGCGCTCACTCACGACGGCTCGAACGACATCGGATCGAAAGAGGTCGTCTGCGAATTGCTGGACCTGTGCAGGGGGCACGCTGCCGTCGGTCATGGCGGCGAAGCCCTGGGGATTGCCTTGGTTCAGGAGCGTTTCCAGCCGGGCAAGGAGCAGATCGATGCCGTCGGTCGCCGGAACCGACTGTCCGGCCGCGGCACTTGGAGAGGCGGCCGTCAGCACAATCAGCAGAACGAGCCAGGCTGGCATATTGACCCGATCTGATGCTATCGCACTCCGGTGGTGCACAGCCCATTTGTGGAGATCTATGGGGCCTCTCCCGACTGCTCCAGGCTTGGCATGAGTCGCTCGAGCCCTGCCGTCGTCGACAAGGCAGAGAACGGCGTCAGGGACAGGTCCAGCAGCACATCCGATCCCTCGCGGAAGAGTTCGACCGCGCCTGCCCTTCGGAGCAGGGCCGTCGTTGTCTGGCCCTCCCCGTCGAAGTACGCGCCTTCGTGAACGATGGCGTGGGTAGCGCCGCTGGCGCGGATCGCCTCGAGCGACTCCTCAGCGTGTCGAGGGATCTCAGAAAGCGTCTTCGTTAGCGAGGCGTACCTCGCAGGGAAGAACCCACTGTAGCCGTTGACGATCGGACGCCAGTGAATGGTCGAGTAGTACATCGCGCGCAGGTCGTAGTCAGGCTGGCCTAGAGGCAATTCCAGCAGCACGCTGTCCTCGGCTTGCCGCGCCATCTCCCGGTATACTGCCGGCGCGCGCTGTGGTGGATACACGCGGGCCTCCGGCGGAACGAGATCGCGGACCGGCGGCATGGCGTTCAAAATAAAGGGCCTATGGGTTGCTTCGAGTAAGAAGAGCCCGGAAACCACTATCAGTGCAGCCGTCCCGCCGCGCATCCGGGCGATGGCCGCAGCACCAAAACCGGCAAGCACGGTGAGCATCAGTACACTGAGCATCGCCAGACGAGCCGGGACCCGGAGTCCATCGAAGCCGGGCACGTGGTCGTAGAGCAACAGGTATGGAGACGCAAGCCGGAGTGGCCGGCCAAAGGCCTGCGGCTCCGGACCGAGCGAGAGCCACAAGACTGCGACCAGGCAGATGACGAAGAAGCCCCGGTCGCGCAAGAAGCCAGAGACTCGGGCTCGAGCGCCAGGTGAGATGATGAGCAGCAGGCCAAACGCCGCGCCGCTGCGCAGCAGCATCTGGTCGGCGTCGCTGATCCTGAGCACGAACCATCCCGCATCGATGGTCACCCTGCGAAGTGTCACTGCCAGTATCGCCGCGACGGCGTGGCCCGCGGTCACGGCCACAAGAAGCCAGGTCAGCCATCGTCTCGACGCCTGGGACCGAGCCGGGATGATGCGCGCTGTTGAACGGGCGACGACGAGCCCGACGAGGGCGAGCACGATGGGGAGCAGGCCCGGGAAGAGTTCCCCTTCCGGCTTGGGGAACATCCGGAGCACGTCACCCCAGATGCGTTGGTCGCCGAAGGCTGTGGCGTAGGAGTACAGGTCGGCTGAGTACAGCATGACCTCGCTGATTTCGCGAACCGCGTTCCACTGTCCGCGGAGCGCCGCGTACGGCAGGAGGAACGGCACAATTGCAATGGTCGCGCAGACACCTGCGAGCGTCAGATCTCGCCACATGCGCCGGTCCCGCCAGAGATGCCGGCTGCCGATTTCCCACATCGCGAAGGTCGCCGCGATCGGTGAGAAAAGGAGCAGGTAGTAGCCCGACGACAGGCTCTGGAGTACGAGCGCCAGCGTGGCGCCGGCGAGCGGTCTTCGTTGCCTGGTGACGAAGTACCTCCTCAGGCCAAAGAGGACAAACGGCATCCATTGTGAGGACAACACGTGCAGATGCCCGGATTGAGGCAGCCGATAGGGCGCGAATCCGTACATCAGACCAGCCACGAAGGCGGCCATCTCACTTCCGGTGAGCTCACGCACGAGCAAGTACATGCCGAGGCCGGAGAGGACCCATGTGGACAGAAACAGGAGGTTGTACGAGAGGATTGGGTTGCCCGAGATGGCGTACACCGGAAGGATCTGTACCGCCTGCGCGATCATATGCTCGGAGTATGCCAGCGTCAGCGGTACCGGATAGAAGATGTTGGCGTCGAAAAAGCTGGTGATTCGAGCGAAGTCTCCACCGAGGATGCCAAGGATCTGTTCGCAGTCCCAGGACAGAATCCACATGACGAGCAGGGGATCGCCAAGATCCCAGGGCACGTCCTCGCCGAGGCCGCGCGTCAAGGGCCAGGTGGTTGCGATCGCCAGCAATAGGTACGCGAGGAACGCCAGTGCGGCTCGGGCCATGGGCCGCCGGCGTCGACCGATGGCTAGTGGGTCAAGGGCGGGATGACCGCCGTCGCGCGTAGGCACCGCGTTACCCGACCCTGGCGAGGCAATCTTCCGTCCGGTAGTACACCGGCCGGGCACTGAGCGTTGCCAAGAGTGCCGGGTAGAGGGGGTAGGTTGGCGTCGGCACCAGCACCTCGTCGCCCTCGTCTACCAGGGAAGTCAGCGCAACATCGATACCCTCGCCCGTGCCGCTCGTGATGAGCACGCGATCGGGTGTCACCGGCACACCGCGAGCCTGGTGATCGCCGGCAACGGCCTGTCGAGCTTCGAGAATCCCCGCGGACGGCAGATAGCCACTGTGGCCGTCGCGCATCGCGCGCGCCGTCGCCTCTACAAGGTGCGGCGGCGGTGCGTATCCGAACGCCACCGGGTCGCCGATATTCAGGTATCGGACCCGCATGCCAAGCGCCTCCACGGCTCGGGCGTGCGACACGATATTGCGAATGGCATGTGAGAACCGGCCGATCCGTTTCGCCACTGGAACCGGCCCAGCCGTCTTGAACGTGGCCATTTTCGCCCATCTTACACGGCACGTTGGGCCAGTCACGGTCTGTCGGCGCATGACCAGGGATGGATAGCGCCGGCGCAAGAATTACACGGTGGCGGCGACACAGGAGGGTGACAGACGTGGGGTTAGAGCACGCAAATCGTTGTACAGTAAGGGTCTATTGTCATGGCAGAGATTTTGAAGTGATAAATCATATGCTTCGCCGTACGTTGGCCCAGCTGCTCCCGGTGACGCTGGTCCTCTGGACCTCAACAGGCGTACTGGGCGCGCAGGAGCCGCGCGTGCAAGAAAGCCCGAACATCACGTTCCGGTCCGGCGTAGAAGTCGTCACGGTGACTGCCGCCGTCAAGGATCGGCGGGGACGGGTGGTGCGCGGCTTGGATCGCTCGGACTTTCACGTGCTGGACACCGGGGCGCCCCGCGAGATCCGCGACTTCCACTCCGGGGATGCGCCCATCAGCCTGGCCATCTTGCTCGACATCAGCGGCAGCATGGCTGTTGGTGGCAACATGGACCGCGCACGTCAGGCCGTCGCGCTCGCTTCGCACGGGCTCGATAGGGAGGAAGACGAGGCGGCGCTGTTCACCTTCGACGCCAAGCTCCGAGAGGTCGTCTCGTTCACCAGGGATGTGGACAGGATTCGCCTGGTCAGCCTGGAAGGGCGACCGTGGGGCATGACGTCACTGTACGATGCGATCGCCACCACCGCCCGAACGGTCGCCGAGCGCGCCACTCGTCATCGGGCTGTGCTCGTCGTCACTGACGGAATCGACACGGGCAGCCGACTGACCCCGTCCGATGTCTCGGGCATCGCCAGTGCGATCGATGTGCCGGTGTACTTGTTGACTGTGGTCACGCCGCTGGACCATCCTGGGGGTGAGCTCTCGGTCCTGTCCGCCGATGGCGCAGAATCCGACGTTGCCACACTTGCTGACCTTGCCCGATGGACGGGCGGTAACATGCGAGTGGCGAGCGTCCCCGCGCATACGGTTATAGCGATTCGAGACTTGTTCGAGGAATTGCGCTTTCAGTACCTGATCACGTTCGAGCCGGACGCGCGCCCTGGGTGGCACCCGCTCGAGATTCAGACCCGGAACAAGGACTTGTTGGTTCACGCTCGAGGTGGTTACGTGTCCGGTCCGGCGCGAGCGGAAGACTAAGGTGGAGACTGTAACGTTGGAGGAAAGAGTGCCATGAAACAAAAACTGTTCGCAGCATCGATAATCGCGCTAAGTGTGGCGATCGCGCCGGCGTGCGCCACGAAGGGATTCGTTCGGGAGGAGGTCGGCACGGTCAACTCGAAGGTTGACACGCTTGCCACCACGGTCGAGCAGACGCAGGAACGCGTCGGCCAGAACGAGGCCCGCATCGGCGCTGTCGACCAGAAGGCGGAGGCCGCTGGGAAAGCCGCTGCGGATGCGAGGACGGCGGCAAACGAGGCGCGTGGCGTCGCCGACGAGGCCACGGCCGCGGCGACCGCCGTTGGCGGACGCGTCGACGCGGTCGCCACGGAAGTGGCCGCGACTCGGCGTCTCATCTACACGGTGACGCTGAGTGAAGATCAGGGGAACTTCAGCTTTGGACGGGCGGAGTTGCCAGATGCGGCCCGGACGCGAGTGGATCAGATGATCGACCAGCTCAAAGCCAACCCTCAGAATATCTACATCGAGATTGAGGGACACACCGACAACGTCGGCTCGGAGGACGTCAACGAGCGCCTTGGGCTTGAGCGTGCGGAGGCGGTCAAGCGCTATCTGTACGAACAGCACCAGGTACCGCTCCACAAGATCAACGTCATCAGCTACGGCGAATCCAAGCCGGTGGCGCCGAACAACACCCGAGACGGCCGGGCGCAAAACCGTCGTGTGGTTGTCAGGGTCTTGTCGTAGCTCCGGTCCTGCGCCCGGGGGCGGACGCCCCCGGGCATCGCTACCGCACGTTCCCCAGGTTCATCTGCGCCCGGGCCAGCTCCTGCTCCCCTTCTTTGACGACGACCTCATAGACACCGGTCGGGTCTAGTCCGAGGGCATCGAACCCGGCGATGATCGTGCCGCCGAGCATGGGTTCGCTCGGGCCCGGGACGTTCAACGGAACGCTTTCCGTGAGCCGCGGAGCGCCCTCGACCCGTGCCCCAAAGCGGGGGACACGGCTGGTTTGCGCAGGCAGAATCCTGGTGGGCGGTGTGCCTGAGGAGAGCTCGACCTCGAACAGTGGCACGCCGGCGTAGGCGTTCAACGGGTGGAACGTCAGTTCGACCGCGATCTCGACAAGCCGCAGCCGATCACCAACCGCGTCGAGCAGAGCCTGCGTACCCAGTGGTCGCGCACCGGCCAGAGACCGTTCCTCTGCCACGCGGACGATCTGGCGGAAGGGCGTGACGATATCGATGTGGTCGATCGGTGGACTGTCGACCGGGATGCGATAGGGCTGGTGAAACTGCGTGTGTACCGACTCGATCCTGGATTCCCCGATTGCCGTCGCCGCATTGATCAATGGGAGGTCAAGCGAGCGCTCGAAGCCGGCGGCCGCGCTGCCGGCCAGGATCACTCCACACAGAACGCGGACACTCGCGTGCGCCACATCAGCATCGTAGCGCACGCGAGCGTCACCTGACCCACGATACTGGAGCGATGCCATCGGCTCGGCGTAGACTGTTCGCTCATGGATCTTGTCGAGCGCGTGGCGCTGGTTACCGGAGGAAAGAGAATCGGAACCGTGGTCGCGACTGAGCTGGCTCGCCGAGGCGCAGATGTGGCGCTGGTCTACCATGAGTCCGAGATCGAGGCGGAAGAGACGGCTGCCGCGATTCGTGCGCTCGGCCGTCGGGCTCTGGTGCTCCAGGCGGATCTCGCCTTGCCGGCCGAAGCCGAACGCGTCGTCGACGAGACGGTTGGTCAGCTCGGCCGACTCGACGTGCTTGTCAACATGGCGTCGCTGTACCGCAAGTTGTCGCTTGACGAGCTTGAGGTCGACGAATGGGACGCCCAGATGGCAGTGGACCTTCGGGCGGCCTGGCTCTGCGCGCGAGCCGCGGTCCCTCACATGCGTCGTGTCCGGGGCGGACGCATCGTCAACTTTTCGGACTGGGTGGCGCGCAGCGGGCGGCCAAGGTACACGGGCTTTCTGGCGTACTACGTCGCCAAGGCCGGAGTCGTGGCGCTCACAGAGGCGCTCGCGCTCGAATTGGCATCCGATCAGATCCTCGTGAACGCCGTGGCGCCCGGGCCCATCGTGGCGCCCGAAGGGACGTCAGACGAGGAGTTCGCGCAGGTCGAGCGCGCGACGCCCCTGGGCCGATGGGGAGGCGAAATGGAGGTCGCCAAGGCTGTCCTCGGACTCATCGACACCGATTTCATGACCGGCGAAACCGTTCGGATCGACGGAGGGCGACACCTGAAGTAGGGCGGTCTCAGGCGGCAGTGCACGCCCGTTCAAGGATCGCGTTGAGCGTCGAAGACGTGCCAGCGGGTGGGAGGTTGCTGATGTAGAAATGCCTCGCGCCGAGATTCATCATGGCGCGAATCGTGCGAGCGCAGATCTCGACCGGTGTGGCGCCGGCCGCGAACTCCCCGGTCAGCGACTCGACAGGGACTGGGAGAAACCTGCTCAGCGTCTCCAGGGTCTTCCTGTTGGCCGAGCGGTAGAAGAACACCCCAAACATCCCAGGCATGTCTCCCAGCCCGAGCCGGCGGGCCTCGCCCATGAATCGCGCGACCGGCTCGATGTTGAGATGGCTCACGATCTGCGTGAGGTAGAACTCAGCTGTGAAGGAGTCGTCGGCAAGATAGGCTGCCTGCTGCTTAGGATCTCCGTACGGATTCGCCCAGCCTCCAAGTGTCAATCGTGGCACGTGCGCCCTGATTTCGCGCCGCAGTGTCCATGCGTGCTCGACACAGCGAGGCCGACCCACACTCCTGTCTCCGCCTAATACGACGAGCGCCGGGAAGTGATGCTGCCACGCCTGCTCCGCGTAGCTCAGGCAGAAATCGAGAGAGTGCTTGGTCGTCAGAAACGGTACGACCAAATCCCTGGGCATGTCGGGTCCAAGATTGGTCACCAGATGGCGCAGGTTGTTCTCTTCCTGTTTTCCGACCGCGCTGTCGGTCAGGAACACGGCGACGTCTTGCTTGGTCAGCGTTCGGACGGCATGGTAGGTGTCGATCCAGGCATCCATCCCTTCCACCGACCCGAGCTCGGCCCGCGGCGGTCTCAGCTCGGCCGCAAAGACGGTGCGTGTGGATCGGAGTGAATCCAGAAACGACATGCTGCTAGGGCGCACTCGACTGTGGCACCGGCGAGCGCTCGCCAACGGCGGTCGTGATGAAGTCGAACATGGTCTGCCGCAGGTGCTTGTTCACGCGCGCATCGCTGAAGCCATGGCGCTGACGCGGATAGATCATCATCTCGAAGTCCTTGCCTGCGCGTTGCAGCTCGTAGGCGAACTGCTCGGAATTCTGCCGGTGCACGTTGTCGTCGATACCGCCGTGAATGAGCAACATTCGCCCGTGGAGGTTCGCGGCCGCGAATCGCGGCGCCGACTTGCGGTACCCGTCGGGATTGCTGGCGGGCGTCTTCATGTACCGCTCGGTGTACACGGTATCGTAGTTCCGCCAGTCAGTGACCGGTGCACCGACGATACCCGCCGCCCAGCGCGTGCTGTGAGTCAGGGCGTAGGCAGTCATGAAGCCTCCGTAACTCCAGCCGTGGAGCACAATCCGCAGCGGATCGACGAACGGCTGCTGTGTGAGCCAGTCGATTCCGTCTTCGAGATCCCGCAGCTCGAGTTCGCCGAGGTTGCCGTAGACAGGCCACTGCGACTCCGCACCTTTCCCACTTGCGCTGCGATTGTCGAGCACCCAGACGAGGATCCCGTGTTGCGCCAGGAGTTGGTGGTACAGGTACTGCGACCCGCCCCATTGGTTGCGTACCAAGGCTGTGCCGGGACCGGCGTAGGTCAGTTGATAGACCGGATATCGGCGTGTGGGATCGAAGTCCGGGGGCCGGATCAGCATCGCATCCATCACGAAGCCGTCGCGGGCGCGGACCTCGACGAACTCCGGTGTCGAGAGACGGTAGTCGGCCAGTGATGCGACGATGTTCTCGTCGATGACGCGGAGCTCACGGCCGTCTGCTCCGTGCAGCCGGACCTGTGTGGGTGTCGTTACGTTGCTCCACGAGTCGATGTACGTCGTGAACGACGGGCTGAAGTTCACACGGTGCGTGCCATCAGTCTTCGACAGGCGGGTGAGCGCGGTGCCGTCGAGACGAATGCGATAGACGTCGGTGTCAATGTGCCGCCGAGCACCCGCAGCGAAGTACACCAGGCCCTGGACCTGGTCGACGCCGTGTAGCGCTCGGACATCCCACCGGCCGGTCGTCACAGGGCGAAGGAGAACGCCGTCGGGGCTGTAGTGATAGAGGTGCTTGAAGCCGCTCCGCTCGCTGAACCACAGAAACGAACCGTCCTCGAGCCAGACGGGGTCCCCGTTGGCATTGACCCACGCGCCTGTCGTTTCGCGGAGCAGACGGCGCGATCTTCCGGAAGTTGCGTCGGCGACACGGAGATCGAGCCAGGTCTGCTCTCGATTCTGCACCTGATAGGTCACGTCCATCGCGCCAGGTGCCGGTACCCAGTCGACGTCGACGATGAGCATGTCGGTCGCGACGTAGGAACCCTGTTCCATCCAGACAGGGGAACCGCCGGTGACGCGGGCGACGCCGAGCCGCACAAGGGGATTGGCGTCACCTGCTTTCGGATAGTCGGTGACCTCGACGGTCGGCCGGTACGGAATGTCGTCCACGACGGTGTACTCCGGCACCGGGCGTTCGTCGAGTTGAAGGAATGCGAGACGCGTCGAATCGGGACTCCACCAGTAGCCTCTGAAGCGGCCCCGGCCGTAGATCTCCTCCTGATACAACCAGTCGAGCTTGCCGTTGAGCACCTGCGGGCCCCCGTCCGAGGTCAGCGCGCGCTCCTGGCGAGTTCCGATGTCGACGACGTACAGGTTGTTGTTGCGCACGAAGGCGACGACCTGTCCATCGGGACTGAAGCTCGCTTCCTCCTCGGCCCCTGGCGTGTTGGTGAGTCGCGTCGCGAACCCAGAGGTGGAGTCGTAGAAGTGGAGGTCCGTGCCGATCGTGACGAGCATGCCCGTCCGAGTTGGATTGAACACGACGTCGTTCGATCGGGCGTACCTCGTGGCCTCCTGCCGCGTGACATCTGGAAGCCGCGCCAGTGCGGTCTCCATCCGGGAGAGATCAAAGAGAGGAGACGTACGGCCCGACGCGGCATCGACTTTCAGCCACTCGACGCCCCCGCCAGTTCGTCGAGTCTGCAGGTAGGTGCTGTCGTCCATCCATTCGAGACCGGTCGGCGGAGCGCCTGAAAAATCGACACGCGTGCCCGGGTCGTAGATCGCGTCGATACTCAGGGGTCGAGCAGGCGACTGGGCCGAGACGGCGGCCGCCAGCCACAAGGCCAAGGTCGCTGACACCGACAGCCGCAGGGCCGACTCCATCCTCCGACAGAATAGCAGGCCTCCGGCGGGCATCGCCATCGCCAGCTGATCGACGATCGGCCGGGGGTTCGTGGCATCATCGGCTGTGGTCTCGCGCCGTGTGTCATCTGACGCCGATAGCAATGCGCTTTCGCGCGCCGTCGCGCTCCTGCGCACCGAGGGCGGGGTACTCGCCGATCTCACCGAGTCGAATCCGACGCGTGTCGGGATTGCCTATCCTGACGATCTGCTGGCGTCGCTCTCCGATCCTGCATCGCTTCGCTACGATCCATCGCCGTTCGGGCTTGCCTCGGCTCGCCGTGCCGTCGCCGAGGACCACCGCCGCCGTGGCGTGACGATCGATCCCGCGCACGTGGTCCTGACCGCAAGTACCAGTGAGGCCTACAGCTGGCTCTTCAAGCTTCTGTGCGACCCCGGTGATGGCGTGCTCGTGCCTCAACCGAGCTATCCACTCTTCGAACACCTCACCATGTTCGAAGGTGTTCGCGCGCACGCGTACTCGACCGAGTACCACGGGCAGTGGGTCGTCGACATCGAATCGATGGCCTCGGCCCCTCCAGATGTTCGCGCGCTCCTTGTGGTGTCGCCGAACAATCCGACCGGCTCGTTTCTCAGCGCCGATGAGTTCGAGCACGTGACCCGGCTGTGCCGGCAGCGTCACTGGGCGCTCATCGTGGATGAGGTGTTCGCGGACTACCCGCTCGACGCCGAACGGCCGATGACCGATCTCGCCGCGCGCAGCGAGGTGCTGTGCTTTTCGCTGGCCGGCTTGTCCAAGACGATCGGCTTGCCGCAGGCGAAGCTTGGGTGGTGCATCGCGGGTGGCCCTGCGGCCGAGCGGGATTCGGCGCTGGCGGTACTCGAGGTGATCGCCGACACGTATCTGTCGGTCGGCACACCCGTTCAGATGGCGGCACCGACGCTTCTTGCCGCGGGGGCGCCGATTCGGGCCTCGATCCGTGACAGAACACGACGGAATCTATCGACACTACGCGCTCTCGCAGCCGGGTGTCCCGCCACTGAGGTGCTCCGAGTCGGCGGTGGCTGGTCGGCGATACTGCGCGTTCCCTCCACGCGCAGCGAGGAGGAGCTCGTTCTGGAGCTTCTCCACGAGGAGCGAATCCTGGTACACCCGGGTTACTTCTTCGATTTTCCGCGCGAATCGTATCTCGTGATCAGTCTGTTACCACCCGAGGGGCCGTTTGCCGAGGCGGTCACCCGGCTACTTCGGTTCGTCCAGTGCTGACCGCACCAGCGCGGCGTCGATCCGGGCTGCTCGTGCCGCTCTTCTCCATGCCTTCGTCTCGGAGTTGGGGCATTGGCGAGATCGGTGATATCGCGACGATGGCGGCATGGATGGCCGGCGCAGGCCAGCGCGTGTTGCAGCTGTTGCCCATCAACGAGATGCCGTCCCACGAAACGTCGCCGTACTCCGCGCTGAGCGCGATGGCTGTCGATCCACAGTTCATCACCCTCGCGGATCTCGAGGACTGCGCGGCGCTCGGCGGCGAACGAGCGCTCGACGCGGATTTGCAGGCCCGGCTCGGGGAGGCTCGAGCGGCAGTCGCCGTTGACTACACGGCCGTGCGAGCGTTCAAAGAGGTCGTGCTTCGGCGATGCTTCGGGAGGTTTCTCGAGATTGAGTGGAACGCGCAGACGCGCCGAGCCGACTCGCTGCGCGACTACCTCGAGGACCAAGCGTGGTGGCTCGACGAGTACGCACTGTTTCGGGCGTTGCGTACACGATACCGCCAGCGCCCGTGGACCGAGTGGTCCCAGCCGATTCGCGATCACGAGCCTGCCGCGCTGGCCATGGCCCGCCGCGAACTGGCCGAGGACATCCTGTACCGTCAGTACCTGCAGTGGGTCGCCGGCGATCAATGGGCGGCGGCGCGCAGGGCCTGCGGTGGAGTGGCGCTGTTTGGTGACTTGCCCTACATGGTGAGCGGTGACAGCGCAGACGTATGGGCGCGCCAGGGCGAGTTCCGGCTGGATATGTCGGTGGGAGTGCCGCCGGATGCGTTCAGCGAGACCGGTCAGGATTGGGGCTTCCCCGCTTATCGCTGGGACGTCGTTGCCTCCGGTGACTATCGCTGGCTCTGCGACCGGGCGCGGCGAAATGCTGACCTCTTCGACGGCTACCGTGTCGATCATGTGGTCGGCTTTTACCGAACCTACTCCCGCCCCCTCGACGGACGCGCCGGCCGGTTTACGCCCGAGGATCAGGCGTCGCAGCTCGAGCAGGGCGAGCAGGTGCTGGCCGCGCTACGAGGGCCCGGCACCGAGATCATCGCCGAGGATCTTGGCTCGGTGCCGGACTTCGTTCGGGAGTCGCTCGTGAGGCAGGGTATCCCTGGATACAAGGTGCTTCGCTGGGAGCGTGCGTGGCACCGCGAGGGGCAGCCATTCCTGGATCCGGCCGAGTACCCGGCCGAATCGGTCGCCACAACCGGTACGCACGATACCGAGCCGATGGCGGTGTGGTGGGCCGGGGCGTCTGAGGAGCAACGGGAAGCCGTGCTGGCCATTCCCTCGTTGCAGAGCCGCCTCTCGAGCGAGGATCGCCTTCGTGGGCGCCGGGACCCTGGCCTGACGACGCCGGTTCGGGACGCCGTGATCGAAACACTGTACGCCTCGGGCAGCGAGCTGTTGATTCTGCCGGTTCAGGACGTGTTTGGCTGGACTGGTCGCATCAATCAACCAGCTACGACCGAGGCCTCCAACTGGACGTGGCGACTCCCGTGGCTGGTCGATCGATGGTCCGAAGAGCCCGAGGCGACTGCGGCGGCGGCGAGACTCCAGAATTGGAGTCGAAAGTACGCCAGGTAGGTGCGGGCGCCGGCGAGAGTCTTTTCCGAGATCCTCAGTCGCGCGAGATACCGGGGAGGTGCCGTCCGTGTTCGACGCGCAACGCGACGAGATCAGGATGATCTATTCGAAGCTCTTTGGCGATGGCGTGAATCTCGCTTTCCTCGACGGTCGAAATGGCCTCGTCGGTCGCCGATACGGCGAACAGGCATCGCATCAGCGCGAGTTTCTGGTCGTAGGTCGCCAAAGCGGAGAACTCTCTGGCCACGAGAAAATTGGCGGTGCCGCCGAAGAGCAGAGAGGCGGTCTTCGCCAGCTGTACAACCACGATGGCCTGGTCCTGCGAGATCTGCCCGTGCTCCCGCACCAGCGTCTCCATGGCGCGGGTCTCTTCCGGCGACACGTGCTGGTCGGCGTGCGCCACGCGGCCCAGCAGGTAGGCAAACCCCGCCAGATAGCGCGCGCGGTCGGGCTCGAGGTGATCGAGCGCCTCGAGCGTCTCGCGGAGCGGCGCGAACTCCTGCTGTTCGGGCGCATCCACCCCCAACCACGAGCGAAGCGATTTCAGCGGCATGTCGCAGGATCTCCGCAGAGTTCAAAACTTCAGCGCCCGCTTCGCAGGCGCGCCCACGCGTCCTTGAGTGTGACCGTCCGATTGAAGACCGGCGCGCCGGGGCGCGAGTCGGGGTCCATGCAGAAATAGCCGAGTCGTTCGAACTGAAAGCGAGAGCCCGCCGTAGCTTCCGTGAGAGACGGCTCGATCTTGCAGTCGGTGATCCGTTCGAGCGACTGGGGATTGAGATCGGTCAGCGGGTCACGCCCACCGTCAGCGGGATCCGCGGACTGGAAGAGCCGATCGTATATGCGCACCTCGGCGGTCGTGGCCTCTGTTACCGAGACCCAGTGAATCGTGCCCTTCACCCGCCGCGTCGCAGTTTCGCCGTTGAGCGAGCTGGCGTCGTAGGTGCATCGCAGCTCCGTCACAACACCAGACGCGTCCTTGACCACGCGCTCGCACTTGAGAATGTAGGCGTATCGGAGTCGCACCTCGGTGCCTGGTGCCAGGCGGAAGAACTTCTTGACGGGAACCTCCATGAAGTCGTCGCGCTCGATGTACAACTCGCGCGAAAAGGGCAACCGGCGAGTCCCGGCCGAGGCGTCCTCGGGGTTGTTGGTCGCCTCGACCAGCTCGGTGTGACCTTCGGGGTAGTTCTCGATCACGACCTTCAACGGTCGAAGGACGGCAAGAGCGCGTGGGGCGCGTCGGTTCAAGTCTTCTCGAACCGTGTGCTCGAGCAGGGCGACGTCGATCACGTTCTCCTTCTTCGCCACACCGATGCGCGTGCAGAAATCCCGAATCGCCTCCGGTGTGAAGCCGCGCCGGCGAATGCCCGCGATGGTGGGCATTCGCGGATCGTCCCAGCCGCTCACATGCCCCTGTTCCACCAGCGCCCGCAGCTTCCGCTTGTGCAAGACGGTGTAGCTCAGGTTGAGGCGCGCGAACTCGATCTGTCGCGGCCGCGTCGGTGGGTGCGTGTGGTCGATGACCCAGTCATAGAGCGGGCGATGGTCCTCGAACTCGAGCGTGCAGAGTGAGTGCGTGACGCCCTCGAGGGCATCCGAGATTGGATGTGCGTAGTCGTACGTGGGATAGATGCACCACGCGTTGCCGGTACGATGATGTGCGGCATGTCGGATGCGGTACAGCGTGGGATCACGCATGTTCATGTTCGGCGAGGCCATATCGATCTTCGCGCGCAAGACGTGTAGACCGTCGGGAAACTCTCCGGCCCGCATCCGCCGAAACAGATCGAGACTCTCCGCAGGGTCACGATCGCGATACCGGCTGTTCCGGCCGGGCTCGGTCAGTGTGCCGCGGTGTTCGCGAATCTCGTCGGCTGTGAGGCTATCGACGTACGCCTGGCCGTCACGGATGAGCTGCTCTGCGTATCGAAAAAGCGGCTCGAAATAGTCGGAGGCGTAGAACATCCGGTCACCCCAGTCGAATCCCAGCCACCGAACGTCTTCCTGAATGGCATCGACATACTCGACATCTTCCTTCGTGGGGTTCGTGTCGTCGAATCGAAGATTGCAGATGCCAGAAAAATCAGCGGCGACACCGAAGTTCAGGCAAATCGACTTGGCGTGGCCGATGTGCAGGTAGCCGTTGGGTTCGGGCGGAAAGCGGGTGCAGACGCGGCCGGCATGCTTTCCCGCGCGACGATCGTCTGTCGCGATGGCACGGATGAAGTCGAGTGGGACCGGAGCTGAGGCTGAACCGGCTACGGGATCCATTGAACCATTATTCCAAATCTCCTCGTGGACCGGGGATTTCGAGGCCGACGGCGACTACGTAGGGTCGCGTTCGTCAGTCGCAGCTTCGTCAGGCAGTCCCATCAGGCCCGCCTGTTTGAGCACCCGTGGCACCGTGTCGATCGGGTCGGCCGGCGCCAGCTCTTCGGCCGTGGTGAGCTTCAACTCCTTGAGCCTCCGAGCGCTCACGAGTACCCGGGACTCAAACGACCCGGCCGCGTCGTTGTAGGCCTGGACCGCTCCGTCGAGCTTCTTTCGCACGTCCTCGAAACGGTCGGCAAACGTCGCCAGCCGGTCATAGAATTCCCGCCCGAGCCTCGCGACCTCGCGATAGTTGTCGGTGAGGGCTTCCTGTCGCCAGGAGTGGGCGACCGTCGTCAGGAGTGCAATCAAGGTGATCGGGCTGGCCAGCAAGACTCGCTGCCGCAGGCCATGTTCGATGAGACCCAAATCGTGCTGGAGCGCGGCACTGAACAGCGTCTCGCCTGGGAGAAACATCACGACCATGTCCGGCGAGTCGCCCAGATTTTCCCAGTAGCCCTTGCCGCCGAGCTTGTCCATGTGATCGCGCACCTGCCGCGCATGCGCCTGGAGCCGGGTCGCCCGAAGGCTATCGTCTAGTGCCTCCTGTGCGTCGAGGAACGCGTCGAGGGGCGCTTTGGCATCGACGACAATCTGCTTGCCGCCGGGCAAGTGCACGATGAGGTCTGGGCGAAGTCGCCCGTTGTCGCCCAAAAGCGAGGGCTGCTCGTCGAAGTCACACCGTTGCACCATCCCGGCGATTTCCACCACGCGCCTGAGCTGCATCTCGCCCCAGCGGCCCCTGACGTTGGGCGTCCGCAGCGCCCGAGACAGCGTGTTCGTTGTGGACCCGAGCGCAGCGACCTGCTCAGCGAGTCGGGCATAGGCCGACACCCGGTCGCGTTCGGCCTCGGACAGCCTCGCGTCCACTCGCCGCAGCGTATCCGCGATCGGCTGTTGAAACCCGGCGAACGACGTCTTGGCGAGGTCGAGAAACGCCGACCGGTTGTCCTTCAGCGCCTCGGCCGCGAGCGACTGAAACGTGTCGCGCAGTCGCAGATCCGCCGTGTCGAGCAGGGCGTCGGCGTTGCTGAGCGCCTGCTTCTGACGCGCGATTTCATCGGACAGCCACTTGTTGTCCTGCTTGGCTGCGGCCAACTCCGAGGCCATGGCCGCGCGGGCCTCGGCAAGCTGGCGGCGCGCGCGCGACTGCGCGAGAACGGCCGCCACGATCGCACCAAAGACCGCGGCGATCGCGGGGAGAAACCAGTCCATCAATTTCTTGGGAGCGTCCGCAGTGTAGCACCCGCCGGCGATGATACGATGACACAGTTGAGGATTCTGGGCCTTGCCCTTGTCACGTTCGTCTTCGCCGCGGCCTGCGGAAGCGACGCGCCCCCGCCCGCGCCTCCGGGCCACGACATTGTCCTCGAGCCGGACTCCGCGCTAATTCGCGGGGAAGTGGCCCCGAGCGCCACGCTCGACACCATGCTTCGTGAGTATGGTCTGGCCGACCGGGTGGCCGGCGCTGTCGTGGACGCATCGCGGGGGGTGTTCGACCCGCGCCGACTTCGCGCTGCGCAGCCGTTCTTGCTCGAGCGAACGCTGGAAGGCGATCTGCGCCAGTTCGAGTACGAGATCGATGCCGACTCTGTGCTACGCGTGACACCGGTGGCACCCGGCCGAGAGGATCTCCACGCCGAGGTCGCGCCGATCCCCAAGACGCTCGAGCATGGCGTCGCGGCCGCGACGATCGACAACGCGACCCCGTCACTGTTCCAGGCCATGGACGCGGCCGGAGAGGGCGCCGAGCTCACGATCGCGCTCGCGCAGGTGTTCGCCGGGGAGATAGATTTCAACACCGAGATCCGGCCGGGAGACCGGTTTGCCCTCACCTTTGAACGCTTTGTCCGCGAGGAACGTCCGGCATCGTACGGCGCGATCACGGCCGCGGAGTTTCACAACGATGGCCGGGAGATTCGCGCGATCCGATTCACACCCCCCGGAGGTGAGCCGGGCTACTTCGATGAACAGGGACGCTCGCTGCGACGCTTCTTTCTGCGCTCGCCACTCAAGTTCGAACCTCGGATCACGTCGCGATACTCAACCAGGCGTTTGCATCCGTTGCTCAAGACAGCAAGGGCCCACCGCGGCGTTGACTATGGCGCACCGACGGGCGCACCGGTCGTGTCGGTGGCTACCGGGACGGTGGTGTCGGCAACCGTCGACAATGTCAACGGCCGGATGGTGCGGATTCGGCACGCGAGCGGGTACGTGTCCTCCTACCTGCATCTGTCCGCATTTGCCCAGGGCATTCGTCGCGGAGCTCGCGTCGACCAGGGCCAGACCGTCGGCCGTGTCGGATCGACCGGTCTGGCCACGGGTCCTCACTTGCACTACGGACTGCAGAAGAACGGCGTGTGGGTGGATCCGCTCCGCGAGCATCGCAACATGCCTCCCGGCGATCCGGTGCCGGCCGATGCGATGGAGGCATTCCGCAGCGTGAGCGCACGGGCGCTGGAGGCGCTGGAATCCGCCATGAACTCCCGCCAGATACCTGCCTCGAGCGCAGCGGCAGCAGAATAGTCGTGCTTTCGAGAACAGGCTGACACACCGATGGCTACTCTCAGTCCGTTTCGCGCTCTCAGGCCCGCCTCGTCCTCGGCTCGCGCAGTCGCCGAGGTGCCCTACGACGTCGTCAATGTCGACGAAGCGCGGCAGCTTGCCTCGGGGAATCTACTCAGTTTTCTTCACGTGTCGCGCGCCGAGATCGACTTGCCCACGGGCACGAATCCGTACGGGGACTCTGTGTACGCGAAGGCCGTCGAGAATTTCGCCAGGCTCAAGGCGCAGGCGCCGCTGGTGCAAGAAGACTCCCCGACGCTCTATGTGTATCGACTACAGCGCGAGCAGCATGTACAAACGGGCGTCGCCGGCTGCTTTTCGCTTGATGAGTACGACGCCGACGTCATCAAGAAACACGAGCGCACCCGAAAGGACAAGGAGGATGACCGGACCCGTCACATCCTCGAGCTGCGTGCCCAGACCGGACCGGTGTTTCTGATCCACCAGGCCTCTGCCGCAGCGACCTCGGTCGTCCTGCGGACAACAGCATCGAGTCCGCTCTTCGATTTCATGGCTGTGGACGGCGTGAAACACACACTGTGGCCGGTGGCGCCCCAGGACAATTCCGCGCTGATCTCGGCATTCAAGGCGATGCCTACTCTGTACATCGCGGACGGGCATCACCGCGCGGCGAGTGCTGCCAGGGCGCGGCAGCGCCTGCGGAGTGCGGACGGCACAGGGGGCGAGTGGGATACCTTCCTCGCCGTCGCCTTTCCCGACGATCACGTATGCGTGTTGCCCTACAACCGGATCGTGAAGGATCTCGGTGGTCGCTCACCCGAAGCGTTCCTGGCGGCTCTGCAACAGCAGTTGACGGTGAGGACCGGCGGAGATGCGGCGCCGGGCCGGAAGGGAGAGATCGCAATGTACCTGGCCGGTCGGTGGCACATGCTCGAACTCCCAGCCCCTCCACCTGGCACGGGAGCGGCGGACGGGCTCGATGTCAGCCGCCTGCAGGACCTCGTGCTGGCGCCGCTCCTCGGCATCGGCGATGTCCGCACCGACAAGCGGATCGATTTTGTGGGGGGCGCCCGTGGCACCGCGGCTCTGGAAGCGGCTGTCTCGTCGGGTGTGGCGGCC
>Ga0326597_10005039_pt1 | contig 18453 bp, 15 predicted proteins | sample RVTome_12_FD_203789 | JGI IMG/M metagenome (GOLD analysis project Ga0326597, IMG submission 203789) | Soil microbial communities from uranium-contaminated site in the Upper Colorado River Basin, Wyoming, United States - RVT100D185 | ecosystem: Environmental > Terrestrial > Soil > Contaminated >... | reverse complement strand
TTCTGACGGAGAGGCTCCGCTCGGAGCTGGTCTCCACCCGTCTCAAAGGCCCCGAACACATCGAGGTCATCCCCTGCTGCATCGACACGGCTCGCTTTCTTCCCGCTCGGTCCCCGGCGTCGGTCGCGGCAACCGACCCGGGCGGAGAGATCGTCTACGCGGGCTCCGTCACGGGGCTCTACCTCCTCGAGGAGATCGTGAGGTTCTTCCAGGCATTCCAGACGATCCGCCCCGAAGCCCTCTTGCGGGTGCTGACGACGGCCCCTCGCGAGCAGACAGCCAGCCGCATCGAACGGCTCGGCTTGCGCCGCGAGGCCTTCTGGGTCGGAGCGGTCCCGCCCGAGGAGATTCCTCAGCACCTGGCCCGTGCCCACGCGGGCGTGTCCTTCAGAAAGGCCACCCTGTCCCAGATTGGAGCGTCCCCGACCAAGATTCCCGAGTATCTCGCGGCCGGGATTCCCGTCGTCGCCAACTCGGGGATCGGCGACTCGGACGAGGTGCTGACCACGGATCGTGTGGGCGTGATCGTGAAGGAGATGCACCCGGCCGGGTACCGCAACGCGGCCGAGCAACTGCAGGCACTTCTCCGGGAACCGAACCTGGGCACCCGATGCCAGGAATCGGCGCGACTCCGGTTTGACCTTCAGGCCATTGGAGGCGCGAGATATCGTCGAGTCTATCGGCGTCTGTGCGACTCGACCTCGCCGGTGTCGACGCCGTGACGCCGGGCTCGCTCCCTCGCGGCCTGGCGCGCATGAGCGCGTTGTCGAGGAACGCGCACCCCATTCACCAACGCCCCCGATGAGAGAGAGCTTCGCGGCGTCGCTGCGTTGCCCGGTCTGCCAGGGGTCCTACTCCCTACTGCCGTTCGCAAAGGAAGGCGCAGACATCAGGGAGGGTGTTCTGCGCTGCGCGTGCGCGTCGCTCCGGCCGATCGTGTCCGGCGTGCCCCGGATTCTGCCGGCAGACCTCGCCAGCACCCTGCCCGCCGCCCACCCGGCCTTCTTCGCTGCTCATCCGGACCTGGCCCCGCCGAAAGAGGTGCAGCCGCGCCGAGCGTCTCTGCGGACCGTGGCCGCCTTCGGCGACGAGTGGCATCGCTTCGCTGCCCTCCACGAGATCCACTCCCGAATCTTCCGGTGGTACTTCGAGCAGCCTCCCCCCATTTCCTGGCGGGGACTGCGCGTTCTGGATGCCGGCTGCGGGATGGGACGGTGGCTTCACTTCGCGCGTCGGGAGGGTGCGAACGTGGTTGCCATGGACGCCAGTCGGTCCATCGATGTGGTCGCGGCGCGGGAACCGGTGGACGCGGTCCAGGCCGACCTGCGGCAAGCTCCCTTCCCGGAAGGCAGCTTCGACCTGGTGTACTGCCTGGGGGTCCTGCATCATCTCGAGGACCCCTTCTCCGGCCTCTTGTCCCTGGCCCGCCTCGTGCGCCCGGGCGGTCAGCTCCGGATCTACGTGTATCGGTCCCTCGAGACCGACCGCTGGCCCCGCCGCCTCTTGCTGTCCCTCGTCACCTGGATGCGTCAGGTCACGACGCGACTGCCGTTCTGGGCCGTGCACGCCGTCGCCCTTGGAGTCGCCATCGTGGCCACGCCACTATTTCTGTGGCCTCGCCGTGCTCTTCGACACCTACCCGGGGGAGATCGCGCCACCGGGAGCCTTCCCCTCGCCCAGTACGCCGACATTCCGTTCCAGATGCTGGTGGCGGAGCAGTTCGATCGCTTCGCAGCGCCGATCGAGATACGGTACCGTCGGGACGAGCTGCGCGCGTGGTTCGACGAGCTCGGCTTCGAGATCCTCTCCATCTCCCCCGATCTCGGATGGCGAGTCGTGGCCCGCCGCCCCCAGGGCCCGTCACCTGCCCAGGGGGCCTGAAACGAACGGGCGCCGACCCCTGGCCCGTCGACTGCAAAGCCGTCGGCACCCCCGGCCTCGAGACGTGCGCCGACGCTCACCGGATCGACACCTGGTCGGGAGGAGGCGCCGCGTCGCACCAGAAGCGGATCATGCCGTGCCGAGCTTCCTCGTCACGAACCTCGAGGCCGCTGGCCGACACGAGCTCGCGCAGCTCTCGCCGGTCGAATTCCCACACGTGATCCCTGTCGCTGTAGATGAGCCTCGACCGCAGCTGTGAACGAAACGCGTTGAGGTACGTGCGTTCGAAGTCCGGAACCTCGATGTAGACCTGACGGCACGTGCCCACGGCGGCGGTGAGCAGGGTCCTCGGGTCATCGAGATGCTCGATCACGTGGGACAGGACGATCACGTCGAATTCCCCGGGCCGGGCACGGAAGTACTCGACACCGTCACCCTCGACGAACGAAACGTGGGGAAGACGAACCTGGGCCCGGGCGACGGCAATCGCTGCGGCGTCAACGTCCACTCCGACCACTTGCCGACAGCACGTGGCCAGGCGAGCGGTGAGCACGCCCTCCTTGCATCCGAAGTCGAGGACACGGTCGCTCGGAAGAAGGTGTCCCTCGAGGAACTCCATCGAACCCAGGCGCACGGGATGGTTCCGGGAATCGAAGACGCGGAACGACTGCTCGATCGCCAGCCGCTCGAAGATCCACTCCAGATCGAGGTACCACCGCAGGCACCGCTTCTCGCCCATCGCCGAACAAAGCGGCGAGAGGCGGTAGATCAGCGTTGCCAGCCAGCTCCTTCGCTTTCGCCGCTCAACTCTCACGGTCACCCTGTTCGGATAGAGGGCGGACCTCTCCACAAGTTACCCCGCCGGCCGCACCGCCCGCCCGCGAGCCGGGGCGCCGCGGGCGAACCGCTCGCCGCGCAGTCAGTCCGGCGACTCCGCCAGTTTGGCCTCGCGACGGACGCAGACGTACATCATCATGTTGGCCGAAGACCATCGCATCAGCCGCACCAGCCAGCCCAACCCTGGGATGTCCGCGTCTTCGCTCACCAGCAGCCGCTTCCAGAAGGACGCCGGGCGAGACGCAGCGGCGCTGCCTTTGACGTATGGGCCCCTGTCATTCTTGCGATGACTCCGCCGCTCACGCAGCCCACGCGACAAACGCGCCAGCACGCCCGAGCCGGGTATCTCCATCAAGCCCCACAGGACGGCGTAGCCTCGAGTGGACACGACCTCGAAGCCGGCGTCTTTGAGGAACGTGCCGAACTCCCCGGGAGTGAAGGCATACTGAAAGAAGGTCATGTCTGGAGGACTCGGACCTTCCTTCGGCGCCGTCACCACACGCCAGTCGGGTCGTCCCCCCCACTTCAACAGTCGCCGCAGGGGACTGTGGTAGGGGACACTCACCAGCAGCACGGCCTTGTCCCGCAGGACTCTTCTTGCCTCACGCAACGCGGTACCCGGCCCCTCTTCGAAGTGCTCGACCACGCCGCCGGAGTAGTAGACGTCGACGGAGGAGTCGCCCAGGGGAAGTGTCGACACGTCTCCGGCGCACAGCCACAGATCGGGCCGGCAAGCCTTCGCGTCCGTCAAGGCATCCTTCTCGAAATCGATCCCCACAACTCGGACGCCGCGGCTGGCATGATAGGCCACGTACTGTCCTCTCCCGCAGCCACCCTCCAGCATCGTCTGCCCGGGACGGGTATGCCGGGCCATCAATGGGTGAAGAGGATCCGACTCACAGAACCTCAGGGCGTCGCTGAGGGCAGCCTCGTCCCACACTTCGCGCCAGAACCCCGCCGCGCCGCCCGCGACCGCTCGCCGGTGGAACATCTTCAGCATGTCTTGCGCGCCCTGAAACTGAATTCACCCGCGTGGTCGCGAACCCCGGCGAGCGATCATCGCCCTCGGCAATCGTCTCCGGAAGGTCTTCGGGTCAGACCAGATCCGACTCTCTCTCAGTTTCGCGGCGGTGACCGCAGTAGCCAGCGCACCGTTCCGGCGAGGGTGGCCAAGTCGATCACCGCCAGGATCAGCGCAGTATGAACGATTCGATGCGGCCGGAGGGTCGGAAACGAAAACGAGCGGCGCTTCTGCCACGAAGCCTTCGTGGCACGGGCCAGCAGCATCAAGGGGAACAACCCGAGGACCAGCCACCCCGCGAGAGGTGCGGCCGCCAGGGCGACCAGCGCCGTCAGGAAGTAGTGACGCGCCACCCCGAAGTGCCAGTGGCGGCCGCGCTGTGCTACCAGGTTGTGGTACGAGTAGAGCGCGAACTTGCAGAAGAGCTCGGCGGCGGAGGCGGGTATCTCCCAGTGGATCCTTGCCTCCGGCGCTTCCGCGACACGGCGCGGTGGGCACAAGAGGCGCTCCAACAGGATCAGATCCTCGGCGGCCCGGAAGGGTGGGAACCCCCCCACCGCCTCCAGTGCTTCCCGACGCACCAGCATCGATGCGACGAAGGGACCGCGGAGCCCCGAGGCACCGAGAGGAGCCACGTAGGCAAGCGCCGCATTCTCCTGAAAGAAGCTGTGGCAGGCTGGGTGGTAATTGCCGAGGACCACGTCCGCTCGCGTTCTCGAAGCCGTCTCGCTCAGCACCTCGAGCCACGAAGGCTCCAGACGAATCCCGCCGTCGGTGAACGCAATCCAATCGTGCCGTGCTGCGGCCACACCTTCGTTCCGCGCTGCTCCCGGGTAGAGTGGTCCGCGAGACAACACGCGGACCGGGAAGCCTGCCGACGCCCTGGCCAGGACCTCGTGAGTGCGGTCCGTCGATCCGGCGTCGACGACGACCACCTCGTCCGGCATCCGAGACTGCCGCGCGATCGATTCGAGCAGGGGACCCGCCGAGTTCTCTTCATTTCGCAGCGGGATGACGAGGGAGATCTGCACGGCGGCAAAGAGACCTTAACCGCGACTACTCGTGAACAGCACCAGGCGATGGCGGACCGGTTGGGCGTCAAGATCCTGGGCGAAGCTCGTTCTTCCCAAGGGGCCTCCGTCCAGCGCGACCATAGCACGCCGCCGGTATGGCAGGTCGCAGGTCCACCCCGCCCACCCTCTCTAGCTGGACCTGTTGTTGCCATTTCTCGCCTCGGTCACCGCCTCGAGGTAGCAGGCGAGATGCGCTTCGGCTACGCGCCCGGGCTCCATGTACTCGAGCACGAATCGCCGCCCCCCCTCCGCCCGCCGGCGAGCCGCGGGCAGCTCCCGAAGCACTCTGGCAATCGTGGCCTGCAAGGCATCCACATTGGCGGGCGGAACGATGGCGCCGAACTCGCCATCGTTGAGGATGTCGCGAACCCCGCTCACATCGCTGGCAACGACAGGCCGCCCCAGCACGACGGCCTCGATGACGGCGGAGGGCAGCGCCTCGTGCAGCGATGGGTGCACCACGAGGTCGGCCGCGGCGAGGACAGCAAGAGCATCCTCGCGCCAGCCGAGGAACCGCACGTGCGCGTTCAATCCGCGTCGGGAGGTGGTCTCCTCCAGCCCCGGGCGCAGCCCGCCCTCGCCGACGAGGTAGAGTCTGATTCCGGGAAACTGGGGAACGAGCTGGGAGAGCGCATCGAGGAGGACAGCATGACCCTTCTCCGGGTGCAGGCGCGCGACGTACACGAGGGCGACGTGCCCCTCCATCTCCAGCGTAGCGCGCACCCGCCGGACCGAATCCGCGGTGACCGCATCGAAGCGCCCTGGTGCCTGGGGATAGGGGAGGATAGCGACACGAGAAGGGCTGATGCCCTCGATTTCCTGGAGAACGTCGCGCACCATGCGGGCGGGCGCGATAATCCGACTCGCCCGGCGAGTCACCCAGCCTTCGATGGCGAGGTACAGCTTTCGACGGGCGAGGGGCTGGAGTCGGTGGAGTGCGTCGGAATGGTGCCGAGTCAGGACGTGGGGCAAGCGGTGCCGCGACGCCGCCCAGCCTCCAAGAAGGGAGGGATCGAAGAGATGCGAGTGGATGACCTCGATCCGCTCTTTCCTGATGATCGTGGAGATTCTCCGGAGCGCGCGCGGATACTGCAGCCGGGACGAGGCCGCCAGCGGAAAGGTGGCAACGCCACGGCGCTGAAGATCATCTGTGAACGAGCCGCGGCCGGCCAGGGTCGCCATCCCGAACGCCACACTCTGCGGGTCGCTGTAGTCGACGAGATTGTTGAGATAGTAGTTGGACGTGCTGACGGCCGTCAGGTGGAGTACGCGAATCGGACCCTCGCGGGCCGGCAAGACGAATCCGTTCACCGACGGACAGATTAGCCGAGTCGGGAAGGGGGGGCTACTTGACCAAGGCCGCGCGCTGGCTCTGGAACCGGCTAATCGACCTGGTCGGCCGATCGACCGGCCGTCTTCTGCAATGGCTCGTCCGTCACCGCTTTGTTCATTTCCCCTTCCTCTCCGAGGCACTGGCGTGTCTGCCGTTCTCGGCGGGCTACAAGCTGCGGGCCTGTATCTACGGTGAGATCCTGCCCAGGGTGGGGACCGACGTCGTGATCCACTTCGGTGTCGTCATCGAAGACCCGCGCACCTGCTTCGGCAGCGACGTCTGGATATCACGGGCGGTCTACATCGACTACGCCGACGTGGGCGACTTTGTCCTGATCGGGCCCCACGCTTGTCTACTGGCCGGGGGGCGACAGCACAAGATGGAACGGACGGATGTACCGATCAAGACCCAGGGCAATCCCGAGAAGCAACCCACTCGAATCGGCCGCGGTGCCTGGATCGGCGCCAATGCGGTGGTCATGGCGTCGGTCGGAGCCGACGCCATCGTGGGTGCGGGGAGTGTCGTCACACGAGACGTTCCGCCCCGCGCGATCGTGGCCGGGAACCCCGCGCGGGTCTTGCGATTCCGCGAGAACCCGGGGCCTGCCGGATCAGTCCCGCCTCACGAGGAAGGCTCGCCGAACTGAAGTCGGCCATTCTGGACGCCCGCGTAGAGACTGGCCCCGAGCATCCAGCGGTAGCCCAGGTTCAGCAGAGGAGCCGCGCGTGGCAGTCTAGCGAGTACCTCAAGGGTCTTCTCGGCCGGTCCCCAGGCATGGGGCTGGCCAACCAGCCGCTTCAGCAGCTGGCGCAGGAGATCCACCGGGCGATCTGAAACGCGAAGGCGCCGGTTCCTCTCGAGCAACTCCCTGATCTCAGGAAGCTCAAGCAGGTCCGGACACTTCGCCGCGACCTCGGCAATCGCGATCCCGTACTTGTGCTGCTGTCTGCACAGCGCTGTCAGCGACACCGGCCGAAAGTGAATGCCTACGATGTGTGGGGCCATGAAGATTGGTACGCCGGTCTTGTGCAGGCGTCGAGAGGCCTCGAATTCCTCGGCGGCCGGGGTCCGAAGAGCCTCGCGATAGAGGCCACCCGTCGCCTCAAACTGCGAGCGCTCGATCGAGAGGTGGCCACTCGCGGTGATCCTGGCCGGGATGAACGCTTCTTCCGATGACGCGGGGTGTAGGGCGTTCATGAAGCGCAGAAGTGCGCTCTCGGCCTGACCTCCGAATGGAGACACGCCAAAGATCACCGACTTTTCGAATCGCCTGTGTCCTTCGACATGCTGAGCGACCAGGTCGGGCCGGACGAGAATGTCGTCGTCGACAAAGACCACGAGCTCTCCGCGAGCGACACGAAAACCCGCGTTTCGCGCGGCCGCGGGTCCGGCGTTTTTCTGGCGGATCACGCGCAGGGAGAACGGCGGGTGTGGCGGGGCGGCGAGCAAATCCCCCTCCGGCGGGGGGTTGGAGCCGTCGTCGACGACGATGACCTCCACCCGCTCCAAGCCGTCGACGCGGCTGCGAAAGATGTGTTCGAGGGTCAGAACGAGAAGCGGCCCGCGATTGTAGGTGGGAATGACGATGCTCACGGGAACTCGCGGGTCTCCGGTCGTCATCTAGTGGGAGAGTTCCATCGCGCTCTCGTAGACCGAAGCCATCCTATTCAAAAAAGCCTCCGGCCCGAAACGACTTCGAGCGTAGGCGCGTAGGCGTGCCCCATCGTAGGAAGCGAGCCCCTTGGCGAGGCTGTCCAACGCGGCCGCGACCGCGGGAGGCTCGCCCGGAGGCACGAGTATGCCCGCCCAGGACGGGACGATCTCCTCGGCGGGACCGTTCGAGCAGGCGACGACTGGCCTTCCCGACGCCATGGCCTCGGCATACACCACGCCGAAGGTTTCATATCGACTGGGGACGACCAGGACGTCGCAGGCCCTCATCGCGCTGACAACCTCCTCGCGCGATCGATTCCCAAGGAAGGAGCAGGAGCCCTGCACGCCAAGCCTGGCCGCCAGCTCCTCGCAGCTGCGACGGGCGCTCCCATCACCAATGATGGTCAGGTGAGCCGCGACATGGCCCGGAGTCCGGCGCCGGAGTGCCAGTGCGTGCAGAAGATCGGCGAGGCCCTTTCTGTCGTCGTGGATGCTCCCGACAAATAGGGCTCGCAACGACTCCAATGTGTCCTTTCGGCTCGGCAACGGCACTTCGAAGAAGCGAGGCCATACGGTGTTGGGCACCACGACGGGACGACACCTCGCCTCGATGCTCGTCATCTCCCGGGCGAGGGAACTGCTCACCGCCACGACGCAGGTGGCTCGGCGCAGGGTCATCCGAAGCAGAGCGGCCATCGCCCTGCTTGCACGGACCCTGTGATCGAGCCGGCCCCAGTGCTCGGTCACCACCACCGGACGCCGGAGCCAGCGGCCAAGGCCCAGCGCCACCAATCCGGCCGGGTAGAGGCCGTGGGCGTGGATGCAGTGGGGCCGGAATCCAGAGGCTCTGACTCCCTTCACCGCCGCCCACGCGTACGAAAAGAGCCAGCTCTTGCGCACATGATGGTAGCGAACGATCCAGGTAGACACACCGCCGGAGTGATGAACCTCGACCCCCGGGCGCCCCGAAACGGCCTGGACGGGATAGACGACCGCAACGTGATACCGGCGGGCGACGGCCCTTGTCTGCTCTTCCGTCCAGTTGCCGTTGAAGTGGCGCGGATTCGCGGGGTCCGGATACTCGGACGGTATTACGAGCACCCGGCGATCCTTCCCGCCTCGATCGTGATCCACCGCGGCCGTCGAAGACGGACCGACGCTCAAACTGTCCCGCCCCACCCGGTCACTGACACATCCGCTCTTGTGTGAACACTGGTGGTCAGGAACGCTCCGCTCGCTGCAGAACGCTCACTTCAGCTGCCAGACCCTTTCCGCGAGCGGCGTCTCGGTGGCGTCTCGCATGCCCCAGTCGGGAGGGTTCGAGTAGGGGAGACCATCGAAGGGCGCAACCTCACCGTGAAATGGCTGAACGGAGTTGTGGCTCGACGTGGGGTGATCCATGTGAAACACGCTGCCCACGTGCTCGACCGCGGAACCAAGTGCTCTCAGGTGCAGAATGAAGCGTCCGTCACATCCCAGGCGGTGACGTGCCAGCGACTCGTCAAAGGCTCCCGCGGTGTGCCAGAGCTTCCGACTCGCCAGAATGAAGTCGCCGGGTCCGATGGGATCGAGGGGCAGGATCCGTACATATCGGCGCGGATCGACCATCTGCCGCTGGGGCCGAAGGCGGGAATCCCAAGCAATGTCTACCCGGCGGGTGAGGTAGACCGTCTGCAGCGCCAACTCCCCCCGGTCGATGAATCGACACATCTGGGGACCGACGAAGATGTCCGTATTCGAGCACAGGACAAATTCTGTTTGCGCTCGCCGAATGGCGATGTTCTTCGCGTGCGATTCCATCAGCTGAAGATGGGGATTCGCGCAGACCCGCGCGTGCACCTCGGGCGCCACGACGTAGGCGCGGAGCCTCGGAAACTCGCGACACAGATCGGGCGACAGCAGACCGCGATCGGGAGGCGGGTTCCATTCGACGAAGATGCCCTCGACCGCGGCATGGCGCAGGTTCCAAGCCAGGATGCTCCGGAGGCGCCCGACAAAGTCCGGCGCGTAGTCGTCGTTGCGACCCGTGGCCACGAACGTGACGTGTCTGCCCCCACCCCTCGCGGCGTCGCGAGGGGGCGGCATTGCCGCACCCAACAGGATCCGGGCTTTGAGGCGCTGGCTCCTGAACTTCAGTGCTTCCGGCAGCAGCCTCTTGGCCACCTCTCGGAGTGTCGTGAGACGGCGCACGCCACGTTCTTGGGCGATGTTCAAGGACGGCCGCCTCACCACAGGATCCAAGCCCATCACTCTGATGCCAACTGTACCGCCAGCCGCGCGCGGGCGCCACCCGCGCGCGGGCGGCGAAGGCTCGAATACGACCTGCGACCTGCTGGTACCATTGATTGGCCGGCTTTGGCCGCCGACATCGCCAAGACGGCGGAGACAACCCTATTGCCCGAGCGTATGGCGACTCCCGAGATCCGAATCCGACCCGGTGGCCGTGCCCTTGACCTGGGTCTGGCCCCCCTGCTGACCCACCGCGAGCTGCTGTACTTCCTGGCGTGGCGAGACGTCAAGGTCCGTTACAGCCAGACCCTCCTCGGTATTCTCTGGGCAGTCCTGCAACCCCTTGCCGCCGCAGGCATCTTTGCCCTTGTGCTCGGCAGAATCTCCGCCCTGTCCCCGACCGGCCTGCCGTACTTCGCCTTTGCGTTGTCGGGCCTCGTGCCGTGGGTGTTTTTTTCGAACGCCGTTCTTTCGGGTGCGAACAGCATCATTGCGAGCGCAAACGTCGTGACCAAGGTGTACTTCCCGCGCATCCTCGTCCCGGCGGCGGCGGTCGCGGCGGGCCTTGTGGACCTGGTTCTCTCGTCGGGCGTCCTCGCCGCGTTCCTTGCTTTACGTGGCGTCGGCCTCGCGCTCGACGTCGGCCGCCTCGTGGGCGCGCTCGGGGCTCTGGTCGCGGTGTCTGTGGGCGTGGCTTTTTGGGCGGCCGCCCTCAACGTCCGCTACCGGGATTTCCGCCATGCTCTGCCTTTCCTCGTGCAGCTGGGCTTGTTCGCAACGCCCGTCATCTATCCCGCATCCAGCCTGCCTGCCGCTCATCGCACCGTCCTGTTGGCGGTCAACCCGATGGCGGGGATCGTCGAGAACCTCAGGGCCGGGCTGTTCGGGATCCCGGTTTCTGCGGAGGTTCCTGGCGTGTGGTTTGCCGTCGCCTCATTGCTGGTGCTCCTGACGGGGGCGGCGGTGTTTCGCTGGGTCGAGCACGGCCTGGCCGACGTGATCTAGACGATGCGATGCCCGCCCCCCTCCGCTCATCGGTGGCCCCGGGCGCTGGGTGAGCCGAACCGTTTGTCTCGCCGCGCCGGCAATGGGCGCCGTGTGGGGCGGGTCCACGCCAAGCCGGCTCTGGTAGCATGGCGACTCAGCTTCTCCGTTGGCTGAGGCACAGGAGGCTCCGTGCGAAGAACCGCTTGCATGAACTGCCGGTCCTCCGACCTCGAGAGATTCATCGATCTCGGGGCTCAGCCCAACGGAAATAACTTTCCCGAGCCCGGCGAGCGACACGACGAACCTGTGTTTCCGATCTCGATGCTCGTGTGCCAGACCTGCTGGCAGGTGCAGATCGACGAGTTCCCGCCTCAGGAGTTCCTCTTCGCCGACCATCCGTATGTGACTGGAGTCAACGTCCCCATAGTCGATCACTTTCGCAAACTCTCGCGCACCCTCGTGAGGGAACTGCAGATCGAGCCCAACTCCCTGGTCGTCGACATCGGCTGCAACGACGGAACCCTGCTGCGCAGCTTTGCCGAACAGGGCATGAGAACTCTGGGTGTCGATCCCGGCAAGCGCACGGGGGAACTCGCTCGGCAGCAGGGCACCATCGTCTGCGAGGCGTTTTGGAACCGGGAGGCGGGAAGATCCTTCCGGGCCCTGAACCTGCGGCCCGACCTCGTCACCGCCACGGCCGTCTTCTACCACCTGCCCGATCTTCACGACTTCATCGAGGGCCTCGACCTGGCGTTTCACGATCGCTCGGTCTTCGTCGTTCAGTGCGTGAATCTACGGGATCTCATCGAGCGGAATCAATTCGACCACTTCTATCATGAGCACAGCTGCATCCACTCCATATCGGCGCTCGAGAGGCTGTTCCAAGAACATCACATGAGATTGCTTGACGTCGAATTCATCGAAGTTCACGGTGGGTCCTTCGTCCTCTCCGTGGTGCGCGAGAACAACCCCCTCCCCACCAAGCCCTCTATCCAGGAGGCGCTCGAAGCCGAGAAGAACGCCGGCCTGCAGAAGATGGAGACCTATCGTCAGTTCACCTCGCGCGTCGAGAAGAACGCAGTGGCTCTCAGGAGCCTGCTGACGGACCTCAAGGCAAAAGGGAAGCGAGTTTACGCGCTGGGTGCGCCGGTCAAGGGCAATACCCTTCTCAACTACGCGCGCATCGGCCCGGACCTCGTCCAGTGTGCGACCGAAGTGAACGCGTTCAAGATTGGCCGCCTGACACCCGGCAGCCACATTCCCATCGTGCACGAGTCGCAGATCGACCAGCAGCCGGACTACTACTTGATTCTCTCCTGGAACTTCCTCGACTACTTGATCGGCAAGTACAAGGCATACCTGCTCGCGGGAGGCCGTTTCATCGTGCCGGTGCCCAGCGTCCAGGTCCTCGGTTTCGACGCGGTCGCGCAGAGCGAGTGACTCGAGATGAAGAACGTCATCATCACCGGGGGGACAGGGTTCATCGGAAAGCGGTTGGCCGAGAGCCTACGCTCTGAATTGGGAAAAAGAGCGCGAGTGCTTGCGATCGGGTCTGGGGACGTCGACCTCACCGATCGAAACGCGACGTTCTCGTGGTTCGCCCGCACTGCCGCCGACATGGACTGTGATCACCTCTTTCACCTCGCCGCTGTGTACAAGGCCGGGGGCTGGCCGGTTGAGCACCCCGCAACGCAGTTCTTCTCCAATACGAGCATCAACGTGAACGTCTTGTGGGCGTGGACTCGCTTCTTTCCGAAGGCCAAGCTGACGAGCGCCCTCTCCTACTGCATGTATCCGCCCCACGATGGCGCGCATCCCGAAACGGAGCTTTGGGGCACCGAACCAGAGGCCTACCTCTATAGCTACGCGATGACGAAGAAAGCACTCCTCGTCGGTCAGCGGGCGTGCGCACAGGAGTACGGATCACGATGTACCAGTCTCGTGCTTCCGACGGTCTACGGCCCCGGCGGCGGCTTCGAGGAAGACTCGCACGTCATGGGTGCGCTCATCGGCAAGTTCGTCCGGGCCAAGCGCCTCCAGGCTCCCTCGGTGGAGGTTTGGGGCAGCGGCTCCCAGCAGCGGGAGTTCGTCTTCGTCGACGACGCGGTAAACGGCTTCATCGCCGCTGCCGAGCGATCCGAGGAACTCGTGCAGAATCTTGGAACGGGGAGCACGCACTCGGTGCGCGAGATTGCGGAGACGATCAAGAGAGTCAGTGGGTACACGGGTCAAATCCAGTACAATCCAGACCGCTTCGTGGGTGTCTCGAAGCGCAGCCTCGACAGCACTCTCATCCGCAGTTCCCTGGGGTGGGAGCCCCGGACCTCGTTGCTCTCTGGCATCGACCAGAGCGCCCGCTGGTTGACAGATCAGCTGGACGGCGGTCACGCGGTTGACGCGACCCTTGCTCGCAGCTCGTCCTCCCCGGCCACACCGAAGCACCGGAGGTGATCCTGCCCGCGCCCCGTTCCTGCCCACAGGCGGATCCCTCGATCGCCGTTGCCATTTCCAGGGCGAGTTTGTGTGCCTGGAGATTGACCGGCGGCGAAGTGGGCGTCGCCGGGCATCTCGACTTGACCGCGTATGTTGGTGGCTCCCGAGTCGAGCTCGGTCTCTCGCCGGGATTCTTGACCGAACCGGCGTCGAGCCTGCCTGCCGAGAGTCCCGTTGGTCCTGGTCTGCCACGATCCCGGTTTGGCATCAGCAGGTGGGCCGCGACTAGGTCCGATGCCTGATCTCGCCATCGAGGCGCATGGTCTCGGCAAGCAGTACCGGATTGGAAGGCTTCGCGCACCGTACCAGACACTGCGCGACTCTCTGGTGGGCGCGGGTCGTCGGTTGCTGCAGGGTCGACGCCGCGGCTTCGGGGAGCTGATCTGGGCACTGCAGGACATAGGATTTGAGGTGCCCCGCGGGCGGGTGGTCGGGCTCATGGGGCCCAACGGGTCGGGCAAGTCGACCCTGCTTCGGATCCTCTCCCGAATCACCGAGCCGACCGTCGGCGAGGCCGTGGTGCGGGGCCGGGTGGGAAGCCTGCTCGAGATCGGCACTGGCTTCCACCCGGAGCTCACGGGCAGGGACAACGTCTACCTGAGTGGCGCGATCCTTGGAATGAGGAGGAGCGAAACGAAGGCGAAGTTCGACGAGATCGTCGCCTTCGCGGAGCTGGAGCGGTTCATCGACACGCCGGTGAAGCGCTACTCGAGCGGCATGTATACGCGCCTTGCCTTCAGTGTGGCAGCACATCTCGAAACCGAGATCCTGCTCGTGGACGAGGTGCTGGCCGTCGGCGACGCAGCGTTTCAGCGCCGGTGCCTCGGCAGGATGCAGGACGCCGTCGGCGAAGGACGTACCGTGGTGTTTGTCAGCCACAACATCGCGGCCATGCAGTCCCTGTGCTCTCACGGGCTCTTGCTCAAGGCCGGACGACTCGTCCACGAGGGCCCGATACAGGGGTGCGTCACACGGTACCTCGCCGACCTGACGAGCGTCGAGGCTTCGGCCGTAGACCTCACTGCCCATCGGCGACCCGGCTACGTGGATGACACCCTGCGATTCGAGCGTGTTCGCGTCGTCTCCGCAGACGGCCAAGCTCTGGTGGCCGAGGACGAGCCGGTGGAGCTTCAGCTGTCCTTTCGCCTCACCGCACCCGTCGACGACCTTGTCCTTGGAGTCGTCATCTCTTCCCTGCAGAACGTCCGCATCATGGACTGTCGTTCGAGCCACGCTCACGGTGCCATCCCACATCTCGAGCCCGGGGAATACGAGGTGACTTGCCGAATATCCCGTCCCCAGATTTCTCCTGGACACTACGTCGTCGGTGTGGGCGCCAAGGGCTCCACCAAGCACCTCGACTGGGTGCCCGAGGCATTGCGTATCCAGGTGTACGTTTCAGATCGTGGTGGCGCGCTGTGGCTTGAAGATTCTGATAGCCTGCTCAGGGTGCCGTCGGAGTGGACCCTCCCCTGCTCGACAGCGCCTCGATCGAGCTGAAACGGCGCCCGCACGACCCGACGAGGAAAGCGAGACGAGCCGTGGCATATCTCAGGCGTCTGGTCAGGCGCACGGTCTCGCGCTTCTGGCCACGAGATCAATCGAGCGCACAGCTCAGGGGGATCGTCGCCCACCCTCTCGTCAAGGGTCTGCCGCGAGTGTCTCTTGCCTCGCAACCCCCGACCGATCACCCCGATCGCCTCCCTATTGCCCGGCGCCTGATCAGAGCATATGGGCTCACGAAGGCCGCTGAAGTTCGAGCCCGACTAGTCAAGCCGCAAGACGATCTCTGGACTCAGTTGATCGACGCAGAGCTCGAACAGCTTCTCCGCCTTCTGAGCTCCGAGGACGCGGTCGCACTCTCGAAGTACCTCCGCGATTTCGGCGAGCACTATACGTGGTTCGGCGGCCTGACTCTCTCCCTCGATGGGTTCACCCAACATCGAGATCATTCATCGATCGCTGCCATCTACCTGGACAAGCTCGTCTGTCTCGCCGAGTCAATTGGCGCGTTGTCACTCGAGAACCCTGAGCAGTCCGTGAACTGGGGAAGCAACCTGTACGCAGGGGTGGACGAGCTACTCGACGCCGTTGAGAGGATGATTGGAATCGCCGTGGTCCCTCGGGTCACAGCCGTGCCCGTCACGGGGATCGCCACGCGTCACGGGCTTCTACACTACCGCCACCTGAACTCCCTCTACGCTGCGCTTCGGATCCAGTCACTCGTTCGGGTTGGGAGCGCCGCCTGCGAGTACGGGGGTGGGCTGGGGCTGGTCGCCTACTATGCGAACAAGCTGGGCCTGCCTGACTACACGCTGTTCGATCTGCCCCTGACCAACGTCTTCTCGGGGCATTTTCTCATGAACACGCTCGGCGCCGATGCCGTGCGCCTGTACGGTGAGGAACCGCAGAGAGAAGCCGTCAAGATACTTCCCTACTGGGAATGCGCGGTGGAGCCCGCGGACCGCTATTCACTGGCACTCAACCAGGATTCCTTCCCCGAAATTGATCCCGACGCCGTCCTTGAGTACTTCCGTCAGATTGAAAGAACGAGCGTCGACTACTTCCTGAGCATCAATCAGGAAGCCCAAGCATCCATGGGAACTCGTAGGCAGAACTCGGTGCCGAACCTCTTGCGTGGCGACTCGGGTTTCCAGCGCGTGTACCGTATGAAGTATTGGCTGAGGGAAGGGTACGTCGAAGAACTCTACAGACTTCGGCGCAAGAGTGATGGGCCTCCGGAGGGACCACGCGATCGTCGGTGAACTGCGCGTGCGTTCGCCCGGGTGCCGGGGATTCGACCACGGAACCGTCCCAGAGCCGGACGCTCATCGAAATGGCTGGGGCGCAGAGCGAAGAGGTCCTCGGATGAGGGATGCGCTTCGCGAGTGTCGACAAGGATCAGCCGTCCGCGGCGGAATCTGTAGACGAGATATCCTCTCTCTGCAAACGCTTTCTTCACGTCGGCGGATGTATTGCCGAAGCGGGCGGCCAATTCGTCCCCAACCTCGAACATGACCACCGGAGCGCGTGCTGAGTTGAGCAGTGCTTCTGCCCCTTTGACCACGAGGAGCTCGGCACCCTCGACGTCTACCTTTAGAAGGTCAACACGGTTGAGTTCGTGCTCGCTGCAGAAGCGGTCGAGTGTGGTCACGCGGACCGTCAGGTCTCCGCGCTCGGCCGTGACCGACAAGGAACCCACACCGCTGTTGCATCCCATCGGAGGACGGAAGGTCGCTTCCCCCACCTCCGCGCCCACAGCGCAAGCGTGACACTTGACCCATTCGAGTCCGTTCATCCGCAAGTGCCGACCCAGGCGATCGACGTTCAAGGGGAGCGGCTCGAAAGCGTGAACGGTCGCTTCCGCGCCTGCAATGCGGGCCACACCCATAAGCCAGAAGCCGAGATTCGCGCCGACGTCCAGCACGGTATCGCCCGGTCGGGTGAGGCCCCGGGCGAGCGCAAACGAAGAGTCAAGGCGCATCCCGTGGACGAAGAAATGGAGAAACATATAGTCGTCAAGCTCTCCGGGGACGACGATCCCAGGTTCGAGTTCGAAGACGAAGGATCGCGCCCTCAGGAGCGGCCGAAAGGCCTTCAGAAGGATGCCCTTGCCCCGCGGCAGAGGCCAGTTCTGCAGACACTTCCGGACGAACTTAACACGCGCTGGCTCGCGCGTGCCGTGCGGGGCAAGAAAGGTCACTCCGAGGTTCCATCCTATATCGTAAACTGCAGAGGCGATCGGCGAATGCCGAGTCGCCGCCGGTCTGGTGAGGGACCAAAAGGTCAGGAGCGCCAGTTCAAGACCATTCGTGAAGGAGGCGGTAGAAGGGAGAGGCAGGCTCTTCCGCCCTGAGGTGAGGCCGGTGCTTGCAGGCAGGCCGGCGGACGGGAAGGACGCATGACGTTCGCTCGACGGGCCGAGAATGCCGACGGCGTCGTAGTAAGCTGTGGTTGAGCCTACTCGAGATCACGCTACCCCATTTGCAGAGGCCACGAGTTCGAAATGTGCGGCATTTGCGGGTTTCTGTCGCGAAAGGTGCCGCCCGCAAGTCCTGCGCCCCTGGGCCAGTTGAGAGCGACTCTCGCCCACCGCGGACCCGACGGCGAGGGGACCCACGTCGAGGGATGCGTCGCCCTCGGGCACCGGCGCCTCTCCATCATCGACCTGAGCGAGGCGGCCAGCGAGCCGATGCCGAACGAGGACGAGTCGCTGTGGCTCGTGTTCAACGGCGAGATCTACAACTTCCGGGAGCTGCGACAGCAGCTCGAGCCCCGTCATCGGTTTCGCAGCCGCAGCGACGGCGAGGTGATCCTCCACCTCTACGAGGAGAGGGGGGAAGACGCGGTCGCCGCCCTCGACGGGATGTTCGCCTTCGCGCTGTGGGATCGTCCGCGGAAGAGGCTGCTCCTCGCTCGCGATCGCGCGGGCAAGAAGCCGCTCTTCTATCACGACGGGCCCCGTCTGTTTGCTTTCGGGTCGGAGATCAAGGCGCTGCTGGCCCACCCCGGCGTGCCGCACGAGCGGGATCCGGAGGCGCTGCCGCTGTACCTCACGTACGGCTACGTCCCGACACCGTGCACGTTCTACCGCGGGATCCGCGCGCTGCCGCCTGCCCACTACATGGCGGTGACCGAAGCGGGGGCCGCGGAGCCGCGCCGCTACTGGAGGGCCCGGTTCGGCGGAAGAGCGGCGGACGAGCCGGGGGCGCAGCGCACCCCGGGCGCAGCGAGCACCCTTCCCGGCGCCACTCCCGTTCACCCTGCCGACGCCGAGGAGCGGTTCCGTGCCCTGCTCCGCGCGGCGGTCACGCGGCGCCTCGTGGCCGACGTTCCCCTGGGGGCGTTCCTCTCGGGAGGGCTGGACTCGTCGACGGTCGTCGCCTTCATGGCCGAGGCTGCCGCGGGGCGGGTGCGGACCTTCACCATCGGGTTCACCGGACAGA
>Ga0326597_10005038_pt1 | contig 18454 bp, 18 predicted proteins | sample RVTome_12_FD_203789 | JGI IMG/M metagenome (GOLD analysis project Ga0326597, IMG submission 203789) | Soil microbial communities from uranium-contaminated site in the Upper Colorado River Basin, Wyoming, United States - RVT100D185 | ecosystem: Environmental > Terrestrial > Soil > Contaminated >... | reverse complement strand
GCCAGCCAGTCCTGTGCGTGGCGGATGGTGGAGTGCCACACGAAGTCCTTGAGGAAGTTCGCCTGCTGTTTGGTGTACCGGGTGCATTCGGCGAACGACGCCAGCAGCCGGCGCGCCACGTCGTCCACGTAGGCGTCGAGGCGGGACAGATCGATGCGGTACCCGTCCTCGCTGTGCTGGGCCTTGCGGATCTGGTCGGCGTCGGCTTCGTCAATCCAAGCCTCACCCCGGCGTACCGACGGCACCACCCAATTCACGAGCCCCCACTCCTGCGCTTTGCGCGCGGCAACCGGCTCGTTGAGGAACAGCATCTCACGCGCTCGCTTGTCGCCGACCACGAGGGGCAACCACTGGGTGGCGCCGCCCGCCGCCACCGAGCCGACGTGCGTGCCCACCTGTTTCAGGTAGGCGTGCTGCGCCATGACGGAGAGGTCGCACGCCAGTTGGCTCTCGTTGCCGCCGCCGACGGCCATGCCGTTGATGCGGGCGATGACGGGCTTCCCCGTGTTGAGGATGCTCTCGATGTAGGCCCGGAACAGCGCCATGTACTTCCAGTAGTCACGCGGCGCGCCGACGTACGCGGCGGCGTACTCCTTCACGTCGCCACCGGTGCAGAAGGCGCGGTCGCCTGCCCCCGTGAACACGATGACGCCGACGGCGTCGTCGAACCCGGCGTCGCGGAAGGCGACGGCGAGCTCCTCCAGCGCGGCCGTCGAATAGGCGTTGTAGTGTTGGGGTCGGTTGATCGTGATGCGGGCGACGCCGTCGCCCTTGTCGTAGAGGATGTCGCGGAAGGCGAACGCCTCCACGGGACGGGACGCGAAATGACGGGCGGTGGCGGTCATGGCGGCGTGAGTCCGTGGATGAGGTGATCGGCGAACTGCGTTCCCAGCTCCAGCGGTTGCATCCTGCCGTCGGGGCGGTACCAGCGGGCGACCCAATTGATTGCGCCGAGGATCGCGAAGCCGGCGAGCTTCGGGTCCAGGGCGCGGAACTCCGCCCCGCCCACGCCGTCGGCGACGATGTCGCGCAGGCCGTGCTCATACCGGTCCCGCTGGGCGATCACCTCCGCCCGGTGGCGGGGCGACAACGCCGACACCTCGAGCGCCAGCGCCGACCCCTCGAGCGTGTCGGCCATCACCCGCACGTGCTCGCGAATGGCGTGCGCCAGCCGCTCGGTCGCCGTGGCGTACCGCTCCCGGGCTTCCGCGAGAATGCGCTCGACCTCGGCCAGACCCTCCCGGTGGCAGGCATAGAGGATCGCCTCCTTGTCGGGGAAGTAGTGGTACAGCGCCGCGCTGCGGATGCCGAGCTGGGCGGCGATGTCGTCGAGCGTGGTCGCGTGATAGCCGCGCGCGCGGAACGCGCGCAACGCCGAGTGGAGGATCTCGGTGCGCCGCCGCTGACGCTTGGCGCGCACGTGCGGCGAGGGGGTTCGGGAAACGGTGGCCATGAGCATCCCAGGTGACAGTTATTCTTGCTATTTGATAGAAAAGTTACTATGAATTAACAATTAAGACCGTGATCGCGGAACAAGGCTGCACAGCCCCTCCCGGGGCTCGTTGACAATCCCGACAAAGTCACTTAGGATTTGAATCCTGGGTGGGGTTGCGCTACCCAACTTACTGTGTTTTAATGACTTCCAGGTAACGCCATGACCGGCATCGAAGCCCAAGTCCAACAGCCGTACAAGTACGGGTTCGTCACCGACATCGAATCCGACGTCGTCCCGGCTGGCCTGAACGAGGACGTGGTCCGGCTGATCTCGGCCAAGAAGGGCGAGCCGGCGTGGATGGTCGACTGGCGGCTCAAGGCCTACCGCAACTGGCTCAAGATGGAAGAGCCGCACTGGCCCAATGTGAAGTATGGGCCGATCGATTATCAGGCGATCAGCTATTACGCCGCCCCCAAGAAGCTGCCCAAGCTCGACTCGCTCGATCAGGTCGATCCCAAGCTGGTCGCGACCTTCGCGAAGCTCGGAATCCCGATCGAGGAGCAGAAGCGCCTCACCGGCGTCGCGGTGGATGCCGTCTTCGACAGCGTCTCGGTCGCGACGACGTTCCAGGCGGAGCTCGCCAAGTACGGCGTGATCTTTTGCCCCATCTCCGAGGCGATCCGGACGCATCCGGAGCTCGTCCAGAAGTACCTCGGCACCGTCGTCCCCTATAACGACAACTTCTTCGCCGCGCTGAACTCGGCGGTGTTCACCGACGGCTCGTTCGTGTACGTGCCCAAGGGCGTGCGTTGCCCGATGGAGCTGTCCACCTACTTCCGCATCAATGCCTCCTCGACGGGGCAGTTCGAGCGCACGCTCATCATCGCGGACGAGGGGAGCTACGTCAGCTATCTGGAGGGCTGTTCCGCGCCGATGCGGGATGAGAACCAGCTCCATGCGGCGGTGGTCGAGCTCATCGCGCTCGATCATGCGACGATCAAGTACTCCACCATTCAGAACTGGTATCCCGGGGACGACGAGGGCAAGGGCGGCATCTACAACTTCGTCACCAAGCGCGGCAAGTGCGCCGGCCGGAACTCCAAGGTCTCCTGGACTCAGGTGGAGACCGGCTCGGCGATCACCTGGAAGTATCCGAGTTGCATCCTGCAGGGCGACAACTCGATCGGCGAGTTCTACTCCGTTGCCGTGACCAGCCGGCGCCAGCAGGCCGACACCGGCACCAAGATGATCCACCTCGGGAAGAATACGCGCTCGACGATCGTCTCGAAGGGCATCTCGGCGGGGCGCGGGCAGAACACCTACCGTGGCCTCGTGAAGATCATGAAGGGCGCCGACGGCGCGCGCAACTATTCGCAGTGCGACTCGATGCTCATCGGCGACCAGTGCGGCGCGCACACGTTCCCCTACATCGACGTGCGCAACAGCACCGCGATCATGGAGCACGAAGCGTCCACGTCGAAGATCGGCGAGGATCAGATCTTCTACCTGCGCCAGCGCGGCCTCTCGGCCGAGGACGCGGTGTCGATGATCGTCAACGGCTTCTGCAAGGAAGTCTTCAAGGAGCTGCCGATGGAGTTCGCCGTCGAAGCGACGCGGCTGCTCGGCATCAGTCTCGAAGGGAGCGTCGGGTGATGTTGGAGATCAAGGGCCTCCACGTCTCGGTCGCCGGGACGGAGATTCTGCGCGGCATCGACCTGTCGGTCCGCGCTGGCGAGGTGCACGCCATCATGGGGCCGAACGGCTCGGGGAAGAGCACGCTCGCCCAGGTCCTGGCGGGCCACCCGGCCTACACCGTCACCGCGGGCACCGCGAGGTACGAAGGGAAAGACCTGCTCGCGATGAAGCCGGAGGAGCGGGCGCGCGAGGGCCTGTTCCTCGCGTTCCAGTATCCCGTCGAGATCCGCGGCATCACGAACTCCTACTTCCTGCGCTCGGCGGTGAACGCGATCCGCAAGCACCGCGGCCAGGAGGAGCTCGACCCGCTCGACTTCCTCCAGGTGCTCGAGGACAAGCTCAAGGCGATCGGCTGGGACGATACCCTGATGAATCGCCCGGTGAACGAAGGCTTCTCAGGGGGCGAGAAGAAGCGTAACGAGATCCTGCAGCTCGCGGTGCTCGAGCCGCGCCTGGCCCTTCTCGACGAGACCGACTCGGGCCTCGACATCGATGCCCTGAAAACCGTGGCGCACGCGGTCAACAAGCTGCGCGCCCCGGACCGGGCGTTCGTGATCGTCACGCACTATCAGCGCCTGCTGAACTTCATCACCCCCGACGTCGTCCACGTCTTGGCCGACGGCCGGATCGTCAAGTCGGGCGGGCCCGATTTGGCGCATGAGCTCGAGGCGAAGGGGTACGACTGGCTGCGCGCTGGCGCCATGGTGTCGTGATGGTGGCGGTCGAGCGGTACGTCGAGGCGTATCGGGCGTTCGCGGCCAACGGGGCCTCGGGGGCGCCGGCGTGGCTGAGGGATCTGCGCGACGGCGGTATCGCCCGTTTTGGCGAGCTCGGCTTCCCCACCACCAAGCAGGAAGCGTGGCGCTTCACGAGCGTCACGCCGATCATCGCAACGGTGTTCGAACTCGCGCATCCTGCATCCCGCGTCCCCACGCTCGAAGCGATCGCGCCGTTCCTCTTCGGGGACGGTCCCCGGCTCGTCTTCATCGACGGCTGCTTCAGCCCGGCGCTCTCGTGGGCGACGGGCCTCCCGGCGGGCACCCGGGTCGAGAGCCTTGCCGCTGCGCTCACGACCGATCCCGCGCCCATCCGGGAGCACCTCGGCAAGTACGCCGGCTTCACCGATCGCCCGTTCGCCGCGCTGAACACCGCGTTCGTGCGCGACGGCGCGTTCGTCTACGTGCCGGCCAAGGTGACGATCGCGGAGCCGATCCAGTTGCTGTTCTTGGCGATGCCTCCGGTCGGCGGCGCACGCCCCGTCGCGCACCCGCGCAACCTGATTGTGATCGAGCGGGAAGCCCGCGCCACCGTCGTGGAAATCTACGGGGCGCTCGGGGAGGGCGTGTATTGGACCAACGCCGTGACCGAGCTCGCGGCCGGCGACGGCGCCCGCGCCGACTACTACCGCGTCCAGCGTGAGAGCGACCGGGCGTACCATGTCGGCGTGACCGACGTCCACCAGGGGCGCGACACTACCGTCAACGTCCACGCCGTTTCGTTGGGCGGGGCGCTCGCGCGGCACGACCTGCGCGGGACGCTCGCGGGACCGGGCGGTTATCTGATCTTGAACGGCCTCTACGTCCTCGGCGGAGACCAGCACGCCGACCATCACACCGCGATCGACCATGCGGCTCCCCACTGCGAGAGCCACGAGTACTTCAACGGTGTGCTGGCAGGCCGGTCGCGCGGCATCTTCAATGGCCGCATCATCGTCCGCCCCGGCGCCCAGAAGACCGACTCGAAGCAGACGAACAACAACCTGCTGCTCTCGGGCGAGGCGCACGCCGACAGCCAGCCACAGCTCGAGATCTACGCCGACGACGTGAAGTGCACGCACGGCTCGACCGTGGGTCCGCTCGATCCGAAGGCGATGTTCTACCTGCGGAGCCGCGGGCTGGATGAAACCGAGGCCCGCCGGCTACTGACCTACGGGTTTGCGGCGGAGATCCTGAACCGCATGGACGTGGCGCCGCTGCGGGCGCAGTTGGATGGGATCGTGCGGGCGCGCCTGGCGGAGTAATGAGCGACCTCGGCGAGCTCTACCAGCAGACCATCCTCGACCATAACCGGAACCCGCGCAATTTCCGGCGGCTCGAGAACGCGACCCGCACCGCCGAAGGCCACAACCCGAACTGCGGCGACCGGATCAAGCTGTATGTGTGCTTGGACGGCGCCACGATCAGCGACATCGGCTTCCAGATGCCCGACGGCGCCGGCTGCGCCATCTCCAAGGCCTCGGCGTCGCTCATGACGGCGGCGGTGAAAGGGAAGCCCGTCGCCGATGCGGAAGCGCTGTTCCAGGCGTTCCGTGATATGCTCGCAGGCGGCGCGACCGCTCCGGGCAAGCTGGCCGCCTTCGGTGGCGTGCGAGCCTTCCCGGCCCGTGTGAAGTGCGCCAACCTGGCGTGGCACGCCCTGCACGCGGCCCTCCAGAACCAGTCCGATCCGGTGACGACCGAATCGTCGAGGGACTTCTGATGCTCGATACCGGCAGGATCCGCCCGGACTTCCCGATCCTCGCGCGCAAGGAGCACGGCCACCGGCTCGTGTATCTCGACAATGCCGCGACGACCCAAAAACCCCGCCAGGTGCTGGACGCCATCCTCGGCTACTACAGCACCAGCAATGCCAACGTCCATCGCGGCGCCTATGGCCTCGCGGTCGCCGCCACCGAGGCCTACGAGACGGCGCGCAACACCGTGGCCCGTTTCCTGAACGCCTGGGCGCCCGAGGGAGTCGTCTTTACGCGCGGCACGACCGAGGCGATCAACCTGGTCGCGGGCTCCTGGGGGCGGGCGAACGTAAAGGCCGGCGACACCGTCGTCGTGACCGCGATGGATCACCACTCGAACCTCGTCCCCTGGCAGATCCTCTGCGAGGAGAAGCGCGCGACGCTGCGGATGGTCGAGATCACCCCGGACGGGCGGATCGACCTGCTGGACTTCGGCCGGGCGCTCGAAGCGCGCCCCCGGCTGGTGGCGTTTCCCTACGTCTCCAATTCCCTCGGTACCGTGAACCCAGCCGCCGAGCTGACGCGGCTCGCTCACGCCGCCGGGGCGGTCGTCGTGGTGGACGGAGCGCAGTCCACGCCGCACCTCCGCGTCGACGTGCAGGCGTTGGGCTGCGACTTCTACGCGCTTTCGGGACACAAGATGCTGGCGCCGATGGGCAGCGGAGCGCTGATCGCGAGACCGGCGCTGCTCGACGCGATGCCCCCCTACCACGGCGGCGGCGAGATGATCGAGCGGGTGTGGGACGACCACTCCACCTGGAACAAGATCCCACACAAGTTCGAGGCCGGCACCCCGAACGTGGAGGGCGCGGTCGGGCTCGCGGCGGCGATCGGCTATGTCGAGCGGCTCGGGATGGACCAGATCGCCGAGCACGAGCAGGCGCTGGCGCGCGCGGCGATCGAGCGGCTGGGCCAGATCGAGGGCGTCACCGTGTACGGCCCGAAGGACCACCGCGCCGGCGTCGTACCGTTCACCTACGGCGACATCCATCCCCACGACCTCGCCACCATCCTCGACCGCGATGGGGTCTGCATCCGCGCCGGGCATCACTGTACCCAACCACTGATGCGGCGCCTCGGTGTGGCGGCGACGGCGCGCGCGTCGTTCTACGTCTACAACGACGTGGACGACGTCGATGCGCTCATCGCGGCGTTGCGCAAAGCCGGCGAGTTGTTCGGAGTGCCCGCCTAAGCCCTTCCCCCTGCCCCGGTCGTCCGTAGCTTGGGGGCATGTCCGAAGCCATCGTCGCCGCCGACCGCATCACCAAGCGGTTTGCCGGCCATACGGCGGTAGACGCGCTCTCGCTCGCAGTCCCGCCGGGTGTGATCTACGGTCTGCTCGGGCCGAACGGCGCCGGGAAGAGCACGACGATCCGCATGATCCTGAACATCTACGCTCCCGATAGCGGGACGGTCCGCCTGTTCGGTGAGGCCGGGACCGGTCGCGACCACTCGAGGCGGATCGGTTACCTCCCCGAGGAACGCGGCCTCTACCCCAAGATGCGGGTGCTGGACGTCCTGTTGTTCCTCGCGGAGCTGAAAGGGGTCGACCGGCGCGCGGCGCGGCTCAAGGCGCTGGACTGGCTGGCGCGGTTGGGACTCTCCGACTGGCGCATGCGCAAGGTGAACGAGCTATCGAAGGGCATGCAGCAGAAGGTGCAGTTCATCTCCACCATTCTGCACGAGCCGGACCTGCTCGTGATGGACGAGGCCTTTTCCGGCCTCGATCCGGTCAACTCGCAGGTCCTGAAAGACACTGTGCTCGACCTGCGTGCGCGCGGCAAGACGATCCTATTCTCCACGCACATCATGGAGCAGGCCGAGAAGGTGTGCGACCATGTGTGCATCATCGCGCGCGGCAAGAAGCTGGTGGACGGTACACTCGCCGACATCAAGCGCTCGCATGGCGGACGGCACGTCCTGATCAACTTCGACGGTGAGCGCGGCGATGCCGAGCGCATCTTCGCCGATCGGCGCCAGGTGGCCAAGGCGGACGCGTCGGGGCAGTTCGCCGAGCTCGAGCTCGCGGCCCAAGGGGACGCACAGGAGATCCTCCGAGCACTCGTGACCTCAGGAGCACGGTTGTCGCGCTTCGAGCTCGCCGAGCCCTCGCTGAACAAGATTTTCATCGATCTCGTCGGTCCCGACGCGGCGACCGCCACGGCACGGCCGGAAACTGAGGTCGCCCGTGCGTAAGATCCTGGCGGTGATTCGCCGCGAGTTCGTGGAGCGCGTGCGGCAGAAGTGGTTCTGGGCGATGGTCGTGCTCGGCCCCTTGTTCTTCGGGGCGGTGTTCGTGCTCCCGACCCTGCTGACGGGCAAGGGCGGCGTGAAACACATTGCCGTGGTCGACGGCACGACGACGACCTTCGGCGCCCGGCTCACCGAACGCCTCGACCGGGAATCGTTGTTCATCGCCGTGCGCGTTCCCTTTGGTCCCCGAACGATCGACTCGCTGATGGCCGCCGTCGATACGAAGGAGATCGATGGCTTCCTGATCCTCAGCGACGCCGCAGTCGACTCCGGGACGGTGATGTACCGCGCCTCGAATGTCTCCTCGTTCGTCACCATCGGCACGCTCGAACGGGTCATCGGCGAGATGGTCAATGCCACGCGGCTCGAGCGCGAAGGAGTGAACCCCAGCCTCGTGGCCAAAGCGCGCATCCGGGTTGACTTGGACAGCAAGAAGATCTCGGGGGGCAAGGCGACGGGAGAGAGCGCAGCCCAATCCTTCTCGCTCGCCTATTTCATGGGCATCATCCTCTACATGGCGATCCTGATCTATGGGATCAACGTGATGAGCTCGGTGCTGGAGGAGAAAACCACGAAGATCGTGGAGGTGCTGGTCTCCTCGCTGCGGCCGTTCCAATTGCTGCTTGGCAAGGTGATCGGCGTGGGCGCGGTCTCGATCTTCCAGTTCCTGATCTGGGGTGTGTCCACGCGGCTTTTGATTTCTCAGCGCCGGCACCTGCTCGGCGAGCGGGGCCTGGGCGAGGCCAGCCAGGTGTTCCAGTTGCCTCATGTCACCGCAGGCACCGCCGCGGTGTTCAGCGCGTACTTCCTGGGCGGGTTCCTGCTGTATTCGTCCATGTTCGCCGCCGTGGGCGCCATGTCGTCCAACGAGCAAGAAGCCCGGCAAGCGCAACAGCCGGTCACCATGCTGCTCGTCGCCTCGTTCATCAGCATGTTCGCCATGCTCAACGATCCGGGGTCCGCCCTTTCCGTGACGCTGTCGCTCATTCCGTTCAGCTCCCCGATCGCGATGCCGGTCCGCTGGGCCGCCGGCAACCTGCCCTTCCACGAGGTGGCGTTGTCGCTCGGCATTCTGTTCCTATCCATCATCGGAGTGACCTGGGTGGCGGCGAGGATTTACAGGGTGGGGATCCTGATGACGGGGAAGCGGCCCAACTTGAAGGAGCTGGTACGTTGGGTGAGAGCTGCCTAGGACCTGCAACTACTAGACGCGCAGACGCGCCGCGGTTGCGAGTATATAGGGTACGGGATGAGATAGAATGATTGGATGTTTGCGACCTCCGGGTCCTACCCTTCGACATGCCCAATCACCACACCCTAAAAGCCTGGCAACACGCCCAACGCCTGGCGGTCGAGTGCGCACGAGCCGCGCAACAATTCCCCGAGTATGAGCAGGACGCGCTCGGCGATCAGTTACGCCGGGCTTGTTACAGCATTCCCCTCAACATTGCTGAAGGATCATCCCGCAAGGGCTCGCGAGACTACCGCAAGTTCCTCGATACAGCGTGGGGGTCGCTTGCCGAAGTGCAGACGGCCATTGCCATCGCGCGCGACGTCGGCTACCTGCGGCCCGCCGAGTTCGGTCGCCTCGAAGCGCTCGCGACCGAGACGAGCAAGACATTGTTTGGACTGCTTCGAAAGATCAGCGCGGCATCAGAACCTCCCAAAACCCGTTGACCGTTTCCCGCGGTGCGTCTGCGCGTCTAGCCTTTGCATAGCCTACGTCAGTAGTTTGTCCTGATGCCTGTTGACTATGACGTCGTGGTGGTCGGCGGCGGCCACGCCGGCACGGAAGCGTGTGCCATGGCCGCCCGCCTCGGCGCCCGCACCCTCCTGCTCACTTCCGTCCTGGACACCATCGGACAGATGTCCTGCAATCCTGCCATCGGCGGGATCGCCAAGGGCACCGTCGTGCGCGAGGTCGACGCCCTCGGTGGCCTCATGGGGCGCGCCGCCGATCGCGCCACAATCCAGTTTCGGATGCTCAATCGCTCCAAGGGACCCGCGGTCTGGGCGCCGCGCGCGCAGTGCGACCGCACCCTCTATCGGCGGGCGGTCCGCCAGTTGCTCGAGGCGTTCCCCACCCTCCAGCTGACCCAGGGGATGGTCACAAATCTGCTGTTCGACGGCCCACGGATGGCGGGTGTCGAGACCGCCGACGGGCGGCGCTTCCGCGCGCGCGCCGTGATCATTACGGCGGGCACCTTTCTGCGCGGGCGCATCCACGTCGGTTTGGACACTCAGATTCCTGCGGGCCGCGCCGGCGATCAGCCATCGATGGAACTAGCGCAAGCAATTGCCACGCTTGGACTTACGGTGTCACGCTTCAAGACCGGAACCCCACCGCGGGTGGATGGGCGGACCGTGGACTGGGCCAAGGTCGTGCGCCAGGACGGCGATCCCGACGACTACCGTTTCTCCTTCCATCAGCGGGTGGAGCGGCCGCGCCAGGTGCCGTGCTGGATCACGTGGGCGGGCGAGGAGGTCAAGGAGATCATTCAGCGCCACCTCAAGGAGTCGGCGCTGTACGGCGGAGCGATCAGCGGGAGGGGCCCGCGCTACTGCCCTTCGGTCGAGGACAAGATCGTCAAGTTCCCCGACGCCCGCCGCCATCAGGTGTTCCTCGAGCCCGAGGGGCTCGACACGACCGAGCTGTACGTGAATGGGCTGTCCACTTCCCTGCCGGTCGCCGTGCAGCTCGAGTTCTTGCGCGCCGTCCCGGGTCTCGAGCGGGTGCATATGACTCGGCCCGGCTACGCGATCGAGTACGACTATTACCCACCCACTCAACTCACCCCGTGGCTCGAAGTGAAGGCGGTCGAACACCTCTTTTTCGCCGGACAGATCAACGGGACGACGGGCTATGAGGAAGCGGCGGGTCAGGGTGTGGTGGCGGGAATCAACGCCGTGCGGCGGATCCGTGGGCAGGAGCCGGTGGTGTTTGGTCGAGACGATGCCTACATCGGGGTCCTCGTAGACGACTTGATTACTCGGGGTGTGGACGAGCCCTATCGGCTGTTCACGTCGCGGTCGGAGTTTCGGCTGTTGCTGCGCCAGGACAACGCCCTGCGCCGCCTCTTGCCCCTCGCCGAGCGCCTGGGGCTTCTGACTCAGGACGAACTGTGCGCGGCAGAGCGGCGGCTCGATGCGGAGGTGTCGATTCTGACCCTCGCGCGTGAGACCTCGATCACGCCGGCACGGGCTACAGGTCCGCTGGCGGCGAGCGGGACGTCGCTGGCGACCGGCGAGCGGATCGCGGTCGTGGCGAAGCGTCCCGGGGTATCGCTCGCCGCGTTGCTCGAGGCGGCGGGGGTGGGCGCGGGGTTGGCGGCGGACGCCATGCTGGCGGCGGAGATCGAGATCAAGTACGACGGGTATCTAGTGCGCGAGCGGGAGGCCGCGGCGCGGCTGGCGGAGCTGGCGTCGTTCGCGCTCCCCGCAGACCTGCCCTACCTCGGGCTGCAGAGCGTGGCAACGGAGGCGCGCCAGAAGCTGGATCACGTCCGACCGACATCGCTAGCACAGGCGGCGCGGGTGCCGGGAGTCTCCCCCAGCGACCTGCACAACCTCGTGCTGGAGGTGGCGCGCTGGCACCGGAGAGTGGCATGTGTTGCCGTTTCACGTGAAACTTAGCTCTTTCGTTTCACGTGAAACGGCGGTATATTGGACGCTCGCGTTTCTAGTAGTTATATAACTTATTGTCACTAAATACTTTACGAGATGTCACGCGTCATCGCTATCGCCAATCAAAAAGGCGGCGTCGGAAAAACGACGACCGCTGTGAACCTCGCCGCCTCGCTCGCGACAGCGGAGCGGAAGACACTGCTCATCGACGCCGATCCCCAAGGCAACTCGACGAGCGGCATCGGGATTGAGCGCGACCGCATCCGCCATTCGCTCTACGACGCGCTGCTCGACGGGCGGGCCCTCAGCGATGCCCGCTTCCCGCACGTCCACTTCCCCTACCTGGACGTGGTGCCCGCGACCCAGGACCTGGTCGGCGCGGAGCTCGAGCTCGTCAACCAGTCCTCGCGCGAGACGATGATGCGGCGCGCACTGCGCGACCTGCGCGACGAGTACCAGTACGTCATCATCGACTGTCCCCCGTCGCTCGGGCTGCTCACGCTCAACATGCTGACCGCGGCCGACAGCGTCATCATCCCGATTCAGTGCGAGTACTACGCGCTGGAAGGCCTCTCGCAGCTGCTCAACACCGTCAAGCTGGTGCAGCGGAATTTCAACCCAGTGCTCGCGATCGAAGGCGTGCTGCTCACGATGTACGACGCCCGGTTGAACCTCTGCAAGCAGGTGGCCGAAGAGGCCAAGGAGTACTTCGGGGCTCGGATGTTTACCGTGACGATCCCGCGGAACGTGCGGCTCGCCGAAGCGCCGAGTTTCGGGAAACCGATCGTGCTGTACGACGTGCAATCGGTGGGAGCGAAGAGCTACCTGGCGGTGGCGCAGGAGCTGATCCGCCGGGTCGAGCGCGCCTCCTCCCCCGCCCTGCCCGCTGCTGAACCGCTGCCGGAGGTGCCCGCATGACGGAGACCGCTGCAGGACGTCGCCGCCTGGGCCGGGGGCTCGAAGCCCTCCTCGGTCCCACCCGCGAGGAAGCGGAGCGCGAGGGGAATCTCGTCGAGCTGCCGATTCAGGAAATCCGCCCCAATCCCTTCCAGCCGCGCCAGGACGTGGACCCCGCCGCCCTCGAGGAGCTCGTTTCCTCGATCAAACAGGTGGGGCTGCTGCAACCGGTCGTCGTGCGGCGGGCGAACGGCGGCTACGAGCTGATCGCCGGCGAGCGGCGGCTGCGCGCCTGCCAGCAGCTCGGCTGGGAGCGCATTCCGGCCGTGCAGCGCGAGGCCGATGACCGCACGTTGCTGACGCTGGCCCTGATCGAGAACCTGCAGCGCGACGACCTCTCGCCGGTGGACGAAGCACGCGGCTACGAGCGCTTGATCGCCGAGTTCAGCCTCGCGCAGCAGGACGTGGCCGACGCCGTCGGACGCGACCGCTCGACGGTCGCCAATGCGCTGCGGCTGCTGAAGCTCCCCGCGGCGGTGCTGCAGATGCTGCACGAGGGCCAGCTATCGGTCGGCCACGCGCGGGCGCTGCTCGCCCTCGAGGACCCCAGAGTCGTGACGACGCTCGCGCGAGAGGCCGTGGCGCAAGGACTCTCAGTGCGCGAGGTGGAAGACCGGGTGCGTGGCGGCCGGGCGCCGGAGCGCCGGCCCCGGATGAAGCGCGGCGTGGGTCCCGCGCCGGAGGTGCGGCAGGTCGAGGACGCGTTGCGCCGGCGGCTCGGCACCGATGTGCGCGTCACGCTGCGGGCGAAGGGCAAAGGGCAACTCCACGTGTCGTTCTACTCGAACGACGATCTCGCGCGGGTGCTCGAGCTGATTCTGGGAGCGCCGTTCGACGGATGAGCCAGCGGCACGTGACGATCGTCGTCCACACCGACGACGATCTGAACTCGCGGCAGTACCGGCTCCCGCTTCGGGTCGTCCAAGTAGGGAAGTGGGCCGCGATCACCGTCGCGATCCTCGTGGTGCTCTTCTTCGCCTTCGCGGGCCCCTTGACGCGCAATGCCGCGCGCGTGCCGGGGCTCGAGCGTGAAGTCGCGCGACTGCGCGTCGAGAACAATCGGGTCCAGCAGCTCGCCGCCGCGCTGAACCGTGCGGAGGCCAACTACCAGGAGTTGCGCCAGATTCTCGGTGCCAAGGCGCCGCTTGCGCCGCGCAGCGGGGGCACGACGAGCGCAACCCCGGCGGCCGGCATGCGGGCCGTGACGATTCGCGCCACACCGCCCGCGGCGCCGCCGCGCTACAAGGTCGGCGCCTCGGCGCCGTCCCACTGGCCGCTCGACGTCCCCGGCTTCGTCACGCGGGGCCAGGTGCGTCCCGGCGACGTGGCCGAGTCCCACCCTGGGATCGACATCGCCGTGCCGGCCGGGACTCCAGTGCGGGCCTCAGGTGGGGGGACGGTCGCGGCGGTGGGATATCATCCCGATTATGGACTGTTCGTGCTCTTGCGCCATCCGTCCGGGTATGAGACGATGTATGGACACGCGTCGCGCCTGATCGTGGTGGAAGGCGACGACGTTCAGGCGGGGGAGGTCATCGCTCTGTCGGGCACCTCAGGGCGGTCGACTGCACCCCATCTGCATTTCGAGATCCGGCGCGACGGGAAGTCGCTCGATCCGCTCACGCTCGTGAAGGAGGGCACCTGAGATGGCGTTGTTCACTGAGAGGGGCGGGGCCGGCGGTGACGCGGTCACGGGACTGTCGATCATCGGCTCTGGAATGCGGGTTGTCGGAGACATCTCGGCCGACGGCGTCGTAAAAATCGAGGGCACCGTCGTCGGCACGGTGCACGCGGCCAAGCAGGTTCTCGTCGCCAAGGGCGGGGAAGTGGAGGGCGACGTGGTGAGCCGCGAGGCGATCATCGGCGGAGAAGTGCGCGGCGGGATCTACGCCGAGGAGCGCGTCGAGCTCCAGGCCACGAGCGTCGTCCACGGCGACGTGTCGACGAAGCGACTGTTTGTCCAAGAGGGCGGGGAAATCAACGGCGTCCTGCGCATGGGCGAGGACGCTGGCCAACCCCCCCAGCGCGGGCAGCGTGCTGGCGCCCGGCAACCTGCGCCGACGACGTTCTAGTGCTGGTAGAGATATCCACACGGCTTCGTTTCAAGCATGTGGATTCTTTATTTCCTTCAGAATCAATAGCTTAGAGGACACCTCGGTGTGGAAGATCGTACGGTGGCCTGATACTGTCGCCACGGTGTCCCAATGCGCCTAGACGAGCTCGTCAGCTACCTCGACGAGTACCTCCACGTGCGGCACGAAGCCGCCGACCCGCCCGAGGCGCTGAACGGGCTCCAGGTGGCGAACAGCGGCGAGGTCACCCGGGTAGCGGCTGCGGTGGATCTCTGCGAGTCGACGATCCGGATGGCGGCTGAACAGGGGGCAGACTGCCTCCTCGTTCACCACGGCCTCTTCTGGGGTGGGATGCGGCCGCTCGTCGGTCCCGCCTACCGCCGGGTCGCGGGGCTGATCGCTCGGAACATCGCGCTCTACGCCGCCCATCTCCCTTTGGACCGCCACCCCGACGTCGGCAACAATGCCGGTCTTGCGCGCCTGCTCGGGCTTTCGGTGCGCGGTGAGTTTGGCTCGTATCACGGCGCGTCGATCGGCGTGTGGGGTGATATGGACGCGCCGCGCGATGATCTCGGCCGCGCGCTCGCGGCGACACTCGGTGCCGTGCCGCGCCTGCTCCCCTTCGGCACGGCGCGGGTGCGCCGGGTCGGGATCGTCACCGGGGCAGGGGGCTCGCTGATTCCGCAGGCCGCGGCCGCGGGGCTCGACACGTTCATCACCGGGGAAGGGCCGCACTGGACCTTCTTCGACGCCGAGGAGCTGGGCATCAACGTCTTCTACGCCGGCCACTATGCCACCGAGACGGTGGGCGTGAAGGCGCTGGGGGCGCACGTCGCGGTGAAGTTCGGTCTCCCCTGGACGTTTCTGGATCACCCCACGGGGCTGTGACCCCGCGGCGCGTCCTCGCCATCCTCGCCACCGCCGACCTGCTGGCGATGGCTCCGTGGTTCAGCGCATCCGCCGTCGCACCCACGCTGACGCGCGTTTGGCAACTCACCCCCGCCGGCACCGCGTGGCTCACGATCTCCGTGCAGCTGGGGTTCGTCGCGGGCGCGCTCATCAGCGCCGTCCTCACCCTCGCCGATCGGTGGTCTGCCCGCCGTCTCGTCGCGGGCTCGGCGGCGCTTGCCGCCGCGGCGACGGTCGGCGTCGCGCTCGCACCCGGCCCCGCGGTCGGGATCGCCTGCCGCATGCTGACCGGGGCGGCGCTGGCGGGGGTGTATCCGCCGGGCATGAAGATCGCCGCGGGGTGGTTCCGCGATGGACGCGGATGGGCGATCGGGATTCTCGTGGGGGCACTCACCCTTGGCTCGGCGGTGCCGCACCTCGTGCGCTGGGCCGCTCCTCCCGAGGCATGGCATCTCGTGCTCACCGTGGCCGCGGTGAGCGCGCTTGCGGGTGGTCTGCTCGTCCTCGCCGTGCCCAACGACGGTCCGTTCGCCGCACCCTCACCGGCCTTCTCCTGGGCCGCCGCGCCGCGCGTCCTGCGGGACCGCGCCGTCCTCCTCACGAACCTGGGCTACCTGGGGCACATGTGGGAGCTGTACGCCATGTGGACGTGGATGGCGGTGTTCGTCGCCGCTAGTGAGCGGCTGCGCCGCGGCGCGAGCGCCGACGTGACTGCGCTCGCGGCGTTCGTCACCTTCGCGGTCGTTGGCAGCGGGGCGATTGGGTGCTGGTTGGGCGGCCGCTACGCCGACCGGTGGGGGCGCACCCTCGTGACGAGCGGGGCGATGATCGTGTCGGGGACCTGCGCGCTGGTCGTGGGATTCTTCTTCGGCGGGCCGCTCCCGCTGCTCCTGCCGCTGCTCGTCGTGTGGGGGATCAGCGTCGTCGCCGACTCGGCGCAGTTCTCGACTGCGGTGAGCGAACTGGCGCCTCCGCATCACGTGGGCACGGCGCTCACACTGCAGACGAGCATGGGCTTCCTGCTCACCTGTGCGACGATTTACCTCCTGCCGGCGCTGGCGGCGGCGATCGGCTGGCGCTGGAGCATGAGCGTGCTGGCCATCGGTCCTGCGCTCGGCGTGTGGGCGATGCTGGCGCTGCGTGGACGGCCGGAAGCGGCGCGCCTGGCGGGGGGCCGGCGCTAGGGCACGACGAAGATCCCGACCTCGCCGCCGTAGTCATCGTCGGCGCGCCTCGCTCCCGCCGGCGCGGTCCACGGTCCTCCGTCGACTCGCACGGCGATCCGGTGGATGCCCTTCGGAATCCGTACCACCACTGTCCAGATGCCGTCCGAGCCCCGGCCCAGGGTGATCGGTTGCCAATCGGTAAAGTCGCCCGCGATCTCCACGAGCCCCGCGTCCGGAGCGCGCACGATGAACCGCACGGCGCGGTCGCCCTGGGGCAGGACCTCGACCCACGCCAGGGCATCGCTCGTGGCGCGCGAGCCGGCAAACGGCGGATGCGAAGGCCAGTCAGGGGGGGTGTGAAGCCGGAGCGCGACGCTGGCGTAGCGACCCGAGATGCTGCCCCGGACAGGGTCCGTGGGATAGCGGCCGCCCGAGAGGACCAGCGCCAGGCGGTCGCTCAACGCGAGCGTCGCGCTGCCCTCGCCGTACACGCCGCGCCCGGCGCCGCGACTCCATAGCCTGGCCCCGGCGTACCCCTCCAGCGCGAGGGCCCCGCGTCGGGCGCGCACCGCCGCTTCGAGATCGCTGAACGCCGTGTCACCGACGAAGGCGCGGGTGGCCGACGCGAAAAGCTGAACGCCGGCGCGCTGCGCCCAGCCGGCGATCGCCAGGCCCGTGACGGGGCGGGGAGTGCCACCGAGCGACGAGCGTCCGACGGTGCCACTGATCCACGCCCCACTGTGCTCGCCCAGGCGATGGAGCCGCGCTTCGCCGATCGTGTGGCGGAAGCTCGGGAATTCGGCGTAGCTCGACACGCCCGCCGTCGCCAGGACCTGACCCCGCCAGCGGTGCGTCGGAGCGGTGAAGATCGATCCGGTCACGTTGCCCTGGAGACTGACGTTGCCGCTTTCGAAGCGGAGGTAGGTGCCCTGCGCGGTCAGCGACGTGCCGGGCCGTTCCCACCTGACGCTGGGGGCGAGGGCGGCGGCGCCGGAGGGGAGAAACCCGTCGTACCGCACACTCGACACACTCAAGTCGAGCGTGGCGGTAGTCTGTGCGAGGGACGTGCGGGGGAACGCCGTTAGCGAGCAGACGGCTCCGACCACCGCCGCCCAGGCCCGCGGCACCTACGGACGGCGGGGCCGAGCGGAGCCCGTGCGAGCCGACGAGTTGACGTCTGTAACGGCCCCGAACGTCTCGCGCGCGGCGCCGGTGGCGGCGCCGGCGGGCGAGGCGCCGAGGGCGATGTCCCGCTCCACGGCGCGCCGGAACTCGACCAGGTCCGCGTCTCGCGCGCTGCCGGCGAGAACGAGCACCGCCGCGGCGGCGGAGTCGGGCGGTACGCCGCTCGCTACGAGATCGGCGAGTACGGCGAGGGGCACCATGAGGGGCTGGTGCCGGGCGCGGCGCAGCTGGGCGAGCGCCGCAGGCGAGGCACCGGCGCGCAGCGCGGCCGCTCCCGCCTCGAGCTCCAACGGATCGGTGCTCAATCCGAGCGCCTCGCGCGCGCGGCCGAGGTCCGTCGCGAGACGGCGCACGGCTGCCACGACCCGGTCCGGCGGCGCTCCCTTGGTGGTGCCTTCGAGTGCGCGCTGGATCAGCGGCTCGGGCGGTAGGCCCGCCGCGCGCGCGGAGTCGAGGAGGGCCGCGACGGGCGCTCGTGCCGCCGAATCGAGCCGCTCGAGCCGCGGCTCCTGCGCCGCGACTCGCGTGGCGAGCGCCAATGCGCCGAGCAGGGCGACGAGCTTCATGTACCGCTCACCGTCACGACCGAGCTCGGCGTGCCGAATCCGTCGTCCGACGCCGTCGGCGCCGCGGGGTCGGCGAGCCA